>Ga0209922_100354_pt1 | contig 74457 bp, 71 predicted proteins | sample ThiBiot_500_biof_FD_183946 | JGI IMG/M metagenome (GOLD analysis project Ga0209922, IMG submission 183946) | Wastewater bioreactor microbial communities from Cape Town, South Africa - Thiocy_expt_500_biof (SPAdes) | ecosystem: Engineered > Bioreactor > Thiocyanate-remediating > Anaerobic-Aerobic ... | reverse complement strand
CATGCTTGATGGCCTGTTCCTTGAACTCGGCCGTGTACTCTTGCTTCGGAATTCTCTTCACTTTTCGTCCTTCAGACTTCGATGGTAACCATCGACCCTTGGAAGACGAAAAACGGCGGGCAGCTCAGTTCGGTTGTTCGAAGTTTCGATGGCCCAGCAAATCAAGGGTCTGCACGATGAGCTATACGACGCAGGATTTTCGATGGCCGAAGACGTAGGTGATGGCATCGTGGTCACGCCTGCCTGGGAGGATGAGTTGATGGTGGCGGTGCCCGCTCGCCATCCCGTTCTGGCCTTCAAGCAGATTCCGCTGGAGGAGGTTCTGCACTACCCGCTGGTGCTGGGCGACCCGTTGATTTGCGAAGGGCATGCGCGTCAGGTCGATCGAATCTTGCGCAAGTACGAACGGGAGCCGCTCATAGTTCAGCACGTTGCCTCTTTTGACCTCATGATGACCTTGGTTTCCGCCGGGCTGGCCTTGGGCTTGGCCGGAGCAGCACACGTTGCGTCCAGCCGTGAGCTTGGTGTAGTGGCTCGGCCGTTGGCGGGTAAACCGCCCATGCTGACGACCTATCTACTGTGTCGCGATACAGAGGCTCCAGAGATGTTGGCCCGATTCATCGACCGGGTGGCCTCCATTGATTCAGCAGAATCTCTGAGCAGCATCGGGAATCCACGATCCACCCGATGAAAGGATTGATCCCATGAACAAAGTGATGCTGCTGATGGTGGTTGCTGCGCTGACCGCATGCGGCCCCTCCCAACCTTCGGAAACCGTGGATGCGCTCGCCGCCAATCCCGACCGCATCAAGGAGATCCAGCGCCAATGCAAGGAAGATCGATCGAAGGTCGGCGACGAACTCTGCTTGCGTGCGGCAGAAGCCGCCAACCAGCGCTTCTTCGGTGATCGGCCTGAGCAAAAATCCAAGTAACTGCCTTGTCGCCGTTTTACAGCACGAAGTTCTCGCTGATACCTCACCACGCCGCAATGCGCTCGCGTCTGTGGTGTTTCTATAGCTTTCGCTTCCGCGCGAAATCTGGCTCTTTCAGCCTCAATCCCCGCCATAACGGCCTTTGACCGGCACTGACCCGGCACCGATCCTGACGCCTGCGGCACACCCTTGTGCCGCTTTTCCCATGAGGAACCAGCGCAGGAGAAATCGGAGGCCAGGTCATGCAAGGGACGAACGTGCTGTTCGGTCAGATCGCCGTGGTATTCGGCATCGTGATCGCCGGAGTGTGGAGCGCCACACAATGGACAGCCGCCGCCCTGGGCTACCAGCTACGCTTGGGCTCGCCCTGGTTCGATTTTTTTGGCACGCCGGTCTACCACCCGTGGAAGCTGTTTGAGTGGTGGTTCGTCTTCGATGCCTACGCGCCGGAAGTCTTCAACACTGGCGGCATGATGGCGGGCGGCAGCGGGCTCGTCGCCGTGCTGGTTGCCATTGGCATGTCGGTCTGGCGCTCGCGGCAATCGCGCCTGGTCACGACCTACGGCTCGGCACGCTGGGCGAACGCGCAGGACATTCGCAAGGCCGACCTCACACAGCCGGCCGGCGTGTTTCTCGGCCAGCACGATCGCCAGTACCTGCGCCATGAAGGCCCGGAACACGTCCTGACCTTCGCGCCCACGCGCTCGGGCAAGGGCGTGGGCCTGGTGGTGCCGACACTGCTTTCCTGGCCTGCATCCGCCGTCATCCACGACATCAAGGGCGAGAACTGGAAGATCACCGCAGGTTGGCGCTCGCGCTTCTCACACTGCCTGCTGTTCAACCCGACCGATGCGAAGTCGGCGGCCTACAACCCGCTGCTGGAAGTCCGGCGCGGCGCACATGAAGTGCGTGACGTTCAGAACATCGCGGACATTCTGGTCGATCCCGAAGGCGCGCTGGAGAAGCGCAACCATTGGGAGAAAACCAGCCATGCGCTGCTGGTCGGCGCCATCCTGCATGTGCTCTATGCGGGCGAGGACAAGACGCTGCGCGGAGTTGCCAACTTCCTCAGCGATCCGGCGTGCCCGTTCGAGCTGACGCTGCACCGGATGATGACCACGCGGCATCTTGGCGATGCACCGCACCCCGTTGTCGCATCCGCCGCGCGCGAAGTGCTCAACAAGTCGGACAACGAACGCTCCGGCGTGTTGAGCACCGCCATGTCGTTCCTCGGCCTGTACCGTGACCCCACGGTGGCCGAAGTCACGTCGCGCTGCGACTGGCGCATCGCCGACCTGATCGCGGCCGAGCATCCGGTGTCGCTGTATCTGGTGGTGCCGCCTTCGGACATTTCGCGGACAAAACCGCTGATCCGCTTGATCCTCAACCAGATCGGCCGGCGCCTCACTGAATCGCTCGACGGCTCCGACGGCATCGAGCGCCGCCACAAGCTGCTGCTGATGCTCGACGAGTTCCCGGCGCTCGGGCGCCTGGACTTCTTCGAGACGGCGCTGGCTTTCATGGCGGGCTATGGCATCCGCAGCTTCCTCATAGCCCAAAGCCTGAACCAGATCGACAAAGCCTACGGCCAGAACCATTCCATCCTCGACAACTGCCATGTGCGCGTGACGTTCGCCACCAACGACGAACGCACGGCCAAGCGCATTTCCGAAACGCTGGGCACGGCCACTGAGCTGCGCGCGCAGCGCAATTACGCCGGCCACCGGCTCGCGCCGTGGCTGGGCCACCTGATGGTGTCGCGCCAGGAGACCGCGCGCCCACTGCTGACGCCGGGCGAAGTGATGCAGCTACCGCCCGATGAAGCCGTGGTGATGGTGTCCAGCGTGGCGCCGATCAAGGCCAAGAAGCTGCGCTACTACGCGGACGCCAATTTCAAACGCCGCGTGCTGCCGCCGCCCGTGCTTGCGGCCGGGCGCTATGCCGACGTGCCGCCATCGCGGGCCGACGACTGGAGCGGGCTGGCGATTCCCGCCGTGCCCGCCACACCGGCTCCCGCTCCCGTTCCCACTGATGAGCTGGGCAGTGCCGACGGCGGCGGCCCGCGCCGCCAGCCCGAACTCTCCGAGACCGTCGCCTACGACCCCGAGCTGGCCGCGTCCGCAGCCGACCTTGGGCTGCTCGATGACGACGACGACCTACCGCTTCCCCTTCCGCGCCAGCTCGATCCGGCCATGCAGCGCACGGCCCGGCTGGCATCGCTGAACCCCAACGACGGAATCGAGCTATGAGCCACTACCGCCTGAACCTCTTTATCCAGCCCGAGCACGCCAGGCGCCTCGATGAGCTGGCCGCCAAGAAAGGCGTGTCCAAATCGTCCATCGTCGCGGCGGCGCTTGCATCGTGGCTGTCGCCCGATGCCGCCGACCAGCGCGAAGCAGCCATCGCCAAACGGCTGGATCGCCTGTCGCGCCAGGCCGAGCGCATGGAGCGCGATCAGAACATCCATATCGAGACGCTGGCGCTGTTCATCCGCTACTTCCTCACGGTCAGCACGCCAGTTCCCGAGGCTCATCAAGAAGCGGCGCGCGCCCAGGGCAGAGCGCGCTTCGAGCAGTTCATAGAGCAGTTGGGCCGCCACCTGCTGCGCGGGCGCAGCCTGGTGCGCGATGTGGTGGAGGAACTGCACCCCGACCCGATGCGGATGGATGACGCGGCGGCAGTTGCCGACGCGCAGGAGCGTGCCTCATGAGTGCCGTTCCCTCGTCCTTCGCCACCTCGCTCGACCGCCGCATCCAGATGCTCCGCACGGCGATGGGGCCGCTGATCGCTGCCGCGCTCGAAGATCCGGACGTGGTGGAAGTGATGCTAAATCCTGATCGCACCCTTTGGGTGGATCGGCTTTCCAGCGGGCGCGCACCTATGGGCGTGGAACTGCCCGAGGCAGATGGCGAGCGGATCATCCGGCTGGTCGCCGCCCACGTCGGCGCGGAAGTGCATCGCGGCCAGCCGCTGCTGTCCGCCGAGCTGCCCGAAACCGGCGAACGCTTTGAGGGCATCTTGCCACCGGCAGCGCCGGGGCCGGCCTTCGCGCTGCGCAAGCGCGCCATCGGCGTGATCCCGCTGGAGCGGTACGTCATCGACGGAATGATGACCAGCGCCCACGCGGGCTTTCTCGTTCGCGCCGTGCGCGAGCGCCAGAACATCCTGATCGCGGGCGCCACCAGTAGCGGCAAGACCACGCTCGCCAATGCGCTGCTGGCCGAGATTGCCGCCACGGGCGACCGCGTGCTGGTGCTCGAAGACACGGTGGAGCTGCAATGCGCGGCCCGCGACCACGTTCCGCTGCGCACCCGCGCAGGCGCGGTGTCCATGACCGAGCTGGTGCGCTCGTCCATGCGCCTGCGCCCGGATCGTGTCGTCGTCGGCGAGGTGCGCGGCCCCGAGGCACTGGATCTCATCAAGGTGTGGGGCACGGGCCACCCCGGCGGCATCGCCACGATCCACGCGGGTTCCGCGTTCGGGGCACTGCTGCGCCTGGAGCAACTGATCCTCGAAGTGGCGGTGAACCCGCCCCGTGCGTTGATCGCCGAGGCGGTCAACGTGGTGATCCACATCGCCGGGCGCGGGCGCAAGCGCCGCATCGAGAGCATTGCCCGCGTCGTCGGCTTTGACGGCGTTGGCTACCAACTGGCGAATGCGCTGGAAACGCCGTTTCCCGAGCTGCCGCCACTTCCCGATGCCGCACCCGCTGCGGCGACTTCCCCATTTCTCGACCTTTCTGGAGGACTTCCATGACGATGCACGCCCATGCTTTCCGTGTTTCCGTAAATCCGCTTTTCCACCTGTCGGGCCTCGCACGGCTGCGCAGCCTCGCCCGCCCGGCGGGGCAAGGGCTGCTGCTGGCCGCGCTGATGCTGTTCCTGGCCGGCACCGCGCAGGCCGCTGGTTCCTCAATGCCTTGGGAAGGCCCGCTGCAATCCATCCTCGAATCCATCCAGGGGCCGGTGGCGCGCATCGTCGCGGTCATCATCATCATCGCCACGGGCCTCGCGCTCGCGTTCGGTGACACGTCGGGCGGCTTTCGCAAGCTGATCCAGATCGTGTTCGGCTTGAGCATTGCCTTCGCCGCGTCGTCGTTCTTCCTGTCGTTCTTCAGCTTCTCCGGCGGGGCCGTCGTATGAGCGGCGCCGACACCTTCGCGGCCGGGTTCGAGGTGCCGCTGCATCGCTCGCTGACCGAGCCGATCCTGCTGGGCGGTGCGCCGCGCACCGTGGCGATCGCCAACGGCACGCTGGCCGCCGCTGTCGGCCTGGGCCTGCAACTGTGGATTCCCGGTGTCGTGCTCTGGATCGTCGGCCATTCGCTGGCGATGTGGGGGGCGCGCGTCGATCCGCAGTTCATGGCCGTGTTCGCGCGGCACATCAAGCACCGCCCACTGCTGGACGTGTAAGGGAGGACGCCGCGATGCTGAACCTCGCCGAATACCGCCAGCGTCCTGCGCTGCTCGCCGACTGGCTGCCCTGGGCCGGACTGGTGGCACCGGGCGTCGTCTTGAACAAGGACGGCAGTTTCCAGCGCACGGCGTGCTTTCGTGGGCCCGACCTCGACAGCGCGACACAGGGCGAGCTGATCTCCACGTCCGCGCGCCTGAACAACGCGCTGCGCAGGCTGGGTTCGGGCTGGGCGCTGTTCATCGAAGCCGAACGCCGCGCCGCCGCCGACTACCCGCACTCCGATTTCCCCGAACCGCTGTCCTGGCTGGTCGATGAAGAACGCCGCGCCGCTTTCGAGGATTCGGGCAACCACTTCGAGAGTGGCTATCACCTGACGCTGGTGTACCTGCCGTCCGAGGAATCCCGTGCCCGCGCTGCGGGCCTGCTGTACGAAAACCGGCCGACCGAAGGCGTGGATTGGCGCGAACGGCTGCACGCCTTCGTCGCTGAAACGGATCGCATCTTCGACCTGCTCGATGGCGTCATGCCGGAAATCGCATGGCTCGATGACAGCCAGACGCTGACCTACCTGCACGCGACCGTCTCGACGCGACGCTACCGCGTCGGTGTGCCCGAAGTGCCTTTCCATATCGACGCGCTGCTGACCGATTCCGCGCTGGTCGGCGGCCTGGCGCCGATGCTGGGCGACCAGCACCTGCGCGTGGTGTCGGTACGGGGTTTCCCGACCTCGACCTGGCCGGGGATCCTGGACGACCTCAACCGCCTGGGCTTTGCGTATCGCTGGAGTACGCGCTTTCTGTGCCTCGACAAAGCCGAGGCGGAAAAAGAACTCGCCCGCCTGCGTCGCCAGTGGTTTGCGAAAAGGAAGAACGTCATCGCGCTGCTGCGCGAGACGATCTTCCAGCAGGAAAGCCCGCTGGTCGATACCGACGCCAACAACAAGGCCGCCGACGCCGATGCCGCCTTGCAGGAGTTGGGCAGCGATCAAGTCGCCTTCGGCTACCTGACGGCGACCGTCACCGTCATGGACGCGGACGCCGCCGTGGCCGACGAGAAGCTGCGCATGGTGGAGCGCGTCATTCAGGGGCGCGGCTTCGTCACCATCCCCGAAACGCTCAACGCCGTGGATGCGTGGCTGTCCTCGATCCCCGGCAATGCCTATGCGAATGTGCGCCAGCCCATCGTCTCGACGCTGAACCTGGCGCACATGATGCCGGTGTCGGCGGTGTGGGCCGGCCAGGAGCGCAATGCGCACCTCGATGGCCCGCCGCTGATCGTCACGCGCACAGACGGTGCCACGCCGTTCCGGCTGGTGACGCACATCGGCGACGTGGGCAACACGCTGGTGGTTGGCCCCATCGGCATGGGCAAATCGGTGCTGCTGGCGACGATGGCGATGCAGTTCCGCCGCTATCGAGGCTCGCGCATCTTCGCCTTCGACATGGGGCGCTCGATCCGTGCGGCCGTCCTGGGCATGGGCGGCGAGCACTACGACCTGGGCGCGGACGACGAGATCGCCTTCCAGCCGCTGGCCCGCATCGACCGCGAGGGCTACCGCACCTGGGCCAGCGAATGGGTGGAAGGCCGCCTGCTGCACGAAGGCGCGGCCGTCGGCCCGGACGAGAAGGCGGCCATCTGGTCTGCGCTGGGGAGCCTGGCCAGCGCGCCGGTGGAGCAGCGCACGCTCACGGGCCTGACGGCCTTGCTGCAATCGAACACGTTGCGCCAGGCACTCGCGCCCTACGTCCTGGGCGGCGCGCACGGCAGGCTGCTGGATGCCGACCACGACCGCCTCGGCACGGCCGACGTGCAGGCGTTCGAGATGGAGGAGCTGATGCACAGCAAGGCCGCTGTGCTCGCGGTGCTGCGCTATCTGTTCGCGCGCTTCGAGGAGCGGTTGGATGGTGCGCCCACGCTGCTGATCCTTGATGAAGCGTGGTTGTTCCTTGATGACCCGGTGTTTGCCGCGCGCATCCGCCAGTGGCTCAAGACGCTGCGCAAGAAGAATGTCAGCGTCATCTTCGCCACGCAGTCGCTCGCGGACGTGAAGGACTCGGCCATCGCGCCGGCCATCATCGAAAGCTGCGCGAGTCGGATTTTCTTGCCGAACCCGCAAGCGACCGAACCGCAGATTCGCACGATCTACGAGGGCTTCGGCCTCAACAGCCGGCAGATCGAGATCGTCGCCACCGCGCAGCCCAAGCGCGACTACTACTACCAATCCCGCCTCGGCAACCGCGTGTTCGACCTCGACCTGGGGCCGGCGACGCTGGCCTTCGCGGGCGCTTCCACGCCGCAAGACCAGCGCGCCATTGATGAAGTTCTTGGCCGCGTCCTGCTGGACGCCGGCGTGCCCGGCTTCGCGGGCGCCTGGCTGCGCCATCGCGGCCTCGATTGGGCGGCTGACCTGCTGCCCTCGTTCCCCGGCCTCGCGCCGGGTTCCCTCCGTACCGCTGACCACCCCCTGGAGAACCAACCATGAAATTGCATACCCCCAAACTCGCCGCGCTGACCGCTGCCTGCGTGCTCGCCTTCGGCATCGCGCAGCCCGCGCATGCCTTGTTCGGTGTCGGCGACATCGTGCTCGACCCGACCAATCTGATTCAGAACACGATGACTGCTGCGCGCACGCTGGAGCAGATCAACAACCAGATCCGCCAACTCCAGAACGAAGCGCAAATGCTCATCAACCAGGCGCGCAATCTGGCCAGCCTGCCGTCCAGCGTGGTCGGCCAGTTGCGTGCGAACCTGGCGACCACCCAGCGACTGATCGCGCAGGCCAAGGGCCTGGCCTACGACGTGACGAGCATCGACCGGGAGTTCGCGCGCCTGTATCCCGAGAAGTACGCCGCCACGGTGAGCGGCAATCAGATGTACCTCGATGCGCAGGAGCGTTGGAAGAGCACGCTCAATGGCCTGCAAACCACCATGCAGATGCAGGCCCAGGCGTCGCAGAACCTGAGCGATGACGAAAGCGTGCTGGCCGACCTCGTGGGCAAGAGCCAGTCGGCCGAGGGCGCGCTGCAAGCGATGCAGGCCATGAACCAGTTGCTGGCCTTGCAGGCCAAGCAGTCGATCCAGACGCAGCGCCTGCAGATCACGCAAGACCGCGCGGCCTCGCTGGAACTGGCGCGGCAGGCGGCGGCCACGGAGCGCGGACGCGAGGTGACGCGCCGCTTCCTGGGCGAAGGCACGCCGTACACGCCGCAGTCCGTCAATTTCTACAACCGCTGAGGGAGGCTGCCATGCAACGCACGCCCGTCGTGTTCGCCTTCGCCGTTCATGCGCTGGTGCTGGCCGGCTGTGACCGGCCGCAGCAGGTGCCGGTGAATGCGCTCGCCGCCGACCCGGCCCGGCTGCACGCGCTGCGCGCGCAGTGCCGCACGGGCGCGCACGACGGCGCGTTTTGCGCGCAGGTGGCTCAAGCCGACCTGCGGCGCTTTCTCTCCGGCCAGGCCGGGCCGGGCGAGTACCAGACGCTCGCCGACCTGCCACCGATTCCGCCCAGCTTCGATGAACCCACCGATGCCGATGCGCCTGGGCAGGAGGACTCGCCATGAACGACGTAACGATCATCGATCGTTTCCTCGACACCTTCTCGCGCTACATCGACTCGGGCTTTGGCCTGTTGCACGGCGAAGTGGCGTTTCTGACCGCCACGCTGATCGTCATCGACATGACGCTCGCCGGGCTGTTCTGGGCGATGAGCCATGCCACCGGCCAGGGCGAGGACGTGATTGTCAAGCTGATCCGCAAGGTGCTGTACGTCGGCGCCTTCGCCTACATCATCGGCAACTTCAACTGGCTGGCCGGCATCGTGTTCCGCTCATTCGCGGGTCTGGGCCTGACGGCCAGCGGCTCGACCCTGAGCATGGAGAACTTCTTGCAACCGGGCCGGCTGGCGAAGGTCGGCATCGACGCCGGGGCGCCGATCCTGAAGCAGATCGGCGACATGGCGGGCTTTCCCGAAGTGTTCGTGAACATCACGCCCATCGTCGTGATGTTCCTCGCGTGGCTGATCGTCCTGCTGTGCTTCTTCGTGCTGGCGATCCAGCTTTTCATCACGCTGATCGAGTTCAAGCTGACCACGCTCGCGGGCTTCGTGCTCGTGCCGTTCGCACTCTGGAACAAGACCGCATTCCTCGCCGAGAAGGTGCTGGGCAACGTGGTGTCGTCGGGCATCAAGGTGCTGGTGCTGGCGGTGATCATCGGCATCGGCTCGGGGTTGTTTGCCGAGTTTCAAGTGCAGCCAGCCGAGCCATCCATCGACCACTCCGTGGTCGTGATGCTGGCCTCGCTGACGCTGCTGGCCTTGGGCATCTTCGGGCCGGGCATTGCGACCGGGCTGGTGTCCGGCGGCCCGCAGCTCGGCGCAGGTGCAATGGCCGGTGCCGCGCTGGGCGCGGCCGGCGCTGCTGTTGCCGTGGGCGCTGCGGCCACGGGCGTCGGCGGCGCGGTCGCCGCCGGGGCGCGCATGGCGCCCGCAGCCGCCAAGCTGGCGGGCAGCGGAGCGCGTGCCGCCACCGGAGTCGCCAGCAGTGCCCGGTCGGCGTTTCAGGCAGGTTCCGCATCCGCTGGCGGTGGCCTCAAGGGCGCTGCCGCTGGCGTGGGCAATGTCGCCAAGACCGGCGCACAGGCGGCCGGGCAGAAGGTGGCCGAGGGCGCACGCTCGATGAAGGAGCGTGTCGCCGCTGCCTTCCGGCCCGACGACGCCGGATCGGCTTCGGGGGCCGGTGCCGCGCAGGCGGCAAACGAGCCAACCCCATCCACTGCGCAACCCGCCTGGGCCAAGCGCCTGCATCGCAGGCAGCAGATCACCCATGCCGCGACCACGGCCGCCCACACGCTGCGCGGCGGCGACGGCGGCAGCTCCAGCCAGGGACCAAGTCTTCGTGATTCCGATTCCTGATCCTCAAGGAGAACATCCATGCGATTCAAAAGACCGCAGGTGCGCTACGCCGACACGCCGCAGCCTGCCACTCCGTACCAATCCGCCGCCCAGGTTTGGGACGAGCGCATCGGCTCGGCCCGCGTGCAGGCGAAGAACTGGCGTTTCATGGCCTTCGGCTGCCTCACGTTGGCGGTGCTGATGGCGGGTGGACTGGTTTGGCGCTCCGCGCAGTCCATCGTGACGCCCTACGTCATTGAAGTGGACAACGCGGGCCAGGTGCGCGCTGTCGGCGAGGCCGCCACGCCATACCGGCCCAGCGATGCCCAGGTGGCCTATCACCTGGGCCGCTTCGTCGGCCTGGTGCGCTCGCTGTCCATCGACCCCATCGTGGTGCGGCAGAACTGGCTGGACGCCTACGACTACACCACGGACAAGGGCGCGGCCGTGCTCAACGAATACGCCCGCACCAATGACCCGTTTGCGCGCATCGGCAAGGAGTCGGTGACGGTGCAGATCAGCAGCGTGACCCGCGCCAGCGACACGTCGTTCAACGTGCGCTGGACGGAGACGCGCTTCGTCAACGGCGCGCTGGATCGTACCGAACGCTGGAACGCGGTGATTTCCACGGTGCTGCAAGCCCCGCGCACCGAGCAGCGTCTGCGCAAGAACCCTCTGGGCATCTACGTCAACGGCCTGTCGTGGAGCCGCGAACTGGAAGGAAACGAAGGAGCCAAGCCATGAATGATCTTTTCCGTAAATCCGCCTTGCCGGTGATCCTGCTTGCATCGACTGTTCTGTTCACGGGCTGCGCCACGCAGGGTAAGCCGCCGCCGGTGATCTCGCTCGATGAGCCGGTACAGGCCCAGCCGCTGCCGGAGCCGCCTGCGCCTGTGGAAGTGGTGGCCGTGCCGCAGGTGCTGCCGATGCCGGCGCAGATGAAGCCTGTGCCGGATGTCAAGCCCACGCCGGAACCCGTCGATGAAACCGTGCGCGTGTCCCGCGCCAATGCCGAAGCGCGCATCGCACCCACGCGCGAAGGCTATGTCAACGCAATTCAGGTGTGGCCCTTCACCGATGGCGCGCTGTATCAGGTCTATGCGGCCGTGGGCCGCGTGACCGTGATCGCGCTCCAGCCGGGCGAGGAACTGGTGACGGTGGCCGCTGGCGACACGGTGCGCTGGATCGTTGGGGACACATCGAGCGGCAGCGGCAATAGCAACGATGGTGGGCTGCGCGTGAACGTGATGGTCAAGCCGATCCGCTCGGGCCTGAAAACCAATCTGGTCGTCACCACCAGCAGGCGCACCTACCTGCTGGAACTGACCTCGACCGAGAAGACGTGGATGGCGTCGGTGTCTTGGGAATATCCCAAGGACAAGATGTTGGCCTTGCAGCGCCAGGCGCAGGCGGCCAGCGCCGCCGCGCCGGTCGATGCGGGCTTGTCGCTGGAAAAGATCCGTTTCCGCTACGCGGTCAGCGGCAGTAATCCGCCGTGGAAGCCGCTGCGTGCCTTCGATGACGGTGAGAAGGTCTACATCCAGTTTCCGCCGGGCATCGCCCAGGGCGAGCTGCCCCCGCTGTTCGTGATCGGCGCGCGGGGCGACGGGCAACTGGTGAACTACCGCTTCCGCTCGCCGTACTACATCGTGGATCGCCTGTTCGGTGCAGCCGAGCTGCGCTTGGGCGGCGACAAGGGCGACGTGGTGCGAATTGAGCGCACAGATGGCGTTTTCGGTGGCACGCGGAGGAACTGACCATGAGCCAGGACGATTCCCCTGATCTTGCATCGCAGGCGGGCAAGGTCGCACCCGAGGCGGTGGCGCTGCGCGCCCAGCCGCGCCCGGTCACACGACTGAACCGGCGCACGCTGGCCATCCTCGTCGGCGGCTTGTCGGTCGCCGTGCTCGGAGCCACAATCTGGTCGCTGCAACCGCATCAGCGTGGCGCGGGCGAGCAGACCGAGCTTTACAACGTCGATCGCGTCTCGAAGTCCGAAGGGCTGGATGGCCTGCCGAGCGACTACTCGAAGCTGCCGCCGAAGGTGCCCGAGTTGGGGCCGCCGCTGCCGGGCGATCTCGGCCCGGCCATCGTGAAGTCGCAGCAGCCGGTGACGCCAGCTTACGCACCGCCGGGGCATGATCCAGAGGATGCACGGCGCAAGGAAGCCGATGCGGCGGCGACTTCGTCGGTGTTCTTCCGCTCGGGCGCTCAGGGCAAGGCCGCAACGGTGGCGCAGGCGGCGCCGGGTGCGCCTGGTGGTGCAAGTGCGCTCGCGGCCTTCGACCCGCTCGCTGCCGGGCCTGCCTCGACGGCGGCTCAGCCCGCCGACCCGACCGCCGTGCAGAACCGGCAAGACCAGAAAGAGGCGTTCCTGAAAGGCGGCTCTACAGAAACCCGCAATTCCGGCAATCTGCAAATGCCATCCTCGCCGTACCAAGTCATGGCCGGAACGGTGATCGCCGGCGCGCTGGTGACAGGCATCAAGTCGGATTTGCCGGGGGACGTGATCGGCACTGTGACGGAGCCGGTGTACGACACAGCCACCGGCAAGTTCCTGCTGATCCCACAGGGCTCGCGCATTCTGGGCAAATACAACAGCCAGGTGAGCTATGGGCAGAGCCGCGTGCAGGTGGTGTGGAATCGGATCATCCTGCCGGACACGTCCTCGCTGAAACTCGACAACCTCGCGGGCACCGATCCGGCTGGCTATGCCGGGCTGGAGGATGGCGTCGATTGGCACTGGGATCGCGCTTTTGCCGGTGCGGCGCTGACCACGTTGCTGGGCGTGGGCGCCGAGCTGGTCGCGCCGGAGAACCGGCAGAACGGCAACCGCATCGTGATTGCCGGGCGCGATAGCGCACAGGACAGCATCAATCAGGTCGGCCAGGAGATGACCCGGCGCAACATGAACATTCAGCCGACCTTGACGGAGCGGCCGGGCCTGCCGGTGCGGATCATCGTCAACCGCGATCTGATGTTGCGGCCGTACCAGCCTATGTTTTCAATCGGGGGGCGATGCGATGAGCACGGCCAAGAAGCTGCGGCTCGGGCCGCTGCCCAAGACCGAGAATGTGAAGCTGACCTTCGCTTGCCCGGCCAGCCTGAAAACCGACCTCGACCGCTACGCTGCGCTGCACGCGCAAGCGTATGGCGAAGCGGTCGATGCGACGACATTGATTCCGCACATGCTGGAGGCGTTCATGGCAGGGGATCGGGGATTCAGGAAGGGAAGCGGGAGCAAGGCCGCACCGCCGAAGTCGGGTTGACGATACGAGCGTATCCGCCATCCGCTCACCAAGAAAGCGCAGCCCACTGGCTGCGCTTTCGCTTTTGAGGAGCCTTCTGGAAGTGCAGGACTATGATGACCGATGCGACCTTGCCTGCTGCGGTGCCCTTGCGCTTACCACCGCGAAGCGCCTATGCGACACCTAGCTCGAAAAGCAGCAAGAGGACACAACGGCTGAAATCTAGCCTAACCTATTACCCCATAAGACCTTTTGCCCTGCTGCATGTCTGCATGAAAGACTTGACAGCGGACATTTTTCATGGGCGACGGGCGGTTAATAAGCAGATGACCAAACACCTGGACGAAAGGCTCTTTGCGGGCGGCCATGATGGTCAAGGTCCGCCATATCCTGGCCAACCACAAGTACCCACCGGACAAAGCGCCTGCGGCGGTTGACTTGGTCATGAAACAGGCCGAAGTCTTGTCGGACGACTGGACGGCGCCTTGAAAATGCAGGGGTGCCGTGAATATGCCCCTACGAGCGGCAAAACGACAACTGGAGGGCAAGCTGTGGTGATTGAGCATTAGGTCTGAAGACCGATACTGGAAGGACGCCACTGAGCGATTTGCCGAATTGCGTCAGCAGGGCCTATCAAAATTTGTGTTGATTTGGACGCCATTGAGTCCGAAATCTTCTCCGGTGACAGCCCGGCTTACTGGAGTTGGAGTCCAACTCCGGTATTGATCAGGACGTTGACCGTTCTCGTCCGTGCCACCGGTCTATCATGGCTCGCATGAGCAAGGCGTTTACCCGCGAGAGCGACGGTGAGGACGATGACGATGTGGCGCTGCCACCGCTGCCTGCTGGCGGCCGCAACTACATCACGCCGCAGGGCTACGCCCGCCTGCGCGACGAGTTGCTGCACCTGATCGACGAGGAGCGGCCGAAGGTGGTGGAGACCGTGCACTGGGCCGCCAAGAACGGCGACCGCAGCGAGAACGGCGACTACCTGTACGGCAAGAAGCGGCTGCGCGAGATCGATCGGCGCATCCGCTTTCTGACCCGACGGCTGGAGATCGCCGAGGTCACCGACCCCAGCGCACACCATGGCGGCGATCACGTATTTTTTGGCGCCACCGTGACCTACCTCGACGACGGCGGCACCGAGCGCACCGTCACCATCAAGGGCATCGACGAGGCCGAGAGCGCGCGCGGCGAGGTCAGCTGGATCAGCCCCATCGCCCGGACCCTGCTGCGCTCGCGTGTGGGTGACGTGCTGTCGCTGCCGACGCCGGCCGGCGTGCAGGAGATCGAGGTGCTGGCAGTGCGCTATCCGCCTGCGCGGGTCACCTGATCGCGGCCTCTCGGTAGTATGAAAATGATAGCTTTTGGCGCTGTCTGGACAAGCGCTGGCGCCAAAAACTGTCGGAAGCCAAGGCCCGGTGCGGTGGCCGGGCCGGTGGGCGCCGATCAGCCGCCGGTGGCTGTCGACTGGCTGCGGCTGGCGCGCAGCACGGATTGCGTGCGGCGCAGGCTGCGCAGCACGGCGTCCAGGTGCTCGCGGTCGCGCACCCCGATGACGAAGCGCAGATCCAGCGCGTCCTGCGCGGTTTCCTCGGCCATGCCCATGTGCACGATGTCGGCCTCGGCGGCGGCGATGGCGGCCGCCACCCGGGCCAGCACGCCCTTGCCGTTGATCACGGTGACGACGATGCCGACCTCGAAGGCGCGCACCGGCTCGTCGGCCCAGGCCACGGTGATGAAGCGCTCGGCGTCCTTGTTCTGCAGGCGGCGCGCCACCGCGCAGTCGTCGGTGTGCACCACCAGGCCTTCGCCGCGTCCCAGGTAGCCGAGCACGCCGTCGCCCGGGATGGGGCGGCAGCAGGTGGCGTACTTGACCGAGGCGTTCTCGGCGCCGTCGAGCAGCACCGCGCCCTGCGACAGGTTTTCGTGCGCGGTGTAGCGCTCGCGCGTCAGCAGCAGGGCGTCGGGCTTCACGCCCTCGGCGGTCAGCAGCGTGACCAGGCGCTTGGCCACCATGTTGGCCGAGCGCTTGCCCAGGCCGATGTCGGCATACATCTCCTCTCGCGAGCGGTTGCCGGTGAAGCGCAGCAGCTTGTCCCACAGTGGCTTGTCGCGCTCGGCGGTGCCCGGCAACTGGCTCAGTCCCTCGGCGCGCAGGGCCTGGGCCAGCAGTTTTTCGCCCAGCACGCGCGATTCGTCCTGCGCCAGGCTCTTGAGGTGGCTGCGGATGCGCGAGCGCGCGCGCCCGGTGCGCACGAAGCCCAGCCAAGCCGGGTTGGGGCGCGAGACGGGTGCGGTGATGATCTCCACCACGTCGCCGTTGCGCAGCTCGGTGCGCAGCGGCACCTGCTCGTTGTTGACCTTGGCCGCCACCGTGTGGTCGCCGACGTTGCTGTGGATGGCGTAGGCAAAGTCCACCGTGGTGGCGCCCTGCGGCAGCGCCATGATCTGGCCGCGCGGCGTGAAGACGTAGACCGAGTCGGGGAACAGGTCGACCTTGATGTGGTCCCAGAACTCGGCGGCGTCGCGCGTCTCGTTCTGGATGTCCAGCAGCGACTGCAACCACTGCGTGCCCAGTTCGCCATCCGGTCTGTTGCCGGCCAGGCCGGCCTTGTACAGCCAGTGCGCGGCCACGCCGGCCTCGGCCACCAGGTCCATCGGCTCGGTGCGCAGCTGGAACTCGATGTTCACGCTGGCGGGCCCGACCAGGGTGGTGTGCAGCGACTGGTAGCCGTTGACCTTGGGGATGGCGATGTAGTCCTTGAAGCGGCCCGGCACCGGCTTGTACATCTGGTGCAGCACGCCCAGGCCGGTGTAGCAGTCCAGGACGCGCGGCAGGATGATGCGCACGCCGTACAGGTCATTGACCTGGGCAAACGACTGGCGCTTGCCGTCCATCTTGCGGTAGAGCGAGTACAGCGTTTTCTCGCGGCCGACGATGCGGGCGTTCAGGCCGGCGCCGGCCAGCGCGCTTTGCAGCTCTTGCTGCACTTTCTGGATCAGGTCGCCGCGGCGCTGGCGCGCGCGCGCCAGCGCCTTGGCCAGCACGCTGTAGCGCCAGGGCTTGAGGTGGCGGAACGACAGGTCCTGCAGCTCGCGGTAGGACTGGTTCAGCCCCAGGCGATGCGCGATCGGGGCGTAGATCTCCAGCGTCTCGGTGGCGATGCGGCCCCACTTGCTGCGCGGCATGTCGCCCATGGTGCGCATGTTGTGCAGGCGATCGGCGATCTTGACCAGGATCACGCGCACGTCGCGCGCCATGGCCAGCAGCATCTTGCGGAAGGACTCGGCCTGGCCTTCCTCGCGGGTGTTGAACTGGATTTTGTCCAGCTTGGTCAGCCCGTCGACCAGCTCGGCCACCTGCGGGCCGAAGCGCTCCACCAGGTCGGCCTTGGTGACGCCGCAGTCTTCCAGCGTGTCGTGCAGCAGCGCCGCCATCAGGGCGCTGGCGTCCAGTTTCCATTCGGCCACCTGGGCCGCCACGGCGATCGGGTGCGTGATGTAGGGCTCGCCGCTGTGGCGCATCTGGCCCAGGTGGGCGGTGTCGGCGTAGCGGTAGGACTGGCGCACGCGCTCCAGGTCGGTGGGGTCGAGGTAGTCCAGCTTGGCCTCGAGCGCGGCAAAGCTGGCCGCGGCGGCGTTGGCGGCGGCCATGGGGACTTCGACGGCGGGCAGAACCAGGCTCATGGGCGTAATTTAACCGCCCCGGCCACAGGGTGTGCAAGCGCAGCAAAAAGGCGCCCCGCGGGGCGCCTTGATGTGCTGGGGGCACAGGGGGCAGGCACGGCACGTTGCCGTGCAGCCGTTCACGGCACTTTCTTGAGCATCTCCAGGCCCACTTTGCCGTCGGCGATCTCGCGCAGCGCGGTCACGCCGGCCTTGTTGCGCGACTCGACCTTGGGCGTGTGGCCCTGGTTGAGCATGCGCGCGCGATAGGTGGCGGCCAGCACCAGCTGAAAGCGGTTGGGGATTCTTTCGAGAGCGTCTTCGACGGTGATGCGGGCCATGGTCGGGGTCTTGTGCTGGAAGGTCAGTCGATGCCGAGAGCGTGAAAAGTCTCGGCGCGGACGGTTTTCTGGGCCGTGTAGCGCAGGCGCTGCGCGTGAACAATGGTTTTCAGGTCGAAAAGCGCGCGTTCAAATATCTCATTGATTATAACGTAGTCGAAGTGCTTGACCTGCGCCAGCTCTTGCTGGGCATTGACCAGGCGCAGCTCGATCACCTCGGGCGTGTCCTCGCCGCGCCGTTGCAGGCGCGCGCGCAGCTCTTCCCAGCTGGGGGGCAGCACGAAGACCAGAACGGCGTCGGGAAACTGGCGCTGGATCTGCAGCGCGCCCTGCCAGTCGATCTCCAGCACCACGTCGCCGCCGGCGGCGATGCGCGCCTCGATGGCCTGGCGCGAGGTGCCATAGCGCTTGCCGTGGACATGCGCCCATTCCAGGAAGTCGCCAGCGGCGATCTTGGTGTCGAACTCGGCGTTGTCGATGAAGTAGTACTCGCGACCGTGCTTTTCCTGCCCGCGCGGCGCCCGCGTGGTGTGCGAGATGGAGGGCTGCACGCCCGCGTCGACTTCCATCAGCGCCTTGACCAGGCTCGACTTGCCGGAGCCGCTGGGAGCCGCGACGACAAAGAGATTTCCGGGATGATCCATGTGTGGTCAGCGCGGGCAGCTATGAATTCAGGAATTTTTGCGGCGCGCCGGTGACGCGGATTCTAGTGCAGTGTTGCGCGCTGCCAGGTACTTATGGCGAGCCACCAAGGGGCCAGATGCGCGGCACGGGGACGCAGGCATGGTGGGCCCATGTCAAGGTCACGCCACAAAGCAGATGGCCCCTTGGCGGCTCGCCCTGCGGGAAGGCAGAAAAAGGCTCGCGGCGGCGTTGCGCCTCTTGCCAAGGCCGCCGGCATTGGCTGCGAGCCGCGCCTTGCCGCAAGCCTTTTTCTGGCTTCTATAAGTGGCTGGCAGCGCGCAACACCAGCAGCAGGTTGTTGGCGGGCAGGGCGTGGCGCGCGCTCAGCGCCAGGCCGGCGGCCTGCGCGGCGTGGCGCACATCCTGCAGACGGCGCAGGCCCCAGGCGGGGTCGCGCTGGCGCAGGTCGGCGTCGAAGGCCAGGTTGCTGGGTGCGGTGGGCACGTCGGCCTCGATGAAGGGGCCGTAGATCACCAGCGCCCCGCCCGGGGCGAGGTGGCGCGCGGCGCCTCGCATCAGCGCCGCGCAGCTCGACCATGGGCTGATGTGCAGCAGGTTGGCGACGTAGACCAGATCGAAGGCGCCGCTGGCAAACGGCGCGCCGTCCGAGGGCCAGTCGGCGTCGAGCACGTCCAGTCGCCGGGGTGGCAGCACGTTGGCTGCGCCGGTCTGCTCGGTCCAGCCGCGAATGGCCGCAAAGTCGGCGTCGGTGCGGTCGCTGGGTTGCCAGGTCCAGCCGGGCAGGGCACTGGCAAAGTGCGCGGCGTGTTGGCCGGTGCCGCTGGCGATTTCGAGCGCCTGGCCGCTGGGCGCCAGCAGGGTGCGCAGCACGGCCAGGATGGGGTCGCGGTTGCGTTCGGCGGCGGCGCTGTGGGGCAGGGCGTGGTCGGGTGAATTCATGGTGATTTCCGCTATTTCGGCTTGACTGGCGAGCGCCAGCAGCTATCAATATGAGAGTTCCAGAGGCGCGCTCAGGGGGGCGTTGCCGGTGCCGGGCGCCGGCGTCGGTGCCGCCGGGCGGATGCGCTCGCGCACCACGATGCCGCTGCCGTCGCTCGCGTCGTCGCGGCCAGACAGCGCGTCGATGCCGGCGCCGACGGCCTTGCCACCCAGCGTCACGCCGGTGGAGACCACGGCGCCGGCCACCGAGATCGCCGCGCCGGCCGTGGCGCTGGCCACCGCGCAGCCCGCCAGCGGCGCCGCCAGCAGGCCCAGGGCCAGCCACGGCAGGGTGGGGTGTCTCATGCGGCGGTGCTGGCCTGGCGCACCTGCGTCGCGATGTCCAGCGCGCGCAGGCGCAGCGCCGGGTCGTAGATGTCGCAGGTGAACATCATCTCGTCGCAGCCGGTCTCGGTCGCCAGGGTCTGCAGGCCCTGGCGCACGGTGTCCGGCGAGCCGATGACGGCGCAGGCCAGGAAGTCCGCGATGCCGGCGCGCGCCGCGGCGTCCAGGCGCTCCAGAAAGCCCTCCTGCGGCGGCTGCAGCAGTCCGCGCGCACCACGCAGGATGCCCAGCACGCGGGCGAAGATGCTGCTGGCCAGAAACATGGCCTCGGCGTCGGAGGGTGCCGCCACCAGCGGCACGCCGATCATCACGTAGGGCTTGTCGAGCACTGCCGACGGCTTGAAGCCGCGCCGGTACACCTCGATCGCCTGCAGCAGCAGTGCCGGTGCGAAGTGCGAGGCAAACGCGTAGGGCAGGCCGCGCTCGGCCGCCAGCTGCGCCGAAAACAGGCTGGAGCCCAGCAGCCAGATGGGCACGCGCGTGCCAGCACCCGGGTTGGCGATCAGCTTCTGGCCCGGCGCGGGCACGTCCAGCAGGTGCTGCAACTCGGCCACGTCGCGCGGAAAGTCGTCCACCGATTCGATGCGGTCGCGCCGCAGCGCGCGCATGGTCATCGGGTCGGTGCCCGGCGCGCGCCCCAGGCCCAGGTCGATGCGGCCGGGGTACAGCTCGGCCAGCGTGCCGAAGGCCTCGGCCACCACCAGCGGCGCGTGGTTGGGCAGCATCACACCGCCCGAGCCGACGCGGATGCGCTGCGTCCCGCCGGCGATGTGCCCCACCAGCACGGCGGTCGCCGAACTGGCGATGCCCGCCATGTTGTGGTGCTCGGCCAGCCAGTAGCGCGCGAAGCCCAGCCGTTCGGCGTGCTGCGCCGTCCGCAGGGCGACGGCCAGCGCGTCGGCCACGCCGCGGCCCTCGCGCACGGGCACCAGGTCGAGCATGGAGAAAGCGATGTCGTTCAGGGCCTTGGTCATGGTGTGATTGTGAAGGCTGGCGTGCCGGTGCGGTGTCGGGCGAGCAAAGCCCGCACAGCGCGCAGACGGCACAATCGGCGGCGTCCAGCCGACACCGGCGCCGTGCTCAAGACATCAATCAAATCGGATTGCAGCGCTTGTCTGGTGAGCGCCAAAAGCTATCACAAATGTAGTAAGGAGCAAGCATGTCCACCGTGAACCGTACCTCCGACGCAGCGACCGACGCGCGCGTGCAGGCGGTGTTCGACGACATCCGCGCCACCCGCGGCTCGGATTTCATCAACCATTTCTGGCGCTACCTGGCTTTCGATCCGCCGCTGCTGGAGTCGACCTGGGCCGAGGTCAAGCGCGTCATGGCCACGCCTTCGGCGCTGGATCCGCTGACAAAGGAGCTGCTGTACATCGCCGTCTCGGTGGCCAATGGTTGCGGCTATTGCGTGCATTCGCACACCGCGGCGGCGCGCGCCAAGGGCATGACGGCGGCCCAGCACGCCGACCTGCTGGCCGTGGTGGGCCTGGCCGCCAAGACCAACCACCTGGTGACGGCGTTGCAGGTGCCGGTTGACCCGGCGTTCGACTGCGAGGCGCGCGCTGCGGCGAGCTGACGCGCGCACTCTTGCCGGCGGCGTGGCGGCATCGTTGCGCCAGCGCAAAACAGTAACCTATCTTCTGAATGAGCAGGTACGACAGTGCTTGTCAACCACTGTCGGGTGGCAATAATGCGTAATATAGTGTTATCGCGCCATGCAGCCCGTCAGCACCCAGAACCCCCTGATCCAGCGAGCACGGCAGGAAGTGCTGTTCCTGGCCGGGCCGCTGATCGACCGCTGCGTCGAGGCCGCCGTCACCAGCCTGCAGGAAGCTGAACGCGGCGGTCGCACGGTGGCCCTGCGCATGCAGCTGGGCGACGCCTGGCTGGCGCTGACGCGGCACCGGCAGGGCTTGGGCGCCGCGTTTCCCGCGCGGGTCGAGCAGGCGATCAACCAGGCGCTTGAAGCGGCTCGTGCCGCGCCGGTTCATTCCGGGCGGGCGCCACTCGGCCACGACGAGTTGACCCTGCTGGAGCATGCCGAAGTGGCGCGCTTCGTCGAAGCCTCGCGTCTGCAGCAAGCCGTGCTGCCGCGGGTGGAGGCGCCGCTGTCACGGCTGGATTCACTGATGAGCACCGCACTGGGCCTGCCCGTGGTGCGGGCCGACCTGAACCCGCTGCGGCCCGACGTGCTGTGCCAGGCGCTGCTGGCCCTGCTGGACGAGCAGCCGGTGGAGGCCGAGTGGCGCACGCACTGGGTGCGCCATCTGACCCCGAGCTTCGCGCAGGAACTGGGCCAGCTGTATGAGGCGGTGGCGCGGCTGCTGGCCGAGCAGGGCGTCGAAGAGGCGCGCTACCGCCTCAAGCTGGGCGACGGCGCGGCCGGGCCGGCCGCGGCCGGCGCCGTCCTGCCGGCGGCCGAGCCAGCCCGTGCCGCGGGTGGCGCCGATGAGCGGGCGGCGCCGGTTGCCGCCGGCCGCGCGCAAGCGCAGCGCCCGCTGTATCCGCACATGAGCGATCTGGCGCAGGCCCGGCCGGCCGTGTCCCAGGCGCTGATGCGCGAATTCCTGTACCAGCCGCGGTGGGTGGCCGAGCGTGACGAACCCCTGCCGGCCGGCTATTACGAGGCGGTCGACGAGCAGCAGCAACGCCTGGCCGGCGCGCCCGCCGTCGCCTACGACGAGGCCGCGGCCACCCAGGCGCATGCGCGGGCGCGCATGCAGGCCGTGGTTGACCGCCCGGCACGGCCGGTGCGGCTGGAGCAGCCCTTGCCGCCCCAGCCCTGGGGCGAGCTGGCATCGCCCAAGGCGCGCACTCGCACGCTGATGGCGCTGAAGGCGCGTGCCACCTGGATCAGCCAGGCGCTGGGGCTGGACGCGGTACGCACCCTGGTGGGCCAGGTCGCCGGTGACGCCCGCGTGCTGGCGCCGGTGCGCGAGGCCTTCGTTGCCATGGAGCCGGCGCTGCTGCGCCTGGCGATGCGCGAACCGCGCTTTTTCGGCGACGAGCAGCACCCGGCGCGGCAGCTGATCGAGCGCGTGGCGCAGCGCAGCTTCAAGTACAACGACGAATACGCCGACGAGTTCGAGCAGTTCATGGCGCCGGTGCGCCAGGCGGTGCGCGCGCTGGATGGGCTGTCGCAGGCACAGCCGCAGGACTATGCCCGGCAGCTGCAGGCGCTGGAGGACGGCTGGCGGCAGCAGGACCAGGGCGAGACCGAGGCGCGCGAACACGGCCTGCGCTCGATCCAGTTCGCGCAGCAACGCCAGGCGCTGGCCGACAAGGTGGCCTGGGAATTCAGCCTGCGCTCCGACCTGGATGGTGTGCCGGCGGCGGTGGCGGATTTTTTGTACCAGGACTGGTCGCTGGTGATCGCCCACGCCCAGCTGACCGACGCGCGTGGCCAGCTCGACCCCGGCGGCTACCTGGCGGTGGTCAGCGACCTGCTGTGGAGCGTCAAGCGCGAGGCCGTGCTGAAGGAGCCGGCGCGCGCCTTCGAGGTGCTGCCCGAAGTGCTGCGCACCCTGCGGCGCGGCCTGGATCTGCTGGGCAAGGACCCGGAAGACGCCCAGACCTTTTTTGACGTGCTGATGCGCTACCACGACCCGGTGCTGCGGCTGCGTCGCGTGCGCAGCGCCCGCGACGCCCAGGCGTCGGGCCAGGGGCCGCTGACCGGCATCTCGGCGGCCGTGCCGCTGGAAAGCGACGCGATCCCGCTGGAGCGGCCGACGCCGCGCGCCGCCGAGCAGCCCTGGCTGGGTCGGCGCGAGCTGGTGCTGGCCGGCTTTGACGACGAGCCCGGCGACAGTGGGCGCGACAGCCTGCACAGCCAGCTGCCCTCGCTGCCGGTGCCGATCGAGGCGCAGGCGCTCGAACGCCCGCCGGGCGGCGAAGAAGGCCAGGCGCCGGTACCGCGGGCGGCACCCGTCGCAGCTCGTGCCGACACCAGCGCCGCAGCGGCGCCGCCGCCACTGCCGGCAGCCCCCGCCGAGAGCGCGCCACAGGCCCAGGAGCGCGCCCGCGCCCAGCTGGCGCGCCTGCGCACCGGCGACTGGGTCGATCTGAAGGCGCGCGGCGAATGGCGACGCGCGCAACTGCACTGGTGCAGCGACAACGGCGCGCTGTTCATGTTCATCAGCCACGGCGGCCAGCCCCACAGCATGACGCGGCGCAGCTGCGAGAAGCTGCTGCTGGCCCGCAAGCTGCGGCCGGTCGAAGCCGGCGCGGTGGTTGACCGCGCCCTGCGCGAGCTCGACGACGTGGCGCCAGCTGCCTGACGGCGCCGCCGGCGGGCGGTCAACAACTATCAAAAACGATAGCTGCCGGCGCACGTCGAGCGGGCGCTGGGGCGGTGTTTCGTCATGGACATTCTGGCTCCCCGGCAGGCGGCTTAACATGGCGGCATGAATGCCCCGCTTCCCACCCTGGAGCTGAGCACCGGCGCCGACCCGGTGGCCAGCATCATCGTCATGCACGGCCTGGGCGCCGACGGCAGCGACTTCGCGCCTTTCGTCGACGAGATCGACCTGCGCCCCGTCGGCCCGGTGCGCTGGCTGTTCCCGAACGCGCCGCGGCGACCGGTGACGATCAACGGCGGCTACGTCATGCCGGCCTGGTTCGACATCCGCCACGACCGCGCCGACGAGGACCAGGCCGGCCTGCGCGCCTCGCAGGCGCTGATCGAGGCGCTGCTGGCGCGCGAGCAGGCGCGCGGCGTGCCGGCCCGGCGCATCGTGCTGGGCGGTTTTTCGCAGGGCTGCGCGATGGCGCTGCTGAGCGGGCTGCGCCATGGCCAGCGGCTGGCGGGCGTCTTCGGGCTGAGCGGCTACCTGCCGCTGGCCGGCACGCTGGCGGACGAGTGCAGCGCCGCCAACCGCGATGTGCCGGTCTTGCTGGCGCACGGCACGCAGGACGAGATGGTGGCCCCGGCGCGCGCGCACGCCGCCCGCGACACCCTGCGCGCGCTCGGCTGGCGCGTGGACTGGCACGAATACCCCATGGGGCACGCCGTCTGCGCTGACGAGGTGCGCGAGCTGCGGCAGTGGCTGCTGGCCCGGCTGGGCGCGTGATTTTTCGAGGCGAATCGGGCTCTTCTGGCGAATGATGGTGATGGCCTGCGAGACAAGGCTTCGAATGGTCGCTTATTGGAAACCGCCAACACCCGAACGCAGAGGACGCAAAAAGCAGGAAGATGGCGATCTCAAAAGCATCCTCCGCGAATCCTTGGCGTCCTCTGCGTATGGTTGTTCATTTTTCTCATGGGGCATGTCGCGACGCGGCGCTGATCGAGTACCTCACCATCATTCGCGAGTAAAGCCGCGAATCGGTCGCTATCGCGCTTCTGTCGTGCGCAAGGAGCTATCAATAAAATAGCTATTTCATTCGACTGGCAACTCGGCCTGCAGCAGCCGCAGCACGTTGCCGCCCATGATGGCGGCGATGTCGTCCTCGCTGAAGCCGGCATCCAGCAGGCCCTGGGTGATCAGCGCCAGGCCGGTGGTGTCGAACACCGTCCTGGTGGCGCCGTCGAAGTCCGAGCCCAGCGCGACGTGCTGCACGCCCGCCACCTGCGCCACGTGGCGGATCGAGCGCACGATGCGCTCGACGCTGAGCTCGCACATGGCGCCCTCGAAGTAGCCCATGCCCATCAGGCCGCCGGTGGCGGCGATGGCGCGGATGTGGGCGTCGCTCAGGTTGCGCGGGCCCGGGCAGACCGCCTGCACGCCGGTGTGCGAGACGATCACCGGCCGCCGCGTGACGGCCAGCACGTCGTCGATCACGGCGGGCGAGGCGTGCGCCAGATCGACGATCATGCGCCGCTGCTGCAACTGGCGCAGCACCTCGTGGCCGAACGGCGTCAGGCCGCCCTTGTCCAGGCCGTGGGCCGAGCCGCCGACCTCGTTGTCGAAGAAATGCGTCAGCCCCATGATGCGAAAGCCGGCGTCGTACAGGCGGTCGATGTGCTCCAGCCGGCCCTCCAGCGGGTGCAGGCCCTCGGTGCCCAGCACCGCGATCACCTGGCCGCGCGCGGCCGGCAGGCCGCGTTCCAGCGCGGCGGCCAGCTGCTTTTGCGAGGTCACCAGGCGCAGCTGGCCGTTGCTGTCGCGCGCGGCGTCGTGCAGCTTGCGGCTCTGGTGCAGCGCGCGCTCCAGCAGGCTGCTCCAGGTGCGCGGGGGCCAGCGCTGGGCCATCGCCAGCAGGGTGATGTTGTCGCTGTCGCCGGCGTTGCGATCGAAGTTCATGCCGCGCGGCGTCTTGGTGACGGTGGTGAACACCTGCAGGCTGACGCCGCCGGCCAGCAGGCGCGGCACGTCGGTCTGGCCGTGACCGTGGCGCTGCAGCGGATCGCGCGGCCACAGCAGCAGGTCGTCGTGCAGGTCGGCCACGAACAGCCGCTCGTGCAGCTGCTGCGCGCGCGCGCTGACGGCATACGGCGGCGCGGTGGCGATGGCATTCAGGCGCGCATCGACGAAGCCGGGCAGGTTGAAGAACACGGCCAGCGCCAGCAGCACCAGCGCGGCCAGGGCGATGAGCCGCTTGCGCCGGCGGGCGACGGCCTTGACCATGGCGCTCAGCGCTTGGGCCCCTGCTCGCGCAGCAGGCGAAAGCCGAGCAGCACGTAGCGCGTCTCGGGCGTGTTCCAGTTGCGGAAGGCCACGCGCGCATACAGCGGCCAGGTGTGCCAGGAGCCGCCGCGGCGTACCCGCACCTTGCCGCTGGCGGGGCCGGCCGGGTCGTCGGTGGGCGAGCGGGCGTAGTAATTCTCGCCGTACCAGTCGGCGCACCATTCCCACACGTTGCCGATCATGTCGTACAGGCCGAAGGCGTTCGGTGCATGGCTGCCCACCGGCGCGGTGAAGGCGTGGCCGTCGCTGCCGGCACCCGCCTGCGCGCGCCAGCGTGGCCAGCGCAGGGCGGTTTCACGATCGAAGGTGTTGGCCGTGCGCAGCAGCACCTGAGGGTCGTCGCCGGCGGGGTAGCGCGTGCGGCTGCCGGCGCGCGCGGCGTATTCCCATTCGGCCTCGGTCGGCAGGCGGTAGGTCACGCCTTCGCGCTCGCTGAGCCAGCGCGCCATGGCCACGGCGTCGTTCCAGGTGACGTTGACCACCGGGTGCTCGTCGGTCTGGGCAAAGCCGGGGTTCTGCCACGAATAGCGCGGGTCGCGCCCTTCGAACAGGTCACCGCGCTCGGTGCGCGACGGGTCGTAGCGCGGGTTGAAGCCATAGCCGCCGGTGCCGTCGCGCACCGATTCGGGCACGTAGCCCGAGGCCTGCACGAACTGGCGAAACTGGCCCACCGTGACCTCGTGGGCGCCGAGCCAGAAGTCGCGCGTGATGCGCACGCGGTGCACCGGTTTTTCATCGGCCAGATCGGCCAGGCGCCGCCGTTCGGCGTGCGGGAAGGCCTTGGCCAGGGCCTGGGGCGATTCGGCGCTGCCCATCATGAATTCGCCCGCCGGCACGCGCACGAAGCGCATGCCCAGAGTGTCGGTGAAGGGCGCGCCGGCGTCGGCCCGCGGTGCGGGCGCTGGTTGCACCGGCCGGGCAGCGGAGGGCGAGACGGGCGCGGACGGCGGCGGCGTGGCGCAGCCCGCCAGCGCGGCGGCCAGCAGCAGGGGCAGGGCACGACGCAGGGCCGGCAGCGGGCGTGAGGAAAAAGGCTTGGGCATGGCCGGCCATGCTTGCAGCGGCGCCACGGCGCGTCAATGCGGACGAATCCCGATGGGCTGCTGGTGTGGTGGCCGCCAGACGCCCGCCGGGTGCGCGCCAAGCCGGTCCACACCCTCTCAGACGGGCAGAAACAGCGCCGGGTCCACCGAGGCGCGGCTGAGCGTCACCGTCCAGTGCAGGTGCGGGCCGGTGACGCGGCCGCTGGCACCGACGGCGCCCAGGCGCTGGCCGGCGGCCAGCCGATCGCCCGGCTGGCAGTCGATGCGGCTGAGGTGGCACAGCATCGACAGCAGGCCGCCGCCGTGGTCCAGCCAGACCGTGCTGCCGTTGAAGAAGTAGTCGCCGGTGTCGACGACCGTGCCTGCCAGCGGCGCCACCACCGGCGTGCCGGTGGGCGCGGCGATGTCCATGCCGCTGTGCGGGTTGCGCGGCTGGCCGTTGAAGAAGCGCCGCTTGCCGAACGAATCGGAGCGCGGCCCGGCGCAGGGCGCCCGCATGCGCAGGGCGCCGGTGGGCGGCGCGCTGAAGCTGGCGATGACGCCCTGCTGGTGCTCGCGTTCACGCTCGTGGCGCGCCAGGTCGGCGGGCGACAGGTCGACCGTGCGCGGCGCCACCTTCAGGTGCTGCTCGGCATAGCGCTTGGGGGCAATGACGTAGGGCATGCGGCGCTCCCCGGCGTCGGTGACGACGCGGATATGCGCGGTGCCCGGCTCGGCCGCCAGCGGGATGCCGACCAGCGCCGTCCAGACGATCGCGTCGCCCAGCACCAGCAGCGGCGCGTCGTCCGCCCAGGCGCGCGGGCGCTCGGGCGCCGGGCCGAGGTCCACGCGCGCCACGCCGCCCGGCACCGCGGCCGCGCGCGGCCAGTTGCTGCCGTCGGCGCCCGCCTGGCCCCGCACCGGCAGGCCGAGCGCCAGCGCGCCACCGGCCGCCAGCGCGCGCAAGGCCATGCGCCGCCTGTTGTAAAAACCATTCACTGAATAATGTTTCAAGGGTTTGTCCTTGTATGGTGTGCGTCAAAAGCTATTGTTTATATAGCAAAATGGGGCGTCGACCGGGCCTGACGGACATCGGCTTGATGCACGTCAACAGTAATGATTAATCGTTAATCAATACTGCGCCATACCAAATCATCGAGACCTTCGCCATGGCCTATCTTCACTGGGTACCCGAACTGGACACCGGCATTGCCGAGATTGACACGCAGCACAAGCGGATTCTGGACTACATCAACAAGCTGCATGATCTGCGCAGCAGCCCCGATCGCGCGGCGCTGGGCGACGTGATCGGCGAGACGGTGGACTACACCCTGTCGCATTTCGCCTTCGAGGAAAGCGTGATCGAGAGCGCCGGCTACATGTTCGCCGGCCCGCACAAGAAGGTGCACGAGCTGTTCACGCGCAAGGTGGCCGAGATGCAGAGCCGCTTCGATGCCGGCGAGGACATCGCCACCGAGCTGCACGGCATGCTGTCGCGCTGGCTGTTCAACCACATCCGCAACGAAGACCACGGCTACATCGACTCGGTCAAGGCCGAACTGAAGGCCGAGCTGCTGCAGGAGCTGGCCGCCAAGCAGAACGGCAAGAAGGGCTGGTTCGCCCGCCTGTTCGGCGGCTGAGCCTGTCCTGCCGGCGCCGGGCGCTCGGTCAGCTGGCTGCTTCCAGCCCGCTTTGGAAGTGGGCCTGCATGCAGGCGGCGGCGGCGGCGCCGTCGCGGGCCGCTATGGCCTGCATCAGCGCCCGGTGTTCGGCCAACGAAGCCTGCAGGCGCCCCGCCTTCTGCAGCGAATGGCGGCGGTGCAACTTCATCATCTTGCGCAGGTCCTGCACCATCTGCAGGCGCCAACGGTTGTCGGCCAGCTCCAGCAGGCGCAGGTGAAAGGCCTCGTTGAGGGCGAAAAAGCGCGCCGCGTCACCCATCGCCGATTCCAGTTCGGCGTGCAGCACGGCCAGTTCGGCGCGGCCGGCGTCGTCGGCGTGCAGCGCCACGGCCTGCGCGGCATCGGTTTCCAGCAGCGCCAGCAGGTGGTAGACGTCGGCCAGGTCCTTGGTGGAGGTCTCGGTCACGTAGGCGCCGCGTCGCACCTTCATCGTCACCAGGCCCTCGGCGGCCAGCACCTTGACGGCCTCGCGCAGGGGCGTGCGGCTGATGCCCAGCTCGTCGGCGATCTTCAGCTCGTCGATCCAGTCGCCGGCGGCCAGCTCGCCGCTGAAGATGCGCTGGCGCAGCCGCTCGGCCACCTCTTCATAGAGGGCGCGCGGGGCGAGGCGGGCGGCGCTGGACATGGGCGAGCAGGTGGGGCCGTGGCGGGGCCGGAAAAATTTCGACCGATTGTAAGCCGGACAATGCATTTTTAATTAATAATTATGGAAAGCATGTCGGATGCCATCCACATGACCCGCGCTTGCCCGAGCGGGCCGAGTCGCCACAATGCGTGGTGGCTGCCCGGCCCGGCGTGACGCGGATCGGCCGTCCGGCACCGTGTCGTTTCCCGAACCCACCCGCAGCGCCATGAGCAAAGACCAGCCCTCCTTCAAGACCGCCACCCTGGCCGACTGGCAGAAAGCCGCCGCCAAATCCGCCCCGGGCGCCGATGTGAACGCCCTGAACTGGCTGACGCCGGACGGCATCACCGTCAAGCCGCTGTACACCGCGGCCGACGTGCAGGGCCTGCCGCATGCCGACACGCTGCCCGGCTTCGAGCCCTTCGTGCGCGGCCCGCAGGCCACCATGTACGCGGTGCGGCCCTGGACCATTCGCCAGTACGCCGGCTTCTCGACCGCCGAGGAGTCCAACGCCTTCTACCGCAAGGCGCTGGCCGCCGGCGCGCAGGGCGTGTCGGTGGCGTTCGATCTGGCGACACACCGCGGCTACGACAGCGATCACCCGCGCGTCACCGGCGACGTCGGCAAGGCCGGCGTGGCGATCGACAGCGTGGAAGACATGAAGATCCTGTTCGACGGCATCCCGCTCGACAAGGTCAGCGTGTCGATGACCATGAACGGCGCCGTGCTGCCGGTGCTGGCCGGCTACATCGTGGCGGCCGAGGAGCAGGGCGTGAAGCAGGAGCAGCTAGCGGGCACGATCCAGAACGACATCCTCAAGGAGTTCATGGTCCGCAACACCTACGTGTTTCCGCCCGAGCCGTCGATGCGCATCATTGGCGACATCATCGCCTACACGGCGCGGCACATGCCGAAGTTCAACTCGATCAGCATCAGCGGCTACCACATGCAGGAGGCCGGTGCCACGCAGGCCCTGGAGCTGGCCTTTACCCTGGCCGACGGCAAGGAATACGTGAAGACCGCCCTGGCCAAGGGCCTGCAGGTGGATGACTTTGCCGGCCGGCTGTCCTTCTTCTGGGCGATCGGCATGAACTTCTACCTGGAGATCGCCAAGATGCGCGCCGCGCGCCTGCTGTGGTGCCGCATCATGAAGGGCTTCGGCGCGCAGCAGGCCAAGAGCCTGATGCTGCGCACCCATTGCCAGACCTCGGGCTGGTCGCTCACCGAGCAGGACCCCTACAACAACGTGGTGCGCACCACCATCGAGGCCATGGCGGCGGTGTTCGGCGGCACGCAGAGCCTGCACACCAACGCGCTCGACGAGGCCATCGCGCTGCCGACCGAGTTCAGCGCCCGCATCGCCCGCAACACCCAGCTCATCATCCAGGAAGAGACGCACATCACCCACGTGGTCGACCCCTGGGCCGGCAGTTACCTGATGGAAAAGCTGACGCAGGACATGGCCGACGCCGCCTGGGCCATCATCGAGGAGGTCGAGGCCATGGGCGGCATGACCAAGGCGGTGGACAGCGGCTGGGCCAAGCTGAAGATCGAGGCCGCCGCGGCCGAGAAGCAGGCGCGCATCGACTCCGGCAAGGACGTCATCGTTGGCGTCAACAAGTACAAGCTGGCCAAGGAAGACCCGGTCGACATCCTGGAGGTGGACAACGTCAAGGTGCGCGAGCAGCAAATCGCCCGGCTCCATGAAATCAAGCAAAAACGCGATTCAACGCGCGTCCAGCAAGCGCTGGAAGCTATTACAAGCATAGCAAAGAGTGGCCAGGGCAACCTGCTGGCCGCCGCCATTGAAGCCATTCGTGCCCGCGCCACCGTGGGCGAAGTGAGCGATGCCATGGAACAGGTCTTCGGGCGCCACCGCGCCGACACGCAGAAAGTCACCGGTGTCTACGCCGCCGCCTACGAAGGTGCCGAGGGCTGGGACAAGCTGAAGCAGGAAATCGACGCCTTCGCCCAGGCCGAGGGCCGCCGCCCGCGCGTGATGATCGCCAAGCTGGGCCAGGACGGCCACGACCGCGGCGCCAAGGTGGTGGCCACCGCCTTTGCCGACCTGGGTTTCGATGTCGACATCGGCAGCCTGTTCCAGACCCCCGAGGAATGCGCGCGCCAGGCGATCGAGAACGACGTGCACGCGGTCGGCGTCAGCACCCTGGCCGCTGGCCACAAGACCCTGGTGCCGGCCATCATCAACGAATTGAAGAAGCAAGGCGCCGACGACATCGTGGTCTTCGTCGGCGGCGTGGTGCCGCGCCAGGACTACGACTTTCTCTACCAGGCCGGCGTCAAGGGCATCTACGGCCCCGGCACACCGATCCCGGCCAGCGCCAAGGATGTGCTGGAGCAGATCAGGATAGCCCGCGCGGCGGCGTGAATGGTGGGGCCGTCCGTCTCCGTCGATGCCCTCGTGAAGGCACGCGGCGCGGTGCAGCGCCGCGCCATCGCCAAGGCCATCACGCTGCTTGAATCCACGCGTGCCGACCACCGTGCCCAGGGCGACGAGCTGCTGACGGCGTTGCTGCCGCACACCGGCCAGTCGCTGCGCCTGGGCATCAGCGGCGTGCCGGGGGTGGGCAAGAGCACCTTCATCGAGGCGCTGGGCGTGTACCTGGTGGAGCGCGGGCTGCGCGTGGCGGTGCTGGCCATCGACCCCTCGTCCACCGTGTCGGGCGGCTCCATCCTGGGCGACAAGACGCGCATGGAGCGTCTGTCGGCGCTGGACAACGCCTACATCCGCCCCAGCCCCAGCAGCGGCACGCTGGGCGGCGTGGCCGAGAAGACGCGCGAGGCCATGCTGGTGTGCGAGGCCGCCGGCTACGACGTGGTGCTGGTCGAGACCGTGGGCGTGGGCCAGAGCGAAACCGCGGTGCACGGCATGACCGACATGTTCTGCGTGCTGCAACTGCCCAACGCCGGCGACGACCTGCAGGCGATCAAGAAGGGCGTGATGGAGCTGGCCGACCTGGTGGTCATCAACAAGGCCGACATCGACCCGGCCGCCGCCACCCGGGCGCGGGCGCAGATCCAGTCGGCGCTGCGCGTGTACGGCCAGCAGGGCAACCCGCAGCACGCCCTGCAGGACGCCAGCGTCTGGCACCCCGAGGTGATCCAGATCAGCGGCCTGAAGGGCGAGGGCCTGGACCGCTTCTGGGACTGCGTGAGCCGCTTTCGTACCCTGCAGACCGCCAGCAGCCGCCTGCAGCAGCGACGCCAGCAGCAGTCGCTGGCCTGGATGTGGGAGCGCATCGACGCCGGACTGAAGGCCGCCTTCCGCGCCCACGCCGGCGTGCGCGAGGCGCTGCCGGCGATGACGCAGGCCGTCGGCCAGGGGCAACTGGCGCCCTCGACCGCGGCGCGCCGCCTGCTGGCGCTGGCGGCGACGGGGACCACGGCGTGAACACCATGACGCTGAGCCCGCATGACCTGCAGCGCATTGCCCGGTCGACCGGCTGGCGCGACCAGCGGGTGGAGGTGTGCGACACGGCGCAAGGCAAGGTCATCGTCAAGGGGCAGCGGCCCACGCGGCACCCGGCGCGCTACCGGCTGCTCAACCGCCTGGCGCGCTGGCTGGGCCTGCCGTTCCTGAAGGCCGCGCCGCTGGCCGGTGGCGCGCAGGCGCAGCAGACCGAGGTGGCGCGCCTGCGCGCGCTGCGCCGCGCCGGCGCGCCAGTGCCCGAGGTGCTGCATGTGGGCGCCGACCATTTCGTGATGCAGTGGCTGGGCCGCGCGCACCTGGGCGACGTGCTGCAGGCCGGGCACCCGCGTGCCGCCGCGCTGTGGCGCGAGGCCGGCGACGCGCTGCTGCGGCTGCACCAGGCCGGCCAGTACCTCAGCCAGGGCTTCGCGCGCAACATGATCGTGACCGACGACGCCGGCGCCGCGCCGCGGCTGGCCGGGTTGATCGACTTCGAGGACGATCCGCTGCAGGTGATGAGCCTGCACGAGGCGCAGGTGCGCGACTGGCTGGCGTTTTTGCACAGCACCTTGTGGACGCTGCCCCTGCCGCCGACCGAGGTGGATGCCTGTCTCGACGCCTGGCTGGCCGCGGAAAGCCCCGCCGTGCGGGCCGGCTTCGCGCAGGCCTGCCGCCGCCTGGCCTGGCTGCGCGTGCTGCCACGCCAGCGCCGCTTTGGCCGCGACACCGTGGCGCTGCAGGCCGCCGCCGCCGCCGCGCACCGCCATGCGCAGCGCTGGCCCCAGGCGCTGGCCGCGCCATCCGAATCCGATTGAACACAAAACCGCAGGAAGAGAAAGAACCGTATGAAGCCGATCCTGGAACAACTGGAGCAAAAGCGCGTCGCCGCCCGCCTGGGCGGGGGGCAAAAGCGCATCGACGCGCAGCACGCCAAGGGCAAGCTCACGGCGCGCGAGCGCATCGAGGTGCTGCTGGACGCCGGCAGCTTCGAAGAGTGGGACATGTTCGTCGAGCACCGCTGTGCCGACTTCGGCATGGACGAGACGCATATCCCGGGCGACGGCGTGGTCACCGGCTACGGCACCATCAACGGCCGCCTGGTGTTCGTCTTCAGCCAGGACTTCACGGTGTTCGGCGGCGCGCTGTCGGAGGCCCATGCCGAGAAAATCTGCAAGGTCATGGACCAGGCCATGAAGGTGGGCGCGCCGGTCATCGGCCTCAACGACTCGGGCGGCGCGCGCATCCAGGAGGGCGTGGCCAGCCTGGGCGGCTATGCCGAGGTGTTCCAGCGCAACGTCATGGCCTCGGGCGTGATTCCGCAGATCAGCATGATCATGGGCCCCTGCGCCGGCGGCGCGGTGTATTCGCCCGCCATGACCGACTTCATCTTCATGGTCAAGGACACCAGCTACATGTTCGTGACCGGCCCCGAAGTGGTCAAGACCGTGACCCACGAGAGCGTAACCTCGGATGAGTTGGGCGGCGCCGTCACCCACACCACGCGCAGCGGCGTGGCCGACCTGGCGTTCGAAAACGACGTCGAGGCGCTGCTCATGCTGCGGCGTTTCTTCAACTACATCCCGGCCAGCAACCGCGAGAAGGCCCCCTACCGGCCGACGCAGGACGCGGCCGATCGCGCCGACCTGAGCCTGGACACCCTGGTGCCCGACAACCCCAACCAGCCCTACGACATCAAGGAAGCCATCGTCAAGACGGTGGACGACGGCGAATTCTTCGAGCTGCAGCCCGACTACGCCGCCAACATCGTGATCGGCATGGCGCGCATGGACGGCCACGTAGTCGGCATCGTCGCCAACCAGCCGCTGGTGCTGGCCGGCTGTCTGGACATCAAGAGCAGCATCAAGGCGGCGCGCTTCGTGCGCTTTTGCGACGCCTTCAACATCCCGGTCATCACCTTCGTCGACGTGCCCGGCTTCATGCCCGGCACCAGCCAAGAGTACGGCGGCATCATCAAGCACGGCGCCAAGCTGCTCTACGCGTATGCCGAATGCACCGTGCCCAAGATTACGGTGATTACGCGCAAGGCCTATGGCGGCGCCTATGACGTGATGAGCTCCAAGCACCTGCGCGGCGACGTCAACCTGGCTTGGCCCCATGCCGAAATCGCCGTGATGGGTGCCAAGGGCGCGGTGGAAATCATCTTCCGCGAAGAAAAAAAGGACCCCGAGAAGCTGGCCGCGCGCGAGGCCGAATACAAGGCCCGCTTTGCCAACCCGTTTGTCGCCGGGGCCCGCGGCTTCATCGACGACGTGATCCAGCCGCATGAGACACGCCAGCGCATCTGCCGCAGCCTGGCGATGCTCAAGGACAAGAAGCTCGAGAACCCCTGGCGCAAGCACGGGAACATTCCGCTGTGAGGAGATAAACCGTGGCACTCGTGACTAAGCTGACTCATCAACCGTTGCAGTCGTTCACGACACATACGACGGTGGATTGCACCTACACGATCGTTAGTGTCGATGGTGAAAAATAACTTCAACTCGACACCTACGGATCAGCGAATCGCGCGAATCCAGGCAAGAAGAGCCAAAGCTTGCGCCTTGGGAAATCAGCACTTGATCAACTGAAGAAGATCATTCAAGAAAACGGGCTTTGAAATGTTCAAGAAAATCCTGATCGCCAACCGCGGCGAGATCGCCTGCCGCGTCATCGCCACCGCCCAGCGCATGGGCATTGCTACGGTGGCGGTGTATTCCGACGCCGACGCCGGCGCGCGCTTTGTCCAGCTGGCTGATGAGGCCGTGCGCCTGGGCCCGCCGCCCTCGCGTGAGTCCTACCTGCTGGGCGACAAGATCATCGAGGCGGCCAAGGCCACGGGGGCGCAGGCCATCCACCCGGGCTATGGCTTCCTGAGCGAGAACGAGGCCTTCGCGCGCAAGGTCGAAGAGCAGGGCCTGGTCTTCATCGGGCCCAAGCACCACAGCATCGCGGCCATGGGCGACAAGATCGCCTCCAAGAAGCTGGCCGACGAAGCCAAGGTCAACACCATTCCCGGCTACAACGACCCGATCGACACGCCCGAGCAGGCCGTAGAGATCGCCCAGGGAATCGGCTACCCGGTGATGATCAAGGCCAGCGCCGGCGGCGGCGGCAAGGGCCTGCGCGTGGCCTTCAACGACAAGGAGGCGCACGAGGGCTTCAGCGCCTGCCGCAACGAGGCCCGCAACAGCTTTGGCGACGACCGCGTGTTCATCGAAAAGTTCGTCGAGCAGCCGCGCCACATCGAGATCCAGGTGCTGGGCGACGCGCACGGCAACGTGGTGTACCTCAATGAGCGCGAATGTTCCATCCAGCGCCGCCACCAGAAGGTCATCGAAGAGGCGCCGTCGCCCTTCATCAGCGAGGCCACCCGCAAGGCCATGGGCGAGCAGGCGGTGCAGCTGGCCAAGGCGGTGCAGTACCAGTCGGCCGGCACGGTGGAGTTCGTGGTCGGCAAGGACCAGGACTTCTACTTCCTGGAGATGAACACGCGCCTGCAGGTCGAGCACCCGGTGACCGAGCTGATCACCGGCCTCGATCTGGTCGAACAGATGATCCGCGTGGCCGCGGGCGAGAAGCTGGGCTTTGCGCAAGCCGACGTGAAGCGCGAAGGCTGGGCCATGGAGTGCCGCATCAACGCCGAAGACCCGTTCCGCAGCTTCCTGCCCTCCACCGGTCGCCTGGTGCGCTTTGCGCCGCCCGCGACGGACCTGCAGCAGGGCCAGGCCACGATCGCGCATGGCGTGCGTGTCGATACCGGCGTCGTCGACGGTGGCGAGATCCCGATGTTCTACGACTCGATGATCGCCAAGCTGATCGTGCACGGCAAGGACCGCGCGGATGCCATCGCCCGCATGCGTGAGGCGCTCAATGGCTTCGTCATCAAGGGCGTGCAGAGCAACATCCCGTTCCAGGCGGCGCTGCTGGCGCACCCGAAGTTCGTGGCCGGCGACTTCAACACCGGCTTCATCGCCGAGCATTACGCGCACGGCTTCTCCGCCGCCGACGTGCCGCACGCCGACCCAAGCTTCCTGGTGGCGCTGGCCGCGCGCCTGCACATGTTCTACCGCAACCGCGCCCAGGGCCTGCAGGGGCAGTTCTGGGAGGGCTTCAAGACCTTGCCCAAGCGCGACTTCACCGTCTGCGTGCTCGGCAAGGAAGGGCACAACGAGTATGTCGACGTCAGCCTGAGCGAGGTAGTGCGCGGCGAGCCTACACAGGTCACCGTGCATGCGGACGGCGGCGACCGCGTCTATGAACTGGCGCTGGACAACTACCTGGGTGACACCCGCATCGCCGGGCGCTGCAACGGTCGGCCCTTCACGGCCCAGATGGAGCGCGGGCAGACGCGCAACCCGCTGGCGATCCGCGTGATGCATGACGGCACGCAGCGGGACGCCATCGTCATGCACCCGGGCACGGCCGTGCTGCACAAGCTGATGCCCTACAAGGCGCCGCCCGACATGAGCAAATTCGTCCTGTCGCCCATGCCGGGCCTGCTGGTGCAGGTGGCCGTGCAGCCGGGCCAGGAAGTCAAGGCGGGCGAACGCGTGGCCGTGATCGAGGCCATGAAGATGGAAAACGTGCTGCTGGCCAGCGCCGACGGGGTGGTCAAGGAGGTCAAGGCCAGGCAGGGCGACAGCCTGGCGGTCGATCAGGCCATCGTCGAGTTCGAATGACCCGGCCGCAGGCTCGCCGTGCACCTGCTCAGGCTGTCGATCCATGCCACGCCCGGCGCGCGCCGCACCGAAGCAGCGGGCGCCCATGGTCAGGCCCTGCGCGTGCGGCTGGCGGCGCCGCCGGTCGACGGCAAGGCCAATGCGGCGCTGATCGCCTGGGCCGCGGCGGCGCTGGGCGTGCCGCGCGCGCAGGTCGAGTTGCTGCACGGCGCCAGCGGGCGGCAGAAGGTGCTGGAGCTGCGCTTTGACGATGCGGCGGCGCTGGCCGCCGCCCAGGCGCGGGTGGCGTGCTGGATGGCGGGCGGCGCCGATGCGTGAGTCTGGAACTTCAAAAACAATAGCTGCTCGCGCTTATCCCGTAATCGCTGAAGCCGGTTTTTGCCCTGAATGCCGCTTGACCCGGCGTGCCGCGCTGGCTCTGGGCGCCGGTGCCTTCGGCGCCCCCGGGGTGCTGGCGCAGGTGCCGTCCGGCTGGCCGGGTCTGCCGGCGCGCATCGCCACGCAGCGGCCCGACGTGCAGAGCGTGGCCGTGGTGCAGCGCGGCGCCCTGGTGTTCGACTTCTTGCGCGCGGGGCTGGGCGCCGACAGCCTGCAGGACGTGCAGTCGGTCACCAAGAGCGTGCTGGCGCTGCTGTTCGGCTGCGCGCTGGCCGATGGGCATGTGCGCGGAGTCGACGAACTGGTGGCGCTGCGCCTGCCGCAGCTGCTGCGGCTGGGCGGCGACGAACGCCTGCGGCGCCTGCGCTTTGTCCACCTGCTCACCATGACGGCCGGCTGGCCCGGCGAGCTGACGGCACGGCGCGACCGTGACGACGACCTGCGCTGGCTGGCGCTGCGGCCCTTCGTGGCCGAGCCGGGAACGCGTTTTGTCTACGACAACGGCGCCGCCAACCTGCTGGCGCTGGCGCTGGCCAACGCGGTCGGTCGTCCGCTGGCCGATTACTCGCGCGATCGGCTGCTGGCGCCGCTGGGCATCTCCCGCTTTGCCTGGCGCCGGGGCGCGCAAGGCCAGGCGCTGGGGGCGCTGGGCCTGTCGATCGGCGTGCGCGATCTGGCGCGCCTGGGCGAGCTGGTGCTGGCGGGCGGTCGCTGGGGCGGCCGCGCGCTGCTGCCGGCCGACTACCTGCGCCAGGCCACCACGCCGCGCCACGCCGGCGGCGCGCCGGTGTTCGCGCCCTATGGCTATCTGTGGTGGCTGTCGGCCGAGCGGCTGGCGCGCGGCCAGACACGCGGGGCGATCATGGCCAACGGCTACGGCGGGCAATGGCTGTACGTCGACCCGGCGCGCGACGCGGTCATCGCCGTCACCGCGCGCCGCACGCCCGAAAGCGCGGCGCGCGGGCAGGCGCTGGCGCTGATCCGTCGCGACATCCTGCCGGCCCTGCCGCGGCCTGCACAATGAGGCCATGAACCCGCACACCGCCTTGCTCGTCGTCGATGTCCAGTACGGCTTCATGCCCGGCGGCGGCCTGCCGGTGGCCGGCGGCGACGCCATCGTCCCGGTCATCAACCGCATCGCGCCGCGCTTTGCCAACGTGGTGCTGACGCAGGACTGGCACCCGGCCGATCACGTGTCCTTTGCCGCCAACCATCCCGGGCGCCAGCCGTTCGACAGCATCCGCCTGCCCTATGGCGAGCAGGTGCTGTGGCCCACCCACTGCGTGCAGGGCACGCGTGATGCGGCGTTGCACGATGGGCTGCGTGTCGATCATGCGCAGCTCATCATCCGCAAGGGTTTCCGGCGCGAGATCGACAGCTATTCAGCTTTTGTCGAGGCCGACCGCCGCACCACCACCGGTCTGGCGGCCTATCTGCAGGCGCGCGGCATCAGGCGCCTCTTTCTGTGCGGGCTGGCGACCGATTACTGCGTCGCCTGGAGCGCGCTGGACGCACGCGCCGCGGGCTTTTCGGCCACGGTGATCGAAGACGCCTGCCGCGCCATCGACCTGGAGGGCTCGCTGGCGCGCGCCTGGGCCGACATGGCGGCAGCCGGGGTAGGGCGTATCCGCTCCGATCAGATTTGACAGCCAAATTGGCCATTGACCCTTGCTGGGCAAGCGCGAACAGCTACTCTTTCGATAGTTCTGCAGGAGAATTTCCATGACTCGTCCGTTCAAAGTCCTTGGCATCCAGCAAATCGCCATTGGCGGCCTCGACAAGCAGCGCCTGGGCCGGCTGTGGATCGACATGCTGGGCTTGCAGCTTGCCGGCAACTTCCGCAGCGAGCGCGAGAACGTCGACGAAGACATCGCCGCCCTGGGCAGCGGCCCGTTTAAGGTCGAGGTCGATCTGATGCAGCCGCTGGACCCCAACAAGAAGCCCGCCGTGCATGCCACGCCGCTCAACCACGTCGGCCTGTGGATCGACGATTTGCCCAAGGCGGTGGAGTGGCTCACGGCGCAGGGCGTGCGCTTTGCGCCGGGTGGCATCCGCAAAGGCGCGGCCGGCCACGACATCACCTTCCTGCACCCCAAGGCCAGCGACGACTTCCCGATCGCCGGCGAGGGCGTGCTGATTGAGTTGGTACAGGCGCCGCCCGAGGTGATCGCCGCGTTTTCCGCGCTCGCGGGCTGACGGGACTCCAGCCGGCGCGCTGCCGTGTGTCGCCGGTGTGACGGCGGCGCCGCAATGGCACCTGCTGGCGGGGGGTGAATCGGTTTGGAACCCCGGGTGACGGGCGTAGACTTACGCGGCGATACAAACCGGCCCGGTCGGGCCACCTCGCCACCCAAGGAGACCGCGCTTGCAACCGACCGATACCCGCGATCCAGCCTACTACCACAAGGTCGTCGACTGCCAATGGGCCTGTCCGGCCCACACCCCGGTACCCGAATACCTGCGCCTGATCGCCCAGGGACGCTACGCCGACTCGTACATGGTCAACTGGGTGGCCAACGTGTTCCCGGGCATCCTGGGCCGCACCTGCGACCGCCCGTGCGAGCCGGCCTGCCGGCGCAGCCGGGTGGAGCAGGCGCAGACCGGCAAGCCCGAACCGGTGGCCATCTGCCGGCTCAAGCGCGTGGCGGCCGACTTCAAGGACGACGTGCTGCCGCGCATGCCCACGCCGGCACCGCCCAACGGCCGGCGCATCGCCTGCGTCGGCGCCGGGCCGGCCTCGCTGACGGTGGCGCGCGACCTGGCGCCGCTGGGCTACCAGGTCACGGTGTTCGAGGGCGAGGCCAAGGCCGGCGGCTTCATGCACCAGCAGATCCCGCGCTTTCGCCTGCCCGAGAGCGTGATCGACGAGGAAACCGGCTACGTCTTCCGGTTGGGCGTGGCGTTCAAGCCCGGCCAGCGCATCGAGTCCATGCGCGCGCTGCTGGCCGAGGGCTATGACGCCATCTTCGTCGGCAGCGGCGCGCCGCGCGGGCGCGACCTCGACCTCCCGGGTCGGCGCGAGGCGGCGGCGCACATCCACATCGGCATCGACTGGCTGGCCTCGGTGTCCTTCGGCCACGTCACGAGCGTGGGCAGGCGCGTCATCGTGCTGGGCGGCGGCAACACCGCCATGGACTGCTGCCGTTCGGCGCGGCGCCTGGGCGGCGAGGACGTGAAGGTCATCGTGCGCTCCGGCTTCGAAGAGATGAAGGCCTCGCCCTGGGAAAAGGAAGACGCCCAGCACGAAGGCATTCCGATCATCAACATGCACGTGCCCAAGGCCTTCGTGCACGAGGGCGGCAAGCTGACCGGCATGAGCTTCGAGCTCGTGCGCGCCGAGTACGACGCCAGCGGCCGGCGCAGCCTGGTGCCCACCGGCGAGCCCGACGCCTTCTTCGCCTGCGACGAGGTGCTGGTCGCCGTCGGGCAGGAAAACGCCTTTCCCTGGATCGAGCGCGATGTCGGCATCGACTTCGACCGCTGGGGCCTGCCGGTGCTGGGGCAGACCACGTTCCAGTCCACGCTGCCGCGCGTGTTCTTCGGCGGCGACGCCGCCTTCGGGCCCAAGAACATCATCACCGCCGTGGCGCAGGGCCACGAGGCGGCGGTATCGATCGACTTGTTCCTGAATGGCCAGGACGTGGCCGCGCGCCCCGGACCGCGCGCCAACCTGGTGTCGCAGAAGATGGGCATCCACGAGTGGAGCTACGACAACGACCCCAGCAACGACCTGCGCTACAAGGTGCCCTGGGCCAAGGCCGAAAAGGCGCTGGCCAGCATCCAGGTCGAGGTCGAGCTGGGCTTTGATGCGCGCACCGCGTTCAAGGAGGCGGCGCGCTGCCTCAACTGCGACGTGCAGACCGTCTTCACCCCCAGCCTGTGCATCGAGTGCGACGGCTGCGTGGACATCTGCCCGATGGACTGCATCACCTTCACCGACAACGGCGAGGAGGCCGATCTGCGCCAACGCCTGAACGCCCCGGCCGAGAACCTGGAGCAGGCGCTGCTGGTGTCTGCCGCGGTTCCGACCGGCCGCGTCATGGTCAAGGACGAGGACGTCTGCCTGCACTGCGGCCTGTGCGCCGAGCGCTGCCCGACCGGTGCCTGGGACATGCAGAAATTCCTGATGTTCACCACCAAGGCGGGCGGCGCGTCCCACACGATGGGCGTGGCCAAGGCACCGGAGGAGCAGGTATGAAGCAGATCAGCGCCATCAACGACTTCGTCATCAAGTTCGCCAACGTCAACGGCTCGGGCTCGGCCAGCGCCAACGAACTGTTGGCCATCCTGCGCATGGGCGTGCCGGTCAGCCCACGCAACATTTTCCCCAGCAACATCCAGGGCCTGCCGACCTGGTATGAGGTGCGCGTCAGCGAAAAGGGCTACCTGGGCCGGCGCGGCGGCATCGACATGATGGTGGCCATGAACCCGCAGACCTGGGCTGCCGACGTCGAGGAGATCGCCCCCGGCGGCTACCTGTTCTACGACAGCACGCGCCCGCGCGCGGCGTCCGAGCTGCGCGACGACATCACCGTGATCGGCATGCCGCTCACCGAGATCTGCAACGCCACCTACAGCGACCCGCGCCAGCGCCAGCTGTTCAAGAACATCATGTACGTGGGCGCGCTGTCGGTGCTGCTGGACATCGACGCGCAGGTCATCGAACAATTGCTGGGCGAGCAGTACAAGGGCAAGGAAAAGCTGATCGCCTCCAACGTGCAGGCGCTCAATCTGGGGCGCGACTTCGCCCGCGAACACCTCAAGCACCCGCTGCCAGTCCGCGTCGAACGCGCGCATCGCGTGGGCCAGCGCATCTTCATCGACGGCAACACCGCCGCCGGTCTGGGGGCGGTGTATGGCGGCGCCACCGTGTGCGCCTGGTACCCGATCACGCCCTCGACCTCGGTGGTCGAGGCGTTCATGAGCTACTGCGCCAAGTTTCGACGCGACGCCGAGGGCCGCCACAACTACGCCATCGTGCAGGCCGAGGACGAGCTGGCCTCGATCGGCATGGTGGTGGGCGCCGGCTGGAACGGCTCGCGGGCGTTCACCGCCACCTCGGGGCCGGGTATTTCGCTGATGACCGAGTTCATCGGCCTGGCCTACTTTGCCGAGATTCCGGTCACCATCGTCAACGTGCAGCGCGGCGGCCCGTCCACCGGCATGCCCACCCGCACCCAGCAGTCCGACATCCTGGCCTGTGCCTACGCCTCGCACGGCGACACCAAGCACGTGCTGCTGCTGCCGGAAGACCCGCGCGAGTGCTTCGAGCACACCGCCTGCGCGCTCGACCTGGCCGACCGCCTGCAGACACCGGTGTTCGTGATGACCGACCTCGACATCGGCATGAACCAGCGCCTGTGCGAGCCGCTGGCCTGGGACGACGCGCGCCGCTACGACCGCGGCAAGGTGATGAGCGCCGAAGACCTGGAGCAGAAGGACTTCGGCCGCTACAAGGACGTCGACGGCGACGGCATCCCGTGGCGCACATTGCCGGGCACGCACCCCACGCGCGGCAGCTACTTCACGCGCGGCACCACGCGCGACGCCTATGCACGCTACTCCGAGCGCGGGCCGGACTACATCTACAACGTGCAGCGCTTGCTCAAGAAGTTCGCCACCGCCGCCACCCTGGTGCCGCAGCCGGTGCCGCGACCGGCCGCGCGTCGCACGCGGCTGGGGGTGATCTTCTATGGCTCCACCAGCCCGGCCATGCACGAGGCGCTGGACGAACTGGCGGGGCAGGGCATCCACCTCAATGCGCTGCGCCTGCGCGCCTTCCCGTTCCCGGCCAGCGTGAAGGAATTCATCGACGCGCACGAAACGGTGTTCGTGGTCGAGCAGAACCGCGACGCCCAGATGCGCAGCCTGCTGATCAACGAGCTGGAGATCAACCCCGCCAGACTGCCGCGCGTGCTGCACTATGACGGCACGCCGATCACCGCCCGCTTCATCACCCAGGCCATCACCGACCACGTGCATGAAGCGGTCGTGGCACCGCAGGAGAACCCGTCATGACCTATATCGCCAAGCCGCGGCTGCACCACCCATCGCTCACCAAGAACCAGGTCGGCTACACCCGGCGCGACTACGAGGGCAAGGTCTCCACCCTGTGCGCCGGCTGCGGGCACGACTCGGTGTCGGCCGCCATCGTGCAGGCCTGCTGGGAGCTGGACATCGAGCCGCACCGCGTGGCCAAGCTGTCGGGTATCGGCTGCTCGTCCAAGACGCCGGACTACTTCCTCGGCGCCAGCCACGGCTTCAATACCGTGCATGGGCGCATGCCCAGCGTGCTGACCGGCGCCAATCTGGCCAACCGCGATCTGCTGTACCTGGGCGTGTCGGGCGACGGCGACTCGGCCTCGATCGGCCTGGGCCAGTTCGCGCACGCCATGCGGCGCAACGTCAACATGGTCTACATCGTCGAGAACAACGGCGTCTACGGCCTGACCAAGGGCCAGTTCTCGGCCACCGCCGACAAGGGCAGCAAGAGCAAGAAGGGCGTGGTCAACGCCGACAGCCCGGTCGACCTGGTGGGGCTGGCCATGCAGCTGGGCGCCAGCTTCGTGGCGCGCAGCTTCTCGGGCGACAAGGCGCAGCTGGTGCCGCTGATCAAGGCCGCCATCGGCCATGGCGGCGCCGCCTTCATCGACGTCATCAGCCCCTGCGTGACCTTCAACAACCATGCCGGCTCCACCCGTAGCTACGACTGGGTGCGCGAGCACAACGAAGCGGTCAGCCGCATCGACTTCATCACCGGCCGCGAGGAAATCACCGCCACCATCGCCCCCGGCGAAGTGGTCGACGTGGAGCAGCACGACGGCACCATCCTGCGCCTGCGCAAGTTGCACACCGACTACGACCCCACCGACCGCGTGGCCGCCACGGCCTACATGCAGGCGCACGCGGCCCAGGGTGAACTGGTGACCGGTCTGCTGTACCTGGAAGGCGAGGCGGACGATCTGCACGCCGCCCAGCACACCAGCGCGCGGCCGCTCAACAGCCTGGAAACCGCCGAGCTGTGCCCGGGTTCGGCGGTGCTCGAGCGCATCAACGTCGCGTTGCGCTGAGCCGGCTCAGCGCGGCGCGCGCTGCTGGCGCGCGCGGGCCAGTGCGGCGTCGATCAGTCGGCGCTTGCGCTCGGCCTCCGTGGGTTCAGGGCCGGTGGCCGCAGCGGGGGGCAGTTCGGCGCCTGGCGCAGGTCTTGATTGATCGGGTTCAATCGGCAGTCCAGCCTTTTCCTGACTGCGCCGCAAGCTCCTGAACTCATAGCGATCGCGGGCCGCTTCAGCCTCGGCCGCGCTCCAGGCGGCCCAGCCGGTGAGGCTGCCGCTGACGGCTTCCATGTGGATGCAGTCGACCGGGCAGGCCGGCACGCACAGCTCGCAGCCGGTGCACTCGGCCTCGATCACCGTGTGCATGCGCTTGTTGCCACCGATGATGCAGTCCACGGGGCAGGCGGCGATGCACAGCGTGCAGCCAATGCACCAGTCTTCGTCGATCCAGGCCACGCCGCGCGGGCCTTCGGTGCCGTGCTCGGGGTCGAGCGGCAGCACCGGTTGGCCGGTGAGGGCGGCCAGCCGCGCCACGCCCTCGGCGCCACCTGGCGGGCAGCGGTTGATCGGCGCCGCGCCGGCGGCGATGGCCTGGGCGTAGGCGGCGCAGTCCGGGTAGCCGCAGCGGGTGCACTGGGTCTGCGGCAGCGCCGCCAGCAGGCGGATCGCCAGCGCGTCGGGCTTGGCGGGCGGCGGGTTCATGCGTGGCTCCGGCACAAATGACAACGCCCGCCAGGGCGGGCGTTGCGGGCGTTGCGCGCCTGGCCGTCAGGCGGCACGGGGGGCGCTCTTGCCGCGGCGGCCGGCGGCGCTGGAGGAGGCGGTTGCCTTGGCCTTCGGCTGGCTTGCGGCCCGCGGACGCGGCGCCGGCGTGGCGCTGCCGTTGCTTGCCGGGCGTGGCGCCGCACGCTGGCCGTTCAACGCCCGCTGGGCCGGCGCCGGCGCGGGCGAGCTGGCCGGCGCGAAGGTCGGCGGCAGGCCCGATCGGGCGTGCAACTCGCCGATGAAGGCCTTGACCTGCGGGTAGACCGTGGTGCGCCAGCGGCGCCCGCTGAAAATGCCGTAGTGGCCCGCGCCCTCGACCTCGATGTGATCGCCCTCGCGCCGCCCGATGCCCTTGCACAGGGCGTGCGCGGCCTTGGTCTGGCCGACGCCGGAGATGTCGTCCAGCTCGCCTTCCACCGTCAGCAGGCAGGTGCCGGTGATGTCCTGCGGCCGCACGCGCTCAAGCTTGCCTTCGGGCGAGCGCACGTCCCAGGTGCCGTGAACCAGCTTGAAGTCCTGGAACACGGTCTGGATGGTTTGCAGGTAATACGGCGCGTCCATGTCGAGCACGGCGTTGTACTCGTCGTAGAACTTGCGGTGCGTCTCGGCACTCGACATGTCGCCCTTGATCAGGTCGCGGAAATAGTCGTAGTGGCTGCTGGTGTGGCGATCCGGGTTCATGGCGATGAAGCCGGCGTGCTGCAGAAAACCCGGATACACGCGGCGGCCGGCGCCAGGGTAGTTGGGCGGCACGCGATAGATGACGTTGTTCTCGAACCACTCGTAGCTGCGCTTGACCGCCAGGTCGTCGACCTGGGTGGGTGACTTGCGGGCGTCGATCGGGCCGCCCATCATGGTCATGCTGATGGGGGTCTTCTCGCCGCGCGAGGCCATCAGCGACACCGCAGCCAGCGTCGGCACGGTGGGTTGGCAGACGCTGATGACGTGGCAGTTGCCATAATGCTTCTGCAGGTGGCGGATGAAATCCTGCACGTAGTTGACGTAGTCGTCTAGGTGGAACTCGCCCTCCGACAGCGGCACCATGCGCGCGTTCTTCCAGTCGGTGATGTAGACCTTGTGGCCTTCCAGCATGGTGCGCACCGTGTCGCGCAGCAGGGTGGCGTAATGGCCCGACAGCGGGGCGACGATCAGTACCGGCGGCTGGCGCTTGAGCTTCTCGAGCGTCGGTGGATCGTCCGAGAAGCGCTTGAAGCGGCGCAGCTCGCAAAACGGCTTGTCGATCTCGACGCGCTCGTCGATCGCCACCGACACGCCGTCGACGTCGACCGTGCGGATGCCGAACTCGGGCTTTTCGTAGTCCTTGCCGAAGCGGTGAAACAGCGCAAAACCGGCCGAAATGCGCTGCGCCATGGGCATCTGGCCCAGCAGCGTGTGGCGGTTGCCGTACAGCTTGGAGGCCGCATCGGCCATGTCGGCGAAGGGCTCGAGCAGCGAGCGCTGCGCCTCATAGATTTGATAGAGCATATGCTTATGTGTAACCCTCGTGTTGCACTGCAATATAACGCAGCCGGGCCGAAATTGCATGGTGTGCCGCCCCTAAAAATGCACACCGGGCGACGCGCTGGCGTGACTGTCGTCGCGCCGGCGACAGCCTGGGGGTTGCCGTCGCCGGTTCGGCTTTGCCAGCGAGGGCTGTGGGTATCATGGCGCCATGACCACCGGGTATTCGCTGTACGGCTGGCTGGCGGGGCTTGGGCGGGGCTTGCTGCGCTGGCTGCTGGGCTGGTGGGCGGTGCTGTTCACCGGTGCCCAGGTGGCGGTGCTGGCGTTTTCGCCCTCCAGCTACGGCCCCGAGGCGCGCGGCGCCGTGCTGCGCCACATCTACCACGCGGCCGAGCCGGGCCTGCCCGGCTTCACCACCCTGATGACCTTGTTCAACGTGGTGCTGATCCGCATCCTGGTGGTCACCGCCTTTTCCTACGGCCTGACGCAGTACGCCCTGGACGCCGTGGTGCGCGTGCTGGTGCTGGAGCTGATCCCGCTGATCGCCGCGCTGTTCGTGGCGGTCGAATACACCATCCCCGGCGGCTCCGAGTTGTACAAGCTGCGCCGCGCCGGGGCGCTGCAGCTCATGCGTGCCAGCGGGCGCGAGCCGCTCAGCCACGAGGTGCTGCCGCGCGTGCTGGCCGGCATGTTCGCGGTGCTGCTGCTGGCGCTGCTGAGCGCGCTGATCTCGCTGGTGCTGGCCTACGTGGCCGTGCATGGCTTCACGCTGGCGGGCCTGCCCTCGTACAACCACGCCGTGGGCAACATCTTCAACCCGGTGGTGTCGATGATCTTCTGCATGAAGACGCTGCTGTTCGCGCTGGCCGTGGCCCTGCTGCCGGTGGCCAACGCACTGCGCGACATTCCGCGCCGCGGCTCGCGCACCAGCGTCGAGTTGCAGGGGCTGGTGCAGATGTCGGTGCTGATGTTGGTGATCGAGATCGCCTCGCTGATCGGCAATTACTATTGATGCCCGATGACTGAAGCCGAGCCTTCCGCCGTGCCCACCCCGCCACCCGCGCCGGACGCCGCCGTGGCCGACGTGGCGCGCGTGCCGCTGCGCGGGCTGGAGCTGCGCGCCGCGCTGCTGCTGATCCTGATGGCGCTGCTGGTCGGTGCCGCCGTGCTGTACCTGATGTGGGTGCGCGGCGCCTTCGAGGCCACGCAAAAGCTGTACCTGAGCGCCGACGACTCCGAGGGCGTGGTGGTCGGCATGGACATGAGTTTTTCGGGCTTTCCGATCGGCCGCGTCAGCCGCATCGAGCTGGCCGAGCAGGGCTCGGTGCGCATCCACGTCGATGTGCCGGTCAAGTCGGCGCGCTGGCTGCGCACCTCCAGCGTCTTCACGCTGGAAAAAGGCCTGGTCGGCGCGGCGCGGCTGCGCGCCTTCAGCGGCATTTTGGACGACCCGCCGCTGCCGCCCGGGGCCGAGCGCATCGTGCTGCGCGGCGACGTGTCGGCTGAAATCCCCAAGATGGTGGCCGACGCCCGCGACGTGCTGCTCAACCTCAATCGCCTGACCGGCGAGCAGTCGGCGCTGTACGTCACCCTGGGCGAGGTGCAGCGCTTTACCCAGCGCCTGAACAGCAGCCAGGGCGGCCTGATGGCGGCGGTCACCGGCAACGAGGCCGACGCGCGCCGCGTCAGCGATCTGCTGCAGCGCACCGCGCAGCTGGTGAAGCACCTGGACGCCGTGACGCAGCGCGTCGATGGCGTGGTGCAGCGCGCCGACCGGCAGGTGCTGGGCCACGATGGCCTGCTCACCGACGCGCAGGCCAGCGTGCGCCAGCTCGGCGCGCTGCTGCAGGACGTGCGCCAGAGCGTGGTCAAGGTCGATGCCGTGCTGACCGAGGCGCAGGCCGTGGCGGGCAACGCGCGCGAAGCCAGCACCGACCTGGGCGCGCTGCGTGCCGACGTCGAAGCCAGCCTGCGCAAGCTCGACACGCTGATCACCGAGCTGAACCGCAAATGGCCGTTCGCTCCCCGGGACAAGGAGCTGCGGCTGCCATGACCGCCCGGTGCATGATTCGATTTGCTATTGTTGTGATAGCTGGTGCCGCTCTCTGGGGCTGCGCCAGCGGCCCATCGATGCCGGATTGGCAGGTCAGCGCGGTGGGCCACGTGGAGCGTTTCACCCAGGCCTTGCTGCGCGGTGACGCGCGGGTGGAGGCGCGCGAATTCGATCTGGCGCGCGCCGAGGTTGCGCGCACCGGCCGCCCCGAGCTGGTGGCGCGCGTCGAGCTGACACACTGCGCCGCCCGGGTGGCCAGCCTGGACTTTGCGCCCTGCACCGGCTTCGAGCCGCTGCGTGCCGACGCGGGCGAGGCCGAGCGCGCCTATGCCGACTACCTGGCCGGCCAGGCCGGCGCGTCGCAGGCCGCGCTGCTGCCGCCGCCGCACCGGGCGGTCGCCGCGGGCAGCCAGGCCGCGGCCGCCATCGACGAGCCGCTGGCGCGCCTGATCGCCGCCGGCGTGCTGCTGCGCCAGGGTCGCGCCAGCCCGGCGCTGGTGGCGCGGGCGGTGGACACCGCGTCCGAGCAGGGCTGGCGCCGCCCGCTGCTGGCCTGGCTGGGCGTGCAGGCACGGCTGGCCGAGCAGGCCGGACAGACCGAGGAAGCCGCGCGCATCCGCCGCCGCATGGACCTGGTGGGGCCGCGCTGAGGCGCCGCCATCACCGGCTGTCGCGCAGTTCGGCAAACAGTTCGCTGTAAATCCTGTAGCGGCTGGCGCTGATCCCGTCTGCGCCAGCACTGGATTGCACCTGGGCTGTCACGCCGCAGCCGGGCTCGTGCAGGTGGGTGCAGTTGTAGAACCGGCATTCGGCCACGTGGGGGCGGATGTCGGGCATGTAGGCGGCCAGCTGCATGGGGTCGATGTGGTGCAGGCCGAATTCCTGGAAGCCCGGTGAGTCGATCAGCGCGCTGGCGCGGGCCTCGTCCAGCCAGTACCAGGTGGTGGTGGTGGTGGTGTGCTTGCCGGAGTTGAGCGCCTGCGAGATCTCGCCGGTCTGCGCCGCGGCGCCGGGGATCAGGCGGTTGATCAGCGTGCTCTTGCCGGCGCCCGAGGGACCCAGGATCAGTGTGGTGCGCCCGTGCAGGCGCTGGCCCAGCGCGGCCAGGGTGTCGGCCGGGGCGGGCGCCGGGCCGCGCGGCTTGGCGGCCAGCGGCAGCACGGCGTAGCCCATGGCGCGGTAGGGCGCCAGGCGCTGCCAGGCGCGGGCAAACGGCTCGGCCAGGTCGGCCTTGTTGAGGACGATCAGCGGCTCGATGTGCGCGGCCTCGCAGGCGATCAGGGCGCGCGCCAGTTGGTGCTCGGAAAACTCCGGCTCGGCCGCCACCAGGATCAGCACCTGGTCCAAGTTGGCGGCAAAGCTCTTGGTGCGCACGGCGTCCTGCCGATACAGCAGGTTGCGGCGCGGCGTGATCTGCTCGACCGTGCCTTCGTCGTGCGAAGGCCGCCAGCGCACCCCGTCGCCCACCACCACGGCCAGCTTCTTGCCGCGCGGGTGGCAGATGACGCGCTCACCGGCGGGCGTTTCGAGCACGCAGTGGCGGCCGTGGCTGCCCACCACCAGGCCGTCTAGCAGTTGGGCGTCGGCGCTTGGGCCGGGCGGCTGGCGCGGGCGGCTCATCGGGTGATGTCGGGGCCGCGGTGGGGCTTGGCGCCGGCTGTGGCGTGGGTCGATGATGCTACTATAACTATAGCTGCTCGCGCTCGCCAGACGGGCGATGGTGCGGATTTTTGTCTTGAATTCACGCGGACTCGGGGCGTGTCATACCGGTTGCACGCGCGCCCCCATGCGGGCGATGCGCTCGCTGGCCGGCGGGTGCGAGTAATAGAAGCGCACGTACAGCGGGTCGGGCGTCAGCGTGCTGGCGTTGTCCTTGTAGAGCTTGACCAGGGCGTTGCCCAGGTCCTGGGCGCTGGCCTGCCGGACGGCGTAGGCGTCGGCCTCGAACTCGTGCCGGCGCGACAAGGCCGCCATCAGCGGCGACAGGAAGAAGGTGAACACCGGCACCACCAGCATGAACAGCAGCAGCGCCAGCGCGTGGTTGGGCACTGCGCCCCCCATGGACGGCGGCAGGTGGGGCGTCACCCCCAGACCGCTGTAGAACCAGGGCTGTTGCGCCAGCCAGCCCAGCAGCGCCAGGCCGGCCAGGCTGACCGCGAACAGCAGGACGATGCGCTTGACGATGTGGCGGTGGCTGAAGTGGCCCAGCTCGTGCGCCAGAACGGCCTCGACTTCGGACGGGTTGAGCTGCTGCAGCAGGGTGTCGAAGAACACCACCCGCTTGGCGGCGCCAAAACCCGTGAAGTAGGCGTTGGCGTGCGCGCTGCGGCGGCTGCCGTCCATCACGAACAGGCCCTTGGCGGCAAAGCCGCAGCGCCCCATCAGCTGGCTGACGCGCTCGCTCAGCGCGTCGTCGCGCAGCGGCTCGAAGCGGTTGAACAGCGGCGCGATGACGGTGGGGTAGATCACCAGCATCAGCAGGCTGAAGCCCATCCAGGCGCCCCAGGTCCACAGCCACCACAGCGCGCCTGTGGCCTGCATCAGCCACAGCGCCAGGGCCGCCAGCGGCACGCCGATGACGCTGCTGACCAGCGTGGTCTTGGCCAGGTCGATCAGCCACAGGCGGCGCGTCATCTTGTTGAAGCCGAAGCGCTGCTCGATCACGAAGGTGTGGTAGAGCGTGCCCGGCAGTTCGATGGCGGCGTTGATGAAGGCGAAGGCCACCAGCAGCGCCAGCGGCTGCGCCAGCGGGTGCGCGCCGATGGCGTCCAGCAGCGCGCCATTGAGCGCGTCCAGCCCGCCCAGCAGCGTCCAGCCCAGCAGCACGGCGGCCGACAGCAGCAGCTCCAGCAGGCCGAAGCGCAGCTTGGCGATGGTGTAGTCGGCCGCGCGCTGGTGCGCCGCCAGCCCGATGGTGCCAGCGAACTCGGTCGGCACGGCCGCGCGATGGGCCGCCACGGCGCGCATCTGGCGCGAGGCCAGCCAGAACTTGACGGCCACGTAGGCCAGCAGCGCCAGGCTGAAGACCAGGGTGGTCAGGAGGGTGGGGGAGAGCGTTTGGTTCAAGACGGACTCGGCAGTAAGGGGCGGCGCCAAGCCGCCAAGTTTAGGGTGCTCCGGCCGGCTGCAAGGGCGGGCCCGCGGCAGCCCGCCGGCGGCCGTGGACAATCGGTGCCATGAACGACACTGTCTGCACCCCTGCCGCCGCCGTGCCGGCGCTGGCCAAATCCGAGCTGAACCTGGTCTGGCTCGACTGCGAGATGACCGGGCTGGACCCCGAGAAGGAGCGCCTGATCGAGATCGCCGTCATCGTCACCGGGCCGCAGCTGACGCCGCGCGTCGAAGGCCCGGTGCTGGTGATTCACCAGCCCGACAGCGTGCTGGACGCCATGGACGCCTGGAACAAGGGCACGCATGGGCGCACCGGCCTGATCGACAAGGTCCGGGCCGCGACGCTGAGCGAGGCCGAGGCCGAGGCGCGGCTGATCGACTTTCTGGCGCGCTACGTGCCCAAGGGCGTGTCGCCGCTGTGCGGCAACTCGATCGGCCAGGACCGGCGCTTTCTGGTGCGCTACATGCCGCGGCTGGAGGCGTTCTTCCACTACCGCAACGTCGACGTCAGCACCCTCAAGGAGCTGGCGCGGCGCTGGCGGCCGGAGCTGGTGGAGGCCTTCAAGAAGCAGCAGTCGCACACCGCGCTGGCCGACGTGCACGAGTCGATCGACGAGCTGGCGCATTACCGGCAACATTTCATTCGGCTGGCGGCCTGAGGCCCGCGGCCCCCGCGCGCACGGTGCGTTCAGTGACGGTCCAGTGGCGAGCGGCGACTGTCCAGGCTGCCCAGGAACGAGTCGGCCTGTGTCCAGCCGGAGGGCTCGTCGGGCTCCTGGTGCGCCGCGGCCGGGCTGGTCGGCGCCGGGTGGGTGCGCTGGGTGCGGTTGCGGTCCAGCGTCTCGTGCAACTGGTGGCGGGCCGCTTCCAGTTCGGCGAATCCGCTGGGCGGCATGGCGGCCAGTTCGGCGGCGTTGACGCCCAGGAAGTCGGCCCGCAGCGCCGACGGCTCGGGCAACGACTCGGGCGAGATCACCCAGTAGGCGATGCCGCACTGCGCCAGCAAGGTCTGCTTGAGCTGGCGATTGCTGCGCGACAGGCCACGCGGGCCCAGCACATCCACGCAGCCAATGACCTGTCCCGTGCTGTCGCACAGCGTGAAGCTGCAATACGCGCGGCTCAGCAGGTCGAACCATTCGGTCGCCTCGCCCGTCTGGCGCGGCATGGTGAAGCGGGTCAGCGGCAGCTTGACCATGATGTGGTGGGCCGGGAACACCTTGCGCAGCCAGTGCCAGACACGGCGCTCGGCGCTGTTGGCCAGCGGCCTGGGGATCAGCGGCCATTGCTGCGGCAGGCGGCGCTTGCCGTTCGGCTTGGCCGCCGGCGCGGCGCGCCCGCGCGGCATGAAGCTGCTCAGGCCGAGGTAGCCGGTGAACAGACCTGCCACAGCCAGAATGATGGCCCATATGACGGTCGAACCGGTGACTGCGCTCACACTGGATCCCCTTGGCGCGCTTGCCGCGCTGTAATCGTTGCACGATGTTACTGGTGCATCAGAGCAATGGAAAGGTACTTTTGACCTCATTACGATCGGCGCCATGGTTTCCGAGAAAAAAGTCATGCCGCGGCTGGACTTACCCCCTGTTCGCGGGGTGCGACGCATGCGACTGAGTGAGCTGCTGTTCAGCCAGGGTTTCGGCACGCGCCGGGTCTGCGCCGGCCTGATCGAGCAAGGCCTGGTGCGGGTGGGCGGCGCCGCGTGCACCGACCCGGCGGCCGAGGTCGATCTGGCCGCCGGCGCGCCGCGGTTCGAGGTCCAGGGCCAGGCGTGGACCTTTCACGAACGCGCCTACCTGATGCTGCACAAACCGGCCGGCGTGGAATGCTCGCACCGGCCGGGGCGCTGGCCGGGCGTCTACACGCTGCTGCCGGCGCCGCTGCGGCAGCGCCCGACGGCAGGCAAGGTGGCGGGCGTGCAGGCGGTGGGCCGGCTGGACCAGGACACCACCGGCCTGCTGCTGCTGTCCGACGACGGTGCCTTCATCCACCGCATGAATTCGCCGCGCCACCATGTGCCCAAGGTGTACGAGGTGAGCACGCGCCACCCGCTGGACGAGCGCCAGCTGGCACGCTTGCGCGGCGGCGTGGTGCTGGACGACGACCCGCACCCGGTGGCCGCGGCGGCGGCCGAGGCGATGGGCCCCTGCCAGCTGCGGCTGACGCTGACCGAAGGCAAGTACCACCAGGTCAAGCGCATGGTGGCGGCGGTGGGCAACCGGGTCGAGGCGCTGCACCGCTCGCGCATCGGTGGCCTGGCGCTGCCGGCCGATCTGGCGCCGGGGCAGTGGCGCTGGCTGACGCCGCGGGAGCTGGCGCTGCTCGTGCCGTCGGCTCCCTGGCTCGGAGCTTGATCGGCTTTTTGACCTTGATGGACAAGCGCAAGCAGCTATTGTATTGATAGTGATTTGGTGAGCATGCGTCACTCCAGCCCGGCCAGGAGGTCGGCGATGGCGGCGTTGACCGCCTGCGGCTGGTCCTGGTGCGGCGCGTGTCCGCAGGCCGGCAGCTTGAGCAGGCGCGTGTGCGGCAGCGCCGCCGCGATGTCGTCCAGCTGGGCCATGCTGGCGTAGCCGTCGTCCACGCCCTGGATCGCCAGCAGTGGCGCCTGGATGGCGCGGAGCTCGCCCCGGATGTCGAAACCACGGAAATCCGGGTTCAGCCAGGCGTCGTTCCACTGCCAGAAGGCGCCGTCCACGTCGTCGTGAAAGCGCGCCAGGCGGGCGCGCAGCCCGCCCGATTCGAAGGCCTGGCGCGTCTGCTCGATGGCGCGCAGGCAGATGTCCTCGACCATCACATGCGGCGCCATCACCACGCCCGCCGTCACCGGGTGGTGGGCGGCATGGATCAGCGCGATGGTGGCGCCGTCGGAGTGGCCGACGAGTACCGGCCGCTCGATGTCCAGCGCCCGCAGCAGCCGCGGCAGCACGTGCAGCGCCTCGCGGTGCAGGTAGTCGGGCGGCAGGCGACCGGCGCCGCGCACGTCGGGCACCGGGCTGGAGCGCCCGTAGCCGCGGCGCGAATAGACCCAGCCGGCGCGTCCGGTGGCGGCGCACAGGCGCGCCGGCCAGTCGCGCCACAGGGCGACCGAGCCCAGCCCCTCGTGCAGAAACACCAGCGGCGCCGCGGCCGGCGCCGCCCCGGCCGGTAGGGGAACGTGCTGCAACTCCAGGCGGATGCCGTCGATGTCCACGATTCGCATGGCTCGGATGTTAAGCAGCTTCACCGGGCGCGGACTTACACTCGCGCGCCGCCATTCACCGCTTTTTTTAAGGTTCATCGTGGAGTTTGCCGAACTTCCGACTCTGACACGCCGCCAACTGCTGGTCGCTGGCGCCGGCCTGGGCGGCGCGGCGCTGGCGCCGTCCGCGCTGGCCGGGCCCGGGCGCTCGCCGGTGCTGGTGCTGAACTCGCTCGACGGCACCGTCAGCGTGATCGACCCCGTCCGCTGGGTGGAAACCGGCCGCATCGCCACCGGCAAGGAGCCGCACCACCTGTACATGACGCCGGACGAGAAGTCGGTCATCGTCGCCAATGCCGGCAGCGACTCGCTCACCTTCATCGACCCGCGCACGGCCACGGTGCAGCGCACGCTGCGCGGCATCATCGACCCCTATCACCTGCGCTTTTCGCCCGACATGCGCTGGTTCGTCACGGCCGCCAACCGCCTGAACCACATCGACCTGTACCGCTGGGACGGCGAGAACCCGGTGCTGGCCAAGCGCATCGCCACCGGCAAGACGCCCAGCCACCTGTGGATCGACAGCGGCAGCACCACCGTGTGGGCCAGCATGCAGGACAGCAACGAGCTGGTGGCCATCGACCTGGCGACGCAGCAGCTGGCGCACCGCGTCAAGACCGGGCCGATGCCGGCCGACGTCTACGTCACGCCCGACGAGCGCCACCTGCTGCTGGGCCTGACCGGCGGCGAGGGCGTGCAGGTGTTCGAGCTGGCCACCGGCCAGGCGCCCAGGGCGGTCGGCCAGGTGCCCACCGGCAAGGGCGCGCACGCGTTTCGCGCGCTGGGTGACCGCCGACACGTGCTGGTCAGCAACCGGGTCGCCAACACCATCAGTCAGATCGACAGCACCCGCCTGGCGGTGGTGGCCGACTTTCCGGCGCCGGCCGGCCCCGACTGCATGGACGTGTCGGCCGACGGCAGCCTGATCATGGTCGGCTCGCGCTGGGCCGGCCGGCTGACGCTGATCGACGTGGCCAGGCGGCAGCCGGTGCACCAGGTCAGGGTCGGCAAGTCGCCGCACGGCGTGTGGACGCTGGACCATGCCGCGCGGGTGTGAGCACGGACGCATCATGCAACGCCGAAATGCTATTGTTACGATAGCTGCTGGCGCGCTCTGGACAAGCGCCAGAGGCCAAAATAGCTCTGAGCCCGGCGCGGCACCGCTGTACCTCACGTTCGACACCGGCCACATGGGCATTGCCGCGCTGGTGGCCGAGGTGCTGCGGCGCCAGCAGGTGCGCGCGAGCTTCTTTGCCGCCAACGAGCGCACCCAGGAGGGCGAGGGCAGCCTGAGCCGCCACTGGGGCCCGTGGTGGAAGGCGCGCGCCGACGAAGGACACGAGCTGGCCTCGCACACCTGGGACCACGTCTACTGGCGCGCCGACCTGCCCGGGCGCGAGCCGCGCTTTCGGGTGCGCCCCTCGGCCGGCGCCTTTGCCGGGCGCGAATTCACCTGGAGCGCCGAGCAGTACTGCCAGAACATCGAGCAGGCCAGCGAGCGCCTGGCCTACTACAGCGGCAAGAAGCCCCTGCCGCTGTTTCGCGCCCCGGGCGGCAAGACCTCGCCGCGCCTGCTGGCGGCGGCCCGCGCCTGCGGCTACGCGCACGTGGGCTGGTCGCCGGCCGGCTTCCTGGGTGACGAGCTGCCCAGCGACAAGTACCCCAACCGCGTCTTGCTGGAGCGCGCGCTGAAGACGATCCGCCCCGGCGACATCCTGCTGGCGCACCTGGGCATCTGGTCGCGCCAGGACCCCTGGGCGCCGGCCGTGCTGGAGCCGCTGATCGAGGGGCTGAAGGCGCGTGGCTTCGTGTTCCGCACCCTGCGCCAGCACCCGCAATACGCGCCCTGGATCGCGCAGCAGCGCGCCTGAGCAAGACCCGCACGATGACCCCTGCCGACCTGTTCGCCAGCGCCCAGCAGTGGCTGTTCGAGGCGCTCATCGGGCCGGCGGCCTTCCGGCTCGGCCTGGGCAACCTGCTCGAAGACGGCTTCGTCGCCGCCGGCTGGCTGCTGCTGGGGCTGTTGCAGATCGCGGTGCTGCTGCTGGTGATCGGCCCGCTGCAGCGCCTGTGGCCGGCCGAGCCGGTGCGCGACCGCGCGGCCATCCGCGTCGACGTGCTCTACACCCTGCTGCACCGCCTGGGCCTGTTCAAGCTGGCGATGTTCTTTAGCGTCGAGGCCTGGCTGACCGACGCCATTGGCGTGCTGCGCGCCCACGGCCTGCCGACGCTGCACCTGGATCAGTGGTGGCCCGGCGTCAGCGACGGGCCGCTGGCCAGCTTCGTGCTGTACCTGCTGGTGTTCGACCTGCTCGGCTATCTGCTGCACCGCGCGCAGCACCAGTGGGACTGGTGGTGGCGGCTGCACGCCGTGCACCACTCGCAGCGCCAGATGACCATGTGGAGCGACAGCCGCAACCACCTGCTGGACAGCGTCATCACCGACGCCGTGTTCGTCGTCGTCGCCATCCTGATCGGTGTGGCGCCCTCGCAGTTCGTGTGGCTGGTGGCCCTGAGCCAGCTGCTGGAAAACCTGCAGCACGCCAACCTGCGCTGCTCCTTCGGCCGCCTGGGCGAGCGCCTGCTGGTCAGCCCGCGCTTTCACCGCCGCCACCACGCCATCGGCATCGGCCATGAAGCCGGCGCTCAGGGCGCGCTCAAAGGCGTCAACTTCGGGGTGCTGTTCCCGCTCTGGGACGCGCTGCTGGGTTCGGCCGACTTCGGCGGTCGCTTCGAACCCACCGGCATCCGCGACCAGGTGGAGCAGGGGCGCGACTACGGCCGCGGCTTCTGGGCCCAGCAGTGGCTGGGCCTGCGGCGGCTGGTGGGCCGCGCCTGAACGCTTATCCTTGACGGACATGACGCTGCTGCTTGACTCCTTCTGGCGCGCCGTCGCCTACTGCCTGCATCCGCGCGTGATCGCGCTGTCGCTGCTGCCGCTGGGCCTGCTGGTGGCGCTCAGCTTCGGGCTGGGTTACCTGTACTGGGCCTCGGCGCTGGCGGCAGTCACCGCCTGGCTCGACGCCTCGGTGGTGTTTTCCACCCTGTGGGGCTGGCTCGGCCAGCTGGGCGCTGGCGAGTTGCGCCACGGCATTGCGCCGGTGCTGCTGGTGCTGCTGGTCGCGCCGGTGCTGATCGTGCTGGCGCTGCTGCTGGTGGCCCTGCTGATGACGCCCGCCGTGCTGCGACTGGTGGCGACACGGCGTTTTGCGACGCTGGAGCGGCACGGTGCCAGCTCGATGCTGGGCTCGGCCCTGTGGTCGCTGGGGCACACCGTGCTGGCACTGGCGGCGCTGGCGCTGTCGCTGCCGCTGTGGCTGGTGCCGCCGCTGATCCTGATCTTGCCGCCCCTGATCTGGGGCTGGCTGACCTACCGGGTGATGAGCTACGACGCCCTCGACGCCCACGCCAGCCGCGCCGAGCGGCGCGCCATCCTGCGCCAGCACCGCACGCCGCTGCTGGCGATGGGCATCGTCTGCGGCTACCTGGGCGCGGCGCCAGCCCTGGCCTGGGCGTCGCTGACGCTGTTCGCCGTGGCCTTCGCGGTGCTGATCCCGCTGGCGATCTGGATCTACACCCTGGTGTTCGCCTTTTCCGCCCTGTGGTTCACCCACTACTGCCTGTCGGCGCTGCAAACGCTGCGCCAGAGCGCGCCAACAGCTATCGAAATAGAAGCGAAGGCGGCCACGGCACCGGCCGCCGACGCACCCGCCGCCCTGTCCCATGAGCCCTGAACATTCCACCCCCGGCTTCGGCCTGATCGTCGTCGGCGACGAAATCCTGTCCGGCAAGCGCGCCGACAAGCATCTGCCCAAGTTCGTCGAGCTGCTGGCCGAACGCGGCCTGCGCCTGGCCTGGGCCGAATACGTGGGCGACGAGCCGGCGCGCATCACCGCCACGCTGCGGCGTGCCTTGGCCTCGGGCGACGTGGTGGTGTGCACCGGGGGCATCGGCGCCACCCCGGACGACCATACCCGCCAGTGCGCCGCCGCCGCCCTGGGCGTGCCGCTGGCGCTGCACCCCGAAGCCAGGCGCCTGATCGAGCAGCGCGGGCAGGACATGGCGCGCCAGCAGGGTGTGCCCTGGGAGCCCGAACGCGCCGACAACCAGCAGCGGCTGAACATGGGCGTGTTTCCGCAAGGCGCCCGCATCGTGCCCAATGCCTACAACCAGATTCCGGGGTTTGCGCTGGCCGGGCCTGCGGGACGCGCTATCTATTTCGTACCGGGTTTTCCGGTCATGGCCTGGCCCATGATGGCCTGGGCGCTGGACACCGACTGGTCGCACTGCTTCACGCGCGGCGCCTGGCGCGAGCGTTCGGTGGTGCTTTATGGCGCCATGGAGGCACCGCTCACCCCGGTGATGGAGCGCGTGGAGGCGGCGCACCCCGGCGTCAAGGTGTTCAGCCTGCCCAGCGTCGACCACCCGGAACACGGGCGGCATATCGAGCTGGGCGTCAAGGGCGCGCCGGCGCAGGTCGACGCCGCCTACACCGACCTGCGCGCCTGGCTGCTGCCGCATGCGCTGAGCTACGGGCCCGAGCTGCATCGGTAGCGGCCAGCAGGCGTTGGCCGTGGCGGCGGCGTCGAAAATCCGCGGAAAAGTGTCACCGACCGGCGCCGACGGCAAAAAAGCGGCCTGACAACAGGCAAAATTCGGGGCATCGTGCAGACCATTGGCCGGGCCCCGCCCGGACGGCGGCCACGCCCAGCGTGCCGCGGTCGTACAACCGCCATCCCCCGTTCATATCCCCCTCAGGAGTACCCCCGATGAGCCAGTCGGTCGCCGACGTCATGAAACTGGTGAGCGAAGCCGAATGCAAGTTCGTCGACTTCCGCTTCACCGACACCCGCGGCAAGGAGCAGCACGTCACCGTGCCCGTGGCCGCCTTCGACGAGGACAAGTTCAGCGACGGCCACGCCTTCGACAGCTCCTCGGTGGCCGGCTGGAAGGGCATCGAGGCATCCGACATGCTGCTGATGCCCGACGCCGGCACGGCCTTCATCGACCCGTTCTTCGACGAACCCACCCTGGTGCTGACCTGCGACGTGCTGGAGCCCGGTGACGGCAAGCCCTACGAGCGCGACCCGCGCTCCATCGCGCGCCGCGCCGAGGCCTACCTCAAGGCCAGCGGCATCGGTGACACGGCGTATTTCGGCCCCGAACCCGAATTCTTCGTCTTCGACAGCGTGCGCTGGAGCACCGAGCCGGGTCACAGCTTCTACCGCATCGAGGAATACGAGGCGCCCTGGAACACCGGCGCCGAACTGGAAGGCAGCAACCGCGGCCACCGCCCGCGCACCAAGGGCGGCTACTTCCCGGTGCCGCCGGTGGACAGCACGCACGACATGCGCGCCGAGATGGCGCTGATCCTGGACGCGCTGGGCGTGCCGGTCGAGGTGTTCCACCACGAGACGGCCGGCGCCGGCCAGATGGAGATCGGCACCAAGTTCAGCACCCTGGTCGAGCGCGCCGACTGGACGCAGCGCCTGAAGTACGTGGTGTGGAACGTGGCCGACCGCTACGGCAAGACCGCCACCTTCATGCCCAAGCCCTACCACGGCGACAACGGCAGCGGCATGCACGTGCACCAGTCGATCTGGAAGGGCGGCAAGAACCTGTTTGCCGGCAAGGGCTACGCCGGCCTGTCCGAGACGGCGCTGTTCTACATCGGCGGCATCATCCGCCACGCCCGGGCGCTGAACGCCATCACCAACCCCACCACCAACAGCTACAAGCGCCTGGTGCCGCACTTCGAGGCGCCGGTCAAGCTGGCTTATTCGGCGCGCAACCGCTCGGCCTCGATCCGCATTCCGTACGCCGCCAACGACAAGGCGCGCCGCATCGAGGCGCGCTTTCCCGACCCCATGGCCAACCCCTACCTGTGCTTCGCGGCGCTGATGATGGCGGGCCTGGATGGCATCGAGAACAAGATCCATCCCGGCGAGGCCGCCACCAAGGACCTCTACCACCTGCCCCCCGAGGAAGACAGGCTGGTGCCCACCGTGTGCCACGGCCTCGACCAGGCGCTGGAGGCGCTGGATCGCGACCGCGCCTTCCTGACGCGCGGCGGCGTGTTCACCGACGCCATGCTGGACGCCTACATCGAGTTGAAGATGACCGAGGTCAACCGCATCCGCGTGCAGGTCAACCCGGCCGAGTACGACATGTACTTCTCGCTGTGACGCTGTCGCCACAATGACACGGAAATCGCCCGAAATGGACGGCCTGGGGCTGCCGAGGGCGCATTTTGGGGAACAGGCGTGCCCCGGAACGGTCCACCTGCCGGATACTTGTTCGTTGAAGGCCTATCGCGGCAGTTCGCCGCGGCCGCTACCCCGACCGACATGAAGTCTTTGCTGCCGACCCTCCGTGTATCGCTTGTCGCCGCGACGCTGGCCGCCGCGGCTGTGCCCGCGGCGGCCCAGGACCGCATCTACCGCTGCGGCAACGAATACACCAACCAGCCCAAGGGCCGGCCGGACTGCAAGCTGGTGGAGGGCGGCAACGTCACCATCGTGCGCGGCACCGCACCCGCGCCCGCGGCGCCCGCGGCACCGGCGGCTGGCGGCGGTGCAGCGCCCGCGGCACGCTCCGCCGGGACAGCACCGGCCTCGGCACCGCGTATCGACAACGCCGAGCAGCGCAAGCGCGACGCCGACGCCAAGGCCATCTTGCAGCAGGAGCTGCGTCGTGCCGAGGCCCGGCAGGCCGAGTTGGACAAGGAATACAAGGGTGGCGAGCCCGACAAGATCGGCGGCGAGGCGCGCAACCACCAGAAATACCTGGACCGCGTGGCCGAACTGAAAGCCGCCATCGAGCGCAACCAGAGCGACATCGAGGGCATCAAGCGCGAGCTGGGCCGGCTCGGCCCCTGAGAGCCTGTGAAAAAATACCTCGCGCCCGCCCGAGCCGCCAAAACGCGCCCGCTCTTCGTTGCAAATCCTCGCCGTAGCCCCGGCTACGGCTGCGGTCTGCGCCTCGATCGGACGCGTTTTGACGACCCTTTCGGACGCGATCAATTCATTCACAGGCTCTGAGCCCGGTTTTTCCGGCAGGGCTGCCGGAATACTATCGAATCAATAGCTGCTGGCGCAGGCTGGTGCTACGCTACAGCCGATTTTTATCTCTGGTTATTTGCCGTAGGTGTATCGCCCCTCACACCAGTTCCAGCGTGACTGGCGCGTGGTCGCTGGGCTTGGGCCATTTGCGCGGCACGCGGTCGATGCCGCAGGCCGCCACCTGGGCGCGCAGCGGCTCGCTCACCAGGATGTGGTCGATGCGCAGGCCGCGGTTCTTCTGGTAGCCCAGCATGCGGTAGTCCCACCAGGAAAAGCTCTTGTCCGGCTGTTCGAACAGCCGGAAGGCATCGGCCAGCCCCAGGCCCAGCAGCGCCTGGAAGTGGTGGCGCTCCTCGCTGGTGTGGTGAATGGTCTCGGCCAGGCCCACCGGGTCGTGGCTGTCGCGGTCCTCGGGGGCGATGTTGAAGTCGCCCAGCAGCAGCAGGCGCGGGTGCGCTGCCAGCTCTTCGCGCAGCCAGTCGCGCAGCGCGCGCAGCCAGCTCATCTTGTAATCAAACTTGTCGCTGCCCGGCGCCTGCCCGTTGACGAAGTAGCCGTTGACCACGCGCAAGGGCCCGCCCGGCGCCGGCACCGTGGCGGCGATCACCCGCGCCGAGTCGTCGGCAAAGCCCGGGATGTTGCGCACCACGTCATCGGCCGTCAGTGGCGCGCGTGTCAGCAGGGCGACGCCGTTATAGGTCTTCTGGCCGAACACGGCGGCTTCGTAGCCGGCTTCGCGCAGCGCCTGGTGCGGGAACTTGTCGTCGGTGAGCTTGAGCTCCTGCAGCGCCAGCACGTCGACCGGGTTGACGGCCAGCCAGTCCAGCACGTGCTGCAGGCGGGCGGTGAGGGAGTTGACGTTCCAGGTGGCGATCTTCATGGCCTGCATCTTAGGGGCTGAGCCTGCTAGCACCTTGTGTACGATGCCCGCGTGAACCCTAGCGCCCCATCCGCGATCGCGCCCCAGCCGCCCCAGCACTCGCCCGCGTCGCTGGCGCGGCGCCTGCGCCTGCAGCAGCTGTTGATCTTCGAGAAGGTGGTTCAGGCCGGCTCCATCCTGGCGGCCTCGCGCGAGCTGGCGCTGACGCAGCCGGCGCTCAGCAAGTCGATCCACGAGCTGGAGGCGCAGCTGGGCGGCCAGCTCTTCGTGCGCGGCAAGCGTGGCGTCGCGCTGACCGAGCTGGGCCGCCTGTTCGAACACCACGCCAAGACCTTGCTGGGCGAGCTGCGTTACCTGGCCGAGGACTTGAACGCGGCGCAGTCGGGCGCCGCCGGCCAGGTGGTGGTGGGCACGCTGATCACGGCTTCGGCGACGCTGCTGCCTGAGGCCATCACCCGGCTGCGCGCAGCGGCGCCCGATGTGGTGGTGACCATTCGGGTGGGCTCCAGCGCGCTGCTGTTTCCGGCACTGCTGCGCAGCGAGCTGGACGTCGTCGTCGGCGTGCTGCCGGACGCGCGCGACACCCTGCTGGCGGACGAGCACGCCACGCGCCTGATTCACGTGCCGCTGCACCAGGAAGCGCTGCGCGTCGTGGTCGGCAGCCAGCATCCGCTGGCACGCCGGCGCCGGATCGACGCGGCGCAGCTGCGCGACCTGGACTGGATCGTGCCGACGCAGGACTCCGTGGCGGGTCGTTCGGTGGGTGCGTTTTTCAGCCGCGTCGGGCTGGCGCTGCCGCGTCGGCGCGTCGAGTCGGTGTCGATCCTGACGAACCTGGAGCTGCTGATCAACAGCCACATGGTCGGGCTGATGCCGCAGTCGGCGGCCGACCGCTTTGCCCGCGCCGGCCTGCTGGCGCTGCTGCCGTTGTCGGGGCAGGGCGCGTTCGGCGCCGTGGGCTACACGGTGCGGGCCGATCGCCCGCCCTCGGCGGCAGCGCAGCGCTTTCTGCAGGCGCTGCGCGACGCCAGTCAGGGATTTGCGAGTCCCGGGTGAAGCGGCATATGTATTCCCATTGGCTATGGATGTTGCCGTCAAAATCATTGGTCAAGAATAGATTTGGCGCCTAGACTTCGGGCCATTGTCAATCGGAGTTCCCTTGTGAGCCCACGCTTTCCGTTGCCCGTCTCGCTCAAGGAAGTGCGCAACTACGTCGATGGCGAGTTCGTCGCCACCGGCAAGACCTTCAACAATGTCAGCCCCATCGACGGCAGCGTGCTGGCGCCGGTGCACGAGGCCGACGCGGCCCTGGTCGACCGCGCCGTGCGCGCCGCGCGCCGCGCGCTTGATGAGGGCCCCTGGGGCCGCTCGACGGTGGAAGAGCGCGCTGCCGCGCTGCACCGCGTGGCCGACATCATTGCCCGGCGTTTCGACGAATTCCTGCAGGCCGAAGTGGCCGACACCGGCCGCCCGGTCGAGCAGGCGCGCAAGCTGGACGTATACCGCGGCATCGCCAACTTCCGCACCTTTGCCGACCTGGGCAAGAGCGCGCACGGCGAGTTTTTCGAGACCCACCTGCCCGACGGCACCCAGCTCATCAACTACACCAAGCGCAAGCCGCTGGGCGTGGTGGCCAGCATCTCGCCCTGGAACCTGCCCATCCTCTCGCTCACCTGGAAGGCCGCGCCGGCGCTGATCTGCGGCAACACCATCATCTGCAAGCCGTCCGAGGAAACGCCCTCGTCGGCGGTGCTGATCGCCGAGGCCTTCCACGAGGCCGGCGTGCCGCCCGGCGTGTTCAACGTGGTACACGGCTTCGGCCCCGGCTCGGCCGGCGAGGCGCTGACCACCCACCCCGGCATCGACGCCGTCACCTTCACCGGCGAGTCGCGCACCGGCGCGGCCATCATGAAGGCGGTGGCCGACGGCGTGAAGGAAGTGTCCTTCGAGCTGGGCGGCAAGAACGCCGCCATCGTGTTTGCCGATTGCGACTTCGACGCCACCGTCGAGGGCCTGGCGCGCGCCCTGTTCACCAACACCGGCCAGGTCTGCCTGTGCCCCGAGCGCGTGTTCGTCGAGCGGCCGATCTTTGACAAGTTTGTCGCTGCGCTGAAAAAACACACCGAGTCGCTCACGATCGGCTGGCCCGACGACCCGAGCGTGGCCATGGGCTCGCTGATCTCGCGCGAGCACCGCGACAAGGTGCTGTCCTACTTCAAGCTGGCGGTGGAAGAGGGCGCCACCGTGGTCACCGGCGGCGGCGTGCCGCACTTCGGCGACGCGCGTGACAACGGCGCCTTCGTGCAGCCCACCATCTGGACCGGCCTGCCGGACAGCGCGCGCTGCGTGCGCGAGGAGGTGTTCGGCCCGGTCTGCCACATCGCGCCCTTCGACAGCGAAGAAGAAGTCGTGCGCCGCGCCAACGACAGCGACTACGGCCTGGCCGCCACGGTGTGGACCACCAACCTGTCGCGCACGCACCGCGTCGCGCCCCAGCTGCACGTGGGCATCGTCTGGGTCAACACCTGGTTCTCGCGCGATTTGCGCACACCCTTTGGCGGCACCAAGCTCTCGGGCATCGGGCGCGAGGGCGGGCGCTGGTCGCTCGACTTCTATTCCGAGACCACCAACATCTGCATCAAGGTATGAGCGCGCAAGCCGGCATCTCGAACCCAGGGAGCCGCGTCGCCGACGTCACGCGACCAATGCAAGCCGGCTCGCACGACTTGGTGCCAGGTCAATCCCGCAGTGACGACCCCACGAAAGTTGCACCAATCGTGCTGCCGCGCTGCCGCAATGCGAACGGGCAGCGCCATCACGACATCTGCCTTCATTGAAGCACGCAGTGAAACTTTGAGAACCCAATCGCCATGAACGACTCTACGAAAACCATCACCGAAGCGCAGGTTGCGCGCCTGGACGCCGCCGACCCACTGGCCGGCCGGCGCGAGCTGTTCGCGTTGCCCGAGGGGGTGATCTACCTCGACGGCAACTCGCTGGGCGCCTTGCCCAAGTCGGTGATGGGCCGCATGACGCGCGCCATCGAGCAGGAGTGGGGCGTCGGCCTGATCCGCTCCTGGAACGATGCCGACTGGTACCCGGCCCCGCAGCGCGTGGGCGGGCGCATTGCCACATTGATTGGCGCGCACGCCGATGAGGTGATCGTCGCCGACTCGACCTCGGTCAACCTGTTCAAGGTGCTGGTCGCTGCGCTGCGCATGCGGCCGGGGCGCAAGCGCATCGTCGGCGAGCGCGGCAACTTCCCGACCGACGTGTATGTGGCCAGCGGCGTGGCCGAGCTGATGAACGCCGAGTTGGTGACGGTCGAACCCGATGACGTGATGGCGGCGATCGACGAGAACACGGCCATCGTGTCGCTCACGCACACCAACTACAAGACCGGCCGTCTGTACGACATGGCCGCCATCACGCGCCGCGCGCACGCCGTCGGCGCCCTGGTGGTCTGGGATCTGTGCCACACGGCGGGCGCCATGCCCTGCGACCTGAATGGCTGCGACGCCGATTTCGCCGTCGGCTGTGGCTACAAGTACTTCAACGGTGGTCCGGGCGCGCCGGCCTTCGTGTTCGTGGCGCGGCGCCATCAGGCGCAGGTGCGCCAGCCGCTGACCGGCTGGCATGGCCATGCGCGGCCGTTCGAGTTCACGCACGACTACGCACCGGGGACGGGGATCGACCGCATGCTGGTCGGCACGGCGTCGCAACTCGGCTTGATTGCCCTGGAGCAGGCGCTGCAGGCCTTCGATGGCGTCGACATGCAGCAACTGCGGCGCAAGAGCGAGCAGATGACCGACTTGTTCATTCGCCTCGTCGAGCAGGAGCTGGCCCCCTACGGCTTCGGCCTGGCGTCGCCGCGCGATGCGGCGCAGCGCGGCAGTCAGGTGTCGCTGACGCACGCCGAAGGCTACGCCATCATGCAGGCGTTGATCGCGCGCGGCGTGATCGGCGACTTCCGCGCGCCCGAGATCCTGCGCTTCGGCTTCGCCGTGCTGTATGTCAGCTTCCGGGACGTCTGGAACGCCGTTGCCATCATCAAGGACGTGATGGCCACCGGCGCCTGGAAAGCACCCGAGTTCAGCGAGCGCAAGGCAGTGACCTGACACGGCTGCGAGTTCACTGCCAACCCTCAAGAGAGACAAGAGAAATGACATTCAACAAGATTCGCCGCGCCTTGCTGGCCCTGTGTGTCGGCGCGGCGGCGCTGGGAGTGGCCCACGCGCAGGGCAGCGAGGGCCTCAGTGGCCCGGTCCGACTGGTGGTCGGCTTTCCAGCCGGTGGTGCGGGTGACATCATCGCCCGGGTGGTGGCCGACAAGATCGCGGGGCCCTTGGGCGTGACGGTGATCGTCGAGAACAAGCCGGGTGCCGGCGGGCGCGTGGCCGCGGAACTGTTGAAAGCGGCCCCGGCGGACGGCCGCACGGTGTTGATCACGCCGCTGGCGCCGATCGTCATCGCCCCGCTGACCTTCCAGAAGCTGAACTACAAATCCGACACCGATTTCGTTCCGGTGGCGCAGCTGGTCAAGTTTCCGTTGTCGCTGGCGGTGGGCAAGGACAGCCCGAACACCAGCCTGAAGGATCTGGTGGCCTGGTTCAAGGCGCATCCGCAGCAGGCCTCCTTTGGCACATCGGCGGCCGGCAGCCAGCTGCATTTTCTGGGCCTGATGCTCGGACAGGCGGCGCACATTGACCTGGTTCACGTGCCCTATCAAGGGGGCACGCCACTGATCACGGATCTGATCGGCGGGCAGGTGCCCAGCGCCATCGATGCCTTCCCGCTCGAGTTTCACAAGGCAGGCAAGATCCGGCTGCTGGCGAGCTCGGGCGAGAGCCGTTCGCCACTGTTGCCCGATGTGCCGACGTTCAAGGAGCAGGGCTACCCGACCGTGGTCGGGGAGGCATGGTTTGGCGCTTTCATGAGCGCCAAGACCTCGCCGGCGCTGGTCCAGCGCGTGAGCGAGGCAATGGCCAGCGCAGTCCAGCAACCCGATGTGCGCCAGAAGCTCGCCGCCGCGGGGCTGGAAGCCACCGGTTTGAAAGCGCCTGAGTTTGCCAGGCTGGTGGCTGCCGATCAGGCGCGCTGGAAGCCCGTGATCGAAGTGTCGGGTTTCAAGGGCGATTGAAGCGCTTGCACCCGGGACGATCCCATTTGACGACAGGTGACACACCGTTTCGAGAGGCCTACACCATGACAGTCCCATCATCCGCACGCGCCTCGGTGGTGGCCGGCAAGGCCACCCCACGCGGGCGCTTTCCGCACATCAAGCGCGCCGGCGACTTCCTGTTCGTCTCCGGCACCAGCTCGCGCCGGCCCGACAACAGCTTTGCCGGCGTTCAGGTCGATGCCCTGGGCGTGACCAACCTGGACATCCGGGCGCAGACACGTGCCGTGATCGAGAACATCCGGGACATTCTCAGAAGCGAGGGTGCCGACCTCTCTGACCTGGTGGAGACACAGGTCTTTCTGGTCAGCATGAACGATTTTGGCGGCTACAACGAGGTCTGGGCCGAGTTCTTCGACTACGACGGCCCGACCCGCACCACGGTGGCGGTGCACCAGCTGCCGCACCCGCATCTGCTGATCGAGATCAAGGCGGTGGCCTACAAGCCTGTGCCGGCCTGATCCCTTCACCAATCCCTTTCACTCACGGAGACACGCCATGAACCCGAAGTACGGACTGCCGAAAAACCTGATGGGCTGGGTCGAGCAGAACCGCGCCAGCCTGAAGCCGCCGGTCAACAACGCGGCGATCTTTCCGGACGGCAACTACATCATCAACATGGTGGGCGGGGGCAACACGCGCACCGATTTCCACGACAACCCGACCGAGGAAATCTTCTACCAGATCAAGGGCACGGCCTACCTGAACATCTGGGACCGCGGCAAATTCGACCGCATCGACCTGAAGGAGGGCGACGTGTGGCTGATGGAGCCACACCTGCAGCACTCGCCGCAGCGCCCCGACCCGAACGGGCTGTGCTTTCTGGTCGAGCTCAAGCGCCCCCAGAGCGCGATCGACTCGCTCAACTGGTATTGCCCCAAATGCGCCGGCCTGGTGTGGGGCGCCAGCATGGAGCTGAAAGACCTGGTGGCCGATCTGCCGCGCACCTACGAAGTGTTCTACGCCCTCAGCGATGCCGAGCGCACCTGCAAGCAGTGCGGCACCGTGCATCCCGGTCGTGATTACGCGGCCTGGCACGCCATTCGGCGGGCCCACGCATGAGCGCGGCTCCTTCGATGATCGACATCCACGCCCACTTTCTGCCCCAGATCAGCCAGCAGGAAGCCGCTGCCGTGGAGCGCGAGCGCGCGCCCTGGCTGCGCATCGACGCCAGCGGCGAGACCGGCCAGATCATGGTCGGCGAGCGCGAGTTCCGCCCGGTCTACCGGGCGCTGTGGGATGCCGACTTTCGCGTCTCCGAACTCGATGCTCAGGGCATCGCCTTGCAGCTGGTGTGTGCCACGCCCATCATGTTCGGCTACGCCTGGGAGCCCGCGCGCGCGGCCGACTGGGCGGCGCGCATGAACGACAAGGCGGTGGCGTTTTGCGCCGGCCATCCGACGCGCCTCAAGGCCTTGGCACAGGTGCCGCTGCAGGACACGAGGCTGGCCTGCGCCGAGGCCAGGCGCGCCATGGCCGCGGGCTGCGTGGGCGTGCAGATCGGCAACCACGTGGGCGACAAGGACCTCGATCATCCCGACCTGGTGGACTTTCTGATTTACTGCGCCGAGAACCACATTCCGGTGCTGGTCCATCCCTGGGACATGATGGGCGGTGCCGGACGCATGAAGCAGTGGATGATGCCCTGGCTGGTGGCCATGGCCGCCGAAACGCAGCTGGGCATGATGTCGCTGATCCTGTCCGGCGCGCTGGAGCGCATTCCCGAGTCGCTGAAGATCTGCTTTGCCCACGGCGGCGGCAGCTTTGCCTACCTGCTGGGGCGCGCCGACAACGCCTGGAAGCACCGCGACATCGTGCGCAAGGACTGCCCGCGCCCGCCGTCCGAATACGCGCGGCGCCTGCACACCGATGGCATCGTGTTCGACCCGCGCGCGCTGCGCCTGCTGACCGAGGTGATGGGCGTGGGCAATGTGATGCTCGGCTCCGACTACCCCTTTCCGCTGGGCGAGCAGCAGGTGGGCGAGTTGGTTCGCGGGGCCGATTTCCTGGATGCATGTCAGCGTCAGGCCATCCTGAGTGACAATGCCCGCACGTTTTTCCGCCTGAACGGGTGAGCACCCCACCCGGATCGCGTCTGGATCCTGGTCAAGGGTTTTCCATAATTTAGGCTTAAATAATCTATAAATAAACTACACACGACAACTAGGAGACACATCAATGAGACTTCTCACGCGCAACCTCATCGCCGCCGCCGCCTTGTCGCTGGCTGCGGGCTATGCCACGGCCGACGTCAAGGTTGGCTTCATGGCCACCATGTCGGGCAGCGCCGCCGCGCTGGGGCAGGACATGTATGACGGCTTCATGCTGGCGCTGGAGCAAAACGGCGGCAAGCTGGGGGGCCAGAAGATTGACCTGGTCAAGGAAGACGACCAGCTCAAGCCCGACGTGGGCGTGCAGATCGTGCAGAAATTCATCGAGAAGGACAAGGTCGACATCGTCGCCGGCGTCACCTTCTCCAACGTCATGATGGCCATTGCCAAGCCGCTGGCCGATGCCGACATGACCTTTGTCGGCTCCAACGCCGGCCCGGCGCCGCTGGCCGGCAAGCAGTGCAACAAGGGCTTCTTCTTTGCCTCGTGGCAGAACGACGAGCAGGCCGAGGTCATGGGCGCGTACGCCAATGACAAGGGCTACAAGAAGGCCTATTTGCTGGCGCCCAACTACCAGTCGGGGCGCGACCAGATCGCCGGCTTCAAGCGCCTGTACAAGGGCAGCGTGGCGGGCGAGGTCTACACCCAGCTGAACCAGCCCGACTACTCGGCCGAGCTGGCGCAGCTGCGCCAGCCCCGATGTGGTCTACGTGTTCTACCCCGGCGGCATGGGCGTCAACTTCATCAAGCAATACCGCCAGGCGGGCCTGCTGGGCAAGATCCCGCTGGTGTCGGCCTCCACGGTCGACGGCACCACGCTGCCCGCGCTCAAGGACATCGCCCTGGGTGCGGTCACGGGCACCTTCTGGGGGCCGGACTTCAACAACCCCACCAGCAAGGCCTTCGTCGCCGCGTTCGAGAAGAAGTACAACCGCATTCCCTCGCAGTATGCGGCGCAAGCCTATGACTCGGCGCTGCTGATCGACAGCGCACTCAAGAAGACCGGTGGCAAGGTGGCGGACAAGCAGGCCTTGCGCAGCGCGCTGCGGGCGGCCGACTATGCGTCGCTGCGTGGGCCGTTCAAGTTCGACGTCAACGGCTTCCCGATCCAGGACTTCCACGTCTTCGAGGTGATCAAGGACAGCGCCGGCCGCGTCTCGCTCAAGACCATTGCCACCCCGTTGAAGGCGCACCGCGACGCCTACGTGGGCGAGTGCAAGCTCTGAGCGCGCGTAGTCTGCTGGCAGCTTGGCTCTCGAACGCCGCATGACCGATACGGCTCGACGTTTTCACATCGGGACCGTGGAGATCACGCTGGTGGTCGAAGCCTGCGGCCCCTTGCTGCGCCCGGCCGAGCTCTACCCCGAGGCCACGCCCGAGTGCATCGCGGCGCAGCGTGGGTGGCTTGAGCCGTCGCTGTACGACGCCGCAAGCGATCGGCTGGTGCTGGCCATGCAGGGCTTTGTGCTGCGCAGCGGCGGCAAGACCATCCTGGTCGACAGTTGCGTGGGGGATTGCAAGCAGCGCGTGCGGCCGGATTTTGACGGCATGCGCTGGCACTGGCTCGATCGGCTTGATGCCGCCGGCGTGGCGCCGCAGGACGTTGACATCGTGCTGTCGACCCACCTGCACGTGGATCACGTGGGTTGGCACACCCGGCTGGTCGATGGACGCTGGGAGCCCACCTTTCCGCGCGCGCGCTACCTGTTCGTCGATGCGGAGTTTGCCTATTGGAATTCCGACGCGGGGCGCCAGGCGCTGGAGCGCACCGGGGACTATGTCGCCGACAGCGTGCGCCCGGTGTTCGATGCCGGTCTGGCTGATCTGGTGTCACCCGACCACCGGATCGACGATGCCATCACGCTGGTTCACACCCCGGGCCACACGCCCGGCCATGTCTGCGTGGCGATCGACAGCCAGGGCGAGCATGCACTGATCACCGGCGACGTGCTGCATCACCCGCTGCAATGCCGCTTTCCACTGTGGAGCACGCGCTTTTGCTTTGATGCCGAGCAGGCGCGCGCCACGCGTTTGGGCCTGCTGCAGCAACATGCCCAGCGCCAGACCCTGCTGTTTCCGGCGCATTTCCCCGATCCGACCGCGGGGCGACTGCGCTGCGTGGACACACCGGATGGGCCCTGCTATGCCTACGATTTCGTCGCCGACGGACTGGCGGGGGCGGCATGACGCCTGAACTGCTGCTGATCCAGACGCTCAACGGCTTGCAGTTCGGCGTGCTGCTGTTCCTGATGGCCGCCGGCCTGACGCTGGTGTTCGGCATCATGAGCTTCGTCAACCTGGCGCACGGCGCGCTGTACATGTTCGGCGCGTACTTTGCCGCCACGGCGTGGAACGCCAGCGGCTCCTTTGCGCTCGCCGTGCTGGCGGGGTTTGGCGGGGTGTTCGTGCTGGGCACGGTGATCGACCGGGTCGGCCTGTTCGCGCTGTACCGGCGCGATCACCTGGACCACGTGCTCGCCACCTTTGGCCTGGTGCTGTTCGCCAACGAGCTGGCGCGCATGATCTGGGGCGCCTCGCCGGTTTTCATGGAATTGCCCGATTCGCTGGCCACCTCGGTGTCCTTGTTCGGCATCAATTACCCGGTGTACCGGGTCGTCATCATCGTCGCCGGGCTGGCGGTTGCCGCGGGGCTGTACCTGCTGATCGAGCGCACGCGCATCGGCATGCTGATCCGTGCCGGGGCCAGCAACCGCGCCATGGTGTCGGCGTTGGGGGTCAACATCGGCTGGCTCAATACCTTCATCTTCGCGCTGGGCGCCGGGCTGGCCGGTCTGGCCGGCGCCATGGTGGGGCCCATCATGTCGGTGCAGCCGGGCATGGGCGATCCGATCCTGATCACCACGCTGGTGGTCATCGTCATCGGCGGCATCGGCTCCATCCGAGGGGCTTTTCTGGGGGCGTTGGTGGTCGGCGTGGTCGATACTGTGGGTCGCACTCTGGTGCCGGGTCTGCTGCGGGGGGCGCTCGATCCCGAGGCTGCCAACACCCTGGGGCCGGCCCTGTCGTCGCTGGCCGTCTATGTGTTGATGGCGGTGGTGCTGGCGCTCAAGCCCGACGGCCTGTTTCCGGTCAAGAAGCGTTGAAGGGGCGATCCATCGTGTCCATGCCTTCCCCTTCAATGGCCGAGCCCGTGCCGACGCTGCTGGGCGTGCCCAAGGCGCGCTGGCGCGTCGCGCTGACGGTGCTGTTGGCGGCGTTTTTTCTCCTCGTTCCGGTCTATGCCTGGCAGGCCGGCGACAGCTACGTGCTGATCCTGATCGGTCGCATCCTGGTGTTCGCGCTGGCTGGCGTGGGCCTGAATCTGGCCATGGGGTACGGCGGCATGGTCAGCTTCGGTCACGCGATGTACATGGGCGTGGGAGCCTACGTGGTGGCCATTGCCTCGCACCACGGCCTGGACAGCGGGCTGGCGCATCTGCTGCTGGTGTTTGTGCTCACGGTGTTGATTGCCGTGCCCGTCGGCCTGGTGGCGCTGCGCACCCAGGGCATCGCCTTCATCATGATCACGCTGGCCTTTGCGCAGATGCTGTACTTCGTCACCGTGGGGCTGAAGCAGTATGGTGGCGACGAGGGCCTGAGCATTGCCCGGCTGTCGCACTTCGGCGCGCTG
>Ga0209922_100350_pt1 | contig 74823 bp, 70 predicted proteins | sample ThiBiot_500_biof_FD_183946 | JGI IMG/M metagenome (GOLD analysis project Ga0209922, IMG submission 183946) | Wastewater bioreactor microbial communities from Cape Town, South Africa - Thiocy_expt_500_biof (SPAdes) | ecosystem: Engineered > Bioreactor > Thiocyanate-remediating > Anaerobic-Aerobic ... | reverse complement strand
GGCGGCCGTGCGCTCTGTACTCAGTCACGGGCTCGATCACCCCAGCCGCTACCAAGCTGCACGGGCCGGTCTGGCCGCCTCATCGGCGTTCAGACTCTACCGTTCTGGCCTGGTCTGAACATACAAGCCGCCGGTGACCCGGGCGCGGCTCAGCGCGGCGTGCGCGCGGTGGCCGACCCCCACACGCAGGGCCGGCGAGCGGCGCCGTGAGCGGCGCGGCGCGGAGGCACGTCGGGAGGCAGGGCCGCAAAATAGTGCTCGCGCAGGGCGGTGAGCTCGCGCACCGCTTCGTACGGGAACCCCGTGCGGTGGCCGCGGGCATCGAGCAGCAGCTCGTCCATCAGCTTCGCGAAACGCGCCGGGATCTCCCACTCCGCGGCGATCCGGTTGACGACGTGCGGAAAGCGTTCGCGCGTGAGCGCCGGCTGGAGCGCGGGCGGCAGCGAGGCGTACAGGCGCTGTGCGCGCACATCGAGCGGCTCGGGGCGGCGGGCAGGCATAGCGGTGCTCGGTAGAATCGGGGGTTGTCCTGTGCGGGTGGCGGCAGATTAGCGCCGGCCCCGCCGTCATTCCGAGGAAGAAATTCATGTCGCGTCGCTTCCGGATCGCACCGGGTGGCCGCCTGGCCGGATCGATCCGGGTGCCGGGCGACAAGTCGATCTCGCATCGCTCGATCATGCTGGGCGCTCTCGCGCAGGGCACGACCGAGGTCACCGGCTTCCTCGAAGGCGCCGATGCGATCTCGACCATCGAGGTGTTCCGTGCGCTGGGCGTGTCGATCGACGGCCCGCGCGCGGGCCGCGTGACGGTGCACGGGGTGGGTCTGCACGGCCTGCGCGGCGCCGCGTACCCGCTCGATTGCGGCAACGCCGGCACCGCGATGCGCCTGCTCATGGGGCTGCTGGCCGGCCAGCCGTTCGAGTCGACCCTGGTGGGCGACGAGAGCCTGTCGAAGCGGCCGATGCGCCGCGTCGCCGAGCCGCTGGCAGCGATGGGCGCGCGCATCGAGACGCGCGACGGCTGTCCGCCGGTGCGCCTGCTGCCGGCCGCGGGCGGCTTGCACGGCATCCGCTACGCCATGCCCATGGCCAGCGCGCAGGTGAAGTCGGCGCTGCTGCTGGCCGGCCTGTACGCGGCGGGCGAGACCACCGTGATCGAACCCGCGCCCACGCGCGACCACACCGAGCGCATGCTGGGCGGCTTCGGCGTCGCCGTCTCGCGCGACGGGCCGGCGGTGTCGCTGCGCGGCGGCCAGCCGCTGCGCGCCGTGGCCCTCGACGTGCCGGCCGACATCTCCTCGGCGGCGTTCTTCCTCGTCGGCGCAGCCATCGCGGCCGGCTCCGATCTCACGCTGCAGCACGTCGGCATCAATCCCACCCGCACCGGCGTGATCGACATCCTGCGCCTGATGGGCGCCGACATCGAGGTCCGCCATGCGCGCGAGGTGGGCGGCGAGCCGGTCGCAGAGCTGCGCGTGCGCGCCGCTCCGCTGCGCGGCATCGAGGTGCCGCCCGAGCTGGTGCCGCTGGCGATCGACGAGTTCCCGGCGCTGTTCGTGGCCGCCGCGTGCGCCGAGGGCCGCACCGTGGTCACCGGCGCGGCCGAGCTGCGGGTGAAGGAGTCCGACCGCATCGCCGTGATGGCCGAGGGATTGCGCGCCCTGGGGGTGGGGGCGACGTCCACGCCGGACGGCATGGTGATCGAGGGGCGCGGCGGCGAGGCCGGCGTCTTCTCGGGCGGCAGCGTGGCCGCCCACGCCGATCACCGTATCGCGATGGCCTTCGCCATGGCTGCGCTGCGCTCGAGCGGCGAGATCGTGGTCCACGACAGCGCCAACGTCGCCACCTCCTTCCCCGGCTTCGAATCGCTGGCCGCCGCCGCGGGGCTGGCCATCGAAGGGCAGGCGTGAGCATCGCGCTGATCGCCATCGACGGCCCGACCGCCTCCGGCAAGGGTACCGTCGCCCAGCGCGTGGCGCAGGCGCTCGGCTGGGCATACCTCGACTCCGGCGCGTTGTACCGGCTGTGCGCCCTGGCCGCGCTGCGCGAGGGCGTCGACCTCGAGGACGAGGGCGCCATGGCGCGCATCGCCGCGGCGCTGCCGGTGCGCTTCGAGGCGCAGCGCATCGAGCTCGCCGGCCAGGACGTCACCGAGGCGATCCGCGACGAGGCGGTAGGCAATGCCGCCTCGCGCATCGCGGCGCTGCCGGCGGTGCGCGCAGCGCTGCTCGGGCTGCAGCGCGCCTTCCGCCGTCCGCCCGGCCTGGTCGCTGACGGGCGCGACATGGGCACGGTCGTGTTTCCCGACGCGACGCTGAAGGTGTTTCTCACCGCGAGCGCCGAGTCGCGCGCCGAGCGCAGGCATAAGCAGTTGATAGAAAAGGGGTTTTCTGCTAGTATCGCCGACCTCCTGCGGGATCTTCGGCAGCGTGACGAGCGCGATGCGAATCGGGCGATCGCGCCGCTGCGGCCCGCGCAGGATGCGGTGGTGATCGACTCCACGCACCTGGACATCGACCAGACGGTCCGCCAGGTGCTGAAGGCGTATCACGACTGTTTTCGCCTCTGATCCGCCACAGGCGGTGGCGCATCGGCCTGCCGGTTTCGGCAGGGGGTTTCACCACCCGGGCGGAAAAGGTGTTCGTCGTGCACGGCGCAGCTTCGCCGGGCGCGAGGAATGGGTCGTCAACTCCGCTGGGTTGCCGCCCTGGGTTGCCGCCGTCGGGCTTCGTCCCCGGGCAACGCAGGAACCGGCCGTTCGGCGTGCATCGTAAACATTGGAACCACATTGACTACTGCCAACGCAACCGCAACGCCGAGCGAAAGTTTTGCCCAGCTGTTCGAGGAATCCCTGTCGCGCCAGGAAATGCGCCAGGGCGAGGTCATCACCGCCGAGGTGGTGCGCATCGACCATAATTTCGTCGTCGTCAACGCCGGACTGAAGTCCGAGAGCTTCATCCCGATCGAGGAGTTCTACAACGATCGCGGCGAGCTCGACGTGAAAGACGGCGACTTCGTCTCCGTGGCCATCGAGGCGCTCGAGGACGGCTACGGCGAGACGCGCCTGTCGCGCGACCGCGCCAAGCGCCTGTCGGCCTGGATCAGCCTCGAGAAGGCGCTGGAGTCCGGCGAGCAGGTCGACGGCACGATCACCGGCAAGGTCAAGGGCGGCCTCACCGTCATGACCAACGGCATCCGCGCCTTCCTGCCCGGCTCGCTGATCGACACGCGGCCGGTCAAGGACACCACACCGTACGAGGGCAAGACCCTCGAGTTCAAGGTCATCAAGCTCGACCGCAAACGCAACAACGTGGTGCTGTCGCGCCGCGCGGTGGTCGAGCTCACGCAGGGCGAGGAGCGCGCCAAGCTGCTCGAGACGCTGCACGAGGGCGCGATCGTCCACGGCACGGTCAAGAACATCACCGACTACGGCGCGTTCATCGACCTGGGCGGCATCGACGGCCTGCTGCACATCACCGACATGGCATGGCGGCGCGTGCGCCATCCGTCCGAGGTGCTGCAGGTGGGTCAGGAAGTCACCGCCAAGGTGCTCAAGTTCGACCAGGAGAAGAACCGCGTCTCGCTGGGCGTCAAGCAGCTCGGCGACGATCCCTGGGTCGGCATCGGCCGGCGCTATCCGCAGGGCACGCGGATGTTCGGCAAGGTCACCAACATCACCGACTACGGCGCGTTCGTCGAGATCGAGCCCGGCATCGAGGGCCTGGTGCACGTCTCCGAGATGGACTGGACCAACAAGAACGTCAACCCGGGCAAGATCGTCTCGCTCGGCGACGAGGTCGAGGTGATGGTGCTCGAGATCGACGAGGAACGCCGCCGCATCTCGCTCGGCATGAAGCAGTGCCGCCCGAACCCCTGGGAGGAGTTCGCCGATAACCACCGCAAGGGCGACAAGGTCCGCGGCACGATCAAGTCGATCACCGACTTCGGCGTGTTCATCGGCCTGCCCGGCGGCATCGACGGCCTGGTGCACCTGTCCGACCTGTCGTGGCACCAGCCCGGCGAGGAGGCGGTGCGCAACTTCAAGAAGGGCGACGAGGTCGAGGCGATGGTGCTGGCCATCGACACCGAGCGCGAGCGCATCTCGCTGGGCATCAAGCAGCTCGAGGGCGACCCGTTCGGCAACTACGCCTCCTCCCACGAGAAGGGCGCGATCGTCAAGGGCATCGTCCGCAGCGTCGATCCCAAGGGTGCGGTGGTCGACCTGGGCGGCGACATCGAGGGCTACCTGCGGGCTTCGGAGATCTCGCGCGACCGCGTCGAGGACGCGCGCAATCACCTGAAGGAAGGCGAGGAAGTCGAGGCGATGATCGTCAACGTCGATCGCAAGAACCGCTCGATCAACCTGTCGATCAAGGCGCGCGACACGGCCGAGACTGCCGAGGCGCTGCAGCGCATGCAGGCCGAGAGCGGGGCGGCCAGCGGCACGACCAACCTCGGTGCCCTGCTGCGCGCCAAGCTCGACACGCCGAAGGAGTGAGCGGGGCGGTTCAGCCACCGACGAGCAGCGACACGGGCGGATGTAGCCGATGACTCTTCGACCGGACGACGACGATTCCACGGGTGATGCCGGCCAGCCGGCGATGACCAAGTCGGAGCTGATCGCCCGACTGGCCGAGCGTTATCCGCAGCTGGTCGCGAAGGACGCGGAGTTCGCGGTCAAGACGATACTCGATGCGATGGCGCGCACCCTCGCCGAGGGGCGCCGCATCGAGATCCGTGGCTTCGGCAGCTTCGCCCTGTCGCATCGTCCCCCGCGCGTGGGCCGCAACCCCAAGTCGGGCGAGAAGGTCCTCGTGCCCGAGAAGCGGGTGCCGCACTTCAAGCCCGGCAAGCAGCTGCGCGAGCGCGTCGACGCGGGGCTGCAGGAGGCCCGCTAGACCAGGGCGCCTTTCACCCTGCGATCGTCCGTTCGGCCTCGTCGCAAGGGTCGAGGGCCGGGCCTGCCACCTCGGCTCGACTCTCGGTCAGAATAGCGCTTCGTTTGCGCCTCATCGTTGCCGCGGAGCCGCCGATGCGAGTCCTCACCTGGCTGTTCAACCTGGTCCTGTTCGTCCTGGCGCTGGGTTTCGCGCTCTCGAATACCGCTACGGTGGAGCTGCGCTTCCTGTTCGCCGACCTGGTCTGGCGCGCTCCGTTGGTGGTGGTGCTGCTGGTGTTCCTCGCCGCGGGCGTGGCGCTGGGGCTGCTTGCCGCGGCGCCGCTGCTGTTCCGGCACCGGCGCGAGATCACCCGGCTCACCCGCGAGCTGCGCCACGCCACCCGGCCGCCTGCGCCGGCGCCGGCCGCGCAGACGCCTCCCGTGGTGGCGGCGCCCTCCGAGACCGCGCCCGGCTCGGCCGCGGGCCTGGGCATCTGAGAATCCAGAGTCGGCCGGCGAAGCGCTTCATGCCCGAGTTCGAAGCCTGGTGGCTGCTGGCGATTCCGCTCTTCTTCGGGCTCGGATGGTTCGCCTCGCGCTACGACGCGCGCCTGGGCAACGGCGCGCACCAGCGCGACGGCAACGGCCTGCCGGATGCGTACTTCCGCGGCCTGAACTTCCTGCTCAACGAGCAGTCCGACAAGGCGATCGACGCGTTCATCGACGTGGTGCGGCTCGATCCGGAGACCATCGACCTGCATTTCGCGCTGGGCAACCTGTTCCGGCGCCGCGGCGAGACCGATCGCGCGATCCGCGTGCACCTGAACCTCGCCGAGCGGCGCGACCTCGACGCCTCCCAGCGCGAGCACGCGCTGTTCGAGCTCGGCCAGGACTACCTCAAGGCGGGCCTGCTCGATCGCGCCGAGGACGCCTTCGTGCGGCTCGAGGCCACGCGCTACGGTGCCCCGGCGCTGCATCACCGGCTCGAGATCGCGCAGATGGTGCGCGACTGGCCGCTGGCCATCGAGCTGGCCGAGCGGCTGCAGCGCGACCGCGGCGAAAACCGCTCGCGCGAGATCGCGCATTTCCGCTGCGAGCTGGCCACGCGAGCCCTGGCGGGCGATTCGCCGGGGCGCTTCGAGGCGGCCCGCCACGAGCTCGAGCGCGCCGTGCAGGCCGACGGCGCCCACCCGCGTCCCTGGTTGCTGCGCGGCGAGGTCGGAGCCGCCGAGGGCGATGCCGCGGCGGCCATCGAGGCATGGCGCGTGGTCGAGCAGCACAACCCGGCCTGGCTGGCCCTGGTGGCATCGGGATGGCTGGCTGCCTTCACGGCGCTCGGCCGGCGCGACGAGGGCATCGAGGCGCTCGAGGCGGTGCACCGCGCCCATCCGTCGATCGACGCCTTCAACGCGCTCGCCAGCGCGCGCGCCGAGCGCGACGGCGGAGAGTCGGCGGTGCGCTGGGCCGAGCAGGCGCTGCGCGCCGCACCCTCGCTGCTCGGGCTCGAGAAGCTGCTCGCCATGAAGGCCACGCTGCTCGGCGAGGCCGACCGCACCGAGATCGACCTGGCCCAGCGGCTCATCCAGGCGCAGGCGCGGCGGCTGTCGCGCTACGTCTGCGAGCACTGCGGGTTCAAGGCGAGCCAGTTCTACTGGCAGTGCCCGGGCTGCAACCGCTGGGACACCTACGCCCCCAAACGCAGCGAGGAGCTGGAACGTGGTTGAATCTCCACCCGCCGCGGCAGCGCCCGCGCGGATCGATTTCGCGCATGCGCGCCTGCTGATCGTGGGCGACCTGATGCTCGATCGCTACTGGTTCGGCGACGTGCATCGCATCTCGCCCGAGGCGCCGGTGCCGGTGGTGCGCGTGGTGCGCAGCGACGAGCGCCTCGGCGGCGCGGCCAACGTGGCGTTCAACGCCGCCGTGCTCGGCGCCAGGGCGACCCTGGTCGGGGTGGTCGGCGACGACGAGCCGGGGCGGCGCATCGAGGAGCTCGCGAGCGGCTGCGGCGTCGAGGTCCTGCTCGCGCGCGATCCGGACCTGCCGACCACCATCAAGCTGCGCGTGATCGGCCGCCAGCAGCAGCTGCTGCGCATCGATTTCGAGCAGGCGCCGGCGGAGCACGTGCTGGCGCGCACGCTCGAGTCGGTGCGCGCGCGCATCGATCGCTGCGAGGTGGTGGTGCTGTCGGACTACGGCAAGGGGGCGCTGGCGCAGATCGGCGAGATCATCGCCTTGGCGCGCCGGGCGGGCCGCATCGTCGTCGCCGATCCCAAGGGCGACGACTACGGCTGCTACGCCGGGGTCACCGTGCTGACGCCCAACCGCGCCGAGCTGCGCGAAGTGGTCGGCACCTGGCGCGACGAGGCCGACCTGGTGGAGCGCGCGCAGGCGCTGCGCCGCTCGCTGGACATCCGCTACCTGCTGCTGACGCGCTCGGAGGAGGGCATGACGCTGTTCTCCGACGACGGCGCGCTGAACGTGCCCGCGCAGGCGCGCGAGGTATACGACGTGTCCGGCGCCGGCGACACCGTGGTCGCCGTGCTGGCGGCGATGCTCGCGGCCGGCCGCGCCATCGGCGAGGCGGTGGCGGTGGCCAACCGCGCCGCCGGCATCGTCGTGGGCAAGCTCGGCACCGCGGCGGCAACTCCCGAGGAGCTGTTCGAATGATCATCGTCACCGGCGCGGCCGGATTCATCGGCAGCAACCTGGTGCACGCGCTCAACCGCCGCGGCGAGCGCGACATCGTTGCGGTCGACAACCTCGAGAAGGCCGACAAGTTCCGCAACCTCGTCGACTGCGACCTGGCCGACTTCATCGACAAGCGCGACTTCCTCGGCCGGCTCGGGCGCTTTCGCGCCGCGCGCGCGATCTTCCACCAGGGGGCCTGCTCCGACACGATGGAAAGCGACGGGCGCTACATGATGGAGAACAACTACCGCTACTCGCTGGCGCTGCTCGAGCACGCCGCCGCCCACGGCACCCCCTTCGTCTACGCCTCCTCGGCGGCGGTCTACGGCGGCTCCAGGCGCTTCGTCGAGGAGCGCGCGCACGAGCGGCCGCTCAACGTGTACGGCTACTCGAAGTACCTGTTCGACCAGATCGTGCGCCGGCGGCTCGCCGACGCGCGCCACCAGATCGTCGGCCTGCGCTACTTCAACGTGTACGGGCCGCGCGAGTCGCACAAGGCGCGCATGGCCTCGGTCGCGTTCCACAACTTCAACCAGTTCCTCGCCGAGGGGCGGGTGCGCCTGTTCGCAGGCTGGGACGGCTGGGGTGACGGCGCGCAGAGCCGCGACTTCATCCACGTCGACGACGTGGTGGCCGTGAACCTGCATTTCCTCGCCCACCCCGGGCAGTCGGGCATCTTCAACTGCGGCACCGGGCGCGCCCAGCCGTTCAACGACGTGGCGGGCACGGTCGTCAACACCCTGCGCAGGCTGCAGGGGCAGCCCGAGCTGCCGCTCGCCGAGCTGGTCGCCCTCGGCCAGATCGAGTACGTCCCCTTCCCTGATGCGCTGAAGGGCAAGTACCAGAGCTACACGCAGGCCGACGACACCCGCCTGCGCGGCATCGGCTGCACGCAGCCCATGGCCACGGTGCAGGAAGGCGTGGCGCGCTACGTGGAGTGGCTGTGGGCGCAGCGCTGACCGGGCGTGCCGCCGCCGCTCGTGCTTACGGCGCCGTGCGCGCGCTGGCCTTCGCGCTCGCGCTGCCGGTGGCCGGCATGGCCATGGCGCTGGACGCGAACACCGCCACCCAGGCGCAGCTCGAGACGATCCGCGGCATCGGCCCGGCGCTGTCCGCGCGCATCCTCGAAGCGCGCACCCGGCAGCCGTTTCGCGACCTCGATGACCTGAAGGCGCGCGTGCGCGGCATCGGCGACGCCAACCTGCAGCGCATGCGCCAGGCAGGGCTTTCGGTGGGCAACGCGGGGCAGGTCCAGACCTTCGTCGGCAAGCCGGCGGCCGCGCCGGCCGGCAAGGCCGTAACTGCCTGCAAGGCCGAGGTGCCCGCAGCCGGGGCGGCCTTCGCCACGGGCGCATCGCCCACCGCCGGAGCCGCGCCGCCCACCGCCGGGACCGCGCCGGCTGCCGGCAAGGTCGCCGGCCGTGCACGGAGGTGCACGCGGGATGGCTGAGCCGCAGCGATCCGGACCACCCATGACAGCGCCGGACGACCGCATTCCCGCGGGTATGCTCGCCGGGCGCGCGCGCCTGTACTGGCGGCTGGTGCGCATGCACAAGCCGATCGGCACGCTGCTGCTGCTGTGGCCGACCCTGTGCGCGCTCCTCATCGCTTCCGGCGGCGCGCCCGACCCCTACCTCCTGTTCGCGTTCACGCTCGGCACGCTGCTGATGCGCTCGGCCGGCTGTGCCATCAACGACTGGGCCGATCGCGACTTCGATCGCCACGTCAAGCGCACTCGCGAGCGGCCGCTCACCTCGGGAGCGATCCGGCCGTGGGAGGCGGTCGCGGTGTTTGTCGTCCTGTCGCTGCTGGCGCTGCTGCTGGTCATCCCGATGAACCGGCTGGCCTGGGCGCTGGCGGTGGTGGCGGCGTTCCTGGCGGTGAGCTATCCGTTCACCAAGCGCTTCCTCGCCCTGCCGCAGGCCTACCTGGGCATCGCTTTCGGCTTCGGCATCCCGATGGCGTTCGCCGCGGTGCTCGGCCGGTTACCGACCAGCGCCTGGCTGATGCTGGCGGCCAACATCTTCTGGGCGCTGGCCTACGACACCGAATACGCGATGGTCGATCGCGACGACGACCTGCGCATCGGGATCCGCACCGCCGCCATCACCTTCGGCCGCCACGACGTGACGGCGGTGATGCTGTGCTATGCCGCCGCGCTCGCGTTGCTGGCGGCGGTCGGGCGCATCGAGGGGCTGGGCCTGCCGTATTACGCCGGCCTCGCGGCGGCGGCGGCGATGGCCGTCTACCACTACACGCTGATCCGCGAGCGCAGCCGCGAGGGATGCTTCCGGGCGTTCAACCACAACAACTGGTTCGGGGCGGCGGTGTTCGCCGGCATCCTCGCGCACTACCTGCTACGCTGACATCCCCTGAAACGGGAGGAGCGATGCAGCCATCCGCCGTTTCGCGTGCGAAGCCGTGCCCGCAGGCGCGCGGGAAACGCACGTCATGGCGCCGCACGGCGTTCGTCGCGCCGTTCGTCGCGCTGCTCCTCGCCGCGCAGCCGGCCCTGGCCTCGCTGGACGACACGCCGGCCGACGGTCCGGCCGCGCCGGGAGCGCTGCAGGCGAGCACGTTCGCCTCGGGGCTGGAGTCGCCATGGGGCATGGAGTTCCTGCCCGACGGACGGCTGCTGGTCACCGAGCGCGCCGGACGGCTGCGCGTGATCAGCGCCGACGGCCGGGAGATCTCCGAGGCGGTCGCGGGGCTGCCGCGCGTGCGCCACGGCAACCACGGCGGGCTGCTCGACGTCAGGATCGATCCGGATTTCGCGCACAATCGCCTCGTCTACCTCAGCTATACGAAAGCCGGCCGCCTGCTGCTCGCACGGCGCAGCGGGCTCACGGTCGCGCGCGCCCGCCTGAGCGAGGACGCCACGCGGCTCGAGCAGGTGCAGGTGCTGTTCCGCCAGCGGCCGCGCGTGGCGGTCGACGAGAACCTGGGCGGCCGCCTGGCCGCGTCGGCCGACGGCTACCTGTTCCTCACGGTCGGCGACCGTTACACGGTCGAGCAGCGGATCCGGGCGCAGGATCCGGCCTTCCACCAGGGCAAGACGGTGCGCATCCGCACCGACGGCTCGGTGCCCGCCGACAATCCGTTCGTCGGACGCGACGGCGCGCTGCCGGAGATCTGGAGCCTCGGGCACCGCAATCCGCAGGGCGCGTTCGTTCATCCGCGCACCGGCATGCTGTGGGTCGCCGAGCACGGCCCGCAGGGCGGCGACGAGGTCAACATCGTGCGCGGCGGCGCCAACTACGGGTGGCCGATCGTGACCTTCGGCTGCGAGTACGACACCTGCGCCCCGATCGGCGAGGGCGTCTCGAAACCGGGCATGGAAGCGCCGCTCGCCTGGTGGGGCAAGCCGGGCATCGCACCCAGCAACCTGATCCTCTACACCGGCGACCAGTTCCCCGAATGGAAGGGCAGCGTGTTCGTCGGCGCGCTGGCCGGCCGGGCGGTGTGGCGGATCGAGCTGTCCGGCGACGACGATGCACCGCGCATGACGCGGCGCGAGCCGCTGTTCGCGGAGCTCGGCGAACGCATCCGCGACATCCGGCAAGGACCCGACGGCGGCCTGTACCTGCTCACCGACGGCGGCGAGGCCCGCGTCATCCGCATCGCGCGGTCGTTGCAGAGCCCGGCTACGGCCGGCGGCGCGGCGCACTGAGGACGACGGCCGCGCGCCCGTCCGGCAGAGCAGGCGGGACCGGCAAAAAAATCGGCCGACCGGGCAGCACACTGCCTGGCGGCCAAAGAGGAGAGGCGAGAAATGGTTGCTCAAGATCTCATGGGCGCTTGTATGTTCAGGCCAGACCGGCACGGTAGAGTCTGATCGCCGTTGAGGCGGCCAGAGCGGCCCGTGTAGTTTGGTAGTCGCTGGGGTGTTCGAGCCCGTTTCTGAGTAGAGAACGCACGGCCGCCGAGCTGGTCTTCCTGAAGCCCGAACGGTTACACGCGCCGGCTGCGAGCGCGCATGCACAAGCAAGGGATCCGAAGACCATGTCTGCTTCCTCAGTGGTGGTAGGCATCGATGTGGCCAAGGCGCATGTCGATGTCTCGGTGCTGGGCGCCAAGTTCGATGCCCGGCGATTCGACAACCAGGCCCAAGCTCACTCGGCGTTGACGGCGGCCTTGAAGTCGCTGAACGTGGCGCTGGTGGTGATGGAGGCCACCGGCGGCTACGAGACGCAGCTGGCCTGCGCGCTGCAAGCTGCGGGCTTGCCGGTGGCGGTGGTCAACCCGCGCCAAGCGCGCGACTTCGCCAAGTCGATGGGCCGACTGGCCAAGACCGATGCGGTGGACGCGCGCATGCTGGCCGAGTTCGCTGCGGTGCTGCTGCGCCGCCAGGACCTCGCCCGCTTCCTGCGTCCGCTGGCCGACGCGCAGCAGCAATGGCTGGCCGCGCTGGTCACGCGCCGACGCCAGTTGCTGGCCATGATGCTCAGCGAGCGGCAGCGGCTGCAGATCACGCCCAAGGCCCTGCACCCGAGCATCGAGGCCATCGTGGCAGCCATCAAGGCCCAGCTCGACGACATCGAGCCCCAGATGGTCGCTCACGTGCGCGAGCACTTCGGCGAACTCGACCGACTTCTGCAGTCGGCCAGCGGCATCGGCCCGGTGGCCAGCGCCACGCTGATCGCCGAACTGCCCGAGCTCGGACGGCTCAACCGGCGCGAGATCGCCGCGCTGGTGGGCATCGCCCCGATGGCCAATGACTCCGGTTCCAGCAAGGGCCGACGACGCATCCAGGGCGGACGCTTCGACATACGTCGCGTGCTGTACATGGCCGCACTGACCGCCAGCCGCCGAAACCCCGTCATCAAAGCCTTCTATGAACGCCTGATCGCCGCCGGCAAGCTGCCCAAGGTCGCCCTGGTGGCCTGCATGCGCAAGCTGCTGACCACGCTCAACGCCATGGTCCGCACCAACCAACCCTGGAACAACTCCCTTCACGCGACTTGACTCGGAAGACGGTTACTCAGAACCTCGCGCTCACCGTGACCGCCACGGTCCTCGGCGCGCTGGCGTAGTAGGCCGTGGAGCCGTTCAGGCTGAAATCGTTGGCCGAGATCTGCGAGATGTAGCGGCGGTCGAACAGGTTGAGTGCCGCTACCTCGAGATGGATGCCGTGGGCGAAGTCGTAGCCGGCGGCGAGGTCCACCACGGTGTAGCCGGCGACCGGCTGGGCCTGGACGGAATCGCCGTAGCGGCGGCCGACGTAGCGCACGATGGGCGATACGGCGAGGCTGCCGTGGCGATAGGTGGCGCCGCCCTTGAGCACGGTCCGCGGGGCATTGGGGATCTGCTTGCCCTTGGTGGCCAGGGAGGCTCCGCCGCTCAGGGTCGGGGTGTCCTGGTCGTAGGTCTCCGAGGCCAGGGAGCCCGAGCCGAAGATGGACCAGGCGTTGCCGATCTCGTAGCCTGCCTCGAGCTCGATGCCGTATTGCGTGGTCTTGGCCGTTCCCTCGTAATACGACAGCGTTCCGCCGAGGGCGGGGTCGACGACCTGCACCTGCCGGTTCTGGTTCCTGGCCAGGAATATCGTGGGCACCACGGTCAGCCGGTCGTTGCGGTAGCGCATGCTGAGATCGATCTGGTCCGAGAGCTCCGGCTTCACCCGGTCGACCAGCGACTGGAGGGTGATGCCGCGGGCGACGAAGGCGGCCTCGTTGCTGATGTAGTTGCTCGCCTGCGGGCCCCAGTCCGGACGCCCGAACTTGCGGCCGTAGGAGACGCTGGCGCTCCACGAGGGGCTCAGCTCCTGCAGGATGCCGAGGTTGGGCAGCAGCTCGCGATGGTGCTTGGCGGCCACCACGGCATTGGGGTCGGCGACCGGGTTGAAGCTCCAGATCTGGTCGAGGGAGGCGTCGGGCAGGCCGGCGGTGCGGTAGTACTGCATCCTCGGCGCCTCGAGATCCATGTAGCGCAGCCCGCCGCTCACCACCGTCTTGCCGAAGGTGCCGGTGAGCTGGGCGTAGGGGCTGTTGACGAGGAAGTTGTCGATCCTGGACAGGGTGGACCAGCTCGAGAACACCAGGCTGCCGTCGGCGGCCACCGTGAACTTCCTCTGGTCGGTGGGCGGAGGCGGCGGCTTCATGGACTGCATCCAGTAGCCGACGACGAGGTCGGTGGCGGTTCCGAAGCGGCCCTGGTACTCCAGCACCATGCCGGTGTTGTCGTTCTGCTGGCGCCAGATCTGCACGCCCGCCGAGGCGCCGGAGCCGTTGGCGGAATACTGCCGGCCGTCGTTGTGCCAGTAATAGGGCTTGAAGACGAGGTGGTGGCCGGCCGCCAGCGTGACGTCGAGGTTGGCGAGGGCGGCGAAGTCCTCGTACTCGACGCGATTGAACCGGTAGTAGTTGATGTCCGTTGCAGCGACGCCGGTGCGCGAGGTGTTGTAGTCGAAGCGGTAGTTGCTCCCGAGGTCCTGCGCCTGGGCATAGGTGAGGGCGCGGTTGGAATCGGCCTCGAACCTGTTGTGGACCACGTTCAGGTCCACCTTGACGCGGTCTCCCAGTTGCGAGCGGATCCCCAGCATGACGTTGTCGCGCGACTCGCCGCCCGAGCCTTTCCACTTGTCGGCCGCCGCGGTGGAGGCCGAGACGAAGAAGCGGGTTCCGCTCTCGCCCAGCGCACCGGAGTCGAGCCGCATGAACGTGCGGCGGAAGTCGAAGGAGCCGAACGCCTGCTTGCCGAGCAGCCCGAATCGGTCCCCGGGGCCGAGCAGGCGCTGATCAACGGCCCCCGAGGCGTTGGAGATGGCCAGGCCCTGGCCGGCCTGCAGCCCGCCCCGATAGAGATCGACCTGGGCGACGTTCTCCAGGTCGAAGAGATCGGTGCCGCCGACGATGCCCGTCAAGGGCAGGCCTTCGACGTTGCGGGCGAAATGGAAGTCGCCCTTGCCGCGGACGTTGATGTTGCGGGTGGGGCTCAGGCCGTAGGGGTCCGGGCTCTCCACGACCACCGAAGGCATCAGGTTGAGCGGGGCGTACTGGCTGGTCTGGCCGGGGCCGCCCAGCAGGTCGAGGCCGGAGCGGGTGACGCTGCTCCTGGGCGTCGGCTGCGGGTCGGACACCATCACCCTGGGCTCGCCCGAATCTCCGGAAACGACCACCTCCTGCAGCGTGGGATCGGCGGCGAAGGCCGGGGCGGCGGCGAACAGGGCCGCCACGGCGGCCGACATCAGAGTACGCATCAACAGGTCCTCGGGGTTGAACGGGGTGGCGCGAACACGGCGGTCAGGCCGAGCTCGCCGAGATAGCGGGAGATCCGCGGCATGTTGTCGTGCACCACGGTGCGCTCGCCGACCGGGATGGCGCGGGCCTCGCCGCCGGCCTTGCCGCGCGGATCCTTCATCGAGGCGGAGGCGCCGAGCACCTGGTTGCCGCCGCCGGCGAGCCACCAGAGAGCGAGGTCGTCCGGGTCGTTGCCGGCGGCCAACCCGAGGTCGAGGGTGGGGCAGAGCAGGCGGGCAACGGCGGTCAGTCGGACCAGCGGCCACGGCGAGCAGCGCACCCCGCCGGCCGCAGCGCCGGGGAACGGCATGTAGCGCGACAGCCGCAGGTGGCCGAGCATGGAGAAGCGGCGCAGGAAGAGCAGATGCTCGATGCGGTTCTCGTCGGTCTCGCCCAGGCCGACCAGCATCATCGAGCGGATGGGCATGCGCTCTTCTTCGCAGAACTCCAGCAGGCGTATGCGCGCGGAGAGACTGTCCGAGGGCTTGAAGCGCGCGAACAGCTCCGCATCGAGCACTTCCAGCGAGCTGGTGACGGCGGACACGCCGAGATCCTTGAGGGCGCGTACGCCGCTGCGGGTCAGCGAGGGCCCGACGTTGACCTCGATCTCGACGTCCACCGCCTCGCGGATCGCCGTCACCAGCTCGATCATGCGGCGGTCGTAGCCGTCGGCCGGTTCGCCATCCACCGGCAGCCGCGTGCCGCCGGAAAGGTGCAGGTGGCGTATACCGAGGCCGGCGATGGCGCGCGCGGCGGCGACGATGTTCTCGGCGCTCGCCGCCTTGCGGGAGAAGAAGGTGCAGTAGGTGCACAGCTCCTCGAGCTCGCACGCCGTGACCGCCGATATGCCGGCCGACCACCAGGGGTTGCGGCCCAAGTGCCGGTCGCGCAGGCGCGCGGCGATGTCGAAGAGCCCGCTGGCGAAGGCGGGATCGGCCGATCGGCGGTAGAGATGGAGCAGGTCCGCCTTGCTGCAATCGCCGGGCAACCCGCCTTCGGCGGGGAGCATCGCTCGTGCCGCCACGGCGGATTCGAGGCTGTCGATGAGGGTGCTGGCGATCATTGGGATCGATATATATGGTCGTATATATCGACAGGCAAAAAAAGAGCCGGGCGAGCAGGCGGTTCCGGGTGGATGAACGGCGGATTCGTTCGATGCCGCAATCCGCCACCGGCGTCATATTACTCGAAATATACGACCGTGCATAACGCATCCGATTCGCGCATCTGGTGCGAACGACCGCGGCCCGGACCGCGCAGCAGCTCTCTTCATGCGCTCGATCACGCCCGCTCAGCTTTGCCCGAACTCATCGCCCAGCTCGACGCTGCGCCGCTGCGCGGCCGCCAGCGCGTCGGCCACCAGCCGGCGCAGCTCGCCGGCCTCCATGACGGCCAGCGCCGCGGCGGTGGTGCCGCCCTTGGAGGTGACGCGCTCGCGCAGGGTGGCAGGCGGCTCGCCGGACTGCAGCGCGAGCTGCGCGGCCCCGGCGACGGTGTGCAGGGCCAGTGCGCGCGCCTGTGCGGCATCGAGCCCGAGGGCCAGCGCGCCCTGCTCGAGCGCTTCGATGAACAGGAACACGTAGGCCGGGCCGCTGCCGCTGACGGCGGTCACGGCGTCGAGCATGGATTCGTCGTCGACCCATACCGTGGGCCCGACGGCGCCGAGCACCTGCTCGGCCATGGCGCGGTCGGCCCTGCCGGCCCCCGGCAGGGCGGCCAGGCCGGTGATGCCTTTGCCGACGAGCGCCGGGGTGTTGGGCATGGCGCGCACGACACGCTGGTGGCCGCCGAGCCAGCGGGAGAGATCGCGCGCGCGGATGCCGGCCGCGATGCTCACCACCAGGACCTCGCCGGACAGCGGCGGCAGCGCGGCGATGGCCTCGCGCATGTGCTGCGGCTTGACCGCGAGCAGGACCAGATCCACGCCGTCGAGGGCGGCCCGGTCGGCGCGCTCGAAGGCGGCGATGCCGAAGCGCTGCTGCAGCGCCTCGCGCTGGGGCGCCGACGGCTCGACCACCCGCATCGCCTCGGCCGGCATGCCTTGGGCGAGCAGCCCCCCGAGCAGCGCGGTGGCCATGTTGCCGCCGCCGATGAATCCGATCCGCATGGCTGGGAACTCCTGGGCTCCGGTGGGAAAACTCCAATGTAGCGCTTCGCGATGCAGCGCTTCACCGCGCCGTCGGTTCGCCGCGGGCGCGCCGCATGAAATGCGACGCGCGCACGCCCAGGGCCAGCAGCACCAGCAGGTACAGCAGGGCGCCGCCCGCCACCAGGCCCAGCACCAGGCCGATGCGCGCGAAGGGTGCGGCCTGCATCGCCGTCCAGTCGAAGCGCGGCACGATGGCCACGAGCGCGACGCCCATCGCCGTCGAGGCGGCGATGGTCTGCGCGAGGAACTTCGTCCAGCCCGGCGAGGGCTGCCAGGCGCCGCGCCGGCGCAGGCCGGCCATCAGCAGGCCGGCGTTGGCGAGGGCACCGATCGAGATCGAGACCGTCAGGCCGGTGTGCGCGAGCCACGGCACGGTGAGCAGGTTCAGCAGCTGCGTGACGACCAGCACGAAGATGGCGATCTTCACCGGCGTGCGGATGTCCTGCCGGGCGTAGAAGCCGGGCGCGAGCACCTTGATCGCGATCAGGCCGATCAGGCCGATGGCGTAGCCCGAGACGGCCAGCCGGGTCATCTCGACGTCGTGCGCACCGAAGCGGCCATAGTGGAACAGCAGCGCGGTGAGCGGCTCGGCCATGGCGGCCAGGCCGACCATGCACGGCAGCGCCAGCACCACGCACAGGCGCAGGCCCCAGTCGAGCAGGGCGCTGTACTCGTCGTGATCGCCGGCGGCGCGCGCGCGAGACAGGCTGGGCAGCAGCACGGTGCCCAGCGCCACGCCGAGCAGCGCGGTGGGAAACTCCATCAGGCGATCGGCGTAGGAGAGCCACGAAACGCTGCCCGCGGCCAGGTGCGAGGCGATCTGCGTATTGATGAGCAGGCTGATCTGCGCCACCGACACCGCCAGCACTGCCGGGCCCATCAGCTCGAGCAGGCGGCGCGTGCGCGGGTCGGCCAGCGCCTGGCGCAGGTTCAGGCCGATGCGCGGCAGCATGCCGATGCGGGCGAGCGCCGGGATCTGGATGGCGAGCTGCGCGATGCCGCCGAGCACCACGCCGACGGCCAGCGCGTAGACCGGCGGGTCGAAGCGGCGCGCCAGCCCGAGCGCGGCGCCGATGAAGCTCAGGTTCAGCAGCACCGGCGTGAAGGCAGGGATGGCGAAGTTGCGCCAGGTGTTGAGGATGCCGGCCGCCAGCGCGACCATCGAGATGAAGAGGATGTAGGGGAACATCCAGCGCGTCATGGTGACCGCTGCCGCGAAGGCCGCGGGTTCGGCGCGCAGGCCCGAGGCGATCAGCCAGACCAGCGCGGGGGAGGCGAGCACCCCGAGGATGGAGACCGCTACCAGCGACCAGAACAGCACCGTGGCCACGCGATCGACCAGCGCCCGGGTGGCGGCCAGGGCAGCGTGCGGGTCGCCGCCGTCGCGCTCGGCGTGCGTGCGCGATTCGGCCAGGATGGGCACGAAGGCCTGCGAGAAGGCCCCCTCGGCGAACAGCCGGCGCAGCAGGTTGGGCAGGCGGAAGGCGACGAAGAACGCGTCGGTGAGCGCGGAAGCGCCGAAGATCGAGGCGGTGATGTTCTCGCGGATCAGCCCGGTGATGCGCGAGAGCAGCGTCAGGGCGCTGATGGTGGAGGCGGCCCGCAGCAGGCTCATGCGCCCCCGCCGCGAGGGCGTCGCCGGCCCCGCGCCGGGCGGGCGGCGCAGGAGGCGCGGCCGCGACTTGCGAGGCAGGCAGGAATTCGGTTATTATTCAAGGCTTTCCGGAATGTTTCCGGGGCTTGTTTCGTTGCGGCGCGCCCGCGCGAGCAGACAGGCCGCCGGGTCGACAAAAGAGCGATTCTCTCATGGCCAACATTGCTTCCGCCCGCAAGCGCGCCCGCCAGGCCGTCAAGCGCAACCTGCACAACTCGAGCCTGCGTTCGCGCCTGCGCACCGCGATCAAGTCGGTGCGCAAGGCCATCCTGGCCGGCGACAAGGCGGCGGCTGCACGCACGCTGCAGTCGGCGCAGGGCGTGATCGACCGCATCGCCGACAAGAAGATCGTCCACAAGAACGCCGCGTCGCGCTACAAGAGCCGCCTGTCGGCCGCCATCAAGTCGATGAGCTGAGCGGCGAGGCGGGCAGGGGCGAGCGCATCGAGCGCTCGCCGAACAGCGCGCTGCCTATCCTCACGATGGTGGCGCCTTCGGCCACCGCGGCCTCCAGGTCGGCCGACATTCCCATCGAAAGCGTATCGAAGCAGCGGGCGGCCTCGCCGTCCAGCGCGGCCTTCACGCGCGCGTGCAGCTCGCGCAGCGCGGCGAAGCGCGCGCGCTGAAGATTCACGTCGTCGGTCGGCTCGGGGATCGCCATCAGCCCGCGCAGGCGCAGGCGGGGCAGCGCGGCCACGGCCAGGGCCAGGGCGAGCGTCTCGCCGGGCGCCGCACCGCTCTTGCTGGCCTCGCCCGACACGTTGACCTGCAGGCACACGTCCAGCGTGCCGAGCCCCTCCGGGCGCTGCTCGGAGAGCCGGTGCGCGATCTTCTCGCGTTCCACCGAGTGCACCCAGTCGAAGTGCGCGGCGATCGGGCGCGTCTTGTTGGACTGGATCGGGCCGATGAAGTGCCAGGCGAGCGGTCCGCCCGGCGCCGCGGCCGACCACTCGTCGCGGCAGGCGGCGATCTTGTCGAGTGCTTCTTGCAGGTAGTTTTCGCCGAACGCACGCTGGCCCAACGCGGCGAGCTCGAGCACCTGCGAGGCGGGCTGGGCCTTGCTGACCGCCAGCAGCCGGACCGAATCGGGCGCACGGCCGGCCGATTCGCAGGCCTGCCGGAGGCGGCCGAGCACCTGTTCGTAGCGTTGGCGCAACGCGGGATTGCCGTTCATCGCGTGATTCACCGTTGCGCCCTGCCGGGACTGTCCGGGCGGTCGCGGGTTTCGAAGATAACAGGAATGCCGGAGATTCCGCAGCCCGCGGGGCCGGCCCTGAACGAGGATGCGTGATGGATATCGCTGAACTGCTGGCCTTCGCGGTGAAGAACAAGGCTTCCGACCTGCACCTGTCGGCCGGCCTGCCGCCGATGATCCGCGTGCACGGCGACGTGCGCCGGATCAACCTGCCGCCGATGGAGCACAAGGACGTGCACGGCATGATCTACGACATCATGAACGACACGCAGCGCAAGGAGTACGAGGAGCACCTGGAGTGCGACTTCTCCTTCGCCATCCCGGGGCTGGCGCGCTTCCGGGTCAACGCCTTCCTGCAGCAGCGCGGCGCGGGCGCGGTGATGCGCACGATCCCCTCGAAGATCCTCACGCTCGAGGAGCTGAACGCGCCCAAGATCTTCTCCGAGATCGCGATGACCCCGCGCGGGCTGGTGCTGGTGACCGGCCCGACCGGCTCGGGCAAGTCGACCACGCTCGCGGCGATGGTGAACCACGTCAACGAGAACCTGTACGGACACATCCTCACCGTCGAGGACCCGATCGAATTCGTGCACGAGTCCAAGCGCTGCCTGATCAACCAGCGCGAGGTCGGCCCGATGACGCTGTCGTTCAACAACGCCCTGCGCTCGGCCCTGCGCGAGGACCCCGACGTCATCCTGGTGGGGGAGCTGCGCGACCTCGAGACGATCCGCCTGGCGCTGACCGCAGCCGAGACCGGCCACCTGGTGTTCGGCACGCTGCATACCTCGTCGGCCGCCAAGACGATCGACCGGGTCATCGACGTGTTTCCCGCCGCCGAGAAGGACATGGTGCGCGCGATGCTGTCGGAATCGCTGCGCGCGGTGATCTCGCAGTCGCTGCTCAAGACCAAGGACGGCAACGGGCGGGTCGCGGCGCACGAGATCATGATCGGCACGCCGGCGATCCGCAACCTGATCCGCGAGGCCAAGGTGGCCCAGATGAACTCGGCGATCCAGACCGGCGGGTCGATCGGCATGCAGACGCTCGACCAGTGCCTGACCGACATGGTGCGCAAGAACGTCATCTCGGTCTCCGAAGCCCGCGCCGTCGCCGCGGTGAAAGAAAATTTCCCGGGTTGACATGAAATGTCAACCCGGGAAATTTCGGCGCAGGCTAACGTCCGCGAATGCGGACGTTAAGGCGGCGAAGCCGCCGTGCCGAAGCCAAAACTTTTCGGGTTGACGAACAGCCCCACCCACATCGAGCCCCACCATGGAACGCGAACAAGCCTCCAAGTTCCTGCATGACCTGCTCAAGCTGATGCTGGCGAAGAACGGCTCGGACCTGTTCCTGACCGCCGAGTTCCCGCCCGCCTTCAAGGTCGACGGGAAGGTGCTGCCGGTCTCGAACGCGCCGCTCACGGGTCAGCATACGGTCGAGCTCGCGCGCGCGCTGATGAACGACAAGCAGGCCGCCGAGTTCGAGGCCCACAAGGAGGTGAACTTCGCCATCAGCCCCGGCGGGATCGGCCGCTTCCGCGTCAATGCGTTCATGCAGCAGAACCGGGTCGGCATCGTGCTGCGCACGATCAACACCGAGATCCCGACCTTCGAGCAGCTCCAGCTGCCCTCGGTGCTCAAGGACCTCGCGCTGACCAAGCGCGGCATGATCATCATGGTGGGCGCCACCGGCTCGGGCAAGTCGAACACCCTGGCCGCGGTGGTCGGGCACCGCAACGAGATGAGCTATGGCCACATCGTGACCATCGAGGACCCGGTGGAGTTCGTGCATCCGCACCGCAACTGCATCGTCACCCATCGCGAGGTGGGCGTCGACACGGAGAGCTGGGAGGTGGCCCTGAAGAACACGCTGCGCCAGGCGCCCGACGTGATCATGATCGGCGAGATCCGCGACCGCGAGACGATGGAGCACGCGGTGGCCTTCGCGGAAACGGGTCACCTGTGCCTGGCCACCCTGCACTCGAACAGCGCCAACCAGGCGCTGGACCGGATCATCAACTTCTTCCCCGAGGAGCGGCGCGCCCAGCTGCTGATGGACCTGTCGCTGAACCTGAAGGCGATCGTGTCGCAGCGGCTGATCCCGATCGCCACCGGCAAGGGCCGGGTGCCGGCGGTCGAGATCCTGCTGAACTCCCCGCTGATCGCCGACCTGATCTTCAAGGGCGAAGTCGGGGCGATCAAGGAGGTCATGAAGAAGAGCCGGGAGCTGGGCATGCAGACCTTCGACCAGGCCCTGTTCGACCTGTTCGAGGCCGGGCGCATCACCTACGAGGACGCGCTGCGCAATGCGGATTCGGTCAACGACCTGCGGCTGAACATCAAGCTGAACAGCAAGCGCTCGGAACGCGACCTCAGCCGCGGCATCGAGCACCTGGACATCGTGTGACGAAAGGATCCCGTTCGGAGTCCTGGCTTCAGTCCTTGTGCCGGTAGCGGATGCGGCCCTTGGTGAGGTCATAGGGCGACAGCTCCATCGTGACCCGGTCGCCGGGCAGCACGCGGATGCGGTTCTTCTTCATCTTGCCGGCCGCATAGGCGGAGATCTCGACCCCGTTGCTCAGCGTGACGCGATAGCGCGTATCGGGGAGCACCTCGGCGACGACGCCTTCCATTTCGATCAGCTCTTCCTTGGACATGTCGGTTCCCGCGATGTGGCGAACCCTCCATGATACGCCGCCGGCCCTTGCAGCCCTGAGAATGTGAGCGGTGCGGCGGCCGCGCCGGCGGCACGGCGCAACTGCCGGCGCGCGGGTTTGCTTCGCCTGGGCCGATCGTCTATAACGCCGCAATGTCCGCATTCGAATCGCGCCGGATGGGCCCGCTGCCTCGCGCCGCGCTGGCCGCCTCGATGCTCGCGATGCTGGCGATGCTTGCGCCCGGCGGCGCGCGTGCCGACACCATCACGCTGCACAACGGCGACCGGCTCACCGGCCGCGTCCTGCACCTCTCGCCCGCGACCCTGACATTCGAGACGACCTGGGCCGGGGAGCTGAAGATCCCGCGCTACGAGGTGCGCGCGATCGAGACCGACAAGCCGGTCACGGTGCTGCGCGAGCGCGCCGGGGCGACCGAGTGGGCCACCCTGAAGCCGGCGGGCTCGGGCCAGGTGGTGCTGGTGCCCGAGGCGCCCCCGGCGCCGCGGCCGGAGCAGCCGCAGACGGAATCGTCGCCGCCGCCCGCGCAGGAACCGCCGCAGGCCGAGATCGGGCCGCCCGCACCCGTCCCGCTGCCGCAGGTGCGCTACCTCAACCCGAAGCCCGAGGAGAGCGGCGAGGGCGTGTCCTACGAGGGCCGCCTCACGGTATCGGGCGCTCATGCGCGCGGCAACGACTCGAACGAGCGCCTCTACGCAGAGGGCGATCTGGCCGCGCGCGCCATCGACTGGCGATACGCTCTCAACGGCAAGCTCAGGCAGGAGCGCGACCACAGCGCCTCCACCGCGTCGAACTGGCTGGTGTCGGGCAATTTCGACCGTTTCCTCGATGCCGACGACTTCGGCTACCTGCGGGGATCGGTCGAGCGCGATCGATTCCGCGACCTCGCGCGGCGTACCGCCATCGGCGCGGGCTACGGGCGCCAGCTCCTGCACACGCCGCGCGCCAGTTTGTCGTTGCGCGGCGGCCTGGACGGGATCGACGTCCGGCGCTTCGCGGGCGACAACGAATCGTGGCCGGCCCTCGGCTGGGGGCTCGAGGCCAAGTACCGCATCGATGCCTGGTCGGCCGAGCTGTTCCACGACCAGCAGGGCTTCTGGAACCTGGAGGACACGGCGCAGATCACGCTGCGCAGCCGTAGCGGCGTGCGCGTGCCCTTCGCCTCCGGGCTCACCGCCTCGCTGCAGCTGAACTTCGACTGGGATCGCATTCCCGCCGCGGGCCGCCATGCCGCCGATGCGACGTGGCTGCTTGGCCTCGGCTATGCATGGTGAGCGCCCCCGCCGCAGCGGGCGGGCAGCATTTGCGGTCGTCGTCCTGGCGGCAGCCGTCGCTTCGTGCGCGACGGGGCTGGCGCCACGCGGCGCCGATTCCGCAGCCGGACCGGAGCGCGGTGTCCGTGAGCCAGCGCCGGATGGCGCCGCCGCCGACGCGGATGCGCCAGGAAGCGCTCCCCGCGTCGATCCGGCCGCGGCAGCGACTGCGTATGCCGGCGCGCGCACCTACGCCGGAACGCTGTCCTGTGCCGGATGCGCGGAGCGCTCGCTGGCCCTGACGATTCTTGCCGACGGTACGTTTCGCCTGCGGCAGGCGGAAGCGGTCGCGACCGGGCAGGGGCAAGGAGACATTCGCGAAGGAGATGCCCGCGAGGGGAATGCCGGCGAGCCGCGACGGCCGGTATCGTACGAGTTCGGCCGCTGGACCGCCTCGCCGCAGGCGGCCGATGTGCTGGAGCTGCACGGCAACGGTGGAGCGTCGTGGCTGCTGCGGCGCGTGGCGCCCGACGCCCTGCTGCTGCTCGACAACGAGGGGCGGGAGATCCGCGGCCTCGAGGGCGCGGCGCTGGCGCGTGCGGCGCGCATCGAGCCGTTGAGCGGCCCGTTCCGGCTGGTCGGGCGCTACCGCTACGAGGAGGGGCGCCGCCCGGTGTTCATGGAATGCCTCACCGGCCAGCGCCTGCCCGTGGTGCCGGGCGTGCCCCAGGACGGCACGCCGCGCTCGGCGCGCATGCTGGCGCACGCGCAGGCCGCGCTCGACGGCGCGCTCGCGGCCATGAGCCAGGAGCCGGGCGAGGCGGTGCTGGCGGTGGTGCGCGGCTACCTGGTGCCGAGGCAGGCGCAGGCGGCGAGCCCGGAGCGCGAATCGCTGGTGGTGGCCGGCTTCGAGCGCGCCATGCGCGACGGGCGCTGCGAAGACGCGATGCGGAGCCTCAGGTGAGCCCCGACCGCCTGTTCCTCCTCCTCGGTGCCCTCTCGGGCATGATCTCCGTGCTCGCCGGCGCGCTCGGCGCGCACCTGCTGAAGGCGCAGCTCGCCGCCGGAATGCTCGAGATCTTCGAGACCGCCGTGCGCTACCAGATGTTCCACGCCCTCGCGCTGGTCGTGGTGGCGTGGGCGGTGGGGCGTTTCGAGGGGCGGTCGGCGCCGCTGGCGGGCGTGCTGTTCGTGCTCGGCAGCGTGCTGTTCTGCGGCAGTCTGTACGCCTACTCGCTGTCGGGCCTGCGTGCGTTCACGATGGGCGCCCCGTTCGGCGGGGCGGCGCTTGCCGCCGGCTGGGCGTGTCTGGCATGGACGGCGCTGGCGGCCCAGCGTCGTTCTCATTGAGGGCGACGCGCGCGGCGCGCCCGAAGATCTCGAAGCCGTAGAGGCGGCACTCGATGGCGCCGTTGTACAAGGGCGTGCGGCGGCGCTCCTTCATGCCGAGCTGGGCGGGCAGGTCGCGATCGCTGCTCAGAAGCCAGGCCTGCCAGCCGGCAAACGAAGAGCGCAGCGCCTCGCCGAACGCGCGCATGGCCTGCTCGTGGCGCGATGGGTCGGCGGACGGCGCGCTGCGGTGGGTCGCCGCGCGGCGGTCGGCTGCCGTGCCACGGCTGGCTGCTGCGTTGCGCCCGGCTGCCGCGTCGCGCCCGCTGGGCGCATGGCTGCCGGCGGTCGCGTCGCCGGCGGCGATCCGTTCGCCGTAGGGCGGATTGGTCACGATGAAGCCCGGCCGTTCGAAGGGCGGGCGCGCATGCGCCGCATCCCCTGCGCGGAAGGCGATCGCCTGCGGCGGGAGCCCGGCGCGTTCGAGGTTGCGCCGCGCCCGTTCGATCGCGTGCGGGTCGAGGTCGGATCCTGCCAACAGCGGGGCCACATCTGTATCGGCGCCCGCGCCCGCGAGCGCCCGGCCGGCGGCCTGCGCGCGCCGGATCGCGTCGGCGCGCAGCGAAGCCCACAGCGCGGCATCGTGATCGAGCAGCTTCTCCAGGCCGAAGGCGCGCGACAGGCCCGGCGCGAGGTCGAAGGCGATCTGCGCCGCTTCGATGACGATCGTGCCCGAACCGCAGAAGGGGTCGTACAACGGGATCGCGGGCGTCCAGCCGGCCAGGGTCAGCAACCCCGCGGCAAGGTTCTCCTTGAGCGGAGCCTCGCCCTTGTCGTCGCGCCCGGCGCGCCAGCCGCGCTTGAACAGCGGCTCGCCGCTCAGGTCCAGATACAGCGTGGCCTGGCGGTCCTCCAGGTAGGCGAACACGCGGGCATCGGGCGCGCGCGTGTCGATCGAGGGACGCTGGCCGGTGCGCTCGCGCAGCCGGTCGACGATGCCGTCCTTGATGCGCAGGGTGGCGAAGTTCAGGCTGCGCAGCGGCGAGCGCACCGCGCTCAGATCCACGCGCAGCGTGTGGCGGGCGTCGAAGCAGCGCTCCCACTCGACGCCGGCGGCCAGGCGGTAGAGATCGTCGTCGCTGCGATAGCGGCGCTGCGCGACGCGGCGCAGCACGCGGCTGGCCAGCCGCGACCACAGGTTCACCGCGTAGGCCGCGCGCCGATCGCCCGCGAACAGGACGCCGCCGGCCACCGCACGGCAGTGCGTCGCGCCCAGGCCAGAGAGCTCGGCGGCCAGCGCGGCCTCGAGCCCGCGCGGGCAGGCTGCGAAGAGCTCGGCGGAACCGGCGCATTCGGCGGAAGCGACAGGGGAAGGTTCCGCCGCCGTGGGCGCGGTTGCGGCCATGGCTGCCGCGGACGCAGTCGCGCGCACGGTGGACGCGCTCGCCATCTCGCCGGACCCGGCACGCCGACCCGGCCGATGCATCGCCTTCAGAACGGCTTGACCACGACCAGCACCACTGCGGCCAGCAGCGCGAGGACGGGGAATTCGTTGAACCAGCGGAACCAGACGTGCGAGTGCCGGTTGGTGCCGCCGGCGAAGCCGCGCAGCAGCCGCCCGCAGCCGTAGTGGTAGGCGAGCAGCAGCGCGACGACGGCGAGCTTGGCATGCATCCAGCCGCTGCCGCTTCCGATGCCGTAGCCCAGCCACAGCCACAGCCCGAGCGCGACGGCCAGCGCCATCAGCGGCTGCATGAAGCGCCATAGCTTGCGCGCCATCAGCAGCAGCCGCTCGCGCTCGGCTCCGGGGCCCTCGACCATGGCGAGGTTGACAAAGATGCGCGGGAGATAGAACAGGCCGGCGAACCAGCTCGTCACGAAGACGATGTGCAGGGCTTTCACCCAGAGGTAGCCGGTGGTCATCGTGTGGTTGCGCGCGCAACAAGAAACCGCATCGTTCAGCCGCGCACTTCGCCGTGCCCGAACACGACGTACTTGAGGGAGGTGAGCCCTTCGAGGCCCACCGGCCCGCGCGCGTGCAGCTTGTCCGTCGAGATGCCGATCTCGGCGCCCAGGCCGTACTCGAAGCCGTCGGCGAAGCGGGTCGAGGCGTTGATCATCACCGAGGAGGAGTCCACTTCGCGCACGAAGCGCATCGCGCGTGCGTGGTCGCTGGTGACGATCGAATCGGTGTGCAGCGAGCCGTAGGTCGCGATGTGCTCGATGGCGGCATCGATGCCGGCGACGACGCGGATGGCGAGGATGGGCGCGAGGTACTCGGTGCGCCAGTCCTCTTCGGTGGCTTCGCCGCAGGCGATGCCGGCCGCGGCGAGGATCTCGCGCGTGCGCGCGTCGCCGCGCAGCTCGACCCCCTTGTCGGCGTAGACGCGCCCGAGCCGCGGCAGCACGGCCGCGGCGATACCTTCGGCCACCAGCAGCGTCTCCATCGTGTTGCACGGCGAGTAGCGCTGCGTCTTGGCGTTGTCGGCGATGCGGATCGCCATCTCGGGATCGGCGCCGTCGTCGATGTAGACGTGGCAGATGCCGTCGAGATGCTTGATGACCGGCACCTTCGATTCCTTCGCGATGCGCTCGATCAGCGACTTGCCGCCGCGCGGCACCACGACGTCGACCCACTCGGGGTGCGTGATCAGCGCGCCGACCGCGGCGCGATCGGTGGTCTCGATCACCTGCACCGCGTCCTGCGGCAGGCCGGCGCTGCGCAGGCCTTCGCGGATCAGCGCCGCGAGCGCCTGGTTGCTGTGGATGGCCTCGGAGCCGCCGCGCAGGATGGTGGCGTTGCCGGACTTGATGCACAGGCCGGCGGCGTCGATGGTGACGTTGGGGCGCGACTCGTAGACGATGCCGATCACGCCCAGCGGCACGCGCATCTGCCCGACCTGGATGCCGGAGGGCCGGAAGCGCAGGCCGGTGATTTCGCCGACCGGGTCGGGCAGGGCGACGATCTGCTCGAGGCCGGCCGCCATGGATTCGATGACCGCGCCGGTGAGCGCGAGCCGGTCGACGAAGGCGGCGTCGTGGCCGGCGCTGCGGGCGGCGGCGAGGTCCTTCGCGTTGGCCGCGGCGAGCGCCGCCGCCTCGCGGCGGATGGCCGCAGCGGTGGCGAGGAGCGCGCGATCCTTGGTCGCACTGGCCGCGCGCGCCATCTCGCGGCCGGCCGAGCGGGCGCGCCGGCCGACGTCGGCCATGTACGCGTCGATGTCGATACGCTGGATGTCCACGTCAAATCTCTGCGAGGGTCGGGGCGCCGGCCAGCGACATCACCAGGATCTCCAGGCCGTGCCAGGCATCGGTAGGGTCGATGCCCTTGATCATTCTATCGGTGCGCGCCGCGCGCTGCAGGGCGGCGCGCACGGTGTCCTCGTCCAGGCGCGCGAGCGCCTGGACGAACGAGCGCTCGCGCGGGCCGAACACGCGCGCTTCGCGCAGGGCCTGCGCTTGCGGCCGGCCGGCGCGGCGCGCCTCGTGCAGGCGCAGCAGGGTGCGCAGCGCATCGGCGATCGCCCAAAGGATCAGCGGCTCCGCCTCGCCCTCGGCGCGCAGGCCGTCGAGGCTGCGCAGGGCGCGCGCGGCGTCGCCGGCGAGCATGGCCGCGACGAGGTCGAAGGCGTCGTAGCGCGCGACGTTGAGCACCGCCGCGCGCGTCTCCTCCGGCGGCAGCTCGCCGCGCGGGAACAGCAGCCCGAGCTTGCCGATCTCCTGGTGGGCGGCGAGCAGGTTGCCCTCGACGCGCTCGGCGATCCACTCGAGCGTGGCGCGGTCGGCGCGCTGCCCCTGGCGCGCGAGCCGGGCGGCGATCCACTGCGGCAATTGCGCGCGCTCGAGCGGCCAGACCGGCACCACGAAGCCGGCGCGCTCGATCGCGGCGAACCAGGCCGACTCGGTGCTGGTGCGGTCCAGCCGCGGACCCGAGACCAGCAGGCGGGTATCCTCGCCCAGCTGCGCCACGGCCGTGCCGAGCGCCTGGCCGATCTCGCGGGTGGGCCTGGCCGTCAGGCGCAGCTCGATCAGCCGCCGGCTGGCGAACAGCGACAGCGAGCCGGTCTCGGCGAGCAGCGCATCGGCGCGAAACCCGCGGCCGCCATCGAACACCTGGCGCTCGCCGAAGCCGGCGGCGCGCAGGGCGTCGCGCACCGACTGCGCCGCCTCCTGCACCAGCAGCGGCTCGTCGCCGTGGATCCACACCAGCGGCGGTACGCCGCGCGCGAGCGCGGCCTCGAGCGCCTCGAGGCGGACCTGCGTCACCGGCGGATCGCGGCCAGGCGCCGCAGCAGCTGCTGGACCAGGTCGGACTGCATTTCCTTGTACAGCAGCTCTTCCTCCTGCTGCTTGGCCACGACGTCGATGTCGCTGGCCGTGATGTCGCGGCGCAGGACGATGGTGGTGGGCGCCAGCAGCACGGCGCTGTCGCGGTCGACGACCCGGAAGGTGAAGCGCAGCCGCAGCTGGTATTCGCGCGGCCGCCCGGTGCTGGAGAACCCTACCACTTCCTTCTCGCGGGTTTCTTCCAGCACCTCCAGGCGCGCCTCGGCCTGGCTGGCCTCGTCGACCAGGCGCGTGTCCTGGGCCACGCGCACCAGCCGGCGGAATTCGGCCCCGATCGCCGAGGACGGCGCGAAACCGGTGTACAGCGTCTTGAACGGCAGGGCGGCCGAACGGCGCAGCTGGAACCCGCAGCCGGCGAGCAGGCCCGGCGCCGCTGCGGGCACGATCACGGCCAGGGTTCGCAGCGCCGCGCGCCGGTCGGGACGCATTCAGACGACGACGTTGACCAGGCGGCCGGGCACCACCACGACCTTGCGCGCCGGGCGGTCCCCGGCGTGGCGCGCGAAGGCTTCGTGGGCCAGCGCCGCGGCCTCGATCGCGGCCCGGTCGGCCGCGGCAGGCACTTTCAGCGCCCCGCGCACCTTGCCGTTGACCTGCAGCACCAGCTCGATCTCGTCCTGCGCGAGCGCCGCTTCGTCGACCACCGGCCACGGCGCGTCGAGCAGGTCGCCGTGGGCCTCGGCGTAGCCGAGCGCCTGCCACAGCGCGTGGGTGACGTGCGGCACCACCGGGTACAGCACGCGGATGAGGATGGACATCGCCTCGCGCATCACTGCGTCGGTCTCGGGCGAAGCCGCGAGCCCGGCGCCCTCGATGGCGTTGAGCATCTTCATGGCGGCCGAGACCACGGTGTTGTACTGCTTGCGCTGGTAGTCGTAGTCGGCCTGGCGCAGGACGAGGTGGATCTCGCGCCGCAGCGCCTTGTGCGCCGGCTCGAGCCGGGCCGGATCGGGGACGGCGGCGGGCGCGCCCCGCAGCGCGGCGTGCCGGGCGAACGCGCAGGCCCACAGGCGGCGCAGGAAACGCTGCGCGCCTTCGACCCCGGCGCCCGACCACTCGAGGGTCTGCTCCGGCGGCGAGGCGAACATCACGAACAGGCGCGCGGTGTCGGCACCGTACTGGTCGATCAGCGACTGCGGGTCGACGCCGTTGTTCTTGCTCTTGGACATCGTGCCGATGCCCTCGTAGTCCACCGGCAGGCCGTCGGTCTTCGAGCGGCAGCCGACGGGCTTGCCCGTCTCGTCGTGCAGCCAATCGATGTCGTCGGGCCAGAAGTACTCGATGCCGCCCTTGTCGGTGCGGCGCGAGTAGATGTGGTTGAGCACCATGCCCTGGCACAGCAGGTTGGTGAACGGCTCGTCGAAGCGCACCAGGCCGCGCGCCGCGTCGCCGGGGAAGTCGCCGCGGATGTCGCGCATCACCTTGGTCCAGAAGCGCGCGTACAGCAGGTGCAGCACCGCGTGCTCGATGCCGCCGATGTACTGGTCCATCGGCATCCAGTAGTCGTTGCGCGCGTCGACCATCGCCTCGGCGTTGTCGTGCGAGCAATAGCGCATGTAGTACCACGACGAGTCGACGAAGGTGTCCATGGTGTCGGTCTCGCGGCGCGCGGGCTTGCCGCACTTCGGGCAGGTGCACGCCAGGAAGCGCGCGTGCCTGGACAGCGGGTTGCCGCTGCCGTCGGGCACGAGATCCTCGGGCAGCACCACCGGCAGCTCGGCGTAGGGCACCGGCACCGCGCCGCAGGCCTCGCAGTGGATGATCGGGATCGGGGTGCCCCAGTAGCGCTGGCGCGAGATGCCCCAGTCGCGCAGGCGGAACTGGACGCGCTTCTCGCCCAGGCCGCGGGCGGCGAGGTCGGCGGCGATGGCATCGACGGCGGCCTCGTAGGCCAGGCCGTCGTACCTGCCCGAGTTCACGCAGCGCCCGCGGCCCTTGTCCTCGTACCAGCCCTGCCAGGCCTCGGTGGAGAAGGGCTGGCCCTCGACGTCGATCACCTGCCGGATCGGCAGGCCGAACTTGCGCGCGAAGGCGAAGTCGCGCTCGTCGTGCGCCGGCACGCCCATCACCGCGCCGTCGCCGTAGCTCATCAGCACGTAGTTGCCGACCCATACCTCGATGCGTTCGCCGCTCAGCGGGTGGGTCACCGTGAGGCCGGTGGGCCGGCCGTCCTTCTCGCGCGTGGCGAGCTCGGCCTCGGTGACGCCGCCGCGCTTGCATGCCTCGACGAAGGCCGCCAGGGCGGGATCGGCGGCGGCTGCCGCCGCGGCGATCGGATGCTCGGGCGCGACCGCGACGAAGGTCACGCCCATGATGGTGTCGGCGCGCGTCGTGAACACGTACATGCGCCCGTCGCCGATCAGCTCGCCGCGTGCGTCGCGGATGTCGTGCGGGAACGCGAAGCGCACGCCGGTCGAGCGCCCGATCCAGTTCTCCTGCATCAGCTTGACGCGCTCGGGCCAGCCGAGGCCTTCGAGATCGGCCAGCAGCTCGTCGGCGTAGCGCGTGATGCCGAGGTAGTACATCGGGATCTCGCGCTTCTCCACCGGCGCGCCCGAACGCCAGCCGCGCCCGTCGATCACCTGCTCGTTGGCGAGCACCGTCTGGTCGACCGGGTCCCAGTTGACGGTGCCCGTCCTGAGGTAGGCGATGCCGTGCTCGAGCATCTTCAGGAACAGCCACTGGTTCCACTTGTAGTACTCGGGCGAGCAGGTCGCGACCTCGCGCTTCCAGTCGATCGCCAGCCCCATGGCCTGCATCTGGCCTTTCATGTGCGCGATGTTGTCCCAGGTCCACTTCGCCGGGGCCACCCGGTTCTTCATCGCGGCGTTCTCGGCGGGCAGCCCGAAGGCGTCCCAGCCCATGGGCATCAGCACGTTGTAGCCGTTCATCCGCAGATGCCGGTACATCACGTCGTTGATGGTGTAGTTGCGCACGTGCCCCATGTGCAGCTTGCCCGAGGGGTAGGGCAGCATCGAGCAGGCGTAGAACTTGCCCTTGGGGAAGCGCGGATCGTGCTCGACGGCGCGGTAGGCGTCGATGGCGCTCCAGTGGGTCTGCGCGGCTGCCTCGATCGCGGCGGCGTCGTACTTTTCGTGCATGGTGCGGGTGATCCGGGAAAGGCCGGACAAACCTGCAAGTTTACACGGCACCTCAGCGCGGCCGGCGCCGCGCGCGATCGCGCGCGGGCCAGTTCTTCACCGCCCAGGCGATCACGCCGGCGAGCACCGCGACGTTGAGGCCGATGCCGATGATCCAGAACGCGCTCATGGGGACTCGGGCGAGACGGCCGGCCCCGGCGCGTGCGGGAATCCGCCCGCGCGCAACGCCGCCTTGTCGATCTTGTTCACGCCGGTCTTGGGCAGGGCGGCGACGAGCTCGATGCGCTCGGGAATCTTGTAGCGCACCAGGTTGGCCCGGCAGTGCTCGACGAGGGCCTCCGCATCGACCCCGGCGCCTTCGCGCAGCGCCACGAAGGCGTGCACCGACTCGCCGCGGCGCGCGTCGGGCCGGCCGATGACGGCGGCCTCGAGCACGTCGGGGTGCAGCATCAGCACTTCCTCGACCTCACGCGGATAGACGTTGTAGCCGCCGACGATGACCATGTCCTTCTTGCGGTCGCGGATGTAGAGGTAGCCGTCGTCGTCGAGCTCGCCGATGTCGCCGGTGTAGAGCCAGCCGTCGCGCAGCGCCTGGGCGGTCTCCTCGGGGCGGTCGCGATAGCCCTGCATGATCTGCGGTCCGCGCGCGCGGATCTCGCCGCGTTCGCCCGCCGCGAGCACGCGCGTGCCGCTTTCGACGTCGACGATCTCGATCTCGGTGCCCGGCGCCGCCACGCCCACCGAGCCGGCCTTCACCGGGCCGCCGGCGGGGTTGAACGACAGCACCGGCCCGGCCTCGGTCTGGCCATAGCCTTCGTAGACCGGCGCGCCGACCGCTTCGCGCCAGCGTCGCAGCGTCTCCTGCGGCAGGGCCGAGGCGCCCGAGTAGCAGGTGTGCACGCGATGCCAGTCGGTGCGCGCGAACGCCGGATGCGCCATCAGGCCGGTGAAGATGGTCGGGCTGCCGGGAAAGATGGTGATGCGCTCGCGCTCGATGGCCGCCAGGACTTCGTCGGGGTGGTAGCGCGGCAGCACCACCAGGCAGGCGCGCGAGTAGGCGGCCAGGAACAGGCCCATGGCCATCGCGTAGCTGTGGAAGAGCGGCATGACGCACAGCACGCGCTCGTTTTCGCCCTCGACCGGCAGCAGCGCCTGGCGCTGCGCGACGTTGGTCATCACCGCGCGGTGGCTCAGGTTCACCCCCTTGGCGCGGCCGGTGGTGCCGCCGGTGTACTGCAGCAGGGCCGGGTCGCCGGGTTCGGGTGCGGGATCGGGCAGCGCCGCCGGCCGTCCGCGCCAGGCGTCGAGCAGGCGCGAGGCGGGCCCGAGCGCGAGCACCCGGCCGACGCCGGCGGCGCGGGCCGGCGCGGCCAGGGCATCGGCCAGCGAGTCGTCGACCAGCAGCAGCGCCGGTTGCGCGTCGCGCAGCAGGGCATCGAGCTCGCGCGCCGTGTACAGCGGGTTGAGCGGCACCAGCTGGGCGCCGGCGGCCTGCACCGCGAAGGCGGCCACGCACGCCTCGAGCGAGTTGGCCAGCACCGTGGCGACGCGGCCGCCGCGCACGCCGAGCGCCGCCAGCTCGCCGGCGAAGCCGGCCACGCAGGCCAGGTAGTCGGCGTAGTCGAGCCGGCGCTGCCCGAATGCCAGGGCCGGCGCGTGCGGGGCGCGGCGCGCGGCGTCGGCCAGCAGCGCGGCGCTGGTGGCATGAACGTGCGGCAATGCGGCGGCCGGGCCTGTCGACACTGCGTATCCTTCCTGCGCGGCGGGGAGGAAAGTATAGGGCCGGCGGCCGCCCCCCGGGAGGCGCCGACTTGCCTTATGCTTGCGCTGCGTCGCGAATTTCCCTTCGGGAGGTGTGCCCATGTACGACCGGATCCTGGTTCCCCTTGACGGTTCGGTTTTTTCCGAAGAAGTGGTCCCTTACGCAGCGGGGCTGGCCGGCGTGCACGGCACCGGCCTGGTGCTGCTGAGGGTCGTCGAGAAGGAGTCCGAGCGGGGCGAGGCCACGAGCTACGTCGAGAAGCTCGCCGCCGGGTCCTCGGCGCGCGGGCTGTGCGTCGTGGGCAGCGGCGACATCGCCGATGTCATTCTCGAGGAGGCCCGCCGCGTGCCGGGCACGCTGGTCGCGATGACCTCGCACGGGCGCTCCGGCCTGGTGGAAGCCATCCTCGGCAGCGTGGCGCTGCGCCTGGTGCGTGGCGGCGGCGCGCCGGTGCTGGTGTACCGCCCCACCGGGGCGAGCGGGCACGGCGGAGCGCCGGTGAAGATCACGAGCGTCGTGCTGCCGCTGGACGGCACCCAGCTCTCGGAGGCGATGGCCCCGCAGGCCGCCGAGCTGGCCCGCTGGATCGACGCGGAGCTGGTCGTGGTCGAGGCCATCAGCGCCAATGCCACCGCGGGCGCCGACATCCCGGCCGGCGACGTGATGGAGTCGTCCTACGTGCGTTCCAAGGCCGGCGAGTTCGCGACGCGCTACGGCGTGCGGGTCAGCTGGGAGGTGCTGCACGGCGAACCGGCCGAGGCGATCGCCGGCTACCTCGAGGGACGCCGCGATGCGATCCTGGCGATGATCACCCGCGGGCGGCGCGCGATCGAGTCGGCATTCCTCGGCAGCGTGACCTCCGGCTGCCTGCGCAAGGCCGGCGTGCCGGTGCTGATGCGCCTGCCCTAGGAGCCTGCCGGATTCCCAGGAGGCGCTCCGCGACTCATGAGCCTCCTCCCGACTCCGGGGCCGGAGCAGGCTTCCGAGGAGGCCGTTCCGGCGGGCTCGGCGATCCTGCGGGCGGTCCGCGTCATGGAGACGATCGCCGCCAGCCACGTGCCGCCGCAGCTGGCGGAGATCTGCAAGGCCGTCGGGCTGCCCAAGCCGACGGTGTTCAGGATCCTGTCGACGCTCGAGACCGCCGGCCTGGTCGGGCGCGAGCCCGGCAGCAAGCGCTACCACTGCGGGCGGCGCCTGAGCGGGCTGGCCGCCGAAGTGCTGCTGACCTCGCCGTCGTTCGCTGCCCGGCACGCGATCCTGCAGGAGCTGGTCGAGCAGATCGGGGAGACCTGCAACCTGACGATTCCCAACGGCGGCGAGGTGATGTACCTCGACCGGGTCGAGGCGGCGTGGCCGCTGCGCGTGACGCTGAGCGCCGGATCGAGCGTGCCGCTGCACGCATCGGCCAGCGGCAAGCTGTTCCTCAGCCACATGCCCAGGCGCTCGCGCGAGCGCTTCCTGCGCCAGAGCCCGCTGATCCGTCATACGCAGCACACGCTGGTCGAGCCCCGCATCCTCCTGGAGGAGCTCGATTGCATCCGCCAGCAGGGTTACGCCACCGACAACGAGGAGTACCTCGCCGGCACCTGCTGCCTCGCCGTGCCGGTGCACAACGCCGACGGACGGGTGGTCGCGGCGCTGGCGATGCACGCGCCGACGCCGCGCACCGGGCTGGACGAGGCGATGCAGTTCCTGCCGGCGATGCAGGCGGCGGCCGGCGCCGTGGCGCGTACCCTCGACTGGTAGCGACATGACCATCCTGGTCCTGAACAGCGGATCGTCGAGCTTCAAGTTCGCGGCCTATCGCTACCCCCTGGGCGCCGCGGCCCCGGGCGATGCGCCGGCCGATCGCTCCGCCGTGCACATGGGGCCGGATGAGCTGCTGCGCGGCCAGGTGCAGGGCCTGCCCGACGCGCCGGTGTTGAGCTGGCGGGCCGACGGCGTGCATCGCGCCGAGATCGCGCTGCCCACGCCCGCCGACCAGCGCCGCGCGCTGCGGGTGGTGCTCGAGCGGCTGCAGGCCGAAGGCCTGATCGACCGCCTCGAGGCCGTCGGCCACCGCGTCACCCACGGCGGCGAATCGCTGGTGGCACCGCACCGCATCGATGCCTCGACGCTGGCGCTGCTCGAATCGCTGCAGCCGTTGGCACCGCTGCACCAGCCGTACTGCATCGCGGGCATCCAGGCGATGATGGCGCTGGCACCCGAGGTGCCGCAGGTGGCCTGCTTCGATACCGCTTTCCATGCCACGCAGCCGCGGCTGCACACCACCATGCCGCTGCCGGCCAACTGGCGCGATCGCGGCATGCGGCGCTACGGGTTTCACGGCCTGTCCTTCGAGTGGATCGCGCAGCAGCTTCCCGCGTTGCTCGGGGAGGAGGCGGCCGAGGGGCGGGTGATCGTCGCCCATCTGGGCAGCGGCGCGAGCGTGTGCGGCATGCTCGGGCGCCGTTCGGTGCGCACCTCCATGGGCCTGTCGACGCTGGACGGGCTGGTGATGAGCACCCGGCCCGGCGCGCTCGACATCGGCGTGGCGCTGTATGCGCTGCAGGAGCTGCACATGGACGTGGCCGAGCTGGACCGGGGCCTGCACTGCGCCTCGGGCCTGCTCGGCCTCTCCGGCATCTCGGGCGACATGCGCGTGCTCGCCGACAGCGACGACCCGCGCGCGCGCTTCGCGATCGAGATGTTCTGCCAGCGCGCCGCCCAGGAGATCGCGGCCACCGCGGTGGCGCTGGGCGGCTGCGATGCGATCGTGTTCACCGCCGGCATCGGCGAGCACAGCAGCGCGGTGCGCGAGGCCATCGTCGGGCTGCTCGGCTGGATGGGGCTGCGCATCGACGCCGGGCGCAACGCGGTGCACGGGCCGCGCCTGCATGCCTCCGATTCTGCGGCGGGCCTGTGGGTCGTGCCGACCGACGAGGAGCGGGTGATCGCCCGGCATACCGCGGCGCTGCTGAACGCGTGAGGGAATCTGCGATTCCTTCACGCGTTCCGCGGGTGAGGCGTGCCGCTCAGGCGGCGGCGCGGTCCTGGAGCCAGTGCGTGTAGAGGTTGGCCAGCACGCAGCTGTTGATGCGCGTCGCGACGCTGTCGGCACGGCTGGTGAGCAGCACCGGTACCGCGGCGCCCAGCACCAGCCCGCCCAGCTCGGCGCCGGCCAGGTAGGCGGCCTGCTTGTAGAGCATGTTCCCGGCTTCGATGTCGGGCACCAGCAGGATGTCGGGGTCGCCCGCGACCCTGGAGACGACGCCCTTTTCCTGAGCGGCGCGCGCCGAGATCGCGATGTCGAAGGCGAGCGGCCCGTCGACGATGCCGTACCGGATCTGGCCGCGCTCGGCCATCTTGGACAGCGCGGCCGCCTCGATGGTGGCCGGCATCGCCGGGTTGACCGTTTCGGTGGCCGCCAGCACGGCCAGCTTCGGCGCGGCCACGCCGAGGGCGCGGCACAGGTCGATGGCATTGCGCGCGATGTCGGCCTTGTCGTTCAGGTCGGGAGCGATGTTCACCGCCGCATCGGTGAGCGCGAGCAGCTTGGGAAATGCGGCGAACCCGAACACGAACACGTGGCTGAGCCGCCGCCGGGTGCGCAGGCCGGCATCGCGCCTGACGATCGCCGACACGTATTCATCGGTGTGCAGGCTGCCCTTCATCAGGGCGCTCACCGCCCGGTCGCGTGCGAGCAGCGCCGCGCGGTGCGCCGCTTCGGGGGCATCGTCGGGCGTATCGACGATCTCGAAGCGGTCGTGCTGCATGCCGTGCTCGCGCATCAGCTCGATCATGGCTGCCTGCGGCCCCACCAGCACGGGCTCGATGTAGCCCGCATCGGCCGCTTCGAAGGCCGCATCCAGGGCGGCGAACGACAGCGGGTAGACGACCGCGGTGCGGGCCGGCTCCAGTTGGCGCGCGCGCGCGCGCAGCGGGTCGAACAGCGAGCTCATGAGCCGGATGGTATCGGGTTCACGCGGGACGATCGTAGGGTGAACAGGCCCTAGTCCAGCGCCGGCAGCACCGTGCCGCGGCATTCGCCGAAGCCGATGCGCACGTAGCCGGGCTTCTCGCACCAGCCGCGCAGGATCACCGTGTCGCCGTCCTCCAGGAAGCGGCGCGTTTCGCCGTTGGCGAGCGCCGCCGGCTGCCTGCCGCCGGCCGTCAGCTCGATCAGCGCGCCGCCCTCGGCCGCGGTCGGCCCCGACTGGGTGCCGCTGCCGAGCAGGTCTCCCGGATTCAGGTTGCAGCCGCCCACCGCGTGGTGCGCGACCATCTGCGCGATGCTCCAGTAGGCATGCCGGAAGCTGGTGTGCGAGAGGCGGCACGGGCCGGCCGCGGCGGCGCGCATGGCCTCGCTCTCGAGCCAGGCCTCGAGCTGCACGTCGATCGCGCCGTGCGCGCGATCCTCGGCCGAGTCGAGATAGGCGAGCGGCTGGGGGTCGCCGGCCGGGCGCGTCCAGGCGAGGCGATACGGTTCGAGCGCCTCCATGGTGACGATCCACGGCGAGACGGTGGTGGCGAAGTTCTTGGAGAGGAAGGGACCGAGCGGCTGGTACTCCCAGGCCTGGATGTCGCGCGCCGACCAGTCGTTGAGCAGGCACAGCCCGAACACGTGCTGCCCGGCCTCGGCGATGGGGATGGGGCGGCCGGAGGCATTGCCCGGGCCCACCCAGATGCCCAGCTCGAGCTCGTAGTCGAGCCGCGCACAGGCGGCGAACGCCGGGGCGGCGGCACCGGGGGACAGGACCTGGCCGTGCGGCCGGTGAAAGCGCTGGCCGCTCACACCGATGGAGGAGACCCGGCCGTGATAGCCGATCGGGACCCACTTGAAGTTCGGCATCAGCGGGTTGTCGGGGCGGAACAGCCGGCCGATGTTGGTGGCGTGATGGACCGAGGTGTAGAAATCGGTGTAGTCGCCGATCTGCGCCGGCACCGTGTACTCGGCCTCGGCCTGGGGGACCAGGCAGCGGGCCAGCGCGCCGGCCTGCGGCGCGCCGGCGCGCAGCAGGCGCGACAGCGCCAGCCGCAGGGCCGACCAGTGGCGCGGGCCGAGCGCCATCAGCCCGTTCAGCGTCGGGTTGCCGGCCAGCGTCGCCGCGTCGCTCGCGGCGCCCTCGAAGACGCCGGTGCCGCGCGCGGCGGCGAGGTCGAGCACCTGGTCGCCGATCGCCACGCCGCCGCGCCACGGCTCGCCCGAGCCGTGCCGGCGGAACACGGCGAGCGGCAGGTTCTGGACGGGGAAGTCGCAACCCGCCGCGTTGGCCGATTCGACCCAGCTGCGCAGGGCGGCGTCGTGGGTTTCGTTGGTCATGGCCTGCCCGTGAAGTGCTTCTTCAGGCCCTGCCAGCACTCGATGTAGTCGCGCTGCAGCGGAGCGGACTCGAGCGCGAAGCGGGTGGGCCGGATCGGCAGCCGCGTCTCGAACATGAAGGCCATCGTGTCGCGGATGTAGGTGGGCTTGCTGGTGTCGGCCTTGCTTGCGATCTCGAAGCTCGCGGCGTCGGGGCCGTGGGCCGTCATGCAGTTGTGCAGGCTGGCGCCGCCGGGCACGAAGCCGCCCTGCTTGGCATCGTAGCTGCCGTGCACCAGGCCCATGAACTCGCTGGCGATGTTGCGGTGGTACCAGGCGGGGCGGAAGGTGTCCTCCATCGCGAGGATGCGCGGCGGGAAGATGGCGAAGTCGATCATGTCGACCCCCGGGGTGTCGGAGGGCGACTGCAGCACCAGGAAGATCGAGGGATCGGGGTGGTCGAAGCTGATCGAGCCGATGGCGTTGAAGCGGCGCAGGTCGTACTTGTAGGGCACGCTGCTGCCGTGCCAGGCGACCACGTCGAGCGGCGAGTGGTCGATGGGCGCCGACCACAGATGGCCGAGGAACTTCGCGACGATCTCGAACCGGCCCTCGACGTCCTCGTAGCGGGCCACCGGCGTCATGAAGTCGCGCGGGTTGGCCAGGCCGTTGGAGCCGATCACGCCCAGGTCGGGCAGGCGGAACGGTGCGCCGAAGTTCTCGCACACGTAGCCGCGCACCGCATCGAGCGTGCCGCCGGCCGATTTCAGGTCGGGCAGCTCGACGCGAAAGCGCACGCCGCGCGGGATGACCGCGATCTCCTGCGGCTCGATCTCGAGCATGCCCAGCTCGGTGGCGATGTGCAGGCGCCCGAGCTGCGGCACGATCAGCAGCTCGCCGTCGGCGTCGTAGAAGACGCGGTCGGTCATGGAGGCGTTGGCGCGGTACATGTGGATCGCGCAGCCGCTCATGGAGGCCGGATCGCCGTGGCCGGCCATGGTGACCAGCCCCTGCACGAAGTCGAGCGGGCGGCCCGCCTCGGGCAGCGGCAACGGATCCCAGCGCAGCTGGTGCGGCGGCGTTTCGATCGCCGTGAAGTCGTTGGTGATCAGGCCGTCGTCGATGCGGCGGAAGGCGCCGTGGGTGGCGCTGGGGCGGATGCGGTACAGCCAGGTGCGCCGCAGCGCGGCGCGCGGCACGGTGAATGCGGTGCCCGAGAGCTGCTCGGCATACAGGCCGTAGGGGCAGCGCTGCGGCGAATTGCGGCCGACCGGCAGGGCGCCCGGCAGCGCCTCGCTGGCGAACTCGTTGCCGAAGCCGGTCTGGTAGCGCGGCGTCGACGCCGCGGCGGCGTCCGCGGAGCGGGTGATCGGTTCCATCTTGCCCATGGGGTATTCCTCCTCGGGAATCGGTGGCGGCATGACCGGGCGCCCGCCGTATCGGTCCGGTCGATGGCGATGCCGTCATCATGGACCGACGAGCGTCATTGGACAACGGAAGCGCATATCAGTGAAGATAGTCATTCGTATCAATTGAAAAGAGATATTTGTGAATTTATCGGTCCGCCAGCTGCGCGCCTTCGTCGAGGTGGCGCGCCTGGCCAGCTTCACGCGGGCGGCCGAGCGCGTGCACGTCACGCAGGCGGGGCTGAGCGCGATGATCCGCGAGCTCGAGGCGCAGCTCGGCGCGCGCCTGTTCGAGCGCACCACCCGCTCGGTGACGCCGACCTCGGCCGGGCGCGCGCTGCTGCCCAGCGCCGAGCGCGTGCTCGCCGAGCTGGAGCGCGCGCGTGAGCGCATCGCCCGCATCGACAGCGCCGCGTCGGCCCGCGTGGCGGTCACCGCGCTGATCGCCGCCCACGTGTTGCCGCCGGTGATCGCGCGGCTGCACGCCGCCCACCCCGGGGTGGCGCTCGACATCGTGGACGCCGGGCCCCAGGAGATGCAGCGCATGGTCGAGCGCGACGAGGTCGATCTCGCGCTGGGCGCCTTCCTGCGGCCGGCCGCCGGCATCGAGCGGGTGGCGGTGTTCCGTTTCGGCCTGGCGCTCGCCACGCTGCCTTCGCATCCGGGGCTGGCGCAGCGCGCCGGCGGGTCGCCGGGGCGCGGCGGCGGCACGCTCCCCTGGCAGCGGCTGCGCGGCGAGCCGCTGATCGGGCTGGCTGCCGACAACCTGCTGCAGCAGCGCATCGACGTCGTGCTCGCGCGCCACGGCGTCGAGCCCTCGATCGCGGCGCGCTTCAACACCCTCGAGACGGTGCTCGCCATGGCGGCGGCCGGCATCGGCTCGGCGATCGTGCCCACCTTCACCCGCCCGGCCTGCCGGCGCTACGGCCTGCGCATGATCGGGCTGCGCGCGCCCGAAGCCGGGTTCGACTTCTACCGGATCAGCCGCAAGGGCGCCGCGTTCGGGCCGGCCGTGGCGCTGCTGATCGGGCTGCTGCGCGAGGAGGTCGACGCCATCGCAGCCGGGGCGCGCGAGCCGTGAACCGGCGTGCGCGCCGGAGATCTCGTACGGCCGTATCAGCGAAAGACGACGGTCTTGCTGCCGTTCAGGAGGATGCGGTGCTCGGCGTGCCATTTCACCGCGCGCGCCAGCACGACGTTCTCCACGTCGCGGCCGATGCCGGTGAGCGTGGTCACGTCCATCGAGTGATCGACGCGTTCGACGTCCTGCTCGATGATCGGGCCCTCGTCGAGCGCGCCGGTCACGTAGTGCGCGGTGGCGCCGATCAGCTTCACGCCGCGGTCGTGCGCCTGGCGGTAGGGCCGGGCGCCCTTGAAGCTCGGCAGGAACGAGTGGTGGATGTTGATCGCGCGGCCTTCCAGGCGCCGGCACAGGTCTTCGGAGAGCACCTGCATGTAGCGCGCGAGCACCACCAGCTCGACGCCCTCGGCGTCGGCCACCTCCATCAGGCGCGCCTCGGCCTGCGCCTTGGCGACCGGGCTCACCGGCACGTGATGGAAGGGAATGCCGTAGGAGGCCACCAGCTGGTAGAAGTCGCGATGGTTCGACACCACCGCGCGGATGTCGATCGGCAGCAGGCCCGAGCGGTGCCGGAACAGCAGGTCGTTCAGGCAGTGGCCGAGCCGGGAGACGAGGATCAGCGTCGGGGTCGGGCGCGCCGCATCGAAGAAGCGCCAGCGCATGCCGAACGACTCGCCCACCGGGGAGAAGGTTTCCTGCAGCGAGGCCACCGTCGCCGTGCCGCCCGGGATCGACTCGAACTGCACGCGCATGAAGAACAGGCCGGTGGCGCGGTCGTTGTACTGCGCCGCCTCGAGGATGTTGCCGCCGTGGTCGCGCAGGAAGCCCGATACCGCGTGGACGATGCCGGGACGGTCCGGACAGGAAAGCGTGAGGATGAAGCCGTCGTTCATGATTCAGCCGCGGCTCAGCGGCGGCCAGCGCAGCAGCGGCCCGAGCGCGTCGAGGGTGTTCTTGAGGATCAGGCCGTACTCGGTGTCGCCTTCCATCACCAGGGCGCGCTCGAAGAACAGGCGGTCGGCGTCTTCCTCGCCGCGCAGCAGGCGCAGGTAGCTCGCCGCATCGGCGGCCACGCGCAGCGTCACCGGGCCGCCGTCGGCCACGGCGCGAAAGCCGGCGGCGGTGAGCATGACGCGGCAGCGCAGGCCGAGGTCGCACACCTCGATCTCGACCACCTGCCCGGCGAGCTGCTGCGCGACATCGGGCGCGAGCCGCGGGCGCAGCAGGCGATCGAGTGCCAGCGCGAGGGCGAACGAAGGCGGACGGATGGGCAGGCGGGCGACCAGCGTGCGCAGGGCGGCCGGCACCGGCAAGGCGGTGCTGCGCGGCGGTGCGGTGTCCAGGCTGTTCATGTCCAGCTCCTTTCGAGTCCGGGGCGGCGGTGCGCGAAGCCGTCGACGAGACCGCCGGGCAGGCTCAGCGCCTCGAGCGCGGCCCGGGCCTCGCCGGCATCGCCGCCGTGGTTGAAGACCTTGTCGAAGCATGCCAGCACTTCGCCGAAGCCCTGGGCGGTGGGCGACAGGCGCAGGCGCGTGGCGCCGGCTTCGCGCAGCGCCGCGGCTTCGCCGATCAGGCAGTGCTGCCCGGCCGACTGCGTCTGGATGCCGTTCAGGGTGAGGAAGGGCTCGCCTTCGGAAGTGGCCAGCAGCAGCCCGTCGGGGTGCTCGATGCAGCGGAAGCCGCATTCGTCCTTGTTGAGGTGATAGTGGCGCGCGGTGAAGCAGCGCGCCGAGAAGGCCAGCGGCAGCCGGCCGAAGGCGAACACCTCGGTGGCGATGGGGGTATCGGCCTGCGGGCCGCCGGACACCGGCGCCTGCGGCGGATTGACGCGCCCGATGGCGTCGAGCGAGAGCTCGACCGGCGCCACCCAGCGTACGGCGCCGAGCGCCGCGTGCTCGAGCAGGGCGGGGCGGCTGTACACGTTGACGTGCGGGCCCAGCACGAAGGGCCGGCCGGCCAGGGCGCGCAGCGCCGAGGCGTCGCCGGCCTCGACCAGGTAGGTCTCCTGGGCGGTGATGCGGCGCATCTCGCGCAGGTCGGATTCGGATTCGAGCAGCGCCTGGCTGGCGAACACCACTTCCTTGCCGCAGGCGGCGAGGTCGTGCGCGAGCGACAGCCAGTCTTCGGGCTTCATCTCGTGGCGGCGCGAGCACACCACCTCGCCCAGCACCACGGTATCGGCCGGTGAGTCGGCCACGGCGCCGTAGAACTCGATCAGGGTCTTGCGCGGCCAGTAGTAGAGGACCGGTCCGACAGTGAGCCGGATGCGTGGGTTCATCCCGGATCCTCCTTCAGCGCCACGGGCGGTTGTAGGCGCCCAGCGTGTGCTGCTGGCCCTCGGACCAGCGGCCCAGCGCCGCCACCCATTGCGGCTGCACCGCGAAGCGCGCCGGCTGGGCGGCGCAGTGGTCGATGGCGGCGCGCCACACGCGCGTGACCTGCTCGACGTAGGCCGGGCTGCGCTGGCGCCCCTCGATCTTGATCGCCGAGATGCCGAACTCCATGAGCTGCGGCAGCACCGCCAGCGTGTTCAGGCTGGTGGGTTCCTCGAGCGCGTAGTCGCGCACGCCCTCGACGTGGAAGCGCCCCTTGCACAGGGTGGGGTAGCCGCGCGGCTCGTCGGGCGCGTAGCTGTCGATCAGCACGCCGTTGAGCCGGGCGCGCACGCCCTCGGGCGCGTCTTCCCAGCGTACGGCAGCGGGCGGCGAGCACACGCCGGCGGTGTTCGGCGACTGCCCGGTGGCGTAGGAGGACAGGGCGCAGCGCCCCTCGACCATCACGCACAGGCTGCCGAAGCCGAACACCTCGATCTCGGCGCTGGTGTGCCGGCACACGTGGCCGACCTGCGACAGCGTCAGCACCCGCGGCAGCACGGCGCGCTGGATGCCGTAGCGCTCGCGATAGAACTCGATGGCCTCGTAGGTGGTCGCCGAGGCCTGCACCGACAGGTGCAGCCGCAGTTGCGGATGATGGTCGCGGGCATAGGCCAGCACCGCGGTGTCGGCGCAGATCAGCGCGTCGGCGCCGAGCTCGGCAGCGGTGTCGACGGCGCGCCACCAGCGCTCGGGCTCGCGCGCGTCGGCGTAGGTGTTGAGCGCCATCAGGACCTGCGCGCCGCGCGCGTGGGCATAGGCCATGCCTTCGCGCGCCTGGGCGAGATCGAAATTCAGGCCGGCGAAGTTGCGCGCGTTGGTCGCGTCTTTCAGGCCCATGTAGACCGCGTCGGCACCGGCGTCGATGGCGAGCTTCAGCGCCCGCAACGACCCGGCCGGGCACACCAGGTGCGGCTTGCGCACGGCGGCTTCACGACGTTCGCTCATTCCCCTTCCCTCCGTGTTCATCCCGGCCGCCCGTCGCTGCGCGGCCGGCCGTACCAGCGCACGTAGCGTGCGCTCCAGGCGAGCATCACCGCCGCCCACGCTGCGGCCGCTGCCAGCAGCAGCGCTTCGTGGCCGAGGCGCCAGCCGGGCTGCCAGGCGGGCAGCGCGGTGGCCGCCAGCCGCAGCGCCACCGCGGCCTGCAGGCCGAGGAAGAGCGCCCAGGCCAGGCCGTCGACGCTGTGGGCGCGGCCGTCCTGGCCGGCGCTCACGCGCGTGACGAAGGCCAGCTGCGTGGAGGCGAACGACCCCATGCCGAGTGCGTGCAGTGCCGCCAGGCGCGGCTCGGGTGTGCCGTGGCCGCTCCAGGCCAGCCAGGCCGCGAGCGCCTGCAGGGCCAGTGCGATGCCCAGCCACACGAACCCCACGTGCAGCATGGCGAGCAGGTGGATGCGCAGGTTCTGCACCCGCGCCCAGCGCAGCGCCAGCCCTCCCACCGCCAGGGCCGCGGCGCCGTCGAGCACAGCGGTGGCCAGCGTGGCGGCGTCGTGCTCCGACAGGCCGGCGGCGAGCGGCGGCTGCACGGCGAGCACGGCGAGCCACGTCCACAGCAGCCAGTTCGGGTGCCTCTCGTCGAGGCGCGGCGCGGCGACGTCGAAGAAGGGCACCATGCGATGCGAGGCCGCGGCGAACACCGGCGCGAGAAACCACCACAGGCCGGCCGAGAGCGCGATCTGGACCAGCAGCGGCTCGCCCAGCGCGATCCCCGAGGCGGCGAGCCACAGCGCGGCGGCCCCGATGCCGCAGGCAGCGGCGATGACGCGCAGGTGCGTGCGATCGGCCGCGCGGCCGGCGCGCACCATCTGCACGAGGCGGGTGGTGAACAGGCTCCAGGCGCTGGCGACGATCGCCAGGCCGACGGCGGCCAGCGGCGCGCCGGCATGCGCTCCGGCGAGGAAGGCGCCCCAGCCCGTCAGCCAGGCGAAGGCCACCGGCAGCAGCACCCGCGCGTCCACCGCCGGCAGGGCGAGCCAGCGCGGTCCGGCGGTGAACAGGAAGCCGGCGAAGAACATGGGCATGAACGAGAAGATCATCAGCAATGCGTGCGCGTGCGCCGAGCCCACCGCCCACGAGACCGACAACCCGGGTCCGAGGCGCCACGCGAGCACGGCGAGCCACCACAGCGCGCCGGCCGACAGCATGGCCGCGCCGACGCTGAAGCCCAGGCGGTGCGGAGCGGAGAGCAGCCGGACGAATCGCCAGGGTTCGACCGGGCCGCCGCCCCGCGCGGGGCGTTGCGGGCGGCCGGCGGGGGAGAGGGACACGCGAGTCGTCTGGGTCGCAATGGCGAAACGCCAACTTGCCACTATAGCTGACAGGACAGTACGAAAGCCTTGCGCGACATCAAGCGGATCGGGCCTGCAGCAGCGCGATCATGGCATCGATCAGCCCCGTCACCTCGGCCTGGCGTGCGAGGACGAAGCGCGCCGCGCTGGGCCCGCGGGGCTCCACGCGCACCGTCAGCCAGCCGGACGGTGCGCGCTCGAAGACGATCTCGTCGGTGTCGTCGTCGCCGGTGTACACCACGCTGCGCGCCTCGTGGCGCGCGGCCAGCGCGCACAGCGCCTCGAATTTGGTGACCGAGCCCGGCGGCAGCAGGTTCACCACCCGCGTGCCGCCGATCACGCACGGCGCCGGCTCGAGGCGCTGCACCAGCGCGTGCAGCAGTGCTCCGGCGCGTTCGGGATCGCGCGCCTCCCGGTAGTGCAGCGACAGCGTCAGGCCCTTGTCCTCGATCAGGATGCCGGGATCGTCGAGCGATTCGCGCAGCATTGCTGCCAGTGCGTTCGCCCAGGCGCGGCAGATCGAGCGTGCGTGCGCCGACGCTGCGGCCCTGCCGCCGACCGTCTCGTCGCCGACCGCCTCATCGCCAGCTGCCGCACCGTCGGCCGTCTCGTTGCCGTGGTTGCCGACGAGATCCTGCACGCCGACGTCGGCACGCGCACGCAGGTCGTCGATGGAGCGCCCGGAGACGATCGCCAGCGGCGCCAGCGCGGCCAGCCTGCGCAGGCCGGCGGCCACCGGCTCCGGCAGCTGCGCCATCGAGGGGTGCGCGACGATGGGCGCCAGCGTGCCGTCGTAATCGAAGGCGACCAGAGCCGGCCGCGCCAGCGCCCGGCGCAGCGCCGCGCGGCCGGCCGGGCCGAGGATCGGGGAGAACGGCTTCATGAGCAGGGCAGCTTCATGTCTTCGGCGCCGTGTCGGTCTCGCCCAGGCGCGCGTGCAGCCGCGCGCGCCGGCGCAGGCGTCCTGCGTCGAGCAGCATGCGTCCGGCCCAGCGGTACACGTTGAACTCGCGCACCAGCTGCCGCATGCTGTGCATGCGTGCCTGCTGCTCGGCCTCGGGCATGGTCAGGGCGGCGTGCAGGGCCTCGGCCACCTGGTCGATGTGGTAGGGGTTGACGATCAGCGCCTCGTGCAGCTCGCGCGCGGCGCCGGCGAACTGGCTGAGCACCAGCACGCCGCGCTCGTCGTCGCGCGCGCCGATGAATTCCTTGGCGACCAGGTTCATGCCGTCGTGCAGGCTGGTCACCACGCACACGTCGCAGCCGCGGTAGTGCGCCTGCACCGACTCGCTGTCGTGATGCTCGACGAGCAGGCGCACCGGCGGCGGTCCGTTGCCGCCGAAGCGCTCGTCGATGTGCGCGGCGAGCTCGCGCACCTGCGCCTGGAAGCGCTGGTATTCGTCGAGCGCCGCGCGCGAAGGCGCTGCGATCTGGATCAGCGTGAAGCGGCCGATCCATTCGGGGTGCAGCTCGAGCAGGCGCTCCACGGCGCGCAGGCGCTCGATGATGCCCTTGGTGTAGTCGAGCCGATCCACGCCGAGCGCGATGCAGTGCGACTCCGGCAGCTCCCAGCGCTCGCGCAGCGCGGCCCGTGCCGCGGCGACCCGTTCGGCGGGCGGCGTCTCGGACGCGGGGGGATCGGGCCAGGCGATCGAGATCGGGTAGGCCTCGACCCGCGTCGGCTGCCCGGCCACGGTGATGGTGGAGGATTCGTGCTCGATGCGCGCCTCGAGGAAGCGGTCCACGGTCTCGAGGAAGTTCTTGCAGTGGTAGCGGGTGTGGAAGCCCAGGATGTCGCTGCCCAGCAGGCCCTCGAGGATCTCGCGCTTCCACGGACAGATGCCGAACGACTCGGGGTTGGGCCAGGGGATGTGCCAGAAGACGATGATCGTCGCCTTCGGCAGCTGCTCGCGCACGTAGCGCGGCACCAGCGCGAAGTGGTAGTCCTGCACCAGCACCACCGGATCCTCGGTCTTGGCCTCGGCCACCACGGCGTCGGCGAAGCGGCGGTTGACCAGACGGTACTGCTCCCAGTCGGCGCTGCGGAACACCGGACGCACGTGGGCGATGTGGCACAGCGGCCACAGCCCCTCATTGGAGAAGCCGTAGTAGTAGCCGGCTTCCTCGGCCTCGGTGAGCCACACCCGGCGCAGCGTGTAGGAAGGGTTGCGCGGCGGCACCCCGACGCGGTCGCGGGCGTCGACCGTCTCGCGGTCGGCCGAGCCGCTGCCGTGCGCGATCCAGGTGCCCGAGCAGGCCCGCATCACCGGCTCGACCGCGGTGACCAAGCCGCTGGCGGGCCGCCGCACCACGGGTCCGTCCGGGCCGGTCTCGTGGATGTAGGGCTCGCGGTTGGACACCACGATGATCTCGTCGCCCGAGAGCTGCTCGCGCAGCAGCGTGCGCAGGGTGTGCGGGGTCCATTGCAGCGTCGTGTCGTCGTGCAGCCTGCGTTCGCTCTCGATGTCGCGCAGCATGTCGCGCAGGTCGCCGAGCAGCGGCGTCATCTCGGGCGCCGGCGCCGGTGCCAGTGCCGGCGCCGCCGGGCTGGCCCGCGACATCTCGGCGCGCAGCATGTCGCGCACGCTGGCTATCCAGCCGCGCAGGCTCAGGTGCGCCATCAGCACGGTGATCGCAGTGACGATCAGGCCGGTCAGCAGGAACACGCCGATCACCCAGGTCCGCGCATCGGCGCTGCGCCGGCGCACGAAGTTCATGTCGTGAGCGACGAGCAGCGTGCCGAGCGAGCGATCGCCCTGCGCGAGCGGCTTGGCCGTTACGTGCAGCCGGCCTTCGATCAGGCCGCGTGGGGCGGTCGCGATGGCCGGCCCGACCTGGCAGCCCAGCGATGCCGGCCAGGCGCTGGTATGCACCATCATGGTGCCGTCGTCGGTGCACAGGGCCAGCGCCTCGAGACGGTCGTCGCGGGTGGTGCGCTCGAGACGCTCGCGGATCGCCGGGAGATCGCCGGCGGCCAGCGGTGCGGCGATCAGCGCCTGGACCGAGTCGGCGACGAGCCCCGAGCGGATCTCCACGTCGCGCACGAACCATTTCATGGTCAGCGCGTCGACCAGCGGGACCACCAGCAGCGCGAGCACGAACAGCGCCAGCGCCAGCGGCACCACGAAGCGCAGCGACAGCCTGAGCGTGCGCATCATCGCGGGCATGCTCCGTCCGGGTGCACACCCGCTCCGACCGGCCGGCCGCGGCGGGCGCCGACGCACGCGGCTATCGCGCAAATCGGCCGGCGCGTGCATACTTTCTGCCTGCAGCCGCCACGGATCGAAGAGAGATGAACATGAACTCCGTATCCGGCCCCGAGCATCAAGCCATCTCCCGCGCGCCCGCCCAGCCCGCCCAGCCCGCCGAACGCGCCGCCGCCATGCCGGAGCACCCGCCCGAGGCGGTCGAGGCGCTCCAGCACTTCAGGATGATCTTTCGTTCGGTTCGCCGTCATTTCCATGACGTGGAAGAGCGCTGCGGCATCAATGGTTCCCAGGCGTGGGCGCTGGCGGTCGTCGCGCGTGCGCCCGGCATCCGCGTGAAGGACTTGGCGCGCGCCATGGCGGTCCAGCAGTCCACCGCCAGCAATCTCGTCGAGCAGCTCGCGCGCCAGGGGCTGCTGCGACGCATGCGCGATCAGCGCGATCAGCGCATCGTGCTGCTCTACCCGACGCAGGCCGGCGAGGACGCGGTCGCCCATGCTTCCAAGCCCTTGGTGGGCATCCTTCCGGACGCGCTGTCGCGCCTCGGACCGAAGCGGCTGACGGTGCTCAATCGCCTGCTGCACGAGATCGTGGCGGCCATGCAGGTCGAAGGTGCCGAGGCGAAGCACCTGCCCATCGCCGACTTCTGAGAACGTTGAAGGAATCTGCTGCGCGGTCCGATCTCGCGCCTGTGATGCTCGCCGCACTCCGGTACGGCTGCGCTTCTCGCCGCGACCTCGGACCGCTCGCTGCGATTCCTTCGCACGTTCCGAGCGCGCGCGGCAATCCGATGCGGCAATTCCCGCACGCGCCGTAGCTCCGCCACGGTTGCGCTTTGCGCCTTGCTTGCACCCCGGCCGGGGGCTCACCCGGGCTCGATTTCACTCTGAAAGACTCCTGGGCCAAGTATAGTGGCTGCGATCCCTGGGCACGATTCATGAGCATGGAGCGTCGAAAGCCCGCATCGGACGCGCAGTGGCTGTTCGCCGACGTCGGCGGCACCAACGTGCGCGTGTGCCGCTGGCAAGGCGATGCCGGTGCGGGTCCCATCGCCCGCTCGCCGGCCGATGCCTTCGATACGCTGGACGCGGCGCTGCGCGCGCTCGCCGGCGCGCACGCGCTGCTGCCCGACCACTGCGCGCTGGCCGTGGCGGCGCCGGTGCACGATGCGCCCATGCCGATGACCAATCGCGGCTGGGTCCTCGATGCCGCGGTGCTGCGTCGCGCGCTCGGCCTGCAGGCGCTGCGCGTGGTCAACGACTTCGTCGCGGCGGCCGCCGGCATCGCCGCGCTCGATGCCGCGGCAACGCAGACCGTGCGCGCGGGCGTGCCGCGACCGGCCAGCCGGCTGCTCCTCGGGCCCGGCACCGGCCTGGGCGTGGCCGCGGTGCTCGATGCAGGCGGCAGCGCCGAGCGCATCGTGGCCAGCGAGGGCGGTCACATGGGTTTCGGCTACCCCGAGGACGCGCTCGCTCCGCTGCTCGCGGCGATGCACGCACGATGGGGCCGCCGCCTGTCGTGGGAGCGGCTGCTGAGCGGCGACGGGCTCGCTCGCCTGCACGCGTGGCAGGCCGGGCTGGCCGCGCCTCTCGAGGCCCGGCAGGTGAGCGCGTGTGCGGCCGCAGGCGACCCTGCGGCGCGGCGCGCCGTGCAATGGTTCTGCCGTCTGCTCGGAGCGTGCGCCGGCGACTTGTGCCTGGCCTTCGGCGCCGACGGCGGCGTCTGGCTCACCGGCGGCGTGCTCGACGGCCTGGGGCAGGCTTTCGATGCTGGCGCATTCCTCGAGGCGTTCGACGACAAAGGGCGCTATCGGGCGCGTCAGCACGAAGTGCCGGTGCATCGCGTGCTCGCCACCGACCTGGCGTTCCGCGGCCTGGCGCGCATCACGCGCACGGCCTGCCGCGCGCCCGGTCTGCTGGTCACGCCGGCGGGCATCGAGGCGCTGCATTAGGGCCTGCTCACCCTGCGATCGACCCCGCGCCCGGAGGGGTGGGCGATTTGGTAAAATGACACATTTCCCCGACACCACGGCGTGTGCGGCTTCCCCGAAAAGGGAAGCCCGCCTGCGCACGCCATGCAAAGGAGATCGTGCATGCAGGAAGCTCTTCGCTCGAATCCCGACAGCGGTGTCCTGGACGCACCCCTGCCGCAGCCGTCCGGCGATTCGACGCGCGTGTACTTCGCCGGCGACTCGACCCGCGTCGATCGCCAGTATCACGACGCGATCCGCGACCAGGCGCAGCGCTTCATCGCCGGACCTGGCGGCACGCTGATCGTGTCCGGCCACGCCAACCCGGTCGACGAGCCGGAGGCGGCGGTGCGGCTCAGCATGGACCGCACGCAGGCGGTGGCCGCGCTGCTCGAGCAGTTCGGCGTGCAGAGCCACCGCATCGTGCGCGTGAGCCATGGCGCCAACGCGCCGCTCGTCGACGTGTCCGACGAGGCGTCGAGCTGGCTCAACCGCTGCGTCGAGATCCGTCCCGGCGCGCTCGCGCCGCGCCAGCCGGTGTGGTCGCAGCGCGGCCGCAAGCCGGCGCGGGGACGTTCGTAGGGTGAACGGGCCGAATTCCGGCCTCCTGGCCCACCTCAACGAGCAGCAGCTCGCCGCCGTCACCCTGCCGCCGCAGCACGCGCTGATCCTCGCCGGCGCCGGCAGCGGCAAGACGCGCGTGCTCACCACGCGCCTCGCCTGGCTGATCACCACCGGCCAGGTCAGCCCGCACGGCGTGCTGGCGGTCACCTTCACCAACAAGGCAGCGCGCGAGATGCTCACGCGGCTGGGCGCCATGCTGCCGATCGCCACGCGCGGCATGTGGATCGGTACCTTCCACGGCCTGGCCAACCGCATGCTGCGGGCGCATCATCGCGACGCGGGGCTGCCGCACACCTTCCAGATCCTCGATTCGCAGGACCAGCTCGCAGCGATCAAGCGCCTGCTCAAGGCGCTCAACGTCGACGACGAGCGGTTCCCGCCGAAGAACCTCCAGCATTTCATCAACGGAGCCAAGGAGGAAGGGCGCCGGCCGCGCGATGTCGAGGCCTTCGACGACTACGCGCGCCGCCAGGTCGAGCTGTACGCCGCCTACGAGGAGCAGTGCCAGCGCGAGGGCGTGGTCGACTTCGCCGAGCTGCTGCTGCGCAGCTACGAGCTGCTCGAGCGCAATGCCCTGCTGCGCGAGCACTACCAGGCCCGCTTCCGGCACATCCTGGTCGACGAGTTCCAGGACACCAACACGCTGCAGTACCGCTGGCTGAAGCTGCTCGCCGGCGACACCGCCGTGATGTTCGCCGTCGGCGACGACGACCAGAGCATCTACGCGTTTCGCGGCGCCAATGCGGCCAACATGGCGGCGTTCGAGCGCGAGTTCCGCGTCTCCAACCTGATCAAGCTCGAGCAGAACTACCGCTCGCACGGCAACATCCTGGAGTGCGCCAACGCGCTGATCGCCCACAACACCCGGCGCCTGGGCAAGAACCTGTGGACCGAGGCCGGCGAGGGCGAGCCGGTGCGCGTATACGAGGCGACCAGCGACGCGCAGGAGGCGCACTGGCTGGTCGAGGAGATCCGCGGCCTGATCGGCGAGGGCTGGGCGCGCGCCGACGTCGCCGTGCTGTACCGCTCCAATGCCCAGTCGCGCGTGATCGAGCACGCGCTGTTCTCGGCCGGCATCGCCTACCGCGTCTACGGCGGGCTGCGCTTCTTCGAGCGCGCCGAGATCCGCCACGCGCTCGCCTACCTGCGCCTGATGGAGAACCCGAACGACGACGGTGCGTTCCTGCGGGTGGTGAACTTCCCCGCCCGCGGCATCGGCACGCGTACGCTCGAGGCGCTGCAGGATGCCGCGCGCACCTCCAACCGGAGCCTGTTCACCGCGGTCGACGCACTCTCCGGCGCCGCCGCGGGCAAGCTCGCCGGCTTCGTGCGCCTGATCGAGGGCCTGCGCGCCGAGACGCGGGCCATGTCGCTGCCGGAAGTCGTCGAGCACGTGGTCGATCGCAGCGGGCTGCTGGCGCACTATCGCGGCGAGCGCGAAGGGCAGGACCGCATCGAGAACCTGCGCGAGCTGGTCAATGCCGCAGCCGGCTTCCTCGCCGAGGAAGGCATCGTGGCCGGCACGCCGGCCAATGTCGGCGTGGCCGCTGCCGCGCCGGCACCGGCGCCCGGAGGGGAGCCCGGGGATGCGGCCGCGGACGCGGTGCTCGAGGCCGATGCGCCCGGTGCGGCCCAGCTCACGCCGCTGGCGGCTTTCCTGGCCCACGCCTCGCTCGAGGCCGGGGACAACCAGGCCGGCGAGGGCAGCGACGCGGTTCAGCTCATGACCGTGCATGCGGCCAAGGGGCTGGAGTTCGCGGCGGTGTTCATCACCGGCCTCGAGGAAGGGCTGTTCCCGCACGAGAACTCGATCTCCGAGATCGCCGGGCTCGAGGAGGAGCGCCGGCTGATGTACGTGGCGATCACGCGCGCACGCAAGCGGCTGTACCTGTCGTTCTCGCAGACGCGCATGCTGCACGGCCAGACGCGCTACAGCCTGCGCTCGCGCTTCCTCGACGAGCTGCCGCCGGCGCTGCTGAAGTGGCTCACGCCGCGCACGCAGGCCGGTGCCCAGGCCGGCCGCCGCGAGGGCTGGGGCGGCGCCTGGGAGGGCTACGCCGGAGCCACGCCGCGGTCCGCGCGCGGGCGCGAGCACGATACCGGCCGCCTGACGCCGGCCGAGCAGCGCGCCGCGGGGGGCTTCGATCGCGGCATCCCCTTCCGCGTGGGCCAGGGCGTGGCGCACGCGCGCTTCGGCGAGGGCGTGATCGTCGGCATCGAGGGCAGCGGCGAGGATGCGCGCGTGCAGGTGAACTTCGGGCGCGAGGGCCTGAAGTGGCTGGCGCTGTCGGTGGCGCGGCTCGAGGCGCTGAAGGCGTGAGGCGAGGCGCCGCGGAGGCCGGGTTCGATCCCGACAGACTCCCCGGCGCTTGCGGCGTCCCGGCCGCAGGGATCTACGGCGGCCCGGCCGACCCTGCGCCGCTGACCGGATCGCGGTAGCTCGACCAGAACGAGCAGTACACGGCGGTGATCAGCAGCAGCGACAGCGGCGAGAGCAGCATCGAGAGCAGGAACGGGCTCGAGCCGAGCGCCATCTGCAGCACGCGCACCAGCAGCGACCCTGCCAGCGCGATCCCGAACCAGCCGATCGCGTAGACGACGAAGGCGCGCCGGTTGCGCCACACGCCGACCAGGCTGTAGAAGAGCGCCTGCGCCACCGGCGTGCGGTGCCAGGCGACGAACAGCGGCGCGTACCACATCGCCATCTGCACCGGTGCATAGGTGAGCAGGAAGACGAGCGCCGCGATCACCAGCGCACCGTCCGAGACCGCGGGGTCGTCGCTGTGGATCTGGCCCGTGGCCAGGCGCATCAGCGTGCCCTCGTCGGCCACTGCCGCGAGCGCCAGCGCCGCCACCGTCGCCAGCGCGTTGACGGCGCCGAGCAGCAGCAGCGGCTTCCAGCGGCGGCCGCCGTCGTCGCGAAAGCCGGCGAAGAGCATGGTCGGCGTCGGCGTCGTGCCTTGGTCGGCGCTGCGCACCGCGTGCATCAGCCCGACCATCAGCACCGGCGCGAGCACCAGGGGCGCGATCGATCCGACCAGCGGAACCAGCACCGAGGCCGACAGCAGCAGCAGGTTCATGAAGGTGATCGCCAGCAGGGCGATCGGCTGGCGGCGCAGCAGCCGGAAGCCGTCGGCGACCCAGCGCCAGCCGGCCGCCGCCGGCAGGGTGGCGATGCGCACGGCCACCGGTTGCTCGGAGACCATCATGCAAGCGCCGGGACGCCGCGGCGCCTGGCCCGCAGGATGCGCTCGAAGTGCGCGGGGTCCTTGGGCGTGACCAGCTCGGCCGGGCGCGGCAGGTGCAGGTCGAACAGCCGCGACAGCCAGAAGCGCAGCGCGCCGGCGCGCAGCATCATCGGCCAGGCGGCGACCTCGGCCTCGTTCGGCGGGCGTGCCGTGCGATAGGCCTCCAGCAGCGCGGCCAGCCGCGGCGCGTCGAAGGCGCCGCTGGCCTGGTCGATGCACCAGTCATTGACGGCCACGGCGAGGTCGAACAGCCAGGTGTCGACGCCGGCGAAGTAGAAGTCGATCACGCCGCCGATGCGCGGCGAGCCGTCGGGGCCGGCCTCGAACAGCACGTTGTCGCGAAACAGGTCGGCATGCACGGGGCCGGCCGGCAGGGCCGCATGGCGCGGCGAGGCGGCGAACGCTTCCTGCTCCGCCAGCTCGTCGTGCAGCAGGGCGGCCTGCTCGGCGTCGAGGAACGCCGCCACCGATGCGGCGGCGTGCCGGCACCAGGGCAGGCCGCGCGGGTTGGGCAGGCCACGCGGGTGGGGCGCGACTCCCGAGTAGTCGGCCGCCGCGCGATGCATGCGCGCCAGCAGTGCGCCGACTTGCGCGCAATGCGACGCCGCGGGCGCCTCGACCGCCTGTCCCGGCAGGCGCGTGAACAGGGCTGCCGGCTTGCCCTCGAGCCGGCCCAGCACTTCGCCGCGCCGGTCGGCGACCGGGTCGGGGCAGGGCACGCCGCGCTGCGCGAGATGGTGCATCAGCGAGAGGTAGAAGGGCAGCTCCTCGAAGGCCAGCCGCTCGAACAGCGTGAGCACGAAGCGGCCGCTGGTGGTGGTGACGAAGAAGTTGCTGTTCTCGATGCCCGAGGCGATGCCCTCGAAGCCGCACAGCTCGCCCAGCGCGTAGCCCTCGAGCCAGCGCGCGAGCGCCTCGCGCGTGACGGACGTGAAGACGGCCATGTCGTGCGGGCCGGGCTACAGGTAGAGCATGCGTTCGCGTTCGTCGGGCGTGGGTACGAAGCCGCGCGTCTGGTAGTGGTCGAAGATCGCCTCGACCACCTGCGCGGGATCGTCGATCACCTGGATCAGGTCGAGGTCTCCCGGCGAGATGAGGTCGTTGCCGAGCAGCTGCTCGCGCATCCATTCGAGCAGGCCGCGCCAGAAGGCGCCGTCGACCAGGATGATGGGGATGCGCCGCCCCATGCGCGTCTGCACCATGGTGAGCATCTCGCACAGCTCGTCGAGCGTGCCGAAGCCCCCGGGCACGGCGACGAAGGCGGTGGCGTACTTGGCGAAGGCGACCTTGCGCGCGAAGAAGTGCCGGAAGGTGAGCGAGATGTCCTGGTAGCCGTTGCCGTGCTGCTCCATGGGCAGCTGGATGTTCAGCCCCACCGAGGCCGACTTGCCCGCGTAGCCGCCGCGATTGGCCGCCTCCATGATGCCGGGGCCGCCGCCCGAGATGATGGCGAAGCCGGCATCGGAGAGGCGGCGCGCGATGTCGACGGTGAGCTCGTACCAGCGATGGCCGGGGCGCACGCGCGCGCTGCCGAAGATCGACACCGCGGGGCGGATCTCGGCGAGCCGCTCCGTGGCCTCGACGAACTCTGAGATAATTCCAAAGATATGCCATGACTCGCGCGCCTTCAGCGAAGTCGAGCGTTCCTGGCTCGCCACCGCGCGCAACTGCGGCACCTGTTTGCTGCTGGACATGTCGGAAAAAAAAACGCTTCTGCTGGTTGACGGCTCGAGCTTCCTGTATCGAGCATTTCACGCACTGCCGGATCTGCGCAGCAAGACGGGTGAGCCCACCGGCGCCATCTACGGCATGGTGGCGATGCTACGGCGTCTGCGTGCCGACGGCAAATTGGGTGGCGGGGCGACCCGCGGCGCGGTGGTCTTCGATGCGCCGGGCAAGACCTTCCGCGACGAGTGGTACCCCGCGTACAAGGCCAATCGCAAGGAGATGCCCGAAGACCTGGCGCGCCAGGTCCCGGTCATCCACGAGCTCGTGCGCGCGCTCGGCTGGCCGCTGGTGATGATCGAGGGCATCGAGGCCGACGACGTGATCGGCACGCTGGCGGCGCAGGCGCGGCGCCAGGGCATGGGCACCGTCGTGTCCACCGGCGACAAGGATCTCGCCCAGCTCGTGGCCGACGACGTGGTGCTGGTCAACACCATGGTCGGGCGCGAAGGCGGGCCGGTGGAGCGACTCGATCGCGACGGCGTCAAGGCCAAGTTCGGTGTGCCGCCGGAGCGCATCGTCGACTGGCTGACCCTGGTCGGCGACGCGGTCGACAACGTGCCGGGCGTCGACAAGGTCGGCCCGAAGACCGCGGTCAAGTGGCTCGACCAGTACGGCTCGCTCGATGCCGTCGTCGAGCACGCCGGCGCGATCGGCGGCGTGGTGGGCGAGAACCTGCGCAAGGCGCTCGACTGGCTGCCGGTGGCGCGCCGGCTGGTCACCGTCAAGACCGACTGCGAGCTGGCGCCGCACGTCGGGTCGATCGACGATACGCTCGCCCTGGCCGACGAGGACCCCGCCGCGCTCAGGGCGCTGTTCGAGCGCTGCAACTTCCGCACCTGGCTGCGCGATCTCGAGGCGCGCGCGGCGGCCGCGGCGCCGGCCGGCGGGGCCGCTGCGGGGGCCGCTTCGGGGACCACGTCGGGGGATGCTCCAGGAGCTGCTGCCGCGCCGCAGGCCGGCACCGGCTCCGCGGCGCCCGGTGAGGGCGCATCCGCCGCCGATGCCGGCCTCGACTACGAAACGGTGCTCGAGGCCGGGCAGCTCGAGCGCTGGATCGCGCGCATCGAGTCGGCCGCGCTGGTCGCGCTCGACACCGAGACCACCTCGCTCGATCCGATGCGCGCCGAGCTGGTCGGCCTGTCGCTGTCGGTCGAGCCGTTCCAGGCCTGCTACGTGCCGCTGGCGCACCGCTATACCGGAGCACCGGAGCAGCTCGCGCGCGAGCAGGTGCTCGAGAGGCTGCGCGCCTGGCTCGAGAGCTCGGCGCGCGCCAAGGTGGGCCAGAATCTCAAGTACGACACGCACGTGTTCGAGAATCACGGCATCCGGCTGGCCGGCATCGAGCACGACACGCTGCTCGAGAGCTACGTGCTCGAGGCGCACCGCAACCACGACATGGATTCGCTCGCCGAGCGGCACCTGAACCGGCGCACCATCACCTACCACGAGGTGGCCGGCAAGGGCGCGAGCCAGATCGGCTTCGAGCAGGTGCCGATCGATCGGGCGGCGCGCTACGCCGCCGAGGACGCCGACGTGACGCTGCACCTGCACCGCACGCTGTATCCGCAGATCGCCGCCGATGCGCGGCTCGATCGCGTCTACCGCGAGATCGAGATCCCGGTCTCGCGCGTGCTGCAGCGCATGGAGCGCAACGGCGTGCTGATCGACGCCGAGGCGCTGGCGCGCCAGTCCGACCAGCTCGGGCGCAGGATGCTCGAGCTCGAGCGCCAGGCGGTCGAGGCGGCGGGCCAGCCGTTCAACCTGAACTCGCCCAAGCAGCTCGGCGAGATCCTGTTCGGGCGTCTCGGCCTGCCGGTGGTGAGGAAGACTGCGAGCGGCGCGCCCTCGACCGACGAGGAGGTGCTGGCCAAGCTCGCCGAGGACTACCCGCTGCCGCGCATCCTGCTCGACTGGCGCGCTCTCGCCAAGCTCAAGAGCACCTACACCGACAAGCTGCCGAAGATGGTCGACCCGCGCAGCGGCCGCGTGCACACCAGCTACTCGCAGGCGGTGGCGGTCACCGGCCGGCTCGCCTCGAGCGATCCCAACCTGCAGAACATCCCGGTGCGCACCGGCGAGGGCCGGCGCATCCGCGAGGCCTTCGTCGCCGCGCCGGGCTGGCGCATCGTCTCGGCCGACTACTCGCAGATCGAGCTGCGCATCATGGCGCACATCTCGGGCGACGAGGGGCTGCTGCGCGCCTTCGAGCAGGGTATGGACATCCATCGCGCCACCGCGGCCGAGATCTTCGGCATCGAGCCGGCCGAGGTCAGCGCCGAGCAGCGCCGCTACGCCAAGGTGATCAACTTCGGGCTCATCTACGGCATGAGCGCCTACGGCCTGGCGAGCAACCTCGGCATCGAGCGCGACGCCGCGAAGAACTACATCGAGCGCTATTTCGCACGCTATCCGGGCGTGGCGCGCTACATGGAGCGCACGCGAGAGCTCGCGCGCCGCCAGGGTTATGTCGAGACGGTGTTCGGCCGCCGCCTGTGGCTGGCCGAGATCAACAGCCCGAACGGCCCGCGGCGGGCCGGCGCCGAGCGCGCCGCGATCAACGCGCCGATGCAGGGCACGGCGGCCGACCTGATCAAGCTCGCCATGATCGCGGTGCAGGGCTGGCTCGAGCGCGAGCGGCTGGGCGCCATGCTCATCATGCAGGTGCACGACGAGCTGGTGCTCGAGGTGCCCGAGGCCGAGCTCGAGCAGGTGTGCGCACAGGTGCCGGAGCTGATGACCGGCGTGGCCACCCTGGCCGTGCCGCTCGAGGTGCAGTGCGGGGTGGGCGGCAACTGGGAGCAGGCGCACTGATGTCCACCCTGCCGATGATCGTCGTCGCCACGGTGCTGGGCGGGCTGGCCAGCGTGCTCGCGGCGGCCTGGCTGTCGCTGTCGCTGCTGGCCGGGATGGTGCACCGCATGGTCAGCCTGTCGGCCGGGCTGCTGCTGGCGATGGCGGTGCTGCACCTGATTCCGGAGGCCTTCGAGTCGCACGTCGAGCCGCAGGCGCTCTCGTGGACGCTGCTCGGCGGCCTGATCGGCTTCTTCGTGCTCGAGAAGCTGGCGGTGCTGCGCCACAGCCACCATCACGAAGGCGACGGGCACGACCACCACCACGGCCACGATCGCGAGGAGGCGCGGCGCGGCGGCGTGCTGATTCTGGTCGGCGACACCATCCACAACTTCGCCGACGGCGTGATGATCGCGGCCGCCTTCATGGCCGACCCGATGCTGGGCGTGCTCACCACGCTGGCGATCGCCGCCCACGAGATCCCGCAGGAGATCGGCGACTTCATCATCCTGGTGCACGCGGGCTATACGCGCGCGCGCGCGCTGCTCTACAACTCGCTGAGCGGCCTGTCGGCGGTGGCGGGCGGCGTGGCCGGCTACTTCGCGCTGGCGCACAGCCAGGACATGCTGCCCTACGTGCTGATGCTGGCCACCGCGAGCTTCATCTACGTCGCGCTGGCCGACCTCATCCCCGACATGCACCTGGCCACGCGCCGGCGCGGCGAGTGGTTCTGGCAGTTCGTGATGATGATGCTCGGCGTGGCACTGATCGCCCTGACCAGCGCCCTGGTGGGGGGGCATTGACGGTGCGCGGGCGGGCCCGGTGAGCATGGCCAGCCCGCGCGCGCTGTTCCTGCTGGCAGTGCTCACCCTGGTCTGGGGAACCAACTTCGCGCTGTTCCCGCTGGCGGTGCGCGAAGTCTCGGTGTGGACGTTCCGCGCCGTCGCCCTGCCCGCGTCCGGTGCCATCCTGCTCGCCGTGGCGCGGGCGCGCGGCCAGCCGCTGTCCATCGCGCGCCGGCACTGGCCGACGATGATCGTCTCGGCGCTCGCCTATCTCGCCACCTGGAACATCGCCAGCACCTATTCGGCGGTGCTGATCCCCTCGGGCCAGACCGCGGTGCTGGGCTTCACCATGCCCTTGTGGTCGGCGCTCATCTCGTGGGCGGTGCTCGGCGAGCGGCCGGGCGTCCGCATGCTGCTGGCCATCGTGCTGGGCGCGGCGGCAGTGGCCCTGCTGATGCTGCCCGACTTCGGCGCGTACGCTCACGCGCCTCTCGGCCTGGCGCTCGGGCTGCTGGCCGGCCTGGGCTGGGCGGTCGGCACGCTGGTGCTGGCGCGCGGCGCCGTGGCCGCGCCCGCCCTGGTGCTGAGCGGCTGGCAACTGATCCTCGGCGGCGTGCCGATCGCGATCGGGGCGCTGGCATTCGGCGACGGCCGCTGGTTCGTGCCCTCGTGGCAGTCGATCGCCGTGATCGGCTGGATCACGCTGGTGCCGATGGCCATCGGCAACGCGTGCTGGTTCGCCATCGTCGGCCTGCTGCCGGCCGGCGTGGCCGGGCTCTCCTCGATCATGGTGCCGGTGATCGCGCTGGTGTCGGGCGCCCTCGTCCACGGCGAGCCGCTCGGGCCGATCCAGACGGCGGCGATGGCCTGTTGCGCCGCCTCGCTGTGGCTGGCATTGTTCGAGCGTCGGCCGGCCGGCTCGCGGGCCCGGAGCAAGCCATGAAACTGAACGGCTCGTGTCATTGTCAGGCGGTGCGGTTCACGGTGGAGTCCGCCTCTCCGTATCCGTTCATGCGTTGCTATTGCTCGATCTGCCGCAAGACCGCGGGGGCGGGCGGCTACGCGATCAACCTCGGCGCCGACCGGCGCACGCTGGTCGGCGAGGGCGCCGAGCACCTGTCCGTCTACCGCGCGAGCCTGGAAGACGGCAGCGAGAGCAGCGGCGAGCGCAACTTCTGCCGCCGTTGCGGCAGCGCGCTGTGGCTCTACGATCCCAACTGGCCGGACCTGGGCCTGTTCACCCTACGATCGACCCCGCGCCGGGGCCTGGCGAGCCGCCAAACGAGGCGCCGGCGACGCGCGTGGCGGTGCCACGCAAGGAGCCGGCAACGAAGTGTGGCGGCTCGCCAGACCCCGGCCCGCAGGGTGAACCCGAAAACAGCACGCACTCGGCGTTGCAAATGCTCGCCGTGGCCCCGCCACGGCTGCGCTTTGCGCCTTGATTGCGTGCTGTTTTCGGGCTCACGCGGGGTCGATCGTAGGGTGAACAGGCCCAAGCACCCGCACGCCTCGGTCATCGACACGCCGCTGCCGGTGCCGCCCGAGCGGGTGCACATCATGCTCGGCTCGAAGGCACCATGGGTCGAGCCCGAGGTGCGCCCCGGCGACCGCAGCTTCGATCGGTACCCCGACGAATCGCTGGCGCAGTGGCACGCCCGCCACGGGCTGTAAAGGGCACGGACCGGCCCGCGCCGCGATCCGGTCCCGCGCCTGCAACGGCCGCCGCACCGCCGCGCCTGCCGGCACGGCCCCGGCCGCCTGCCTACGGCTTGAGCTGCGCCCGCACCTCACCGCCCGGGTGCGCTGCGCTGTGGACGTTCACGTACAGCTTGCCGGCCTTGAACGACTCGTACTGCGCGTCGGTGAGCTTCGAGCCGCTCGGCACGACCCATTTGTCGGAACCTTCCTTGGTCAGCGGGATGATCACCGGGCCGTTGGCGCCGGCAGCGCCTTCGTGGATGTGCGCCATCGTTCCGGCGACCCCGGTGGTGGTCACCGAGCCGCTCACCGACTTGTCGGAGCCCACGGTGATCGTGCCGCTGCCCGCGGCGCTGGTCGTGACCGCCGGCACTTCGTCGCTCCCCTTCAGGGTGAGCTTCATCTCCTGTGCCCCGGCCGGGGCGAGCAGCGCGAACGCGGCGCCTGCCGCGAGTGCCGGCAGCATGGATCGGCGAATGCGGGTCAGGGTATGCATGGCGATATCCTCCTGCGGATCGGACCGCCCGGCGCGCCGGCCCGGCGCGTCCCGGATGGTCAGCGGAATTGTGCGCCGCTGCGGCGATTCGTGCAGCGGCGTACGCTGGCGCGCAGTTCCTCGTCGTTCTGCTCTGCCGAGCTTGGCGCGGTCGCGGCAGTCGGCGGGCGGCCGGGCCCAGGGGGGCGCGGCGCTGGGCACGGCGGTCGGTGCTGCGCACCGACTTCCCTCCGCTGCTCGCCTCGGGGTCGTGCGGCGCAACTCGCTTCGCGCGCTGTGCGCGCTCCGCTCGGACAAGGCGCCGCAAGTCAGAAGTACGAAGCGCGCTGCGCGCGCCGACCCCGAGACTGCGCTGCTCGGCGCCGCACACAGCGCCGCGCCCCCCTGGGCCCGGCCGCCCGCCGACTGCCGCTCGGGCACCATGGGTGGTGTTCGGCACGAAGGCGTGGGCGGTGCTCGCAGCAGCGACGAAGCCGCCGCTCGCGCGGACCGGCATGACGTTGGCACCGAGGCCGTTGCCTGCGCACGCCACCGCGGTATCGGCAAAGGCGCCGGCCCCGGGCGGCCCGCGCCTTTGCTCGCGCCAATCGAAGCACGCAAAGTGACCGACGCACGCGAAGTGGCCGATCTTCGAGAACCGTGATTACAGGCTGGCGATCAGGCGCTCGAAGGCGGCTTCGTCGAACACGGTGTTGTCGAAGCGCAGCAGGGCCGGGTACTGGGCCGGGTCGGGATCGAAGCGCCGCTTGCGGTACTCGTCCCAGTGCGCGAGCTTGTAGCGATCGTTCGGATGGGCGCGGGCGATGATGCGCGCGCGGGCGGTGGCTTCGTCCAGCACCACCCACACCACCGAGATGCGCGTCTCGGGCGGTACGCCGAGGGCGGCCGCGTCGAACAGCCGGCGCGATTTCACCTCGCGCGAGAATGGACCGACCAGCACCACGTTGACGCCCAGCGCGAGGTTCTCGGCCGCGATGTGCAGCAGCCCCTCGTATTCCCGGTCGCGCAGGTTCTCCAGGTAGACCGGGCTGTCGCGATCATCGGGGTCGCCGGTGAGCAGGCCCATCACGTGGGCGCTGTAGGCGCCGTAGACCGTGTCCTTGTCGAGCACGCAGAAGCTCTCGCCGGTGCGCGCATGCAGGCGCGGCACCGCGCGCAGCGCCAGGGTGGTCTTGCCGGCACCGGCATGGCCGGTGAAGAAGACGAGTCGTGCCATGACGTCGGCTCAGGGCCGGGCGCCGGTGGCCACCGGACGTGCGGGGTCGGCGCACCACTCGCTCCACGACCCCGGGTAGAGCGCGCCGCCGGGCAGGCCCGCCAGCTCCATGGCGAGCAGGTTGTGGCAGGCCGACACGCCCGAGCCGCAGTGGTGCACCAGCGAGGCCGGATCGTGCCCGTCCAGCAGGGCGGCGAATTCCCTGTGCAGCTCGGCGGCGGGTTTGAAGCGGCCGTCGGGGCGCAGGTTGTCCTGGAACGGCCGGTTGACCGCGCCCGGGATGTGCCCGGCGACCGGATCGAGCGGCTCAACCTCGCCGCGGTAGCGCTCCGGCGCCCGCGCATCGACGACGAGCCGGTGCGCGTCGCCGAGCCCGGCCAGCACCGCGGCCGCATCGACCTGCGCGACCCGCGGCGCGCGCAGCGTGAGCGTTCCGGGGCGCCGGTGCGCCCGGCCGGGCTCGCGGCTCAGCGGCCGGCCGGCCGCGCTCCATGCCGGCAGCCCGCCGTCGAGCACCGCCGCCTCGGCGTGGCCGAGCCAGCGCGCGAGCCACCACAGGCGCACGGCGAACATGGCGCCGGCATCATCGTAGGTGACCAGCTGCACGCCGTCACGCAGGCCCAGCTCCTCCAGCCGGCGACGCAGAGCCTCCCGGTCGGGCAGCGGATGGCGCCCGTTGCGGCCGGTCTTCGCGCCGGCCAGGTCGCTGTCCTGGTGCAGGAAGAACGCGCCGGGCAGGTGGCCCGCGGCCCAGGCCGCCGGGCCGTAGGCCGGATCGGCCAGGTCGTGGCGGCAGTCGACGACCACGCAGTCGTCGAGGTGCGCGGCCAGCTCGTCGACGCCGATCAGCGTGGTCCAGGCCATCGGCTCGCGCTCCGGCCGCTCAGATGGCCCCGAGGCGTCGGCGCAGGAACTCGTGGAAGTGCTGCATGCCGTCCTCCATGGGGCTCTGGTAGGGGCCGGCATCGTCCTCGCCGCGATCGAGCAGGGCCCGCCGGCCGGCGTCCATGCGCAGCGCGATCTCGTCGTCCTCGATCGCCGTCTCCATGTACGCGGCGCGCTCGGCCTCGACGAAGCCGCGCTCGAACAGCACGATTTCCTCGGGGTAGTAGAACTCGATGATGTTGGTGGTCTTGCGCGGCCCGCGCGGCACCAGCGTGGAGATCACCAGCACGTGCGGATACCACTCGAGCATGACGTTGGGGAAGTAGGTCAGCCAGATCGCTCCGTACCGCGGCAGCTCGCCGTTGCCGTAGCGCAGCACCTGCTCGTGCCAGGCCCGGTAGGCCGGCGTGCCGGGCCTGCGCAGGTTCTGGTGGATGCCGACCGTCTGCACCGAGTGCCACTCGCCGAACTGCCAGCGCAGGTCGTCGCACGAGACGAAGCGGCCCAGCCCCGGGTGGAACGGGACCACGTGGTAGTCCTCGAGGTAGACCTCGATGAAGGTCTTCCAGTTGTAGTCGCACTCGTGGATCTCGACGTGATCGAGCAGGTAGCCCGAGAAGTCGAACTCCGCGATCGGATCGAGGCCGGCGAGATCGCGCGCCACGTCGCGCGGGCCCTCGAAGAGCATGCCGCGCCAGTTCTGCAGGGGCGTACGGCCGAGGTCAGCGCAAGGACGCTGCTCGAAGTGCGGCGCCCCGAGCAGCTGGCCGGAGAGATCGTAGGTCCAGCGGTGCAGCGGGCACACGATGTTCGCGGCCTTGCCGCGGCCGTTGAGCATCACCGCCTGCCGGTGGCGGCAGACGTTGGACAGCAGCTCGACGCCCGAGGGGTTGCGCACCAGGATGCGGCCCTCGTTCTCGGCCGTCAGCGCGTGGTAGCTGCCGGTCTCGGGCACCATCAGCTCGTGGCCGATGTAGCCCGGCCCGTGCCGGAACAGGGTCGCGATCTCCCGCTGGTACAGCGCTTCGTCGAAATAGGCGGAGACGGGGAGTTGCGTGCGCGCAGGAGCGAGATGTTCGCGACGACCCAGATCCGACATCCTGACCCTCCATGCAAAGTCGAAGGACGGAGCCAAGCCCGGCCTCGGGAGTGCCCCGGGACGGCCAACCGGCGCGTGCGGATGCGCCGGGAGGGCGAAGGATACCCTGATTGGCAGGCAAGGCAAGTCACCACGTGCCGGAATCCGGTCAAGCCGGTACGGCGGCGAAAAGAAAGTAAAATCACTGCTTTATGACCCCCGACAGCCCCGGCGACGCGCCCCCGCTCGACCCCGCGCCCGAATCGTTCGAGGTCGCCCTGGGCGAGCTCGAGCAGCTCGTGCAGCGCATGGAGGGCGGTGCGCTCTCGCTCGAGCAGTCGCTGGCCGCCTACCGGCGCGGCGCGGCACTGATCGGCTGGTGCCGCAAGTCGCTGGCCGACGTGCAGCAGCAGGTGCGCATCCTCGAGGCCGACCTGCTGCGGCCCTTCGAACCCGACGCTCCGGAAGAGCCCTGATGAACGCGAGCCCGATCGCAGCCGCCCCGGCCGGTGCGGCGCCGGCGTCGTTCGAGCACTGGCTGGCCGCGCACGCGCAGCGTGCCGAGCGCGCCCTCGACGGCGCACTGCCGGCGGCCGTCACCCATCCCGCGCGCCTGCACGATGCGATGCGCTATGCCGTGCTCGGCGGCGGCAAGCGGGTGCGCCCCCTGCTCGCCTACGCCGCCGGCGAGGCCGTCGGCGCGAGTGGCGCCGCGCTCGATCGCGTGGGCTGCGCGGTCGAGCTGATCCACGCCTATTCGCTGGTGCACGACGACATGCCGTGCATGGACGACGACGTGCTGCGCCGGGGACGCCCGACCGTGCACGTGGTCTACGGCGAGGCGCTCGCCATGCTGGTCGGCGACGCGCTGCAGGCGCTCGCCTTCGAGACTCTGGCCGGCACCGTCGCGCACGGCGTCGAGGCGACGGCGGCGCTCGCCATGGTCGGCGAGCTGGCGCGCGCGGCCGGCTCCACCGGCATGGCCGGTGGCCAGGCGATCGACCTGGCCGCGGTGGGGGCGGAGCTCGATGCCGGCGCACTCGAAGACATGCACCGCCGCAAGACCGGCGCGCTGCTGCAGGCCGCGGTGCGCCTGGGCGGGCTGTGCGCGCCCGTCGCGACGACGCGCGCGGGCGGCGGCCGGCAGGCCGCGCTCGAGCGCTACGGCGAGGCGATCGGCCTGGCCTTCCAAGTGGTCGACGACATCCTGGACGTGGAGGGCGATTCGGCCACGCTGGGCAAGACTGCCGGCAAGGATGCCGAATGCAACAAGCCCACCTACGTGTCGATGCTCGGCATGGGCGCGGCCCGGGCACTGGCGGCGCGGCTGCGCGAGCAGGCGCATGCCGCGATCGTGCCGCTGGGCGCGCAGGGGCGGCGGCTGGCCGAGCTGGCCGACCTCATCGTGATGCGCAGCGCCTGAGCGCCCGCCGCACCGGACCCGCACGACCATGACCGACGCTGCCGACGCCTATCCGCTGCTGCGCTCGATCGACGAGCCGGCCGCGCTGCGGCACCTCGATCGCGCGGCGCTGGCCACGCTCGCGCAGGAGCTGCGCGCCTACGTGCTCGAGTCGGTCTCGCACACCGGCGGGCACCTGTCGTCGAACCTCGGCACGATCGAGCTGGCGATCGCCCTGCACTACGTGTTCGATACGCCGCGCGATCGCCTGATCTGGGACGTCGGGCACCAGAGCTATCCGCACAAGATCCTCACCGGCCGCCGCGAGGCCATGGCCGGGCTGCGCCAGCGCGACGGCATCTCGGGCTTCCCACGGCGCAGCGAAAGCGAATACGACGCCTTCGGCACCGCGCATTCCTCCACCTCCATCTCGGCGGCGCTGGGCATGGCGGTGGCCTCGCGCAACAAGGGCGAGAACGCGGGGCCCGGGCGGCGGCGCCACGTGGCGGTGATCGGCGACGGCGCCATGACCGCGGGCATGGCCTTCGAGGCGATGAACAACGCCGGCGTGACCCCCGACATCGACCTGCTGGTGGTGCTCAACGACAACGACATGTCGATCTCGCCGCCGGTGGGTGCGCTCAACCGCTATCTCGCGCGGCTGCTCTCGGGGCGCTTCTATGCCAAGGCGCGCGACGTCGGACGCGCCGTGCTCTCGAACGTGCCGCCGCTGTTCGAGCTGGCGCGGCGCCTGGAGGAGCACGCCAAGGGGCTGGTGGTGCCGGGCGGCACCCTGTTCGAGGCGTTCGGCTTCAACTACGTCGGGCCCATCGACGGCCACGATCTGGACAGCCTGGTGCCCACGCTGCAGAACCTGCGCGAGCTGCGCGGCGCGCAGTTCCTGCACATCGTGACCCGCAAGGGGCGGGGCTACAAGCTCGCCGAGGCCGATCCGGTGCTCTATCACGGGCCCGGGCGCTTCGATCCGCAGGAGGGCATCAGGAAGCCGGCCACGCCGCCGCGCCCCACGTTCACGCAGGTGTTCTCCGACTGGATCTGCGACATGGCGGCGCTCGACGAGCGGCTGGTCGCGATCACGCCGGCCATGCGCGAGGGCTCGGGGCTGGTGGAGTTCGAGAAGCGCTTCCCGCAGCGCTACTTCGACGTCGGCATCGCCGAGCAGCATGCGGTCACCTTCGCCGCGGGCCTGGCCTGCGAGGGCCTCAAGCCGGTGGTGGCCATCTACAGCACCTTCCTGCAGCGCGGCTACGACCAGCTGATCCACGACGTGGCGCTGCAGAACCTGTCGGTGGTGTTCGCGCTCGATCGCGCCGGCATCGTCGGGGCCGACGGCGCCACGCATGCCGGCGCCTACGACCACGCCTTCCTGCGCTGCATCCCCAACATGGTGGTGATGGCGCCGTCCGACGAGAACGAATGCCGCCAGATGCTGTACACGGCGTTTCGCCACGACGGCCCGAGCGCGGTGCGCTACCCGCGCGGCGCCGGCATCGGCGTGCCGGTGTCGAAGGACCTCACCGCCCTGCCGATCGGCCGCGCCGAGCTGCGCCGCACGGGCGCGCGGCGCGTGGCGCTGCTCGCCTTCGGCACGCTGCTCGCGCCGGCGCTGGCCGCCGGCGAGGCGCTCGACGCGACGGTGGTCAACATGCGCTTCGTCAAGCCGATCGATGCCGCCCTGCTGTGCGAGCTCGCGCGTTCGCACGACGCCTTCGTCACCATCGAGGAGCACGTGGTGATGGGCGGCGCCGGCAGCGCGGTGGCCGAGGCGCTGGCGGGCGCCGGCGTCGTGCGGGCGCTGCTGCAGCTCGGGCTGCCCGACCGCAACATCGATCACGGCGACCAGGCGCAGCTCCTGCACGCCGAGGGGCTCGACGCCGAGGGCATCGAGCGTGCGGTGCGCGAGCGCTTCGCCGCGCTGCTGAGCGCAGAGGGCGGCCCGCGACTGGTGCTCAGCCGCGCCAGCTGACTTCCTGCGCCGCGGTCCCCGGCGCCGCCGGGAACGGCCTGGCCGGCATTTGTCGGCGGGCTTTACATGGGCGCCGCGGGCGGTGGGACAGTAGGCAAGACTCACAAGGAAATCAGGCGCTTACCCATGCAGGGAGTATGGGCTTGATTCTTGCTTCAGTCCCGTGACGAACGACGTTCGCGAGGAAGGCAAAATCATGAAGACATCGACGCGCATCGGTCTGGGCTTGGCGCTCGGCCTCGCGTTCTCGGCCCCGGCATGGTCCGACCCGGTCTACTGGACCGACTGGACCACCGTTTCCACGGCAGCTCCCGGCGTCTCGGGCACGCTGACGATCGGCAGCGATACGGTAGGGGTGAGCTTCGCCGGGTCCTATGGTTTCGCGCAGGTCAGCGGCGGCACCAACTACTGGAGCCCCAATGCGCCCTACCTGAGCGCCACGGTGAGCAACGCGCCGCCCGCGGCCGACATCATCGCGTTGAGCACGGGCGGCACCGCCACCATCACCTTCAGCCAGGCGGTCACCGACCCGCTCATCGCCCTGGTGAGCTGGAACGGCAACACGGTGGACTTCGGCGTGCCGATCCAGATCCTGAGCTACGGCGCGGGCTACTGGGGCAACGGCACACCGGTTCTCAACGCCGCCGGCACCGGTTTCTTCGGCAGCGGGGAGGTCCACGGCGTGATCCGGCTGCCGGGTACCTACACGTCGATCAGCTTCACCCACACCTCGGAGAACTGGCACGGCTTCACCGTGGGCGTGGTCGGGCTCGGCGGCCCTCCGGGGCAGGTTCCCGAGCCGCTATCCCTGGCGCTGCTGGGAATCGGCCTGGCCGGCATGGCGCTCACGCGCCGGCGCTGACCGCGGCACCTTGCAGGGCCAGCGTGCCGCTGCGCCCTGCGATCTCCCCCGTCGCCACCCGGTGGCGGGGCAGGCTTGCCGCATCGAGCGAGGCGAACACCGTGCCGGTGGGCACCAGCCGGTAACCCTGCGCCTTCCAGCCGGCGAGCAGGCGCTCGAAGGTATCGGCGAGCTTCATGCCCTCGAGCTCGGCGTGCAGCGTGTACACGTGGCCGTGCGGCGGCGGTGGCGCGGCGGTGAGCCCCAGCAGGTGGCGATGGACGTTGGCCGGCGTCAGGTCGTCCAGCCCGATCAGCTCGTCGAACGTCGGCAGGGTGGTGGGCAGCTGCGGCACGCCGAGCGCGTGCCCCCGCGCATCGACCGGCTGGAACGGATGGGTGCCGCGCCCGTCGGAGGCGTAGTCGAAGCCGAGCTCGCGCTCCAGCGCGTAGGCCGCCTCGTTCATCTGCCAGCCGGCCGCGCCATGGGTGCGCGCCGGGGCCGCGAAGATCTCCTCGAAGCGCGCCGCTGCCCGGGCCATCTCGGCGCGCGTCCAGGCGGCGTCGCGCCGTGCCACCTCGTCCTGCCAGCGCACGTGGTCCCAGGTGTGGATGCCGGTTTCGAAGCCGCGCTCGCGCACCGAGCGCAGGAGCGCCGCTTCGCGCCGGCCGATGTCGGGCCCGGGCAGCAGCGTGCCGTACAGCAGCGTGCGTACGCCGTAGTGCTCCACCACCGAGGTGCGCGCCACCTTGCCCAGGAAGCCCCTGCGAAACACGCGCTTGACGGCGCGGCCGGTGTGATCCGGCCCCAGGCTGAAGAGGAAGGTCGCCCCCGCGCCGTGGCGCTCGAGCAGGGCGAGCAGCCGCGGCACGCCCTCGCGCGTGCCGCGCCAGGTGTCGACGTCGATCTTCAGGGCGAGGTGCGGCATGGCGCGCCCGGGCTCAGGTGTTGAGCGCGCGCGCGTCGACGATCTGGGTGCGATAGTGGTCGTAGATGCGCCGCAGCGCCTCGCGCATGTCGACGCGCGGCGCCCAGTCGAGGTCGGTCCGGGTGTTGTCGATCTTGGGCACGCGGTTCTGCACGTCCTGGTAGCCCTTGCCGTAGTACTCGCCCGAAGTGGTCTCCACCACCGTCACGCGTGCGGCGTTGTCGCGGTACTCGGGGTACTCGCGCGCCAGCTCGAGCATCATCGCCGCCAGCTCGCGGATGGAGTAGTTGTTGGTGGGGTTGCCGATGTTGTAGATCTGGCCGTCGGCCCTGCCGTCGCGGTTCTCCACGATCTTCATCAGGGCCGCGATGCCGTCGTCGACGTAGGTGAAGGCGCGCTTCTGGTGGCCGCCGTCGACCAGCCTGATCGGCTCGCCGCGCACGATGTGCCCGAAGAACTGGGTGATCACCCGGCTCGAGCCCTCCTTGGGCGTGTGAATGCTGTCCAGGCCGCCGCCGATCCAGTTGAACGGCCGGAACAGCGTATAGCGCAGGCCCTGCTCCATGCCGTAGGCGTGGATCACGCGGTCCATCAGCTGCTTGGCGCACGAGTAGATCCAGCGCTGCTTGCCGATCGGCCCGCACACCAGCTCGGAGGTCTCGGGGTCGAACGCCTCGTCGCGGCACATGCCGTAGACCTCGGAGGTGGAGGGGAACACCAGGTGCTTGCGGTAGCGCACGCACTGTCGCACGATCGGCAGGTTGGCCTCGAAGTCGAGCTCGAACACCCGCAGGGGCTCGCTCACGTAGGTCGAGGGCGTGGCGATGGCCACCAGCGGCAGCACAACGTCGCACTTCTTGACGTGGTACTCGATCCACTCCTTGTTGATGGTGATGTCGCCCTCGAAGAAGTGGAAGCGCGGATGGTCCATCCACTCGCGCACCCGGTCGGTGCTCATGTCCATGCCGTGGACTTCCCAGTCGGTGGACTCGATGATGCGCCGGCTCAGGTGGTGGCCAATGAAGCCGTTCACGCCGAGGACCAGGACCTTCTTCGTCATGGGGACTCCGGTGCCGGCTCAGCCGGCGAGGGGGATGGCGGCGTCGCCGTAGGCGGCGCGAAAGGTATCGGCGTCGAACGGCGCGCCGGCCAGCGTGGCCTCGAGCACGCGCAGCCGTCCGCCGTCGGCGCACTCGATCGCGAGCGCGCCTTCGAGCACGCGCAGGCGCGGGGCGCCGGGCGCCGCGGCGGCGCGGGGACTGCCGGCGTCGGCGGCATCGCCGGTAGCGACGGTGTCGTCGGCGTCATTGCCGTTACCGGCGTCACCGGTGCCCGCCGCCGGCTCTTCGCGCAGCGTGCGCCAGATGGTCAGCCGGCCGCGTTCGAGATCGGCGAAGGCGCCCGGGTAGGGGCGGGTGAGCGCGCGCACGAAGTCGTGCAGGGCGCGCGCGCCGATGCCCGCGGGGATGCGGCCGTCCTCGGGGCGGCGCGCGCCGAAGTAGCTTCCCTCGGCGAGGTTCTGCGCGCGCGGCCGGGCGCTGCCGTCGAGCAGCCCCGGCAGGCTGCGCCACAGCACCAGCTCGGCGGCGACGCACACCTTGCCGAAGACTTCGCGCGCGGTGTCGTCGGGCAGGATGGGCACCGCCATCTGGTCGACGATGGCCCCGTTGTCGGGCTTCTCGTTCATCACGTGCAGCGTGGCGCCGGTCTCGGTCTCGCCGCGCAGCACGGCCCAGTTGACCGGCACCCGGCCGCGGTACTTCGGCAGCAGCGAGCCGTGCATGTTGTAGGCGCCGCGCGGGGCGGCGGCGAGCAGCGCGGCGCCCAGCATGCGCCGGTAGTAGAAGGAGAACAGGAAATCGGGCCGTGTTGCGCGAACCCGCTGCACCACTGCCGGGACGTTCGCATCCTCGGGCGAGATGACCGGGATGCGGTAGTCCGTCGCCGTGGCGCGCACGCTGTCGAACCAGCGGGCTTCGCCCGGGTCGTCGTCGTGCGTGACCACCAGCGCGACGTCCACGCCGCGCGCGAGCAGCGTCTTCAGGCAGCGCACGCCGACGTCGTGGTAGGCGAAGACGACCGCGCGGTTCATGATCGATCGGGCCCGCCGCCGGCGTCGCGCTCCAGGATGCCGGCGATCACGTAGCGCGGCCGCTGGCGCACCTCCTGGTAGATGCGGCCGATGTACTCGCCGAGCAGGCCGATGCCGAACAGCGCGATGCCGATCAGCATGAAGGCGATGCCGAACAGGGTGAACAGCCCGCCTTCCTCGGGGCCGAGCACGATGCGCCGCGCAGCGAGGTAGACCACCAGCACCGCGGACAGCAGCGAGATCGCCATGCCGCCGAGGGAGAACAGCTGCAGCGGCACCAGCGAGAAGCCGGTCACGAGGTCGAAGTTGAGGCGGATCAGGCTGTATAGCGAATACTTCGATGTGCCCGCGAAGCGCTCCTCGTGGCCGACCACCACCTCGGTCGGGTTCTGCGCGAACTGCCAGGCCAGTGCGGGGATGAAGGTGTGCAGCTCGTTGCAGCGGTTGATCGTATCGACGATGCGCCGGCTGTAGGCGCGCATCATGCACCCCTGGTCGGTCATGCGGATGCGCGTGATGCGCTCGCGGACGCGGTTCATCGCACGCGAGGCCACGCGCCGCCACAGGCGATCATCGCGCTGGCGGCGGATCGAGCCGACGTAGTCGTGGCCGGCGTCCATGCGCTCGAGCAGCAGGTGGATGTCCTCGGGCGGGTTCTGCAGGTCGGCGTCGAGCGTGACGATGCGCTCGCCGCGGCAGTATTCGAAGCCGGCGAGGATCGCCCGGTGCTGGCCGAAGTTGCCGTTGAACATCACCACTCGCGTGACGTCGGGGCGCAGGTGGAACTGGTCGGCCAGCAGCTGCGCCGAGCGGTCGTGGCTGCCGTCGTTGACGAACACGATCTCGTAGGGCACGCCCAGGGCGTCGAGCGCCGGGTACAGGCGCGCGAACAGTGCCGCCAGCACGGCCTCCTCGTTGTAGACCGGGATGACCACCGAGAGGTCGACGCGGGCGCTCATGTCAGCGGCTCCGCTGTGTGCTGTAGCCTGCGCGTGCGTCGGTCACTTTGCGTGCTTCGATTGGCGCGAGCAAAGGCGCGGGCCGCCCGGGGCCGGCGCACCGGTGCTTGCCCCCCGCTGCGCGGGGGGTGCCCTGCGATGCTCCAGCACCGGCTGGCGCGGCGCAACTCGCTGCGCTCGCTACGCGAGC
>Ga0209922_100346_pt1 | contig 75582 bp, 75 predicted proteins | sample ThiBiot_500_biof_FD_183946 | JGI IMG/M metagenome (GOLD analysis project Ga0209922, IMG submission 183946) | Wastewater bioreactor microbial communities from Cape Town, South Africa - Thiocy_expt_500_biof (SPAdes) | ecosystem: Engineered > Bioreactor > Thiocyanate-remediating > Anaerobic-Aerobic ... | reverse complement strand
GAAGCTCAAATCGCTGTCGAATGCAGAAAGCTTCCTCAAGCCGGGCGTCTCGTTCGACAGGCTGGATGAAATCGCCAGGAGATGCAGCGATAATGAGGCCGCCAGACGCCTCAACCAGGCCAAAGCACAACTCTTTCAACTCATCAACAAATCTCGACAACGCGCCGCCTGAGTCAACTCCGATTGCCCCGCTCGCTCAGGCTCATGTGTGAATTGGAAAATACTGCGACGGCACGCTGACACACAACAGGAGCAAGGGCAGTCCGCCCTCCGTTCGCGCTGTCTGCTGCCTGCTTCCTGAGCAGAACCGTGCCCTGGTCGCCACCTCGACCGTCGCGGCACGAATGGGGCCTCTCAACGATGGACGGGTGAAATATCCGGGTGAGCGCCGCCAGTTGGCAAGCCCGCCTGGGCAGCCAATGCCAGTCGCGACAATTGATAGAGGGCTGGAATGAATGGCATGCGCTTAAACAATTCGTCATGAAAAAGACGCGCGAGTATCTTTTGCCGCAACTCGATGCGCATCGGGCTGCAACAAGCAAACCGGAAAAGGCCGAAGCCCCTGAACAGGATCGAATGGAAAGGCGGCTTCGTTGACCCACTCGTTTTACGGAGGAATGACATGACAATCAAACTATATGACCTGGCCGCTGCGAATCCGAAAATCATGTTTGGCCCGTTCTCGTGGCGCAGCCGTATGGCGCTGCTGCACAAGGGGCTGGACTTCGAAGTCGTGCCGTGGCGTTGGAGCGACCCGAATATCGGGCCTAAAGGTTTAGCAAGCGTGCCCGTGCTTCATGACGGCGACAATTGGATCGGGGACAGCTGGGACATCGCGCTCTACCTGGACAGGCAGTATCCCGACAAGCCGACCTTGATGCACGGCGCGGAAGGCCAGGCGGCCGCGCAATTCGTCATGTCGATTTGCGGTGCCATGGTGTTTCCGGGGGCGATCCCCGCCGCCGTCTATCAGGCGTATCAAATCCTCGACGAGACCTCGAAACCCTTGTTCCGCAAGAGCCGGGAGGAAATGTTCGGCTGCACGCTGGAAGCCATTCACGTGGGCGAGGAGAAGGGCAAGGCAGGTCTGGCCGCTGCGCTCGTACCGTTCAATGAAACCCTGGCCAGCGCGCCATTCCTGGGTGGAGATTCGCCCACCTATGCCGACTTCGCGCTTTTCGGCGTGCTCAAGTGGGTCGACATCGTAAGCAGCTACCGCGTCATCGACGATTCCAGCGACGTGGGCAAGTGGTTCGTGCGTCTGGAGAACATGTACAACGGTTATGCACGCGACGTGCCCACCGTTCGCAACACCAGATAGCGCGTGGTGCATCGTCGGCGCTACCCCGGCCCTGACCGGCATGACGATAGCGTCGACGACGAAGTTTTAGTGAAGTGATGGAAGGATCGGAAATCAATGAAACATTCAGAAACCGAGCGCGAAAAAATCCTGCTTGCCGCGATCACCGGCGCCAACGCCAGCCCCAACTGGCTGACCAGCGACATGGTGGATGCGTTGCTGGGTGGGCATGGCATGCTCAACATTGCCGTGGTGAATATCGCGGACGTTCTGGTGAGTCAGATGACACGCGGTGCGGACACCAAGCTCCGCCTCGCCAACGCATCGAGCATTCCGCTCGATGATGTGCTGGAAAAGGCCATCAAGGCGGCCATGGCGGCGGGCGCCGCGCCGGCGAACGCCGCGCTGTTGAGCGCGGTCATGCTCTATTTCACGGGGACCAAAGCGCAAGTCGGCATCCCGGCGGGCAATCGCAAGCTGGGTGCCCGGGCGCGGATGCTGGCGGGGGTGGACCGCTCCGGCGTGGCTGTCATTCCAACCTCGAAAAAGAACAACAAGGTGTCGGGTTTTGCCGCGGTCATGGCGGTTCACCAGGCGCTGATTGCGGGCGAACTGTCGCCGGTCAGCGGGGACGATATGGTGGTCTCGGGCGGGCCATTGGTGGGTCACAGCCGCCTCGGCGAGGACATCATTTTTCCGGCCATGGCCGCCAACGGCGCGCGTGTCGGCACCCGGGCGATGATGGCTGCCATGGCCGGTGCGGCGATGAAACCGCAGAAGGTCAATGCGGCCGTGTTCGGGGCGGCGGCGATCCTGGAAATCATCCACCCGGACGCCGACGTTGCCGAGGAGTGGGGGCCGCATGGCAAGGTGACCACGACTTACGTTGCCGGAAAGTCCGCCGCTGAAACCGCGGGGCTCCCGGACACGCTGCATGTTCGCATCACCGGTCAGGAATACGACACGGCCCAGGTCATCGGCGATCTGGGGCTGATGCTCAAGGATATCGGCGGCCCATCGGTGATCGGCATCATGGCTGTTGACGAGATCCTGGGGATGTTCGAGGAAGGCATCGCCGGCAGTTCCGCGGGTCCGGTCAATCCCCCTCTGGGGCATGTCTGTACGGACGCCGTCATTGCCATGAAGTGCCTCCTGGAGGAGGGAGAAACGTCAGAAAGCGTGGCGCTCGCTCTCCGCAAGCGGCGTTTCGACATGGCCTTCGATCCGGAAGTGTCCATGGTCGCCATGAACATCGTGGCGAAGAAAGCGATGCAGTTGATGGGTGGGCCGGTCACGAACGCCATGATTCTTGCTTCGGAGCCGACGCGGGCCAAGGCCCTGTATCGGCGCGCGGCCAAAACCTACGATGATCTGAAGGCCGGCAAGGAGCTCGCGGAAATCGTCCGCGAACTGGACGATGAACGGAAGACCAATGTCGAAGCCAATGTGGGCAAGTTCTTCAGCAAGATGATGAACAAGGACGTCACGATCCGTCTGACCCATATCGGCCCGGGCGCTCGCCGCTCCAGCAAGCTGGCAAAGGAGTGGTATGCCTTCGACGCGCATCTGGATGCGGAAATTACCGTGGATGGCGTGACCACGAGGCTCGAACGCTATGCGGATCAGGTGATTCCGGACGTCGCTCAAGGCAGGCGGCAGGATATCGCCTGGGCAGTGCCCATGGTGGTCCCGCTCGCAAGTGAAATTCTGCTTTCATCCAACGTGATCATGAACGTCACCGTGCCCGCCGCAGTCGCCGCGGCCATGGGGAAGATGACGCCGCAGGAAGCAGGCAAGGTTGCTCAAAAGGCCGCTTTTGTGTCGTCGGGCATTCCGGGCTCCAACGTGAATGCCGAAGCGGCGGCCAGAATGGCTGTCCTGGTCATGGAAAACTAGCCGGCAAGGCGACGGTATGACAGCCCTGCCTGCATGCGCGGAGCGATTCGTCAGGCAAGCAGAAGCTGTCTTCCGGATGGTGGGGTAAACATATGGCAGAGCCGATACGCCTCATGATGGCGCAGGTCGATGATGTTCCGGGAGAGCTGATGGGCGAATTCATCCGGCGCGCGGAAGCGCTGGGCGCCCGCAATGTGCAGGTCGTGGCAAGCGTGACCAAGAAAGGCCGCCCCGGGTACATCGTCTATGTCGATGTCCCCGGCGAGATCGAATCGGATGTGGCTTTCCTGCTGGGCTCTGAATTGGGCGCGTGGGGCTATCGCGTCCTGAGCGCCGAGCATCACCATTTCGAGATCGAGCGTTTCAACGTCTCCCTGGAGGTCGATGCCGACGATGCGACCTACCGCTTCACGATCCGCATGAAGACGGTATCCCGTTCGGGCACGCTGCTGCGCGTCAAGGCGGAACACGATGATCTGGCGTCGATCTGCCGAAGCCTGCGAGAGGCGAAGCGCCAGCTTCCGATCATGGTCCTGAAGGCTTCGGTGGAAAGCCAGTTTTCCGACCAGCACCTGACCGGCGCACCCTTGCGCGTGAAGATCTGATGCCGAACGGCATCACGAGGAGAGGTGCCGGTGAATGATCGAGCTCGAAATGGACAAGGAGCAGAAATGATGCACATCCATCTGGATCCGCTGGGCGGCGTCGCCGGAGACATGTTCGTGGCGGCCCTGCTCGACCTGCGCCCCGACCTGGCGTCGCCGGCCATTGCGGCGGTGCGCGCCGCGGGCCTGGGCGACGACATCGATCTGGCGTTCGTGCCTTTCTCGGACGGCATACTGGCCGGCAGCCGGTTCGACGTGGCCGAATCGCCGACACGCGGCCTGTCCGGCCGCGGCGCTGGCCAGGTGCAGGCTGTCGGGCATCGGCACGTGCACGAACACCGGCACGCACACGTGCATGCGCATCACCCGCACGCAGACGATGCGCCGGGCGACGCGTCCGGCCACGGGGGCGCGTACGTTTACCAGCGGGCGAAGCCGCACAGCCATACGCGCTGGTTCGACATCCGCGCGCGGCTGGAGGCCTCCGCTCTCGAACCCGCCGTGTGCCGACGGGCGATCGAAATCTTCAGCCTGCTCGCCGAGGCCGAAGCGCGCGTTCATGACAAGCCCGTGGCAGACGTCTCGTTCCACGAGGTCGGCGCATGGGATTCGATTGCCGATATCGTCGCCGCCGCCTTCCTGATCGAATCGCTCATGCCGTGCGAGTGGTCCATCGGGGCCATCCCGATCGGATCGGGCCTGGTTTCGACGGCGCATGGCATGCTGCCCGTTCCCGCGCCGGCGACGGCATTGCTGCTCGACGGTTTTCTCTGTTTCGACGATGGCCTGACAGGCGAACGCGTCACCCCGACCGGGGCCGCCATCATTCGGCATCTCCAACCCGCCCGCGGCATCGGCCAGGCGCCCAGGCGGCTGGGGAAATCGGCGCACGGTTTCGGAACCCGACGCTTGCCCGGCCGAAGCAATGTGCTTCGGGTGCTCGAGTTCGAAGCGGCGGCATCGCGCGTTGACGCGGACCGGGTCGCAGTCATCAATTTTGAAATTGACGACCAGACGCCCGAAGACCTTGCAGAAGGTCTCGACAAGCTGCGCGGGGTGGAAGGGGTGATCGATGTGACCCAGCATGCGGCGACGGGCAAGCGCGGCAGGGCGATGGCCGCGGTCCAGCTCCTGGCAAAACCCGAATGGGCGGAAACGGTTTCCGCTGCGTGCTTCTCCGAGACCACCACGCTGGGCCTGCGCATGCAGGTGACCGACCGGCTGATCCTGTCGAGACATGAAGCGCTTGCAAGCGACGGGGTTCGAGTGAAATTCGCCCAACGTCCCGCCGGCCTGACAGCGAAGGCGGATATCAAGGATGTAGCGGATGCGGACGGCCATGCCGGCCGGCAGCGGCTACGGGATTGCGCAGTATCCGAGGTGAGATCGAAATGACGAATGATTCAGTATTGACGGACATCGGCCGCCTGACGGCTGTTCTCAAGGATTGCGGGCCGGTGGCGATCGCCGTCTCCGGAGGCGTGGACAGTTTGACCCTCGCTTTCGTGGCGCATCGGGAACTCGGCGGCGAGGCGCAGATGTTCCATGCCACGTCGCCCGCGGTTCCCCCCAGCGGAACGGAGCGGGTCAGGCGCTATGCGGAAAGCGAGGGATGGGCGTTGGCCGTCATCGATGCCGGCGAATTCGACGATGAACGCTATATGGCAAACCCCGCCAATCGATGCTTCTATTGCAAGAGCAATCTGTATGACGCCCTGGCCCGGACGACCCGGCGGCAGTTGCTGTCCGGCACCAACCTCGATGATCTCGGCGACTGGCGGCCCGGCCTGCAGGCCGCGGCGGAACATGCTGTCAGACATCCCTTTGTCGAAGCCCGCATCACCAAGGACATGGTGCGCGCCATCGCCCGTCGATACGGATTGGACGAGGTCGCAGAACTTCCGGGGTCTCCTTGTCTGTCCAGTCGCGTGGAAACCGGCATCAGGATCATTCCGGAGGCGTTGAGGTCGATCGACGAGATCGAGAGACTGGTGCAGCGAATACTGAATCCGAAGACGGTCCGGTGCCGGATCCGCAGCCAGGGACTGGTGGTGGAGCTGGACGAGGCGTGCTACGCCAGCTTTGACGGCGGGCAGCGAACAAAGGTGCTGGAGGAGCTTGGTCACCTGAGCATCCTGCAAAAGTATCCGTCCACCCATGCGGTCGAATTCGTCCCGTATGTACGGGGCAGTGCTTTCCTGAGGAACGAAACATGAGCCAATCAGAGATCAAGCTGGATCACCATCGGGCTAACCGTATCGGAATCGAGGAAGCGATCTATTGCGCGGGCAAATCCGATGATCAAATCGGAACCATCCTGGGTCAATTGCGTGCGGTGCACAAGAGTTGCCTGCTGACGCGGCTCAGCCCGGAAAGCCATGCCCGGATCAGTGCGGAGTTTCGGCCGATGCTGGATTACGAGCCCGCTTCCCGAACCGCTTTTTTCAACTGGCGCGCCAGGCAGACCGAACCGGCACAGGTGGCCGTGCTGACCGCAGGCAGTTCGGATGTGCCCGTGGCCCGGGAAGCCATCCGCACACTCGCCTACGCGCACGTCGATTCGCTCGCCGTGTTCGACGTCGGGGTGGCGGGCCTGTGGCGCCTGACGGAACGCATGGAAGAGATCAGGAAATACCCGGTAGCCATCGTGGCGGCTGGCATGGACGCCGCCCTGCCCAGTGTCATCGGCGGGCTTTTTCCGGGCTTGATCATCGCGATCCCGACATCGGTTGGATATGGCGTGGCCGCGGGTGGGGCCACGGCCTTGAACGCGATTCTGGCGTCCTGCGCTTCGGGCATCACGACGGTCAATATCGACAACGGTTACGGGGCGGCGTGCGCAGCGCTCCGCGTGCTCAACATGTCACGACGGACCGGCGGCGCGGCGGTGGCCGATGAGGGCGACAAACGTCAGCCAGTCGCAGCCTGGAGCGCGCCATCCCACGCAGCAAAAAAACCGGTTTGTTGAGCCCCTGATTTGCCATTGCACGTCTGTCTGGCAGGCGTGCAATGGCAAATGTCATCAGCATGGCATCGAATAATTTCTAACTTGCGATCATGAATGGAAGGGGAAATATGAAGAAGACTCAATTAATGGTGGCGCTTGCCACCCTCGGCCTGGCCGGGTCCGCCCTCGCGACCGACGGCTATTTCTCACATGGCTATGGGATGAAAGCGAAGGGCATGGGTGGCGCGGCCACTGCCATGTCCGATGACGCCTTCGGCGGCGCCAACAACCCGGCCTCGATGGCGTTCGTGGGCAACCGCCTGGATCTGGGCGTCGATGTGTTCAGCCCGCGCCGCGAAGCGAGTCGCACGGGTAGTGGCGTGATTAACGGCAACGGCTCGGTGGACAGCGATTCGAATTATTTCCTGGTTCCCGAACTGGGCTATAACCGCATGCTCAACCCCGATCTGGCCCTGGGTGTCACGGTGTATGGAAACGGCGGGATGAATACCGACTACCCCGCTTTTGCAAATGGCCCCAACCTGCTGGGCGGTCAAGGCAAGCTGGGGGTCGATCTGATGCAGTTGATCGTGGCGCCGACCGCGGCCTACAAGATCGCTCCGAACCATTCGATCGGTATTTCCCCGCTGATTGGCTATCAGCGTTTCAAGGCTCACGGCGTGCAGGCGTTTAATGGTTTCACTTCCAGCCTGGGCAATGTCACCAACCGCGGCTACGACGACAGCTTTGGCTACGGCGTGCGGATCGGCTATATGGGAAAACTGACCCCGACCTTCAGCATTGGCGCGGCGTATGCGTCGACGATGAAATTCGACGAATTCTCCAAATACAAGGGCCTGTTTGCCGAGCAGGGCGGCATGGACATTCCGGAGAATTACAACCTCGGCGTGGCCTGGCAGGCAACGCCGGCTTTCCTGGTCGCGCTGGATTACCAGCGCATCAATTACTCCAACGTGAATTCGGTCGGCAACCCCAGCACCAACCTGGCCTTCGCCCCGCTTGGCGCCGACAATGGTCCGGGCTTTGGCTGGAAAGATGTGGACGTATGGAAACTGGGCGTCGAATACCGGTACAGCCAGCAATTGACACTGCGTGCGGGCTACAACCATACGGACAACCCGATCCAGTCACGTGACGTCGTGTTCAATATTCTCGCGCCGGCCGTCGTGAAGGATCACGCCACGCTGGGCTTCACCTACACCCTGGCGTCCGGGAACGAGTTGACCATGGCCTATATGCACGCGTTCAAGAATGATGTGACGGGCCCTGATGGTTTCTTCGGCGGCACCGACAAGATCGAGATGTACGAGAACTCGCTGGGCATCGCCTATAGCTGGAAGATGTAATTTTTCGGCCAGGTATTGCCATCGAACCGGGGTCGAAAGCCCCCGGTTTCAGACCACTCCTCCCCGTCTTTTCACGAAGACGGGTTTTTTGTTTCACGATGACTCCAGTGCCGCAGTTCGCTGGACTACGCCAAGGCTAGATACAGCAGGTTTATCAATAGCTTAGGCGAGTTCAACATATGCCGGTGCTTTCCGAAACTTGACCCGGCTTCCCCTCGCGTGGCTCCCATGCGGCTCCTGGAAACCGGGCTTTCCGAGGAGTCATCATGGCGAAGATCAAGCTCACCAAGTCCGCAGTCGATGCGGCAAGGCCCCAGGCGCAGGCCATCGAACTGCGGGATACCGTGGTGCCCGGCTTCCTGTGCAAGATCACCCCGGCGGGCCGCAAGGTGTTCATGCTCCAATACCGCACGAACGCGGGCGAGCGCCGCAAGCCCGCCTTGGGCCAGTATGGGGAACTGACCGTCGAGCAGGCCCGCGTCATGGCGCAGGAGTGGCTGGCCGAGGTACGCCGGGGTGGCGACCCCAGCGCGGCCAAGAACGCCGCCCGAAAAGCTCCGACGATGAAGGAGTATTGCCACACCTTCATGGAGGACTATTCCAAGCAGCGCAACTCGATAACGCAGCGACGGGTCGGGGGCATTGGCAGCATCTTTCGCTGGCATGATCGCGCCGTACCCGGCAATGACAGGGTGGCTTGCATCCTGGGCCACGGCACTTCCTGTCATTGCCAACCCGAGAACCAGTCCGACTAGCCAAGGAAGCATCCGCGCGCGCGCCGTGCTCGATTGCATGAATCTCTCCAGTTTGCGTTGCCTGTGAACGGGAGCAATCTGCGGTGGCTTCCGTAGCCCTCATATCCCCATAGCAGCCGGATGGGCCTCAAGCGAGCCTGGCGGCGCGGGCTGGCTCCGGGGGCTTCTGCACCAGGCTGTCAAACGGGAGCTACGGCCAGCCAAATGATGCGAAACGAATGTAGCTCCACCCCGAGCGGTCGGGCGTCCCGGCGTACCGCCGTACCGTCGTCGCGCTGTCGTGCTTCGCATTGAGCCGCGTGCCGCGTCTCCCCCTCCGGGCTTCCATCGCTGACGCCTCCGGCCCGGATTCCTAGATCCGGGCCTGCGCGCTTCGCTTGCCGTGCGGTCGGCGTGCGGGACGGCCGTTGCCTTGTCCAGCCGTCTCCCCTGACTTCATCACCTTCACCGCGACTGTAGCCCGCGCCCGTGTGCCGTCAAGGCGCGCAGGGCCGTGTCCTCGGCTGCGCCTGCGGGCCGCACCAACCCTGCGCTTGCCTCCTGACGGCATCAGTGTCCGGGCAGATGGCCTGAAACCGATCAATACGCGGCAGCAGCCACTTGGAGGCAAAGGCAGGGCTGACCGTCACGGTGAGTACCCCGCTGGTCGATCCCTCCCGCAACCGTTCCATCCCCAGCGTCAATCGGTCGAAGCCGGCACGAATGTCCGGTAGGGCGTGCTCGGCCGTCTCGGTCGGAACCAGCCGGGCCTTCCCGCTGTTGCCCCGCACGAACAGCGGCGTCCCCAGCCAGTCCTCCAGCGTGCGAACAAGTTGGCCGACGGCTGCCGGCGTCACGTTCAGTTCGGCTGCGGCTGCGGAAAAGCTCTGGTGACGGGCGCTGGCCTCAAATGCGCGCAGGGCGTTCAGATGGACGGGCGATTTCATGTCGATAAAGTTTTTCTTTCAGTTAGAGACACTTTATCTGATTTGTCGGCGGTAGAGAATCAAGGAAAAATCCGTATCCATACCAAGGGCTACCCTTCTGGAATCCCTGGGCGGCCTCCGGCGCACCGGCAAGCTAAATCACCGATACATAGTTTTTCTTGCCATCAATGTTGCCGACCATCAACCAAGTCTGCCCTCGGCAGAAGAGAGAGATTTCACATGAGCAAGCAATTTGACGGCAAGAAGCTGCTGGTCGTTGGCGGCACCAGCGGGATCGGCATGGAAACGGCCCGCACGGTACTGGCCCAAGGCGGCAGCGTGGTCATCGTGGGCAGCCGCCCGGAGAAGACCGAAGAAGCACGCAAGGCGCTTTCGGCCCTGGGGACGGTCACGGCGCTGACCGCCAACCTGTCCAGCGACGAAGGATTGGCCGAGCTGCTGAAAGCCATCGACGAGCAGCACCCCGACATTGACCTGCTGGTCAACGCCGCCGGCGTGTTCTTCCCCAAGCCGTTCCTGGAGCATTCGGACGCCGACTACGACCAGTATATGAAGTTGAACAAGGCGTTCTTCTTCATCACGCAAAGGGTCGCCGGCAATCTGGTTGCCAAGGATCGCCCTGGTGCCATCGTCAACATCGGCTCGATGTGGGCCAAGCAGGCCATCGCCGCCACGCCGTCGTCGGCCTATTCGATGGCCAAGGCCGGGTTGCATTCGCTGACCCAGCATCTGGCAATGGAACTGGCACCCAAGCACATCCGCGTCAACGCCGTGTCGCCGGCCGTGGTCGAAACCCCGATCTACGAGGGATTCATCCCCAAGGCCGAGGTGCATGGCGCGCTGCAAGGCTTCAACGCCTTCCATCCGATCGGTCGTGTTGGCACGCCACAGGACGTTGCCGAGGTCGTCGCCTTCCTGCTCTCGGACAAGGCGGGCTGGGTCACGGGCGCGACCTGGGACGTGGACGGCGGCGTGATGGCCGGTCGCAACTGATGCACGGCGGGCAAGCAATCGACGCTTGCCCTGTCCGCGCATGTTTTATCCACCTGTCAGCAAGGAGAAATGCACATGGTCTATCTGCAAATCACGCTCAAGATCGCCGAGGCCAATCGGGCCGCTGCCGCCGGCATCTACCAGAAATACAAGGGGCCGTTCCTCGATACGATCGCGGGCGCAAAAAGCAAGGAACTGCTGGTACGCAACGAGGACGTACAGGTGCTGCATGGCTTCGTCAGCCAGGAGGATGCGAGCGCCTACCTCCAGAGCGAGTTGTTTACCACCGACGTGGTGGCCGGCCTGAAGCCGCTGCTCGATGCAGACCCTGAAGTTCGCATCTATCAGGTTGCTTGATGCCTCGCTGTTGCCGGGTGCGCCGATTGCACACCCGGCATCATTCCTCCAGAGAACGTGGACTGGCCCGCGATTCGGGCCTATCCGCGTCCCTGCCGTGACAGGAACGATACCAATGCGCCTCAATGCCGATTTTTCGCGCCGCGCCATCGTGACGCCCGAGCAGTATCAGTGGGTGGCTTCTCCCCAAAGTGGCGTCGAAAGGGTGATGCTCGACCGCGTGGGCGAGGAAAAAGCCCGAGCCACCAGCATCGTGCGCTATGCGCCGGGTTCCTGGTTCCCGCAGCACCCGCATCCGGGTGGCGAAGAAATCCTTGTGCTGTCGGGCACGCTCTCCGAAGACGACGCGCACTATCCGGCGGGTTGGTACATGCGCAATCCTCCCGGCTCCAGCCACCAGCCCGCCAGTGGCGAAGGTGCGGTCATCTTCGTCAAGCTCTGGCAGATGCAGCCGGACGAACGCCGCAGTGTGCGTATCGACACACACGACCCGAACGCATGTCCTGCTGGCCGTTCCACCCCAGCTCGCGGTCAACAGCATTGAGTTTGCGCCGGCCTTGCCCGATGCGTTGCTGCGGAAATGGCAAGCGTGCGGCACATGGATGGCCCCCCATGCCAAGTATGTTGCCGTCTATGACACTCCGTTCTGGCGCGAGCAGGGGCTTTCCGGCGAGGCGCGCAGCGCCGTCGGGCCGATGGGGGAAATACACGACGCCTCATCCGGGGACGGCGACGCCGCGCTGTTCGGATTCCTGGGCGTGCCTGCGCATGTGCGGCGTCAGGCACCGGAGGCGGTCTTGCTTGCCCACTGTCGCGCCCAGCTTGTTCGCCTCTTCGGAGAACAAGCGGCGCAGCCGAAGGCGGAAATCCTGAAGGATTGGGCCAGCGACCCCCACACGGCGGTTCCCGGCGACGGGAACCCGGATCTCAACCACCCGGTTCCACCGCCTGCAACAGCGTCTGCCGCACCTTGGGAAAACCGGCTCATCGGCATCGCCAGCGAATGGTCGCCGAACTTCTCCGGCTACGTGGCCGGAGCTATAGAAGCAGCCCGTCTCGGGGTTGAAACACTGCTTCTCCCAACACGGCAGCGTCCAGCCGTTCTGAATTGATGTTGGAGTGATGACCATGAAGACCACCTACCGCGCAATGCAAGTGACCCGGCCCGGTGTCCTTGAACTGGTGGAGCGTCCCATGCCTGCGCCCGGTATGGGCGAAGTGCTGATCGAGGTCGAAGCCTGCGGCATCTGCGGCGCCGATGCCAGCGACATTGAGCGGGCCGATCCCGCCCTGCAACCCCCGCGCGTACCCGGCCATGAGGTGGTCGGGCGCATCGCGGCGCTTGGCGAGCACACCCCTTCCATCTGGAAAGTGGGACAGCGCGTGGGTGTGGGCCGACTCGGTGGTCACTGTGGCGAGTGCGTCCAGTGCCGGCAGGGCCACTTCCAGCTTTGTCTCGACCAGCCCATCACCGGGGCGAGCCGCGACGGTGGCTATGCCGAAATGATGCTGGCGCGCGCTACCGGCCTGGTGTCGATACCGGACGAACTCGATGCCGAGGCAGCCGCACCGATCCTGTGCGCCGGCATCGCTACCTTCAATGCGCTCAAGAAGTGCGGTGCGCAGGCTGGGGACACGGTAGCGGTGCTGGGCATCGGCGGGCTGGGGCACATGGCGCTCCAGTACGCGCGCCGCATGGGGTTCCGGGTGGTCGCCATCGGGCGTGGCCGCGACATCGCGGAAGACGCGCTGAAGCTGGGTGCCCATCTCTATATCAACACCCATCAGGAAGACGCCACGGCCAAGCTCAAGAGCATGGGGGGTGCCCAAGCCATCGTATCCATGATCGACCATGCCGAAACGGTGTCGGCGCTCTTGGCCGGCCTGGCACCCGAAGGACGGCTGGTGGTGCTCAATCCCGGCAAGGAGCCGCTGACAGTCCCCGCAGGTCTGTTGGTCGGCGGCCAACGAAGCATTCTTGGTTCGATCACCGGCACGCCCTACGACAACGAGAAGACTCTGAACTTCAGCGTGCTGGCGGACGTGCGCCCTTGGATAGAAACCATGCCACTGGAAAAAGCCCAGGACGCTTACCAGCGGATGAAGTCCGGTGACGTCAGGTATCGCATGGTACTGACCATGCGCTAGTTGAATCGAAGCTGCACGAACCCGTTGACCTGGCACGCATCCGTGCATCCAAAGTTTCACTTAATGCACGCCGGGTACGCTTTGCAAGTTTGCGTAGCGGGCAGTGGTTCCCGCAAATGGAGAAGCTATACGTCCCAGCGCCAGCATCGGCATTCCTCTGGTGGAAATGCCTCGGCACGTTTTACAGAACAGCGAAGTACCCCGGCGTCATGGAAAAGCCACAAGGGACATTTCGCCCATCACATGAATCGTTATTCTTCCCCCGAGTCCACCATGCCAAGCACCAGCGCCGCCTCAGTGAATACCACCTCTCTTGAACTTTCCGAGCGCGAGCAACGCGGCAACATCATCCGCCTTACTCTGGCGCAAGCGTTGGCCGGCGCGAACTCGGTGGTGGTCTATGCTACTGGCGCGATCATTGGCCACATGCTGGCCCCGAACAAGACGCTGGCAACCCTGCCGATCTCCATCTTCGTGGTTGGCATGGCGGCGTGCATCCTGCCGGCAGGGAGCATCGCCCGTCGCCATGGTCGCCGCGCCGCATTTCTGGCCGGCACCGGCTGCGGCGTGTTGACCGGGCTGCTGGCAGCAGTCGCAGTGGTGTTGGGATCGTTCTGGCTGTTCTGTCTGGCAACCTTCTTTGGCGGTGCCTACGCGGCCGTGGTGCTGTCCTTCCGTTTCGCCGCCGCTGATGGCGTCGATGCCCCACGGCGAGCGCGTGCGCTGTCCTTCGTGATGGGTGGCGGCGTGGTGGCTGGCGTCGTGGGGCCGCAGTTGGTGACTTACACCATGTACCTGTGGCCGGCGCATATGTTCGCCGCCACTTTCGTCGCGCAAGCGGCCGTGGCTGCGCTATCGGCCATCGTGCTGCTGGGGGTTCGCCTGCCAATGCCAAGCGCCGAGGAAGTGGCGTCGGGGCGTCCATTAGGCACGATCGCACGCCAGCCGCTGTTCATCACTGCGGTGATCTGCGGGGCGGTGTCATACATGCTGATGAACTTCCTGATGACCGCCGCGCCCCTGGCAATGCAGATGTGCGGTCACTCGCAGGAAAGTTCCAACCTTGGCCTGCAATGGCACGTCATTGCCATGTACGCCCCCAGCTTCTTTACCGGAAGATTGATAACGCGCTTTGGTGCTGGCCGCATCGTGGCAGCAGGGTTGCTGCTCACCGGCCTGTCTGCCGCCGTGGGTCTGATGGGAATCGATATTGCCCACTTCTGGCTGACCCTGATCCTGCTCGGGGTCGGTTGGAACTTCGGCTTCATTGGCGCTTCCGCACTGGTGCTTGAGTGCCATCGCCCGGAGGAAAAGACCCGTGTGCAATCGCTCAACGACTTCATCGTCTTCGGCACGATGGCCGTGGGTTCGTTTGCCTCGGGCGGCCTGCTGGCCGTCTATGACTGGAACATGGTGCTGTGGGTGTCGTTCGCGCCGCTGGTGCTGGCGATAGCGGCATTGATGCTGGCACGGCCAACAAGATCTATCGCCACTGATTGAAGAACATGGCCGCGCGATGCCTCAGTCGTATTCGGCTGGAAACACCGATCAACTCCAATCCACAAGAGAGAAGCAACGATGGCCAACGCAAGAGTAAAGCCCTGGCAGGATGGCGATGCCGCCCCCGCCGAACTTCTGGAAAGCATGCAGGCGCGTCGCCCGAACGGCGAGCTCATCGGTATCGACCGCGTCCTGCTCAAGAGCTTCCCGCTGGCGACGGGATGGAACGGCCTGCTTGGCCGGGTACGGGCCGAATTCGAGCTGGCTCTCGAATACCGGGAACTCATCATGTGCCGCGTGGCGGTGCTCAACCGCGCCGAGTTCGAGTGGAATGTTCACAAGCCGGCTTACCTCCAGGCAGGTGGCACGCTGGAAAAATGCGAAGCACTGCGCAAGGACGATATTGCACCGCTGTTCGACGAGAAGGAGCGAGTGCTGCTGGCATTGACAGACCAGTCCACCCGCAATGTCGAAGTCGATGAGTCTGTCATCGAGAAAATCAAGTCGATTTTCGGAGAGCAGCAGACCGTGGAAGCCGTCGCGACGGTCGCCGCTTACAACATGGTGTCGCGCTTTCTTGTCGCCCTTGCGATTTGAGCCGTCCGATGCTCGGCCAAACATCCCTCGCTGACTAACTGACATACACAATGACTACGGCAACACATCGTCACCTCATCGTTCTCGGCTCAGGCCCGGCCGGCTGGACAGCCGCCGTCTATGCTGCGCGCGCGAACCTCAAGCCTCTGGTAATCACCGGCTTGCAACAAGGCGGGCAACTCATGACCACCACCGAGGTGGACAACTGGCCGGGTGACGCCCACGGCCTGATGGGGCCGGATTTGATGGCGCGGATGCAGGCCCATGCCGAACGCTTCGACACCGAGGTGGTGTTCGACCACATCCACACCGCCGACCTGTCGCAGCGTCCATTCCGGCTCAAGGGCGACGCGGGTGACTACACCTGTGACGCGCTCATCATCGCCACCGGTGCAACCGCCAAGTACCTTGGAATCCCTTCTGAAGAGACCTTCAAGGGCCGTGGTGTTTCCGCATGTGCCACCTGTGACGGCTTCTTCTACAAGGACCAGGACGTGGTCGTGGTCGGCGGCGGCAACACCGCCGTGGAAGAAGCCCTGTACCTGTCCAACATCGCCCGCAAGGTCTACCTGGTGCACCGCCGTGACACCTTGAAGGCCGAAAAGATCATGCAGGACAAGCTGTTCGCCAAGATCGAGGCCGGCAAGATCGAGCCGGTCTGGCATCACGCCCTGGACGAGGTGCTTGGCAACGATACGGGCGTCACCGGGATGCGCTTGAAGTCGGTGCTGGATGGAAGTTCGCGCGAGATCGACGTGCAGGGCTTCTTCGTCGCCATCGGCCACAGCCCGAACACCTCGCTGTTCGCTGGCCAACTGGAAATGAAGAATGGCTACCTGAAGATCCAGACCGGCTTGGACGGCAACGCTACCTGCACCAGCATCCCCGGCGTGTTCGCTGCCGGCGACGTGGCCGATCAGGTGTACCGACAAGCGATCACATCCGCCGGCTTTGGCTGCATGGCGGCATTGGATGCGGAGCGATTCTTGAGTCCAGCGCCGGCCCAATCCAGCACGGTTGGCTAATGGTGGAGACGCTGGCAGCGTGGCCTACATAGCCGGCTGCCAGCGCCGCTGACAATACGGTTCAACACAACGGGACAAGAAGCTCGGCGACCAATCCGCCGCTTTCTCCGGGCTTCATGTCCAGTCGTCCCCCGAAGCGTTCGACGATGGCCCGGACGATGGAGATTCCCAAGCCCGCGCCATCATTGTGCTGCCACCCTTGATCCCCGCGCCAGAAGCGTTGCCCGATTTGCTTGGTTTGCTCCGCGCTCAGGCCGGGGCCGCGGTCAGCCACTTCCAGACGGCAGTATCCGGTGGTGCCATTGAAATCCGCGCGCAGTTCGACGGTGCTGCCTGGCGGCGAGTAGCGCAAGGCGTTGTCCACCAGATTGCGAACCGCAATTTCCAGCATTGACCTTGGGATGGGGGTGCCTGCATCGACCCCTTCGGAGAAGATCGTCAGTCGCTTGCGGGAATCATCGCCATTCTGCGCAGCAATGCCGTTGATGACTTCCATGACCGAAGTGCAATCGTCTCCTTCGCTGATGGATGCCTCCGCGCGCACAAGCACCATCATCTGATCCAACGTCCGACGCAGGCGCTTCACGCCTTCATCTGCGCTGGCAAGCGAAGCTGCCACGTCTTCGCCTTCGCTGATTCGGGCAACTTGCAGATGCGTGTCGATCACCGTCAACGGCGTTCGCAGCTCGTGTGCTGCCGCGTCAGTAAACGCCCGCTGGTTGGACAATGCCCGGGCCAAACGCCTCAGCAGACCATTCATCGCGTCCAGAACCGGGCGCAGTTCCGAAGGCGAATGGCTCACCGCAATCGGTGAGGTGTCATCCGCATGTTTGGCGCGCAACTGCTGGGACAGGGCTTTCAGCGGGGACAATCCCCGCCCGATGCCGATCCAAAGCGCCGCCAGGCCACCAAAGAAGGCAATCAGGAATGGCAGCCCGGCGGCGCCAAGCAATTCATTGATGAGCGTGTCCCGCTGGTCGATGCGATCCGCCGTAGTTATCTGATAGCCATTGGCTCGAAGGACATAGATCCTCCACTCGTGCCCCATCACCTCCCGCGTACTGAAGCCTGCGGGCAATGCCTCGAACTCCGAATGCGGCCCGGTCGTCGTTCGGGCCAAGACCTCTCCGTGCAAGGATCGGATTTCGCAGGCGATGCCGTCCTTTCCGCTGACGCGCACGGCCTCGGTGAAGTCGGAGGCTGCCGAGTTCGGTGCCAGCGCAGCGCGTTCAAGAAGCCCTGACACCATGCGCGCCGACATGGCGAGACGACCATCGAGGGTTTGGTCAAGATTGGCGTGGACGCCACGCATCATCAAGGTCGCGGCGGCTCCCCACAGGAGAATCAGCGAGAAGCCAGCAATCAGCACTGCTCGAAGACGAAGGCTCATGTCGTTGGCCTCCATCCCAGGCGGTAGCCAAGCCCGCGCGTAGTCTCGATTGCGTCGGCTCCCAACTTGCGCCGGATGTTGTGGATATGCACGTTGATGGCGTTGCTACTGACTTCTTCATTCAAGCCGTACAGGCGTTCGTTCAGAAGATCGGGAGATACCCAGCGGCCATCCGCGCTGGCCAAGTGCGCCAGAAGATCGACCTCCCGGCGCGACAACGTGACGGACTCCCCATCCAGCCAGGCCAGCCCACTCTCAGGCTCCAGGCGCAAGGGGCCAGCCACGATCACCTGTGCGGCACGCCCTTGCGTTCGCCTGACCAGCGCATGCAATCGGGCCGCGAGTTCCCGGAGGTCGAACGGCTTGACCATGTAGTCATCTGCGCCCCCATGCAACCCTTTCAGTTTGTGCTCGATCGCATCGCGCGCGGTGAGGATCAAGACAGGAAGATGAGGCTCGAAGGCGCGGATGTTGGCGAGCAAATCCATTCCATCGCGGTCAGGAAGACCAAGATCAAGCACTACGGCATGGAAGGTTTCTTCCTTGTGGCTGGCTTCCGCTGCCTGTGCCGTACCGACATGGCGAGCCTCGATGCCGTGCTTGTGCAAGCCGGCCACGATGCCCTTGCCGATCAGTACGTCATCCTCGACCACCAACACCCTCATTTCCGCTCCACCTTGCCACGATCAAACGGTCATGTTAGGCCAGAAACCCATCTCGCGTCAGCGAATGAATAAGCCTCCGCAGCACTTTAGTTTCGCTTAATCGGGCAGGCGCATCCTTCAATCAGCTTTGCTTGGAGGATTCTGATTTGGCTTGGTATCGGCGCGTACTTGTGGCCTTTCTACTGTGCTGCGGTGTGATCGGCAGCGCGTGGGCGAGTGGCCTTCTTCCTTCCTGGGGCAACAGTGATCCGCAATTTCTGGATGCTGCCGATGTGTTCAAGCTGGAGGCCGCGCAAAGGCAGGGCGAGGCGTTCCTGGCGGCGGGGCATATCGCCGATGGCTACTACGTCTATCGCCACTCCATCAAACTGGTCGATGCGCGGGGGCGCGAGGTCGGCCTGAACCTTCCTGCGGGTCAGCCGAAGCACGATGAGTTCTTCGGCGATACGGAAATCTACACGGTCGATGACCTTCGCCTAGTTTGGCCTGCAACGATCCACGGCCCGCTGACGTTGCACTGGCAAGGCTGCGCGGAGGCCGGCATCTGCTATCCGCCGCAGAAAATGCCAGTGGCGTTGCCGCCCCAAAGGGATGCCCCTGTGTCGCCTGCCAGCAGCACAAGCATTCCACCGGAGGCGGACGCCGCCGTCCAGCAGCCCGCATTGCCACCAGCCAATGATTCGGCGGCTTTGCCACTGGCATCCGTACCAGATGCAGCTCCACCGGCAACGCCGCTCTCCAGCCCGGCAGGTGCAGGTGCCGCAGTCGATATGGCGGAAGATCAAGCGGCGGCACAGAAACTCGCGACGCTTGGGCCAGTAGCCGGGACACTACTGTTCTTCGGATTCGGCTTGTTGCTGGCATTCACGCCCTGCACGCTGCCAATGATCCCCATCGTCTCCACGCTGGTTGTCGGCAGCCAGGCCAACCCGCGACGTGCGTTGCTCCTGTCCCTGTCGTATGTCCTGGCGATGGCCGGAACCTACGCAGCCGTCGGTGTTGCCGCCGGCTTGGCAGGTGCCAATCTCCAGGCGACATTGCAATCCCCGTGGCTGCTCGGGGCTTTCGCCGCGCTGTTCCTCATCCTGGCGAGTTCGTTGTTCGGCCTGTTCGAGCTGCGCCTGCCTTCCGCCTTGGTCAACCGCGTCGATTCCGCCAGCAAGGGGCATACGGGCGGACGCATCGCCGGCGCCGCTGCGCTGGGCTTCCTCTCGGCATTGTTGGTCGGGCCGTGCATGACCGCGCCATTGGCGGGCGCGCTGCTCTATATAGGGCAGACTGGCAGCGCGCTATACGGCGGGCTTGCATTGTTCGCCCTTGGCCTCGGGATGGGGCTGCCTCTACTGGCCATCGCCGTGTTCGGTGCTCGGGTTCTTCCCCGGCCTGGCGCATGGATGGAAATGGTGCGGGTGGCATTCGGCTACGTCATGGTCGGCATGGCAGTAATGATGTTGTCCCGGTTCCTGCCCGGCACCGCGAGCCTGCTGCTCTGGGGCATGTGGATCTTGTCCATCGCGATTGGCCTGATCGCCTGGGGTCAGGCCGTGGCGACGAGGCATCGTCTGGCATGGACGCTACGCTCCGGCGCCGCCTTTGCCGGCCTGTGGTCTGTGCTGATGCTCGTCGGTGCAGCGTCAGGAGGGGAATCGACCTTGCAGCCTCTGGCGCATCTGCGAGGAGCGGCAACCGCGCCCGCAACCATCGGCATGACTTACGTTCAAGCAAAGTCCACAGCAGACGTGGATGCCCGAATCGCCGAGGCTGGTGCGCGCGGCCAATGGACGCTGATCGACTTCTACGCCGACTGGTGCGTGAGCTGCCATGTGATCGAACGCAATGTCTTCGGCAACCCGGCTGTCGCCGCTCGTTTGGCAAACGTGCAAATCGTGCGCCCGGACGTGACACGCAACGACGAGGAAGACCAGGCATTGCTCAAACGATGGCAGGTTCAAGGGCCGCCCACGATGATTCTGATCGGGCCAGACGGCGAGGAACGGCGGGCGCAGCGCGTTGTCGGCGAAATCAACGCGGATGGCTTCTTGGGGCGCCTTGATTCGGCGGGGGCGCCATGATCGGCATCGGCCCGTTTTCCATCGACGTGGTGATCGTCGCCATCTCCGCACTGCTGGCTTGGTCGGGCGCGCGGGTGCTGGCACGCCGACTGCCCGATTCACCCCACAATGCCGCGGGGAGCCTGCTTCTCGATGCCCTGCTCGTAGGGTTGGTCTTTGCGCGGCTTGGGTACATCGCCCGGTGGTGGAAGGAATACGCGCAGGCTCCTTGGTCGATGATCGCGATAGGCGATGGCGGATTTTCCTGGTGGTTCGGGGTGTTGGCCGCTCTGTTGTTTGTCGGTTGGCGCACACGATCGACGCGGGCACTGCGGTGGCCGGTTTTTGCAGGTGTTCTGGCCGGGGTTCTCATCTGGGCGGCGGCCGGCGGCGTACTCGCTCTATTGCAACGTTCGGCTCCACCCTTGCCGAACGTCCAACTGGCGGCGCTCGATGAACGTCCTGTGGCGTTGGACTCGTATCTGGGCCGGCCTGTCGTCGTCAACCTGTGGGCGACATGGTGCCCCCCATGCCGGCGAGAAATGCCCGTGTTCGAGCAGGCGCAAGTCGCTTTCCCAGAGATCGCTTTCGTCATGGTCAATCAGGGCGAGCAAGCACCGGCCATAAGGAGCTACCTCGAACGCGAAGGGTTGACGCTCGACCATGTTCTGCGTGACCCAGCATCCGACACGATGCGGGTGATGGGCGCGCGCGGGTTGCCTACCACTCTCTTTTTCGACAGCGAGGGACGCCTGGTGGATATGCACATGGGCGAACTGACGATGGCCAGTCTCAAGAACACGCTCGCGCGCCGCTATGCGCAGAAGTCCCCCTAACCCATAGATCAGGAGTAATAGCGCCATGTTTCTACATCCCTCAAGCTACCGCGTGTCCCTCGGAGCTTGTCTCTTGCTGATGACTGGTTGCAGTCAGGCAGGCACTGCCGCCCAACCACCAGCCATCACGGCTCTGGAAGGTCAGGGTCTTACCATCGTGAAAGAGTTTGATGCGGGAGCAGAAGTACGCGCTTTCGCAGCAGTCGCAGGCGACCAGCCCGTCGCGGCATATCTCACCAAAGACGGAAACGTGATCGTCGGCACGCGGCTGGATGCCAAGGGCAACCGCATCGACGACCCGAAACTCCTGGAACTGGTTGCAAAGCCTATGGCAGAGCGTGCCTGGGCGCAGTTGGAATCGTCCACCTGGGTGTTGGATGGCAAGGCGGATGCTCCGCGCGTGGTTTACACCTTCAGCGATGCCAACTGCCCCTACTGCCATAGCTTTTGGGAAGCTGCTCGTCCCTGGGTGAACGCCGGCAAGGTTCAGATTCGGCACATCCTGGTCGGCGTCATCAGAGAAGATAGTCCGAACAAGGCAGCAGCGATCCTTGGCGCTCCCAACCGTTCTGCGGCACTGTTGGAGAACGAGAGCAAGTTTGGTCAAGGCGGCATCACGCCGGCCAAAAGTGTTCCTGCCAACGTGAGCAAGATTCTGGACGACAACCAGATGCTCATGATGACGATGGGATTCCGCGGAACACCCGGCATCATCGTCCGCGACGAACAAGGTGCCCTCAAGAAATACAACGGTATGCCTCAGCCGGGGGCACTTGCCGAGGCACTTGGCCCACGCTGATACCGTGGGCAATCGTGACAGGGGGATATTTTTATCTGGCAATGGCCGCCCGGTCATTGCCAGATGTTATTCCCATCACCGGAGGAGGCCGCAATGGAACTTCGGCATTTGCGCTGCTTTCTGGCCGTAGCAGAAGAACTCCACTTCGCACGCGCGGCCGAGAAGCTGCACATGGAACAATCCCCCTTGTCACGGGCGATCAAGGAACTGGAGGAGGAGCTTGGCGTGGTGCTGTTCGCACGCACCACGCGCAGCACGCGGCTTACCCGTGCGGGAAGGCTGTTTCTGGAACACGTGCGCCGTGTGTTCGCTGTTCTCCAACAGGCCCGAGACAGCGTGAAGGCAGTCGCCAACGGCTTTCATGGACAGTTGCGCGTCGCACTGTCAGATGGCATCACGCCGGCACGCCTCCCCGCGATTCTTGCCTTATGTCGGCAGGAAGAACCCGAGGTCGATATTCGATTCTTCGAGGTGCCGCTATCGCAGCAGATCAAGGGGTTGCATGACGACCTATATGACGTGGGTTTCGCACAGTGCAACGAAGTTGGCGATGGTATAGCCACCATCCCGGTCTGGAGCGAAGCCCTAATGGTTGCGGTGCCGGCCCGGCATCCACTCTTGACCCACAAACGCATTCCTCTTGAGGAACTGCTGCGCTATCCCATAGTCCTATGCGACCCGCACGTCTGTGAAAGCCATGCCAAGCACGTTGACAGGGTGCTGCGCCGATCCGAAATGGAGCCGTTGATCGCAGAGCGGGTTTCTACGTGCGATTTGATGATGGCATTGGTATCGGCAGGTTTCGCACTTGGACTCGCAGGTGCCGCACATATCCTTGCCAGCCGCGAACCGGGCGTGGTGGCCCGTCCGCTGGCATTGCGCGTATCCGCGCGGCGAAGCAAGCGTTGCACCAGCGTTTCATAACGGATTTCGCGCTCGCTTGGGCCGATCATGTGGCCTTCGTCGAGGACGATCAGGCCAACATCATCGATCAGGGACGGGTCGCTTCTGAGCGCGAAATCGAGCTTTTCCGGCGTTGCAATGATGATCTCGCGGGTGCGCAGGGCGTCTTCGTCACCAGCCGAAAGGCCGCTGGCGCCGTAAAGCGAGGAAACGCTGAAGCCGAGAGGCGCGAAGGTCTTTCTGAAGGAACGCTCCGTCTGGGCGGACAATGCGCGCAATGGCGTGACGATCAGTACCCGTCGCTCTGACGACAAGGTCATTAGCGCAGCAATCTCCGCAACCCGCGTTTTGCCAGCACTGGTCGGCAAGGCGACGACCAAGTCGTCGGTGACGTCCGTTGAACGCTGGGCCGCTTCGCGCTGCGATGGCCATAGCTCCACTTCGGAAGTTCTTCGGGCATAGAGCGACGAGATGAACAGTCGGCGCAAGTCTGGGTATTTTTCCTCCGTCCCCTCTGGCGGTTCGGTCGGCAGATTCTGGTGCAACGAATGCAACCAAAGATCGTCGATCAGATGGCGACAAAGGTTCGATATCGTCGCGACCGCCGTCCTTCTCAACATAGGTCCAGTAATACTTACGCTTATTCTTTTCTTTGGTGGACTCACACCACCTCTCATACAGTTCCACAGCGTTCCCCCTCCGATCGATCAGTCACTGTCGAATAGCGGTCATAGTCCGCTAACACAGACACTGTGACTTCGATTGCTCAGTATGCGCGCGGCGTGCAGTTCCGAACATTATGCAAGCTGGAGAGTGGCCCGCGTCGACGGTCCTTTCACGATCATCCATAGATATGGAGTTACCTGCCAGCCGCTGTTCTTCAATCGGGGAACTTCGCATGAGCACGACCAAGAAGCTGCGGCTCGGGCCGCTGCCCAAGACCGAGAGCGTCAAGATGACCTTTGCCTGTCCGGTCAGCCTGAACGTCGGCCTCGACCGCTACGCCACGATGCCCGCGCAAACGTATGGCGAGGCGGTCGATGCAGAGAAGTTGATCCCGCACATGCTTGAAGCGTTCATGGCGGGGGATCGGGGATTCAGGAAGGGCACGACGCCTCGGAGCGCGCCATCGAAGCCGACATGATGGCGTCGCATGCCAACGGCATCCATCGAACGCGCAGCCCCAGGCTGCGCGTTCTTCATTCTGGATACCGCCAAGCCTCTCGGGCTATGATGATGCGACAGGCCCGCCGTTCCTCGGCAATCCAGCACGACACGGTGCGATGCGGCTTTCTCTCCCGATGCTCCTATGTGGCTCCTAGCCTACGAGGCAACACTTCTGCGAAGTGGCCTGAAAAAGAGCTAACCTACTGTCCCATATACGGTTTCAAGCCCTGCGTGATTTACACGAAGGACTTGACGCCAGAACTTTTTTGCGGGTTGCGTTCAGGTATACCGGAGTGGCCATCCGCGCATGGAAACGCGTCATCGCGGGAAGTTGACGGTTGCGTGGTGTCTGATCGTGTTGGCTCAGCCGTTGAGATCGATGCTGAGATTCTTCATCTTGCGGTACAGGGTATTGCGACTGATGAACATACGCTTGGCTGTCAGGGTCATGTTCCAGCGGCTGTCTTTCAGAGTCTGAAGAATCACGATTCGCTCCGCGGCCTCCGGGGCGGACAGATGGACGCCTTCCCACTCGTCCATCGCTGTCGCTTCAGGCTCGTCCTGGCCAAACCCTGTTGTTTCGGCCTCGGCTGCCGGGGATTCGTCGGTCATTTGCACGGCCGTTTTCGCGCTGCAGGCGGAGAATTCCTCGGGTAGATCACGAACATTGATTTCATCGCCCTCCCGAAGCGCCAGTATGGTCCGCAGCACGTTGCGCAGTTGACGGAAGTTGCCGGGCCAGTCGTAAGCGTCGAGGCATTTCATGGCCGCGGCGGACAAGCGGACCGGGGCGCCGTTGGCTTCCAGAGTGATGAGGTGGCCGATGATCGCCTGGCGATCCCGGCGCGCCCTCAGGGGCGGCAAGGTGAGACTGATGCCCTGCAGACGGTAGTACAAATCCTCACGGAATTTCCCTTCCGCGACCAGTTCCTTGAGGTTGCGGTGGGTGGCGCTGATGAGCTTGATGTCTATCTTGACCGGAGATTCTCCCCCCAGCGGCACCACCTCGCGTTCTTCCAGTACACGCAGCAGGCGCGCCTGGAGCAGGAGCGGCATATCGCCAATTTCATCCAGAAAAAGCGTGCCGCCGTGGGCCTGGAGGATCTTGCCCCGTTGCCCGCCCCGACTGGCGCCGGTGAAGGCGCCGGAGGCGTAGCCGAACAGTTCGCTCTCGATCAGGGATTCGGGAATCGCCACGCAATTGACCGCCACGAAGGGCCGGCCGGCGCCGGCATATTCCGCGTGGACGGCTTTGGCGAACACCTCCTTGCCGGTGCCGGTTTCTCCCATGAGCAGAATGGGGATGTCCTGGTTCAGCACGCGCCTGGCGCACTGAACGTTGTATGCCATGCGGGGCTCGCCGAATTGCAGCTTGTCCAGGTGAACGATTGGAAAGCCCCCGCGCGGGGGCGCGTTGACGGGTTGAACGGACTGGCGCGGCGTATTGGTGGCCAGGGAAAAGCTGCTGTTTTTCGGCAGTGTGAGCAGCGAGTAGAAACGGTTGCCGTGGCGGGCCTCATAAAGGGGAAGGGGCGCGAGCCAGGCCCGGTTCTTCCGGCTCAGCAAGCCTTCTATTCCGATGTTGAACAGCATTGGCAACGTGCGACCTGCCAGAACATCGGTGCGTGTCAATCCCAGCAGCGCGCGCGCGCTGCGATTGGCGGCCAGAACACGGCCGCTTTCGTCCAGCGCCAGTATGCCTTCCCGTACGCTGCCTATGACCTCGGGGTGGCTATGGAAGCGCAGGACGTAGTGCTTGCGGAAGTGGCCGAGGAAGGCCCGATTCTCAATCATCCGGGCTGACACCTCGATCAGCGCCAGCGTGTGCTGCTGGGTCATCCGGGAGAAACTGGAGGCATTCAGTACCGCCAGCAGCTTGCCCTCATGGTCGAAAACGGGGGCAGCGGAACCGGTCAGATCGACGTGACGGGACAGGAAATGCTCGCTGTGATGGACCAGAACGGGCTGCTGCTCGATGGCGCACGTGCCCAGGCTGTTGGTACCCCGGTGGCGCTCGCTCCAGTTGGCCCCTTGAACCAGACCGTGTGCCATGGCGCTGTCGCGGCAAGCCGGATCGCCGATCAGGTCCAGCACGACGCCGTCCGGATCGGCAAGCAGGACCGAGCAGCCTGAACCGGCAAGCTGCTGGTCAAGACTGGCCATCTCTTCCCTGGCAATGGCCCGCGAGCGTCCCAGGCGTTCCCGGCGAATCTTGAGATCGTCGGGATCCACTCTGGCCACAGGCTGGTCACTGTCCGGGTCGAGGCCGAACTCGTGGAGGCAGCGATGCCATGAGCGAATGATGAAAGGCTGTACCGCCACCGGTTTGACGGAATGATCCAGATCGACGACGGGGCGGGCCAGGCGGGCGAGATCCGGGATGTCCTGTCGTTCCATGCGTGACGCTCGTAGGGTGAAAATACTCAAATGGAACGGATTCTCCCTATGCCCGGCCAGATAATGAAATTATTAGTCTGCATGATGTTTATTCATATTTTTAATGAATAACGTGCTTGTCGGATGAATGCATTGGATATTTCCCTGATTGACCTCGTGCCAAATAGAGGCTGGCCGTGATTGATGAACATGACAAATGAGTGGTATGTATTTAAACAATTACCCATATGGATGGGTGTGCTTCACCATCCGGTCATCAAGCAATACGTTGCGCGTGCGGCGCCGGTAAAGGCTGAAAATCCGGATACCTGCTGGAGCGGCTTCATGTGAACAGGACAATGAATGGCGGTCTGCCACGATAGCGTTCAAGAAAACAGCGAGTTCAGGAAAACAGCGAGGATTCTCATTATTTCCAGCAGAACACGCGTCATGGCAATTCCAGCCATGAATGACGCCACACACGTCATGACAGGAAACTGGTCGATATTGCGGCACCAATCCATCCGGACGGATGGTTCCCCGTGCCGGGAACATGCGCCATCTGTTCGTAGCCCGGCATCCGCGAAGCAGTCATGAGTCATTTTCAACAACCCCCAGCATAAAACAAGGAGGAAATATGTCTTCAACACAACCGACCGAGCGCGAGCAGGTCATCCTGGCCGCCACGACCGCCGCGACGGCCCATCCGAACTGGGTCACGAGCGACATGGTCGACGCATTGATGGGCGGTCACGGCCAGTTGAACATCGCCACGTTCACCGTGGCCGATATCCTCGTGTCCGAACTGAAACGCGGTGCGGACAACAAACTTCGTCTTTCCAATGCGCCGTCGCAAGGCATCGACGAACTCCTGGGCAAGCTCATCAAGGGGGCGTTGGCCGCGGGGGCGATGCCGGCGAATGCCGCGCTGATCAGCGCGGTGATGCTCTATCTGACCGGAACGCGGGCGCAAATCGGCGTTCCCGCCGGCAATCGAAAACTGGGCGCCACCGCGCGGATGATCGCCGGGGTCGACCGCTGCGGCGTGGCGGCCATTCCCACTTCGAAGAAGAACAACAAGGTCTCCGGCTTTCCGGCGGTGGCCGCGCTCTACGAAGCCATGCGGAAAGGCGAGCTGTCGCCGCTCAGCGGATACGATCTCCCCATTTCCGGCGGCCCGCTCATCGGCCACGGCGCCCTCGGCGAGGACATCATCTTCCCGATCATGGCCGACAAGGGCGCGCGCGTCGCGACCAAGGCCATGATGGATGCCTTCGCGGGCGGCGGCATGAAGCCTCATGCCTTCAACTGTGCGGTCATCGGAGCCGCCGCGATACTCGAGATCATGCATCCGGATGCGGCGGTCGCCGAGGAATACGGGGCTTACGAGCGGGTCAACACGGCGTATCTCGCCGGCAAGGCGGCTGCGGAAACCGCGGGCTTGCCCGAAAAGGTTCACGTGCTGCTGACGGGCCAGGAGTATTCGACCGCCCAGTTGATCGGTGACCTCGGACTGATCTTCAAGGATATCGGCGGGCCATCGGTCATCGGCATCATGGCGGTGGACGAGATGATGGGGATTTTCACGCCGGATTTCGCCGGCCATGCCGGGCCTGTGAATCCTCCGCTCGGCCACATCTCCACCGACGCGGTCATTGCCATGAAGCTTTGGCTGGAGGAAGGCGCGACGCAGGAATCCGTCAGTGACGCGCTCAGGAAACGGCGGGAGGAATTCCTTTTCGATCCCGAGATTTCGATGATCTCCATGAACATCATTGCCAAGAAGGCCGCGCAACTGCGCAGGGGGCCGGTCAGCGATGCGATGATCCTGGCTTCGGAGCCGGTTCTCGCCAAGGCGCTTTATCGGCGCGCGGCCAAGGCGTACGACGATCTCAAGGCCGGCAAGGAACTCGGCCAGATCGTCCGGGAGCTGGACGACGAGCGCAAGCACAAGGTCGAAAGGAACGTGGGCGCGTTCTTCAGCAAGATGATGAACAAGTCGATATCGCTCAGCCTGACGCACATCGGACCCGGCGCGCGCAGGACCAACAGCAGGCTTGCCAAGGAATGGATGGCGTTCGATACCCATCTGGATGTCGAGGTGACGGTGGATGGCGTGACGACAAAACTGGAGCACCTGTCCGACCGCGTCCTGCCGGACCTGGCCCAGGGCAAGCGGAAAGAACTGACCGAAGCGTTCATGCTGTCGGTTCCGCTGGTCAGCGAGCTGATGTTCTCGTCCTCGGTCAGTCTGAACGTCACGGTACCCGCGGCGGTGGCGGTGGCCATGGGGCGGATGGAAGTCGGGGAAGCGGCGAAGGTCGCGCAGAAGGCGGGCTACATCACCTGCGGCATTCCCGGAGCCGATGTCAATGCCGAACACGCGGCACGCGCGGCAAAAAACTTCATGGGCGTCCAGGTGGTATGACGCATGGGCGGGTTGGCGGCCGCTCGAAGCCGATGCGCGCCGCCAGCCGGATTTGCGTAGCGTAGTGTGCCGCCCGGGGCCTGGGCTGGCTAGCGATACAGCTGGGCCGCGAATCCGTCGTGCGTCCACTCGCCGGCGGGCTGCCAGCCGGAAGTCCGGGCAAGCGCGCTGAATTCGTCGCCGCGGAATTTGTAGGAATGTTCGGTATGCAGCGTCTCGCCCAGTGCGAAATGAAAGCGCTCGCCGGCAATATGCACGTCCTGTTCGGCGAGGCTGGCCAGGTGCATCTCGATTCGGCCTTCCACCGGGTTGTAGTACGCGTAGTGGCGGAACAGGGCCGGGTCGAAGTCGGCGTCCAGTTCGCGATTGAGGCGTACGAGGAGGTTGAGATTGAACGCGGCAGTCACGCCAGCGGCATCGTTGTAGGCGGCGTGCAGGTGCTGCGGGTCTTTCTTGAGGTCGAAGCCGATCAGCAGGCAGCCTTGCTCGCCGGCCAATCGACGAAAGCGGGCGAGCAGCGCCGCCGCCGCGGCAGGCGCGAAGTTGCCGATACTGGAGCCGGGATAGTAGATCAGCCGCCGGCCAGCCGGCAGCCATGACGCCGCCGCTTCCAGATCACGGATGAAATCCATCCCCAGCGCGGTGACGGCGAGTCGGGGATAGTCGCGGGCGACCCCTTCTGCGGCCGCGGCCAACGGCGCGCCTGCGATGTCCAGAACGACGAGATGGGCGGGGCGAAGAGTATCGATGAGTCGCCGAACCTTGCTACAGTCGCCGGCGCCTGGCTCGATGATCGCGTCCACTTCACCGATGGCGGTGGCCATGTCCGCCATGTAATGGGCCATCAGCGCCTGTTCGGCACGGCAGAGCACGTATTCGGGTTGTGCGCAGATAGATTCGAACAGGCGGCAGCCGGCCTCGTCGTAGAAATACTTGGGCGGAATGGACTTGGGGCGGGCGGCGAGACCGGCCAGCACGTCAGCGCGCAGGTCGTCGCGCGCAGCGGGAAAATTCCGGAAGGTGAACGACACTCAGGACACGACCACAATGTTGGTGCCGGGCTGGAGCCGGCCAATTTCCATCGCGCCTCCAAAGCCGTGGCGACGGAAGGCATCCAGCACGGCGTCCCGGGCTTCCGGCGCACAGCTTGCCAGCAAGCCGCCGCTGGTCTGCGGATCGGTCAGCAGCGCGCGCTGCCAGCCGGCGATCCCCTCGGCGATCTCCACTTCGTTGCCGTAGCTCATCCAGTTGCGTTCGCTGGCACCGGTGATGTTTCCTGCCCGGGCCAGTTCGCCCACGCCGGGCAACAACGGCAGCCGCCCCAGTTCGATCCGGGCCGACAGTCCCGATGCGCGAGTGATTTCTAGCAGATGGCCCAGCAGGCCGAAACCGGTGATGTCGGTCATCGCATGCACGCCTGCGATATCGGCCAGATCGGCGCCCGCGGTATTGAGCTGGGTGGTGGCGGCGATCATCGCCGCGTACTGGTCGGTGCTCAGCAGTTCTTTTTTCAGCGCCGCACTGTAGATGCCTACCCCCAATGGCTTGCCGAGAATCAGGCAGTCGCCGGCCTGGCCGCCGCTGTTTTGCTTGACCTTGCGCGGGTCCACCACACCGATGCCGACCAGACCGTAGATCGGCTCCGGGGCGTCGATGGAATGGCCGCCGGCGATCGGGATGCCGGCCGCTTTGCACACTGCTTCGCCGCCGGCGAGGATCTGGCGGATGACCTCGTTGGGCAGCTTGCCGATCGGCATGCCGACAATGGCCAGGGCGAACAGCGGCCGTCCGCCCATGGCGTAGACGTCGGACAGCGCGTTGGTGGCGGCGATGCGGCCGAAATCAAACGGGTCGTCGACGATGGGCATGAAGAAATCGGTGGTCGCCACGATCGCCTGCTCGTCGTTGAGGCGGTAGACTGCGGCATCGTCGCCGTGTTCGATGCCGACCAGCAGATCGGGATAGGCCGTCGCCATATGCGAGGCGAAGGGCGTACCGGCCAGGATGTCGCGCAACACGGATGGGGCAATCTTGCAGCCGCACCCACCGCCATGGGAAAACTGGGTCAGACGGATGGGGTCGTTGGGAGAGAGGGGGCTCATGGTCCGATTTCGCCGGTCGAGAACAGGCGCCTACAATGAAATGAATGGAGTTCTTTATATAACATGATCCGGGCTCGACCTGTCAGCGTATATTCCGCTCCGCAACTCATCGACCGGCTCGGCCAGGCACGCGGCCGGCTTCGCGCGCTGATCGACGCGCTGCCTGCGGCGAACGGCTGGCTGGGGCCTCGCGCGACGCACTTGAATCCACCCTTGTGGGAATATGGGCACATCGTCTGGTTTCAGGAGCGCTGGTGCCTGCGCGAGCAGCCCGACGGTTCGTGCGGTCCGGGCCTGCGCAGCGGGGTCGATGCGCTGTACGATTCTTCCAATGTGCCGCATGCTACCCGCTGGGTTCTGCCCCTGCTGCAGCCGGCGGAGGTCGACGACTACGCGGCCAGGGTCGCCGAGGCGGTGGCGGCACGCCTGCACCGTGGGTTCGACAATGGCATGGCCTATTTTGCCGAGCTTTGCCTCTATCACGAGTTGATGCACATCGAGGCCTGGTGGATGGCATTCCAGAACCTGGGCTATACGCCGCCCGAATGGCCCGACACGGCCCAGGTGCTGCCCGCACAACGATTGGTGTTCGCGGCGGGCGAGGGGGAACTCGGCAGCGGACCTGACGCGGGTTTTATTTTCGACAATGAGAAATGGCGTCATCCGGTCGCGGTCGAGGCATTCGAGATGGATGCGAATCCGGTGTCGGAAGCGGCCTTCGCCGAATTCGTCGAGGCCGGCGGTTACCGGAACCGCGCGGTCTGGTCTGACGCCGGCTGGAGCTGGCGGGTGGCCAGCGAAGCGGATCACCCGCTCTACTGGCGACAGGAGCAGGGCGTCTGGCAGGTGCGCCGCTTCGACCGTTGGCAGGCCCTGCGTGAGCATACGCCCGTGCTGCACGTGAACCGCTACGAGGCCGAGGCGTATGCGGCGTGGCGGGGCCGGCGCCTGCCCACGGCGGCGCAATGGCAGCGTGCGACAGCGCAGAAGGCATTCCACTGGGGACATGCATGGGAATGGATGCGCGATCCGTTTACCGCGTATCCGGGCTTCACGCCCGATCCCTATCGCGATTATTCCCAGCCCTGGTTCCACACGCACGGAGAACTGCGCGGCGGCGGACCGGTGACCGATCCCGCGCTCAAGCGCCCGGGCTTCCGCAATTTCTATCTGCCCGACCGACGCGACCCCTTCGCCGGTTTCCGTACCGTGAATCCGGATTGAAGCAGATTCAGCCGCCGGTCATCGACATGAAGCGCAGGATCTTGTACGGCACTTCGCGGAATTCGTGGCGTTCCGGCTTGAGATCGATCGCATGCAGGATCGCAGCCTCCAGTTCCGCGTCCGAGCAAGCGTCGCGCAGCAGCGTGCGGAATTCGAATTTCTCTTCCTGTCCAAGGCACATATAGGCAGTGCCGTCGACGGCGATGCGGATGCGGTTGCAGGTTTCGCAGAAATGCTGCGAGATCGGGGTGATGAAGCCGATATTGAAGCGGCCGTCGGCCGTGCCGAGATAGCGCGCGGGACCGGCGCCGGGCAGAATGGTCTCGATCAGGCCGAACTGCGCGCGCAGACGCTCCTTCACCGGCTGCAGATCAAGATATTCCGCGTTGCGGCCGGTCTCGCCCATCGGCATCGCTTCGATCAGCCGCAGGATGAAGCCGCGCGCCATGCAGAAGGCGACCATGGCATCGATCTCGTCGTCGTTGGTGCCGCGCAGGGCCACCATGTTGATCTTGATGGGGGCGAATCCCGCTTCCTGCGCAGCGTCGAGTCCGGACATGACCCGGGCCAGCACATCGCGGCCGTTGATTTGCGTCACCCGTTCCCGTTGCAGCGAGTCGAGGCTGACGTTGAGACGCGTCACGCCCGCGGCCTTGAGCGCGCGGGCATGCCTCTCGAGCTGGGTGGCGTTGGTGGAGAGCGACAGATCCTCGATGCCGGGCAGGGCGGCGATGCGTCCGGCGAGTTCGGCGATGTTCCGGCGCAGCAGGGGTTCGCCGCCAGTGAGACGGATACGCCGCACTCCGAGTCGGGAAAACGCACCGACCAGACGTACGATTTCGTCGAAATTCAGCCAGTGTCCGGGCTCTTCGAAACCGGTGAAACCCTCTGGCATGCAGTAACTGCAACGCAGGTCGCAGCGGTCGGTCACCGATAGCCGCACATAGTCGATGCGGCGGCCGAATTGATCGACGAGGCCTGATTCCATGGGTTCCATTTGATGAGTCAGAACGGCGGCGTTCATGATGGAGAGGGCAGGTGGTGGCGGGGACGGGCTATATATGAAAGAATATAGCTCTATTCAAATGGATAGGCAACGCGCGTATGCGAGTGTTCGGCATCGCAGGGTATAGCGGGAGCGGCAAGACCACGCTGATCGAACGTGTGTTGCCGGTATTGGCTGCGCGCGGCCTGAGCATTGCGGTGATCAAGCATACCCACCACGACTTCGATATCGACCAGCCCGGCAAGGACAGCTGGCGCGTGCGCGAGGCCGGCGCTGTGGCGGTATTGCTGGCGTCGGATCACCGTACGGCCGTGCTGACGGAGCATCGGGAGGCGCCGCCGCGGCTGGAGGAACTGCTGGACCGGCTGCCGCCTTGCGATCTGGCCCTGGTCGAAGGCTTCAAGCGGGAGTCTATCCCCAAGCTTGAAGTACATCGTGCCGAGACGGGCAGGCCCTGGCTGTTCCCGGACGACCCGAATATTCTGGCCGTGGCGGTCGACGTCGGGCGGCCCCACGATTTTCCCTGTATCGACATCGATGCGGTTCAACAACTTGCGGATTTCATTCTGGATCATGCTCAAAGCCGACCAACTCCTTGACGCCTTGCTCGAACGCGCGCATGAAGTCACCGACACTGAAACCGTCGCGGTGGGCGCGGCCCTTGGGCGTGTGCTGGCCGTGTCGCAGACTTCCACGATCACGGTGCCGCCGCTCGATAACAGTGCGATGGACGGCTATGCCGTACGCGTCGCCGACGTGGCTGCAGTCGGTGTCAGGCTCCCCGTGTCGCAACGTATTCCCGCCGGCACGGTGGGTGATCCCCTGCAGCCGGGCAGCGCGGCGCGCATCTTTACCGGCGCGCCGGTTCCGCCGGGGGCCGATGCCGTGCTGATGCAGGAATACTGCCGTGCCGAAGGGGACGATGTCGTGATCAACGCGCTGCCACACCCGGGCGAAAATATCCGCCGTGCCGGCGAGGACATCGAATCCGGCGCCCAGGTGCTCGCTGCCGGAGTTCGTATCGGCGCGGCCGAAATGGGCCTTGCGGCATCGGTCGGACTGGCCAGGCTGCCGGTGTACCGGCGGCTGAAAGTGGCGTGCTTCTTTACCGGGGACGAACTGGTGACGCCAGGCGATCCCCTTGCCGCCGGCCAGATCTACAACTCCAACCGCTATACGCTGACCGGCTTGGTGAACGGCCTCGGCTGTGAGCTGATCGATCTCGGTATCGTACCCGATACGCTGGAAGCGACGGAGACCGCGCTGGCAGGCGCCGCCAGCGTGGCCGATGTCGTGATCACCAGTGGCGGCGTGTCGGTGGGCGAGGCGGATTATGTGAAAGCCGCGCTCGAGAAAGTGGGACGGATCGAGATGTGGAAAGTCGCCATGAAGCCCGGCAAGCCGCTCGTCTACGGGCGTGTGAATGCCGTCGATTTCATCGGCCTGCCAGGCAATCCGGTATCGGCTTTCGTGACGTTCTGCCTGTTCGTGCGACCGTTCCTGCTCAAGCGCATGGGCGCCCGCGATGTGCGGTATCGCGCTTTTCCGCTCAAGGCGGATTTCACCTGGAGCAAACCGGGCGACCGGCGCGAATTCCTGCGCGCACGCATGCAGGAAAATGGCCGCGTGGCGGTCTACCCCAATCAAAGCTCGGGTGTGCTGACTTCATGTACCTGGGCCGATGGTTTCGTCGATATCGAGATTGGCCAGACCGTGAGGCCGGGCGACTGGGTGCGCTTTATCCCGCTTTCGGAGTTGCTGACATGACACTGCGCATATTGTATTTCGCGCGACTGCGGGAGCGTTTCGGGCAGCATGAGGAAACCCTGGATTTCGCGGGCAGCACCGCCGCCGACCTGATCGCCCAGCTCCGGGCACGCGGCGGGGTGTGGGCAGAAGAACTGGCCGCAGGCCGGGCATTCCGGGTGGCGGTCAACCAGAACCTCGTCGCGTTCGATGCCGCCTTGACGGAAAACGCCGAAGTCGCAATCTTTCCACCGGTCACCGGAGGCTGAGATGCCGACCATCCGGATCCAGACCGAGGCCTTCGATTCGGGCGCCGAGATGGCTGCCATCAGCCGGAACCGCACGGATATCGGAGCGGTCGCCAGCTTTGTCGGCCTGGCGCGCGACATGAACCATGGCGACGACGTGCGGGCGATGGTGCTGGAGCACTATCCGGGCATGACCGAGAAAGTACTGGCCGGCCTGGTCGACGAAGCCCGATCGCGCTGGGCGCTGCTCGACGTGACGCTGATCCATCGAGTCGGGCGCCTGCTGCCGGGCGACGCCATCGTGCTGGTGGCGGTGGCCAGCACTCACCGTGGCGAAGCTTTCTCCGCCTGCGAATTCATCATGGATTATCTGAAGACGCAGGCTCCGTTCTGGAAAAAGGAGGAAACGGAACACGGCGCGCGCTGGGTGGAGGCACGTGCCAGCGACGACACCGCGGCCGCACGCTGGACCGGGTCCTGATCCCGTCCGCCGCGGTCCATCACGGATCATTCGACGTTGTACCCCCCGCGCCACAGCGGACGCCTTTTGAACACAAGGAGATTGCATGATGTCCGCGCTGCGCTATTCCACCCCCGCCATCGTATTGCACTGGCTGGTGGCCTTGCTGATCTTCGTGGCCTTTCCGCTCGGTCTGTACATGGCCGACCTGCCTTTATCGCCCGGGAAGCTCAAGCTCGTCAGTTATCACAAATGGATCGGCGTCACGGTATTCGTGCTGGCGGGACTGCGTGTGGCGTGGCGGCTGACGCATACCCCGCCGCCGCTGCCTGCGGGCGTGGCCGGCTGGCAGCGGCGCGCGAGTGCCGTCGCGCATGGTCTGCTGTATCTGCTGATTCTGGTGATTCCGGTTTCCGGCTGGCTGATGAGCTCTGCCAAGGGGGTCCAGACCGTGTGGTTCGGCGTACTGCCGTTGCCTGACCTGATCGGCAAGGACAAGGCGCTGGGTCATCTGCTCGAAGCGGTCCATGAAACGCTGAATTACGCCCTGCTTGTTCTGGTCGTTCTGCATGTGGTCGGCGCCCTGCAACATCACTTCATCGAACGCCAGCCCTTCCTGCAGCGCATGGGCTGGGGCAAGACTTAAGCGGCAAGCTGCCTCTCTCTCCTCTTGATGGGCAGGTGCGGCGCCGGCTGTGCCTGCCCCCGGCCTGCGCACCGGCAGGCTGTCGATTCCCGGCTTCCATCCCGACATGGGCCTGTGCGTTTTCGTGCGGGCTCGGTGTTGTCCCCGATTTGACGCTGCGTGTGGGATTTCCGTCATCTGGCGCTCATTCACGGGCTGGTTCATCGGCGGCTTGAAAGGATAACATGATGATTTTGCTGGATTTAATTTGATCGTCTGCAGTGCCAGGCAGCGGGCACACGCGTTGCAACACCTGCGAAGCTCCCGGATGAAACGACGACCGGGAGCGGTCGGGCGGCATGGCCGCCGGGCAAATGGATCCCGATGTTCACCTTTCGCAGGAGCATCTGATGAAACGTTTTGTCTTGTTGACCGCGCTTGTCGCCAGTGCAACTTCGGCCCTGGCTGCGCCCGAAACCTATGTGATCGACAGCAGCCGCACGTCCTCGCAGTTCAGTTATCGCTATCTGGGGCTCTCGAACCAGACCAATCGCTTCGAAAAGATCCATGGCACGCTGGTGTTCGATCGCGACAGCCAGTCAGGATCGGCCCAGGTGATCATCGACGCTGCTTCGGTCAACACCGGCCAGGCTTTGCTGGATGCGCAAATGAAAGCGGTGGATTTCTTCGATACCGCCAACTATCCGGTCATTACCTTCAAATCCGGCAAGATGAGTCTGACTGGCGATCAATCGAGCCTGTCGGGCGATCTCACGATCAAGGATGTGACCCGGCCGGTGACGCTTGCCGTGACGCATTTTCAGTGCATGCAGGATCCCGAGTCGGGGGTGGAGACCTGCGGCGCCAATGCGACCCTCACGCTCAGGCGCTCAGACTTCAATATGGGCAAGTACGTTTTCCTTGTCGGCAACGACATCACGCTGAACCTGGCCTTCAAGGCAGTCAAGGTGCAATCGTATCTGCAGTTGGCGAGCCGCGACCCCGGCAAGTAAGTAAAATGGCGTTTTGCTGTCCGGAACGCCGCCCGTGGAACCCCATCAACTCGAACTGCTCGCGCCCGCGCGCGACGCCGACATCGGCATCGAAGCCGTCAACCACGGCGCCGATGCGGTGTATATCGGCGGGCCGTCGTTCGGCGCGCGCGCGGCGGCGTCCAACGACATCGCCGACATCGCGCGGCTGGCGGCGCATGCGCACCGCTTCAACGCGCGCGTGTTCGCCACCCTCAACACCATCCTGCGCGACGACGAACTGGAGCCGGCGCGCCGGCAGATTCACCAGCTCTACGAGGCGGGTGTCGATGCGCTGATCATCCAGGACATGGGGCTGCTGGAACTCGATCTGCCGCCGATCCAGTTGCACGCCAGTACCCAGACCGACATCCGTACCCCGGACAAGGCCCGTTTCCTGCAGGACGTCGGGCTCTCGCAGATCGTGCTCGCGCGCGAACTCGATTTGAAACAGATTGCCGCCATCCGTGCCGCCACCCGCTCTGAAACCACGCTGGAATTCTTCGTTCATGGCGCGCTGTGCGTCGCTTACAGCGGTCAGTGCTACCTCAGCCACGCCCATACCGGACGCAGCGCCAATCGCGGCGACTGCTCGCAGGCCTGCCGCCTGCCGTATCAGGTCGCCGACCTGGAAGGCCGCATCATCGCGCACGACAAGCATGTGCTGTCGATGAAGGACAACAACCAGAGCGCCAATCTCGAAGCGCTGATCGACGCCGGTATCCGCAGTTTCAAGATCGAGGGCCGCTACAAGGACATGGGCTACGTGAAGAACATCACCGCCCATTACCGCACGCTGCTCGACCAGATCATCGAGCGTCGCCCGGAATTCGCATGGGCGTCCCCGGGCCGTACCACGTTCAGCTTCACGCCCGATCCTCACCAGAACTTCAACCGCGAGTTCACCGACTACTTCGTCGGCGGCCGCCGCGCCGACATCGGTGCGTTCGACACGCCGAAGAACCCCGGCCTGCCGATCGGTCACGTCGGCAAGGTCGGCGACACCTGGATCGAGCTCGTCACCGATTTGCCGGGCACCGTGTTGAATAACGGGGACGGGCTGTGTTACTACACCTTGCAGAAAGAACTGACCGGCCTCGCCATCAATCGCGCGGAGCAGGCAGGTGAACACATATGGCGCGTGTTTCCGAAGGATTCCATGGCGGGCTTCAAGGACTTGCGCGCCGGGACAGCGCTCAATCGCAATCGCGACATGAACTGGATACGCATGCTGGACAAGGCATCCAGCCGCCGTCGTATCGACGTATGGGTGCGATTCGAAGAAACCGCGGCGGGTTTTTCATTGACGCTGACCGACGAGGAAGGTTACACCGCGACGGTGAATGCCGCACACGCCAGGGAGCCGGCCCGGGACGCCGTCCAGGCCGCAGCCAGCCTGCGTGAGCACCTCGGCAAGCTGGGCGCCACGTCGTTCGCCGCACGGCACATCGCACTGGAATGGCACCAACCCTGGTTCGTGCCTGCATCGTTCATCAATGCCTTGCGCCGCGATACGGTCGCCGCGCTGGAAGCAGTGCGTGCCGCCGGGTACGTTCGCCCCTCGCGCGCGCAGCCCGTCGACCCTCCGGCGATCTATCCCGACGACACGCTTTCCTATCTGGCCAACGTCTACAACCACAAGGCGCACGATTTCTATGCCCGACACGGGGTGAAGGTCATCGCCGCGGCGTATGAAAGTCACGAAGAAACCGGCGAGGTTTCGTTGATGATTACCAGGCATTGCGTGCGTTATTCGCTCTCGCTTTGTCCCAAGCAGGCCAAGGGTGTTCCCGGCGTGCAAGGCACGGTACGCGCGGCACCGCTGACGCTGACCCATGGCAGCGAAAGGCTCACGCTGCGTTTTGATTGCAAGGCGTGCGAAATGCATGTGGTGGGGAAGGCGAAACCAGCGGTCGCGAAAAACAGCGCGCCGTTGACGTTCTACCGCACGCGCACCTGATCGATCCGCGTCAGGCGGAGCAGACCGGTCTGCTGAATCAATGCCGGCCTGTCCACATCACGCTACATACGGCAACTTACTTGGCGTACTTGGCCTGAATGGAAACGACCGACGCATTTTGTTGCATGTCCGCAGGACCGATATGCATGACGCCGTCGGATTCGCTGCGGTCGAGACGATAGAGCGCAATGATCAGGCCAGCCGAAGCGGTCAGAAGGAAATAGGGCCCGAACAGCCAGAACACCAGCGGGATGGCGAACAGGAAAGCGCGCATGCCGATGGAGAACATGGTGCCTGAGCGGTGCAGGCGGCGTGCCACGGATTCCGGCGACAGATTGGAATGCGTCTCGAATTCCGGTACGTTTATCATGAATACCACATGATTCGCCAGCCGTACCGACATCGCAAAGGCGAAGAATGCCACGATGAAAGTGACCAGCAGGGCCATGACCTTGATGATCCACAACTCGGCGGAAGCGGTGCTGCCCATGCTCAGCACATGCCAGCTCCGCGTGATGTTCTCGGCCTGGCCGGAAAGCGTGAGCGTACCGATGATCAGGATGGCTGCAGTGGAGGCCATCAGCGTCGAGCCCATGATCCAGTTACGCAGGGTTTGCACCCCCATGACGCCGCACTTGTCGGGATTGCGCATGATGTTGGCCACCCACAGGCGTCGTGCCAACTCATGCACGCCGTGGATCGTATAGGTGGGATCCTCCCGTACTTTCATGTTGAGAAAAAAATAATAGGCGGCAACGCTGAGCACGCTGAGCGCGAATGCCACGATATCGATATCAAACTCGGCTAACAATTCCATCCCCCCTCGATTTCTTGATCAATTCATCTCATCGTCTTGCACGTGGAGGCATGACGCTTACAGCGCGCCATGGGCATGCCGGATTGGCGTCGTCGCGGAATAGGCCTCCGTCCGCGTGGAAACCGGGCTGCACTGGATTCGGTTCTGGCGGGGATCAGGCGAGAGATTGACCTGGCGGAGCAGAATATTGAAGCTATTCTGGTTGCCGGCGTTGGCGAAGACCAGCGCGTTGAGGATTCTTGTCATGACATTCATGGTGTTCTCGCAATCGTTGTGGTGGCGCTCATAACGATGCATGTTGCGTGCCATGTCATTAACACTATGTTTATAAAGAAGTAAGTTCCATATTGGCAATCTGATGAAGTGTCCGAATGTTGCTTAATGCAACTTTGTGGATTGGAGATGTAAGCGTAACTAATTGTAAATAAAATAAAATATTTAATAATCCTGAATCTGTTGCTTTTGTTTTAACTAGTTGCAAATTGCAACTATACTGTGTGTGCCGTCGTGACTTGAACCAAGGATGCCCGTGATTCCCGCTATTCGAGAGGCTGTTTTGCGTCATTCCCTGCGGGGGAAGATCACGTTCGGGTATTACGCCGTGGCGGCGATCATCCTGGTGGCGTCCCTGTTTTTTGTGGGGGAATTACGCACATTGGAAGCGCGGGTGGTCCTGGGGCAACGGGCCACCGATCTGTACGACACTGTGCTGGAGATCCGCCGCTTCGAACGCAATTACTTTCTCCATCATCAGACCGCCGATCTCGAGGAGAACCTGGTCTATATCAAGCTTGCCCGGTCCATGCTGAGCGCCAACCGTACGGACTTCCTGGCGATCGCCACGCAGGCCCGTCTGGATGAATTGCACACGCTTCTCGACGATTATCATCGCCAGATGATGGCGTTTGCGACCGCCGGCCAGTCTCCGCTCGAACAGGAGCCCCGAGTGCGTTCCCTTGGGCAAGAACTGGTCGCCATTGCCGAGGACATGGCCGGATCGGAGCGGCGGCAGATCCAGACGACCCTGGCTTCGTTCCGTACGCTGTTATTGGGCGTCATCCTGGCGATGGCGCTCCTGATTGTGGTCATCGGCCGTGCGTTGTCACAGCGGGTCGTGCGGCCGTTGAAGGAAATGGAAGCCAGCGTGGCGGCGATTTCTGCGAATCGGCGTGAAAGCCTGTCGGCGCCTTCGAACGATCGCGAGATTATTTCCATCATCGCAGCCTTCAATCACATGCTGAAGGAACTGGACGTGCGGCAGAAATCGCTGATGCGCTCGGAACGGCTGGCTTCGCTTGGCACCATGCTGTCCGGCGTGGCGCATGAACTGAACAATCCGTTGTCGAATATCTCGACATCCTGCCAGATCCTGCAGGAAGAAGCGGGCGAGTGTGATGCGGCGACCCAGAGGATGTATCTGGATCAGATCGACCAGCAGACGGAACGCGCGCGTCATATCGTCCGTTCGCTGCTCGATTTTTCGCGTGAACGGGCATTCAGGAAGGAGCCGGTCCCTCTCAGGCAGCTCGTCGCACAGACGGTCGGGTTTGTGCGGGGCGAGGTGTCGGCCAAATCGGTCGTGCGTCTGGCTATTCCGGAGGAGATGACGGTGCAGGCCGATGCGCAGCGCCTGCAGCAGGTATTCGTGAACCTGATTCGCAATGCGATGGAAGGGCTGGGCCCGGAGGGTCGAATCCTCATTTCTGCCAGGATTCTGCATGTCAGCGAACCGCCTGAAGGCACCGCCCTGGGAGAAGGCTGCGAACGGGACGGGGAGGTCGTGGAAATTTGCGTGGCGGACGATGGGCCGGGCATCGCGCCGGATATTCTGCCGCGTATCTTCGACCCGTTCTTCACGACCCGCGACGTCGGGCATGGCATGGGGCTGGGGCTGTTCGTGGTGTATGAAATCGTCGATGAGCATGGCGGCTGCATTGCCGTGCGCAGCACGCCTGGCGAGGGCGCCACGTTCTGCATCCGCCTGCCACGGGAGGCGGCGGACGAGCGGCCAGCCGGCGCGCGGGAAGACAAGGGGGGACAATGATGCAAGCAAGCCTGCTGATCGTGGACGACGAGGAGATCGCGCTGCGCAACCTCCAGCATGTGATGGAGAAAGTGGGCTATCAGGTCACCGCTACGCAGAGCGGCGCCACGGCCCTTGCGCTGCTGGCATCGCGGCGTTTCGACGTGGTGCTCACCGATCTGCGCATGGAGGGCGTGGACGGCATGGACGTATTGAACAGCAGCCGCGAACTGCAGCCGGAAGCAGAAGTCATCTTCATCACAGGCTTCGCGACGGCGGAATCCGCCGTGCAGGCGCTGAAGCACGGGGCGTTCTATTACATTGCCAAACCGTTCCGTCTGGACGAGGTGCGCAAGGTGGTCGCCGAAGCGCTGGAGAAGGTCCGCCTGCGGCGGGAGAACGATGCCTTGCGCCGTGAAGTCGAGGGCTACCGGGATGGCGAGGGCATCGTCACCCAGGATGTCGAGATGCAGCGCCTGCTGGAGATCGCACGGCAGATCGCGCCGACGGACTGCAGCGTGCTCATCACGGGCGGCAGCGGAACCGGCAAGGAGCTTTTCGCGAAATACCTTCACAAGCACAGTACGCGGGCCGGTGGCCCCTACGTGGCGATCAACTGCGGCGCCTTCAGCGAGCAACTGCTGGCCAATGAATTGTTCGGCCACGAGAAAGGCGCATTCACCGGTGCATCGGCATTGAAAAAAGGCCTGATCGAAGTGAGCTCCGGCGGCACGCTGTTTCTCGATGAAGTGACGGAAATGACACCGTCCATGCAGGTCAAGTTGCTGCGTGTCCTGCAGGAAGGAGAAGTATTGCGGGTGGGCGGGACGCGGCCGGTGAAATGTGATGTGCGGATACTGGCGGCGACCAACCGCGACGCCGCCGAGGCGGTGAAGGCGGGAGACTTCCGGGAAGACCTTTACTTCCGGCTGAATGTGGTGAATCTGAATATCCCCCCGCTTATGGCGCGTAAAGGCGATATTCCCCTGCTTGCGCAGCATTTCCTGCTCAAGTACGCCAGCCGGATGAAGAAACCGGTGGTACGGATTTCCGGCGAGGTGATGGCATTGCTGATGGAGTATCCGTTTCCCGGCAATGTCCGCGAACTGGAAAACCTGATCGAGCGCGGCACGGCCATGTCGCAAGGCGACACCATCGAAGTGGCGCATCTGCCTGAAGCCTTGCAGAAAAGGGAGCAGCGTGATGTCCGCAAGGGCGGAGAGCGCCTGCCCACCCTGGAGGAACAGGAGCAAAGCTATATCACCCGGGTGCTGGATGAAGTGCAGGGCAACCAGACGGCGGCGGCGCAGATCCTCGGCATCAACCGGGCTTCGTTATGGCGGAAACTGAAGGCCCGGCGGAACGCGGAATCATCTTCCAAATAAGACGGCCGGTTGGCTAGGTGCCGGGACCGGGCAGGCTCTGCGCCAGTTTCAGCATGAAGGCCGCGTGTCGCGCCGCGGCCTGTTGATAGGCGGTGATGAGCCGCTCGGCATCGGGTGTGAGCCGGCTACCGGCCGGACCGCTTTCGACCAGGGGCGTGTCCCAGGCCGTGTTCATCGCATCCACGGCGTCCCAGGCCGCCTTGTAGCTCATCTTCATTGTCCTGGCCGCTTTGGAGATGGAACCGGTCTCGCGTATGCGCTGCAGCAGTTCAACCCGGCCATGACCAAGAAAATTCCTGCCGTTCAGCGTCAGCCAGAAACGGCCATCTGCCCTGAGTTGCGTGCCCATGCGGCGAGTGTAGCAAATGGCCATTGCGGTTCGAGCGTGCATGAAAGAAAATCACGCTATGAAACCGGACATTCAAGGAGTCGTGCCATGAAGAAAATCCTCGCAATGTGCGCGCTCTTGTGCCTGCCGCTTTCCGCGCTGGCGTCCGATGACTACATGGTCCTGTTCAAGAAACAGGGGACCTTCCAGGATGTTCGCGATTCGATCCAGTTCTCGATCGAAGGAAAGGGCCTCAAGATCAACCATACCAACAAGATCGCCGAAATGCTGGCGCGTACCGGAACCGCTGTGGGCGCGAGCAGGCAGGTATACGTGGACGGGGAACAGTTCGAATTCTGCAGCGCCACCATTTCGCGCGAGATGATGGAAGCCGACCCGCATGCCATGGTGATGTGCCCCTACATTGTGTCGGTGTACACGATTCCGGATGACAAGAACGTCTATGTCGCCTACCGCAAACCCGGCCCCACCACGAATCCGAAACTGAAGAAGGCGCTGTCCGACGTCGAGAACCTGCTGACCGGCATTATCAACGACGCGATGTAAGCCCGCAGCGGGGCGGTGCCCCGTTCACGGTGACGACCCCGGGACGCGCCGGACCAGATCCACGTCCGGCTTCCGGAAGACAGGCTTCCGGAAGCCGGACGTGGATCGCACCGTTTGCATTAGAATGCCCGCATGCCCCCTCCCTGCCATCTGTCCCGGTCGTGACCGCTTTTCTCGCCATTGGCCTGGGGGCCGCCATCGGCGCCTGGCTGCGCTGGGGCCTGGGACTCTGGCTCAATCCCCTGTTTCCCTCGATGCCGCTGGGCACGCTGGCCGCCAATCTGATCGGTGGCTACAGCATTGGTCTGGTCATCGCCTGGTTCACCGAACATCCGGGCCTGCCGCCGGAAGCGCGGTTGTTCCTGATTACCGGTCTGCTTGGCGGGCTCACCACGTTTTCCACGTTCTCCGCCGAAGTCGTCACCGCGCTGATGCGCGGCCTCTGGGTGACCGGCGGCCTGATTGCCCTGGCCCACATGGCCGGCTCCTTTCTTGCCACCGGACTGGGTTTTCTTTCGATGAGGGGGTTCAAATGAGCGTGGTCTGTCTGCAGATATTCGTCTCTGAAGCCAGTCGTCATCATGGAAAACTGACCTATGAATGGCTGCTCGATACCGCGCAGAAACTTGGCATTGCCGGGGGTTCGGCATTTGCCGCGCTGGCCGGTTTCGGACGTCACGGCCGGCACGACGCCGGATTTTTCGAACTGGCGGGTGAGTTGCCGGTCGTGGTGGAGTTCTTCGTCGACCCGGCAATGGCCGAGCAGTTGCTGAAGCGTATCGGCGAAGCGGGACTGAAGCTGGTGTACGCCAGACTGCCGGCCGAAATCGGGATGACTGCCCAATAAACGCGCTCGACCAGCTTGTCCTGTTCGCCGCCTCGCTGGCGGCCAATTTTTTCTCGGCCCTCTCGGGGGGAGGGGCCGGACTGATCCAGTTTCCCGTTCTCATCTTTCTGGGGCTGCCTTTCGGCGTGGCGCTGGCCACGCACAAGATCGCCAGTGTGGCGCTCGGGCTCGGCGCCACCCTGCGGCACCTGAAGGAATCGCATCTCGAACGCCGTTTCTCGCTGATCATTCTGGGGGCGGGGCTGCCGGGCGTGATACTGGGGGCGCTGACGATCCTGCATGTGCCCGAGCGGGCTGCCACCCTGGCGCTGGGCGTCCTGACGCTCGGCCTCGGCCTGTATTCGGTGTTCAAATCCAGCCTTGGCATGACGTACCAGCCCCGAAACCGGCAGGGCATCGCGCTTGCCGGCGGCATGGCGGGACTCTTCTTCGTCGGTTTTCTCAACGGCTCGATCACCAGCGGAACGGGGCTTTTCCTGACCCTCTGGCTGATCCGCTGGTTCGGTCTCGATTACACCCGTGCGGTGGCGTATACGCTGATCCTGTGCGGGCTGGTATGGAACGCGACCGGCGCGCTGGTGCTGGGCGTGATCGGCACCGTGGCATGGAGCTGGATGCCGGTTCTGCTGGCCGGCTCGATCCTCGGCGGCTACCTTGGCAGCCACCTCGCCATCCGGAAAGGCAATCTGTGGATCAAGCGCTCGTTCGAGACCGTGACGATACTGATCGGTCTGAAGCTGATCCTGGGCTAATCGTCGCCGCAGTGGATGCGGTTGCGGCCGCGGCGTTTGGCCTGGTAGAGCGCTTCGTCCGCGGCCCTGATCAGTGCGTCGCCGCTCTGATGGAGCGGATAGGTGGCGATGCCGGCGCTGGCGGTGGTCATGAAATGCGTATCGTGGCAGGGATGCCGGATCTGTGCGAAATCGTGGCGGATGCGGTCCACGATGCGGAAGGCCTCTTCGGCATCGGTGTGCGGCAGTCCGATGAGGAATTCTTCGCCGCCATAGCGGCAGAGGATGTCATGCCTGCGCAGGCGCTGCTTCAGCAGCCACGAGAGACTGCGGATGACCTGGTCGCCGACCGGGTGGCCGTAGGTGTCGTTGACCCGCTTGAAATGGTCGATATCCATCATCGCCACCGACAGGAAACCGCCTTCGTGTGCCACGCTGGACAGTGCCATGTCGAGCGTGCTCTTGCCGCTGGAGTGGTTGAGCAGGCCGGTCAGGCTGTCATGGTACATCGAGCGGCGCAGGGCGCGGTAACGCTCGATCTTGCTCATGACGATGGTGTTCAGGAACACCGGATTGAACGGCTTGGTGAGGAAATGATCGCCACCGAGCCGCATGGCGTCGACCTGCAGGGCGACGTTGGTTTCGCCCGACAGGTAGACGATGGGCATGCTGAGGAATTCGTCGTGCTGGCGGATGATGCGCGCGACCTCGACGCCCGTGCAGTTGGGCATGTACATGTCCATCAGGATCAGGTCCGGGTTGAACTGCTTGAGCGCGTTCAGCGTCTGGCGCGGATCGTTGACGATCTCCGACACGATCCGGTTTTCCTGCAGCGTGCGGCGGATCAGGTGGCTGGCGGTCTTGGAGTCCTCCACGATCAGCACGCGGTAGGCTTCCTGCTCGTGCCGCTCGTTCAGTTCCATGATGTGCTCGATGATGGCGTGGGGCGGCGTGCCTTCCAGCAGACAGCTGTCGCAGCCGCCGCTCAATGCCTGCTGCAGCTGCTCGAAATCAGAGCGCACGTTGAGGCAGATCAGCTGCCCCATCCCGAACCGCTGCCGCAGCGCCTGAATGCGGACGCGCCACTCGGTTCCGGGCAGGCTGCCCAGGTCGAGCAGCAGGAGCGGGGCGACGCCCGCGCTGTCCGGCAGATCCTGGTCCCAGGTGATGAATCCGGCCGCCATGCCGAAATAGCCGAGCTGTGCTTCCAGGCCGGTCCAATCGGCACGGTTCTGCGCAATCAGCCAGGTCTGACCAATGCGAACGGATGCGGGCGAAGCGGGGTGAGTGTCCTGGCGGTGCTCGATCAGTCCGGCCGTGGCCGAAGCGTGGGCATGGGTCATGCGTGCGAGTGCGCCGACGCGTTCGTTCAGATCATCCAGTGCGGCTTGCGGGAGCGGATGCCCGACTTCCTTGCTGAACAGTGCGAGCGCCACCTGTTCGAGCTGGTGGCTGGCGTGGTGCAGGGCCGTGATGCCCTTGTCGATCAGGAACTCGGTAAAGCTGTTGATGGAAACCGCCAGCTCCACGAAACTGTCGAAGCTCGGTTCCACGCGGTAACGCCGCCAGGAGGTGGATACCGCCTGGTTTTTCTGCAGGAGTTCTTCCGGGGAGCAGAGCATGAAGAATAGGTTTGGTATACGTTTTATATGGATTTCTTGTGAGAACCCATTATCGCGCTTTCATGCATGGCAGCCATACAAGCAGGCGGATCATGATGGCGAAGCGCTCCTGGCGGCAGACGGCATGATGGTCATGGGGTCCCGGCGGGCACGGTATGGCGCACGGGCTGCGTATGCGCCCAGGCATCGAAAATGGCGGGTGGCTGCGGCCGGTTGAACAGATAGCCCTGATAGGTCTGGCAGCCATGGCAGGCAAGAAAGGCATGTTGCGCCTCCGTTTCCACCCCTTCGGCGACCACGCCGAGATTGAGGCTTTGTCCCAGCGCCAGGATGCTGTGCGCAATGGAGGCATCGTTGGGATCGGTCAGCACGTCGCGCACGAACGACTGGTCGATCTTGATCTCGTCCAGCGGCAAGCGCTTCAGGTACGACAGTGACGAATAGCCCGTGCCGAAATCGTCGAGCGAAAAACCGATGCCGCGTGCCTTGAGTGCGCTCATCTTGACGATGACTTCCTCGATGTTGTCCACCAGCAGGCTCTCGGTCAGTTCCAGTTTCAGCCGATGCGGATCGGCGCCGCTGCGGTCGATGATATCCAGCACCTGAGGCACGAAATCCGGCTGGTGGAACTGGCGCGCACTGACGTTCACAGCCAGATTCAGCGAAGCCATATGTGGCTGGGCGGACCAGGCCACCAGTTGCATGCAGGCGATTTCCAGGACCTGCTGCCCGAGTGCCAGGATGAGGCCGGTTTCCTCGGCCAGCGGAATGAAGACGGCGGGTGCGACCCAGCCACGCCCGGCGTGATGCCAGCGCAGCAGGGCCTCGGCCCCGCACAGGCGGCCCAGGTTGTCGATCTGCGCCTGGTAATGCAGCTCGAACATCCGGTTCTGCAAGGCGTGGCGCAGATCGGCTTCCAGTTTGGCGCGGGCGGCCGCGGCTGCCTGCATGGCCGGGTCAAAAAAACGCAGGGTATTGCGACCCTGCGCCTTGGCCTGGTACATGGCGAGATCGGCACGCTGCCGCAATTCGTCCTGTGTCGCCGGCTGATCGTTGAAAAGCGTGACGCCGATACTCGATGTGCTGTGGTGCACATAGCCGGACAGATGAAAGGGCGAGGCGAAACTGGCGAGTATTTTCTCGCCCACGCCCATGGCGAGCGCGGCGGCTTCATGCGGGGTGGTCGCCAGATTTTCCAGCACGATCACGAATTCATCGCCGCCCAGGCGCGCCAGGGTGTCGCTCTCGCGCAGGCAGGACTGCAGGCGCTGGGCAAGCTGCTGCAGGAACAGATCGCCGATGGCATGGCCCAGCGTGTCGTTCAGGGCCTTGAAATTGTCGACATCGAGGAAGAGCAGGGCGCCCACCTTCGACAGCCGGGCTTCGACCGCCAGGGCATGCTGCAGGCGGTCGTGCAATAACTGGCGGTTGGGCAGGCCGGTGAGCGGGTCGTAAAACGCCAGATACTGGATTTCGAGTTCGGCGGCCTTGCGTTCCGTGATGTCGGTGTTGATGCCGAGAATGGCATCGGGTACCTGGTTTTCATCGCGCAGCAGGGTCCAGTGGGCTTCGACGATGAGCGTGCTGCCATCCTTGCGATGCTGTGTGATTTCGCCGCTCCATTCACCCTGTTCCAGCAGGGTGTGGGTACATTCACGAAACAATGACGCATCCTCGTAGAGCAGGGTTTCGATCGACTGGCCGACGGCCTGCTCGCGCGTCCAGCCATACAGGCGTTCGGCACCCTTGTTCCAGTAACGGACGATATGATCGAAGCCGCGCATGATGATGGCGTCCTGCGCCTTGTCGAGCAGCGAGGCTTGCTGCCGGATCTGGGCTTCGGCGACCTGACGTTCAAGCTCCGAGGAGACGCGCGTGGCGAAGATCTGCAGCGTGGACGTGATGAAGGCCGTGTCCCGCAGGGGATGGTTGAACAATACGAACAATTGTCCGATCGGCTGACCGGCGGAATTGTCCAGCCGGTGTCCCACATAGGCCTGGGCGCGGTTCCCGCTGGCTTTCGCGGTAAAGGGGAAGAGCTCGCAGACGCGGGCGGGAATCACATAATTGGGCGTGTCGCCGAGGTGCTGGCAGGGCGTGCCGGAAAGCTGATAGCTGAAATTGGGAAGCAGCCGTCCGTCCATGTAGGCCACCTCGGTACGCGCCGAGGCGGGTTCGCCGGGCTGGAGGCGCGCAATGAACCCGGCACTGGCGCCGAGTGCTTCGGTCATGTTGATGACCAGTTCCTCGAAAAAGGCCTTGCCCGAATTGGCGGATACGCCCGCGGCGATTTTCAGCACGGCCGCCTGGATCCGGCTCTGTTCGAGGCGGCTGCGCAGGGTGGCGATGGCAAATGCCAGATCGCCGGTCAGTTCCTGCAGCAGGCGGATTTCTTCGGCGCCGAAGTGGCGGGTGCCTGGCGAAAACAGCGCAAATGTCCCGTAGGCATGCTGGCCGTCGTGCATGGGCAGTACCACCAGGCTGCGATAACCGTGGTGCAAGGCGGCTTTGCGCCAGGGTTCGAAACTGGGGTCGCTTTCCAGGTCCTCGATCATGACCACCTGGTTGCTGCGTATCGCCCGCCCCACCGGTCCGCGCCCCACGGCCTTGTCGTCGGACCAGCTGAGCGGGATGTCCTGCAGATAGCGGGTGCCCTGGCCTGCCCAGGCGACGGGTGCGACCGATTGTTCGGCATCATCCCGGGTATAGCCGATCCAGGCCATGCGATAGCCGCCCACCTCGACGGCGATGCGGCAGATCTCGTCCAGCAAGCCTTTCTCGTCTGTCGCATGAATCACGATTTCGTTGCAGGCGCTTCGCATGCGCAGGGCACGGTTGAGGCGCGCCAGTTCAATTGCCGCTTCATTACGGCTGCTGAGATCCGTGATGCCGCCGACCATGCGGAGGGCGCGTCCGTTGTCGTCGCGGATCACCGAGCCGCGATCCAGCACATAGGCATATTCGCCGCTTCTGCGCAGGAAGCGGTATTCGGCGGCCCAGTTGGTGCCGCCGCTGTCGATCACCTGATGGATGCTTTTCAATACGCGATCATGATCGTCGGGATGGAGATACCGCGTCCAGGAACTGCTGTCGGCAGGCAGATCGGCGGGTTCGTGGCCGAAAGTGCTTTGCATGCCCTCGTTCCACCAGATACGGTCGGAAATCAGGTCCCAGTCCCAGATGGTATCGGAGTTGGCGCGCGCGACCGCCTGGAAGCGCTGCTCGTTTTCGTACAGGGCCTGCAGAACCCGCTTGCGTTCGGTGATGTCGCGCTGTACCGCCACGAAGTGGGTGTGCCGGCCCGCGGCATCGACGACGGGAACAATGTCAAGATCAAGCCAGAAGGGCTCGCCCGCCCGGGTGTAGTTGACGAGCTCGCTGTGCACCGGCAGCCGGGCTTCCAGCGCAGCACGGATGCGGTCGAGCTCGTGGCGGTCGGTCAGGGGGCCGTGCAGGAAGCGGGGTGATTTCCCCAATACCTCTTCGCGCCGATGGCCGGTGAGCCGCTCGAACGCATCGTTGACGAACACGATGCGCGGTCCGGGTTCGTCCAGGGGCTCGGCTTCCGTGATGAGCACGATATCGTTCAGGCGGGCAACGCTTGCCTCCAGCAGCGCAAAATGCTGGAGGTCGCCCTGAGCGGTGGCAGATGGGTGTGGAGGAGCGTTCATGGCGTCCAGGCTAGACATGGCTGCCTGATAATCAAACGGCAGATACGCATGCGGAACATCGTCGCGTGGGTCGGATCGATTCGGTCGGTGCGTACATGGTGAATCAGGAGGACGGTGTATGTCTGATTTTACGTCTATTTTCCGCTCGAACTTGAAACCAGGCCGAACGGCGGGGCGTGTACCGGGCCGAGCGCAAGGCTGTGGTATCTTCTTGCGGTGCAGAAAGGGGTCTCTTCCGTGTTCAAGAAACAGTGGCCGGTGTTCGTGCTGGCGTTCGTATTGCCGATTCTGGCAGTTTTCTGGTGGTGGGGCGGATTCAATGCCGTCAATGTGACTGAAACCGTGGCGGGCCCCTATCGTTACGCCTATCTCGATTACGAAGGCCCGATCAGCAACATGCGTAAATCGCAGATCGCCGCACTGGACCGGTTCACTGACGCCCATGTGACGGCGGGCGACACGATCAGCGTGATTCTCACCGATCCGCGTCAGGCAAACGGCAAGGTCCGGGCACAACTGGGCTATACACTGGACGCTGCCGCCGCGATCCCCGCCGGCCTGAAGGAAGGCCGCATCGAGCGTCGTCCGGTCTATGCGGCGCGAATTCATGCAGCGGTACTGCTGGCGCCGTCCAAGGCTTATCAGGCGCTGGACGACATGCTCGAACCGCTGGGCAAGGGCATAGTCATGCCGACGGTCGAACTGTACCGGCCAGCCGGTCAGGCTGACCGGATTGGCGTCTTCACCCTGGAGATGAACCGCTGATGGCATTCTTCTCGGTTTTCGCCGCCCTCGTGCTCGAGCACATGCGCCCCCTGCGGCGGCCCTTGCCGCATTACCAGCGCTACACGCTTTTCATCCAGTGGCTGCAACGCAAGCTCAATGCCGGCGAATACAGCCATGGAGCGATTGCCTGGATGCTGGCCGTGGTGCCCGTATTGTCAGGCGTGTGGCTGGTCTTTTTCCTGCTCAGCGGCATCAGCCCGTTTCTTGGCTGGCTGTGGAATGTGGGCGTGTTATACGTCACGCTGGGTTTCAAGTATTTCAGCGATGATGCCGAGCGCATTGCGCGGCTGATCAGAGCGGGCGAACTCGACGTGGCGCGTACCCAGCTTGAAGCCTGGCGCGGCGGAGATGCCCGCGCATTCAGTGCCGACGACATTGCGCGGGTCACCATCGAGCAGGTGATGGGGGCCAGCCTGCGGCAGATGTATGGCGTGTTGTTCTGGTTCGTGCTGCTGGGGCCGGTCGGGGCGGTACTGTTCCGTGCCGCCTCGATCCTGGCACGACGCTGGTCGAATACCAGGGGCCGGTTCGGCCTGTTCGCCCTGAAGGCTTTTCATGTCGTCAACTGGCTGCCCGCCCGGCTGACCGCGCTGACCTATGCCATTGCCGGCAATTTCGAGGACGCCACCTTCTGCTGGCGGACTCAGGCACCGGGCTGGCCGGAGCCGGAAGAAGGCGTGGTGCTGGCTGCCGGCGCCGGCGCCATGGGCGTGCGTTTGGGGCAGAGCCTCAACGTGGGCGAGGAAACCGTGTGGCGCCCGGATCTGGGAACTGGCCAGGCGCCCGATGCCGACTGCATCGACAGCGCCATCAGCATGATCTGGCGCGGGCTGGTGATCTGGCTGGTGGCCGGACTGCTGGTCGTTGTCGCCGGCTGGGTTTCTTGAGGCTGAACCTAAAAACCGCAGTTGACTGCTTAGATAATGTCGTCACAAGGTATGTCATAATACCTTCTTCGCAACAAATCCCATGACCGAATGCCAGAAACCCTTCATCGACATGACATATCAGACAAACACTGGGAGTTGCTCGAACCGCATTTACCGGGACGAGCCGGGGTTTGGGGTGGGGTCGCACAAGATAACCGCCAATTCATCAATGCCGTGTTCTGGATTCTTCGCACGGGCGCGCCATGGCGGGATCTGCCCGCTTCCTACGGGGGGTGGAAAAACACCCACCGGCGCTTCTGCCGCTGGCGCGATCAGGGCATTTGGGAGTCGTTGCTGGAAAAGCTCATTGTCGAGCCGGATTACGAATGGCTCATGATCGACGCCAGCCATTGCAAGGTTCATCCGCATGCGGCGGGTGCACGAGGGGGCAATCAGGGCATGAGCCGCACAAAAGGGGGCTCAACACCAAGGTACACCTGGCCGTGGATGCGCATGGTATGCCGCTCAGAGTTGTTGTTACGGAAGGTACCCGAGCAGATTGCGCGGAAGCTGACAGGTTGATTGACGGATTCAGCATGGAATACCTGCTTGCCGATAAAGGCTACGACAGCGACACGATCGTGACGAAGGCCGAAGAACAAGGGGCACGGGTGGTGATTCCGCCGCGCAAGAATCGTAAGCACCCGAGGGAATACGACAAGGCGCTCTACAAACTGAGACATCTGGTCGAGAACGCCTTTCTGCATCTCAAGCGATGGAGGGGAATCGCCACCCGCTATGCAAAGAACCTCTCTTCCTTCGTTGCTGCTGTGCAGATTCGCTGCCTGACACTTTGGTTGGCCATCTCGTGACGACACTATCTAATAATCTAATCGAATTCCGCATGAATACTGGCCCTTTAGCCTTTGAACGCGTTCATCGGGAAGGTGATTCCGCTACGCGCCCGCTGGTTCGTCAGGCCATGCGCCTGCATTTGTCGCTCGTCGTTGCAGGCATGAGCCTGCGGCCTCCTCGCTTCGCGGCAATCGCACGCCCTGACGCCCCATCGCGCGCGTCCAACTGCGGTTTCTAGGTTTATGCTCAACGCGCTGTGGGTCGGCTTTTTCCTGGTCGCCTTCCTGATCGCGCTGTTCAAACTGGTTTTCTTCGGCGACGCCGGCGTATTCGCAGCCCTGGTCAAGTCGCTGTTCGACAGCAGCAAGACCGCATTTGAAATCTCCCTCGGGCTGACCGGCGTAATGGCGCTGTGGCTGGGCGTGATGAAAGTCGGCGAACGCGCCGGCATGCTCGACGTGCTGACGCGCGGCCTGGCGCCGCTGTTTCGCCGCCTGTTTCCCGATGTGCCGCCCAATCATCCGGCACTCGGCGCGATGACCATGAACATGGGCGCCAACATGCTGGGCCTGGACAATGCGGCCACGCCTCTTGGCATCAAGGCGATGCAGGCACTGCAGACGCTCAATCCTTCCAGCGACACCGCGAGCGATGCGCAGATCCTGTTCCTGGTGATCAACACCGCGTCGGTCACCCTGCTGCCGGTCACCATTTTCACCTTCCGCGCGCAGCTCGGCGCCGCCGACCCCACCGACGTCTTCGTGCCGCTGCTCATCACCACTTATACGGGTACCCTGACCGGCTTGCTGGTCACCGGCCTGTTCCAGCGCCTGCACCTGTGGAATCGCGTCACCCTGGCTTATCTGGGCGGCGCCACCGCGCTGATCGGCGGGCTGGTTGCGTATTTCTCCAGTCTCGACGCCGCCGAGATGACACGGCAGTCAGCCATTCTCAGCAACGTCGTGCTGTCCGGCATCATTGTGATGTTCCTGCTGATGGCGGTGTGGCGGCGCGTCAATGCCTACGAGGCTTTCATCGAGGGGGCGAAAGAGGGCTTTCACACGGCGGTCACGATCATTCCGTATCTGGTCGCGATGCTGGTGGCGATCGGCGTGTTCCGCGCCAGCGGCGCGCTCGACCTGCTGATGGACGGCGTGCGCGGCGCCGTGCAGGCGCTGGGCTTCGACGCCCGCTGGGTCGACGCGCTGCCGACCGCGCTGATGAAACCGTTTTCCGGCAGCGGCGCGCGGGCCATGATGATCGACACCATGCAGGCGCACGGCGCGGATTCCTTTGCCGGGCGGCTCGCGTCCATCGTGCAGGGCAGCACCGAGACGACGTTTTACGTGCTGGCCGTGTATTTCGGCGCGGTCGGGATCAAGCGTGTGCGCCACGCCGTCACGTGCGGGCTGATCGCCGACGTCGCCGGCGTCCTCGCCGCCATCGGCATGGCCTATCTCTTTTTTGGCAAAGCCGCATGAAACCCTACGATACGCTTGCCGCGGTCGATCTTGGATCCAATTCCTTTCGTCTGGAAGTGGCACGGGTGGCCGGTGACCAGCTCTACCCGCTTGATTCGCTGAAGGAAACCGTGCGCCTGGCCGGCGGGCTTGGCGCAGACAAGCGGCTCGACGAGGCCACCCAGAAGCGTGCGCTGGCCTGTCTGCAGCGTTTCGGCGAGCGCCTGCGCGGCTTGCCGCCGGAAGCGATCCGCTGCGTCGGCACCTCGGCGCTGCGCGTCGCCAGGAATGCCGGCGAGTTCATTTCCCAGGCCGAAGCTGCGCTCGGGCAGCCGATCGAGATTGTCGCCGGACGCGAAGAAGCGCGGCTCATCTATCTGGGGGTCGCGCATTCGCTGCCGGCGTCGCCCGACCGGCGTCTGGTCGTCGACATCGGCGGCGGTTCCACCGAATTCATCATCGGCCACGGGCTGAAGCCGCATGAACGGGAAAGCCTGCATATGGGCTGCGTCAATTTCTCCACGCGCTTCTTTGCCGGCGGGGTCGTCGACAAGGCTGCGCTGAAAGCCGCCGAGACCACGGCCCGGGTCGAGGTCGAGCGTATTGCGAAAGCATTTTCCCGTGGCAACTGGCAACAGGCGGTGGGCTCCAGCGGCACCGCTCGCGCGTTGCGCGAAATCCTCGAACAGAGCGGCTGGTCTGCACACGGCATCACCGCCGACGGGCTCGCCCAGCTGCGTGCCCAGTTCATCCGGGCCGGCCACCTCGACGCGCTCGAACTGCCCGGCCTGACGCGCGACCGCCGTCCGGTCATCGCCGGCGGTTTCGCCATCATGGCCGGGCTGTTTGCCGAGCTTGAAATCGAGCAGATGGACGTCGCCGAAACGGCCATGCGCGAAGGGATACTTTACGACCTGCTTGGGCGTTTCCACCAGCACGACATGCGCGAAGCGACGGTGAATGAATTCATGCGCCGCTATCATATCGATACCTTGCAGGCGAAGCGGGTCAGGCAGATGGCGGTGAAATTGCTGAGGGCCTGCCGTGGCGGCAACGAGAACGATGTGCGCTTTCTCGACTGGGCCGCGCGCCTGCATGAAATCGGGCTCATGGTGTCGCACGGCGGCTACCATCGCCATTCCGGCTATATCCTGGAAAACGCCGACATGCCCGGCTTCTCGCGCACCGATCAGGCACGACTGGCGCTGCTGGCGCGAGCGCAGCGCGGGGCGCTGACGAAGTTGCCGGCATTTTCGATGGGAACGGTGTCGGACAGCGAACGCCTGCTGGTGTGGCTGTTACGCCAGGCCGTCATCCTTTGCCGCAGTCGTGCCGATGCGCATCTGCCCGAGGTGGCCGTGGAGACGGGCAGCAAGCGCTTCCGGCTGACCTTGCCCGAAGGCTGGCTGGAAAGTCGCCCGCTTACCCAGCGTGCCCTGGAGGAGGAGGCGGCGTACTGGCAGTCGGCAGGAATCAAATACCTGTTTGCCTAGTGTGCTGTCCCGCGAGAGGGAGCCGTGACGTCGCAAACGGGCGCGCGATCAGTCGTTCCGGGATAATAGGAATACTGAAAATATATCTTTTGTCGATTCCGGGAACCGTGTTCCACGCGGCAAGTCGGGAAAGCCCGCAGGTAATTTGAGAGAAGTGACATCGCTGAACGCGCCGTTGCGCAGCATTGGCTGTCCACAGGTGTTTTGTCAGAATGATGAGTGTATTCAATCATGAATTGAATTCCATCAGGGCGTTTACCCGGCGGATGATTACAACTCCCCATCGTGGGTTGCCTGTCTGTCCGGGTGCCATGAAGTGGTCGGGCGGCCCATCCATATCGATATATACGATATATAAGATATAAAAAATTCGTTTGTTAAAAAATTTGCAAAAAACTACCCTAGAGTTTCAGAATATACGAATAAGGGTACTCTCGATGCAAACTGAAGACGCGCTGGTTCTTGATCCTGCGGAGCGTGCTCCGACGTCGCATGAGCCGCCTGCCGTCATCCGTGATCTCGTCAGTGAAGCAGGCATTACGATCAACGGCGATGCGCCCTGGGATATTCAGGTGCTCGACGAACGCGTCTATCGGCTTGTCCTGGCAAAAGGGTCGCTCGGATTCGGTGAAGCCTATATGGACGGAATGTGGGAGTGTGAACGGCTGGACCAGCTTTTCCACCGTCTCATGGAGGCAAGGATAGAAGATAAAATCGACAAATGGTCGCAGTTGCGCCTGCTGGGCGAGATTCTGCGTCATCGTCTGTTCAATCTGCAATCCAGCCGGCGCGCCTTCCAGGTGGGCGAGCAGCACTATGACATTGGCAACGACGTGTTCGAGGCCATGCTCGATCCCACCATGAGCTATTCCTGTGCCTACTGGCACAACGCCGCTGGACTGCGGGACGCGCAGTTGAAGAAGCTCGACATGATCTGCCGCAAGCTGGAATTGAAGCCTGGCGAGCGTATGCTAGAGATCGGCTGCGGCTGGGGAGGGCTGGCCGCTTATGCAGCGGAGCATTATGGCGTTGAGGTGGTGGGCATCACCATCTCGAAAGAACAGCAGAAGCTGGCCCGGGCGCGTTGCAAAGGCCTGCCGGTATCAATCGAGCTGATGGACTATCGGGATCTCACCGAGCAATACGACAAGATCGTTTCGGTGGGAATGTTCGAGCACGTCGGCCCGAAAAACTATGCGGCCTATTTCGATACCGCACACCGCGTGCTCAAGGACGATGGCCTGTTTCTGTTGCATACCATCGGCAATTCCGTCACATCGCCCAAAACCGACGCGTGGATCGACAAATATATTTTCCCGAACGGCAAGCTGCCCTCGGCAAAGGAGATTGCATCGACCGTGGAGCGCCGCTTCCTGATCGAGGACTGGCATAACTTCGGCCCGGACTACGATCGCACCCTGATGGCCTGGTGGGAAAACTTCGACCTTGCCTGGCCTTTCCTGGAATCCAGATACGGCAAGCGTTTTTATCGTATGTGGAAATACTATCTGATGAGTTGCGCGGGCTTTTTTCGTTCCCGCCAGGGGCAGCTCTGGCAACTGGTCCTGAGCAAGCCGGAAAGAGGAAGTGTCTATCGTTCGATACGGTAAAGCGCCTTACAAACCCAGCTCCTTTGCATCGTCGTAATAACGCTTGACCCCTTCCAGAAAATCGTGACGAGCCGGACACAGGCTCGTCAATCACGCTGACATCACGACGCGCGTACGGCGCTCGGCACTCTCCACCCGGAGGGAGCATGGCTTTCAGGGGCGGGTAGAACGCAGTACTGCACCTGTTCGACGGACATCTGGATCATTGCTTTTGCGTGCAGGATAAACCGCGTCAGGGCTTCGCATTTCTGGCGACAGGCACATCCGCGATCCTCGATCAGCCGGGCGACCGTCACCGCAAGCGCATCGCAGGCATTCGCCAGACGCTCGATACCGGCCGCGCTGGCGCATTCGCGCAGATGAAGCAGCGCCAGGGCATAGGCTGTAATCTGATCTTCGGTGAGTTTTTCCGGGTGGGCGAAACAGTGGCGGGAGACGATGGCTCCCATTTTATTCAGTGCGTTCAGCGCCACTCTGACGGCTATTTCAGGTTTGTCCGGGGTGGGTTCCACGTGACGGGCTGTGATGCCGCGCCGATGTCTGGAAGTCAGATATTGCGTGTTGTGCATATGGCATACCTCCAAGTGATTCGCATAAGCTGCGCCGTGCATGGACGCACAGGCTGGTCCGATGATTACAACAGCTGATGATTACGACCAATATAGAACAAACCTGAATACTCATACTAGCATAGGCTGGTACATTCATACCATCAACTGAACCTGATCTCTGCTTGGTGTCAGCATCAGAAGGTGTACGGTGACCGTCACAGCGACCCACGCCCCAGAAAATGGACCGGAGTCGTTCACGTTCGTTCACGAAACGTCGATGTCGATTGTCATGGACGGGATCGACGGATGAGCCCGGTTCCACCTGGAGTCAGGGAAAGTCGGCCCTGATCCCGGGAAGCGGGCGGTTCCGGATCGTTTAGGTATGCTGCGACCGGCAGCCTTGGAAGGTGAGGATCGTGTCAGCAGGCCGCGCCACTCAGGGCCTGGGGTATCGAATGGACCAGGGCAATCGGGTCGCCCGCTTGGGCGTGGCCTGTACCAAAACAATGCGGGGACCGAAGTCCCCGCAGACACGTCGTCATCGATTGAAACAGATTGATCAGCGTTTTTCGATCAGTTCGACACGACGATTCTTGAAGCGTCCTTCTTCCGTCGCATTGTCGGCGATCGGCTGGGATTCTCCGTAGCCCTTGGCAGTCAGGCGGTCCGCGGCGATGCCCTTGCTGATCAGGTAGTTGCGAACGGTCTCTGCGCGCCGCTGGGACAGCTTCATGTTGTATTGCTCACTGCCCCGGCTGTCTGTGTGGCCCGCGACTTCGATGTTCACATTGCCCCATTTATCCAGCCCGGCGACATTCTTGTCGATGATGGCGATATCTTCCTGGCGCAGCGTGGCCTTGTCGAAATCAAAATTCACGCCTTCCAGTTCCAGTTTCTGCGGGGGCGCGGGTGCGGGTGCGACGTAGGGGGCCGGCGCGGGCGCGGGCGGTGCGACATAGGCCGGTTCGGGGGCCGGTGCGGGTTCAGCCGCCGCAACCGGTGCCGGCGGTGCAGGGACCGCGCAAGGGGTATCCAAAAGTCCGCGGCCCGGACAGCCGATCGTCCGGTAAAGCTCGTAGCCGGTCGTTTTTCCGGTGGGGCTGGCAGCATTGGAAGGATCGTAGTAAACGCCTCCTGCCGCGTAGGCCGTTACAACGCTGGCAGACATCAGGATGGCTCCGAGGGTGCTGACAAATAAAGAGGTGCGCAAGATATATCTCCTTGTTGAATGAACGTGGGGTCGAGCAAAACGTAGAGTATTTCTGTGAACTTTAATGGTGGAATGCATGTTTTTCAAGCATGTTTTGCACAACCGGCAATGATCGCGCAGTCGCCGCCGACTAGCGGGCGGTGGGCCAGCCGCAGCGCCATCGGCCGCTGCTTCAGATGACTTGCGTCTGGTTCCGGCCAAGCGCCTTGGATTTGTAGAGCGCCTGGTCGGCACGATTCAGCAAGGCATCCAGGGAATCACCCGGGGTCAGCCATGCGGAAATACCGATACTGACCGACCAGGCGACAGGCTGACTGATCCGGCCGGCCTCCTGAAACCGGTTTGCGGCATACATGGCTTGTTCCAGACCGGCGTTGGGAAGAATGGCCATGAACTCGTCTCCCCCGAAGCGGGTGAGTTGATCCGATCCCCGAAGCGCGGCTTTTGCCTTTTTTGAAAATTCCACCAGGATCCTGTCTCCCTCGAGATGGCCATGGGTGTCGTTGATTTCCTTGAAATTGTCCAGATCGAACAGCATGATCGCCAGTTTGCTGCCATGACGGCGGGCGCGGGCAATCTCCCGTTCGAGTTCTTCCATCGCCGCATTCTTGTTGAGGCACTGGGTCAGGCCGTCGTGCCGGCTGATGAACTCCAGGTCGTGCCGCAGCTTTTCCGACGCGAGCAGAATCAGGCTGATCGTCGCGAGCGGAATCGTCAGGGCTGGAAGCGCGATATAGACAAGCTGCGAGGCCGATGCGTCCAGCACCCCGGTCGGCGGGGCGAACCCGAGGAGCAGGGCGCCCAGACGAATCAGCCGTGAAGCGATCATGATCGCCAGCGATGCGACCAGAACATGGCGCCCCGTCGTCCTGGGCAATTCCCGCAGCACAAGAACGAGCTGATCCAGAACGACGATAAGCGTGAACAGGGCCATGGCGCCGACGCGCATCCGGATATCGGGCTGGACATACGTGAACCAGATGAACAGCGCCACGAACGCCAGCACGAACAGGGCCAGCATGTTCCGGCTGTATGTCGGGAGCATGCCGGCGAACTTCCGGGTGCCGGCATTCATCGCCATGAAGGCGATCAGCAGCGTCAGGTTGGCCAGGACGATGCTCAGCAGGTCGGGGATATGGCCCCGTGCGATGAAGAGCGGAAAGCACAGCGCGATGGCCAGCGCGGCCAGGCTCCATTCGCGCAGTCCCCGGATATTTCCTGGATAGGTCTGCGCAATGATCAACAGCGTCCCGCTCATGGCCAGCGCCACGAAAAACGAAATGACAAACAGGAGCAGCGGCGGATTCATCCAGGGAACAGCGCAGGTGATGGGAGCGTAAATGACCGCACAGTCTAACGTATTGTGTCATTCCCGCCATGGGTCGCAGCCGGATCGCGCCGCCGTATTCAGGCAGCCGGATGGAACGGGTGTTCGATCAGGGTATCGGGCCGCCCCGTTCAGGCAGGCGGTTTGTGACAGATCGGTCCGGTGACCGGATTTTCCACGCTTTCGGCAATTGCCTGGGCGATCTCGTGGACTTCCCCGGGCGTGAAATGCTCGAAGAGGCGGCGCGCGATCGGGGGAGGAATACGGACGGCACGAGTCGTGCCGTCCGCCAGCGTCACCATGACGCCGGCGACGTGATGGCTGACCAGTTCCGGGTCCGCTTCGGCGAGCAGCATTTGCTCGTCCATGAGGGCGTCGTACTCGGCTTCGAGGACCTCCTGCAGATCATCGTCCAGTTCGTCCGGCAGTTCGACGATAAAGCCCTCGATCTCGTCCTGGCGTGTCATGCTCGCGACCCCGTGACCCGATGCAAACGCCACGAAGCGGCCACGCAGCGATTCGTTGAAAAACATGTATTCGAAACTCATTCCGCTGCCCTTTCGCTATGCCTCGGCACGCCGCGCGATCATCAAAAATACCGGGTAATCCCGCGTTCCGCTCTCGCGTGTCTTGGCGGAATGATACGCGGCTTGCAGCGAGCGTTCTCAATCCCGCCCGGGGAGCATGCGAACCAGCGTGTCATCGTGTTTGATGTAGTGATGATACAGGGCGGCCGCCGCATGCAGGCCGATGAGGAAGTAACCCAGGGTGCCGATGGTTTCATGCAGGTCCTTGAGCTGCCTGGCGAGGGCCTTGTTTTCTCCGATCAGCGCCGGCAATTCCAGTCCGAAGAACGGAATCTGCTTGCCGCCGGCACTCAGTACCAGCCAGCCCAGCAGCGGCAGGCCGATCATCAGCAGATACAGCGCCCAATGCATCAGCCGGGAAGTCCATTGCAACAGCCGCGGCGGCTCCGGATGGATGGCGGGCGCCGGGCCGGCCAGGCGCGCTGCCAGGCGCAGCCAGACCAGCACGAATACCAGCAGGCCGAGCATGAAGTGCCAGGTCTTGAACGCCGCGCGAATATCGCTGCCTTTTTCAGACAGGCCGTGCAATTCGATGGCTCCGTACACGCCAATAAACAACAGCAGCATCAGCCAGTGGAGCCCGATGGAAGGATAGCTGTAGCGGTTTGTGGGGGACTTCCGGTTCGCGAGCATCGAATTCCCTTTATGTCAGATCGGAAAACGATAGCATTGCGCACCATGCTTAAGCGTGGCTTAAGCGGCGGGCCGGCGAAGTCCGTCCGCGCCAGCAGGGGAATATGCAGCATTCGAAATCCCGGGCAGAAAATAAAAAACGGGTCAGGACGAGCCCGGGCTCCGTTCGAAGCACGTCAGGTGAACTTCCACGCTGAGCGACAAGGCTGTCAGCGCAGCGGCCCTGGCGCGGCCCTCGGCGTTGGCGCGGTAGAGATGCGGGGTCATCGCCAGCAGGTCGGCAATCTGCCCTGCATGGGTCAGTTCGACGACGAAGCGGAGTGTTTCCGTCGGCAGACGGCGGAAGCCTGCCGGTGTGTGCGTCCCGGCCGGGCGTTCCGGTTTCAGGCTGGGGTAAATGATCTCGCGCAGTTCGCGCAGATGGTCCGGCCCGGCGTCGACCTGCAGCAATCGGCCGCCCGCTTTCAGCACCCGCGCAAACTCGGGATATACCGGGAAGCCGAACAGGCACAGCACCCGATCCAGCGTACCCGGCAGCACCGGCAGCCTGGCATTGCTGCCCACCACCCAGTTGACGCGCCTGTCCTGCTTCGCCGCCGCCCGTACCGCCCATCTGGAAATATCCAGCCCCAGCAGCGCCAGCGTCTGGTCTTCTCCCGCTGCCGCCGCCAACTCGCGCAGGTAATAGCCCTCGCCGCAGCCGGCGTCGAGGCAGCTGATCGCAGCGTCAGCCGGTAGTCCGGCCAGCGCGGCGCGGCTCACCGCCGCGGCAATCGGCCGGTAAAACCCGGCCGTGAGAAAACGCCGCCGCGCCGCGACCATCTCCTTGCTGTCGCCGGGATCGCGCGAGCGCTTGTGCTGCACCGGCAACAAATGGGTGTAGCCCTGGCTGGCGATGTCGAAACTGTGGCCGGAGACGCAGCGCCAGGCGGAACCTGTGCAATGCAGAGGCATCCCGTCCAGCGGGCAGGCCAGCATCCGGAATGGCGTGACGCGCATGGGCTGCAGGCATCCATCGGCTGAGGGGGGAACAAGCTTGGTCATGCAATACGCGTTACATTTCAGAAGTCGGGCAGTAGGGACAGAGGATGCCGATCGGGATATTATCCGCAACGTTTCCCGACGGAACCACTGGATGGATCTCTCCCATTGGCTAGACTCAATGGGCATGGATACGAATGTCCGAACCCATCAACGAAGTCCCAACCAGGAGCATAGCGATGCGCAATGATTTGAACGACACCGGCAAACTGGTTTTGCGTCTGCCCTTCGGGATCATGATCCTGCTCCACGGCATTGCCAAGCTCACCCACGGCATCGATCCGATCGAGGGCATGGTGACCAGCATGGGCATGCCCGCCTTTTTCGCCTATGGCGTCTATGCAGGGGAAGTCCTGGGGCCGCTTCTGCTCATCCTTGGCTTCTATGCGCGCATCGGCGCCGCACTGATCGCCATCAACATGCTTTTCGCCTTTGCCCTTGTCCACACCGGCGAACTCACGAGCCTCAATCAAACCGGCGGCTGGGCGCTGGAATTGCAGGGCATGTTCCTGTTCACCGCGATCGCCCTGACGCTCCTGGGTCCCGGGCGGTTCGGCGTCAACCAGCGCTGAGACGCACAGCTGTGCGGGAGAGGGCGATGATTTCGGCCAGCGCCGTGACGAGATACAGGGCGAAGGTTCTCATGCCGCCCCTTGGGCTTCACCCAAACCGTCCGGACAGAAATGAATTTCGATGGTCGAGTGGACGATCTCTTCGTGTGCGGACAGGCGCGCGTGCATCACATCCGGAGTGAGCAAACGGTCGTGGGTCACCACCGTCATGGCACACGAATAGACCTGTTTGCCCACGCGCCAGACGTGCAGATCGATAATCCGTGTGTCACCGGCATCTCCCCCGGTTTCTACCGCCTCCCGGATCTCGTCGACCACGGGATGATCCATCTCGCGGTCGAGCAGCACCTTGCCGGTATCGGCGATGAGGCCCCTGGCCCAGACGGCAACCAGCACGGCGCCGACGATGCCCATGAGGGGATCGAGCCATGACCAGCCGAATATCCAGCCGCCGAAGAGCGCCGCGATGGCCAGCACCGACGTGGCGGCGTCGGCCATCACGTGCAGATAGGCGGATTTGAGGTTGAGATCGTTGTGGGGGCCGTGATGATGCCCGGCGCGGCCATGCCCGTGATCGTGGTGATGCGCTTTGCCCAGAATCAGCGCGCACACCACGTTCACCACCAGCCCGAGGATGGCTATCACGATGGCTTCCCTGTACTGAATGGGCTGCGGCGAGACGATCCGCTCCACCGAGCCGACCACCATCACCCCCGCCACGCCCACCAGGAAGATCGCGCTGGCAAAGCCGCCCAGGATCTCGATCTTCCAGGTGCCGAAGGCAAAGCGAGGGTCTTGGGCGTAGCGCCGGGCGGTCGTGTAAGTCAGCGCCGACAGGCCAATCGCCACCGCGTGAGAGCTCATGTGCCAACCGTCGGCCAGCAGCGCCATCGAGTTGAACCACCAACCGGCGGCAATCTCGATCACCATCGTCAGCGCGGTGATCCACATCACGATCCACGTGCCGCGCTCAGCGGCATCGTTACCGGTATCAAAGACGTGGTCGTGTCTCCATCTGGACAGGTTTTCGCAATGCATGGCGGTTCTTACTTGATGTAGGTGCGCAGAACCTCGATCAGCTCATCGGCGCCCTGGGTGCGCTCCGCATCGCTGGTGATCGCCGGGTCGGTAATGTGCGTTCGCACGTGCGCTTCGAGCACCTCGGCCATCAATCCGTTGATCGCCCCGCGCGCAGCGGCGATCTGGTGCAGGATCACGGCGCACCCCTTCTCGGCCTCGAGCGCACGCTCCAGGGCCTCAACCTGGCCCCGGATGCGGCGCACCCGAGCCAACAGCTTCGACTTTCCCCGTATGGTATGACTCATGTGTATCCGCGCTGAATAATATAGGGGGGTATGGTATGTGAAGCGGCAGGAAAACGCCATCGGTGAGCCGGTGGCTCTTTCGATACAAAGGTATACGACGGCATGATGGCTTCGTCGCCGGGCTGCATATCCAGCAATAAAGTAGCCATCCCGAGTGCGCAACTGGGCGTCATTGAGCCTCAGAAAAGGGCTGATCAGGACAAGGCGATCACGTGCGTCCTTGATCAGCGCTTCGGGAAAGTAATGGGTTGCGCTGGTATTGGGGAAGCTGGCCATTGGATTCGAGCGAGCGATAGATGCTTGCTGATCCTGTCAAGTCACTCATGCCGCAACGCCTCGATCGGGTCCATGCGCGCGGCGCGGCGGGCCGGGAAGTAGCCGAACAGCACGCCGATGCCGGCCGAGAAGACGAAGGACAGCAGGTTGATGCCGGGCTGGAACACGTAGGGCACCTGCATCAGCCGTGTCAGGCCGACCGAGGCGCCGGTGGCCAGCAGTACGCCGATCAGGCCGCCCAGGCTGGCCAGCACCACCGCCTCGATCAGGAACTGCAGCAGCACCTCGCGCTCCAGCGCGCCGATGGCCAGCCGCAGGCCGATCTCGCGCGTGCGCTCGGTGACGCTGACCAGCATGATGTTCATCACGCCGATGCCGCCCACCAGCAGGCTGACGGCGGCCACCGCGCCCAGCAGCGTGGTCATCACGCGTGTGGTGCCCGACAGCGTGTCGGCCAGCTGCTTGGTGTCGAGCACGTTGAAGTTGTCGTCGTCGCTGCTGGACAGCTTGCGCATCTCGCGCAACAGCTGCGTCAGGCTGGACTTGACGCGCTCGGCGTCGCTGGCCGGGTCGAGCGACACCAGCAGCGTGTTGACGTTGGTGTTGCCGGTGACGCGCCGCTGCAGCGTCTTGAGCGGCATCAGAACCACCTCGTCCTGATCGTTGCCGAACGAGCCCTGGCCCTTGCTTTGGAACAGGCCGATCACCTCGCACGGCATCTGCTTGACGCGCAGCGACTGGCCGAGCGGATCGCCGCCACCGTACAGATGGCGCTGGATGGTGGTGCCGATGATGCACACCGCGGCGCCCGAGCGCAGCTCGGCCTCGGTGAAGGGGCGGCCGGCGGCCAGTGCCCAGTTGCCGGTCTGCAGCCAGTTGTTGGTCGAGCCCACCACGCTGCTGCTCCAGTTCTGGCCGTTCGCCACCAGCGTGACGCTGGAGCGCGCCTCGGGCGCCACCGTAGTGATGCCCGAGATCTGCCCGGCGATCAGATCGGCGTCGCCTTCCTTGAAGGGGGGCGCGGTGCCGCCGCCGCCGCCCGGCCCCATGCGCTGGCCGGGGCGCACCTGCAGCAGGTTGGTGCCCAGGCTGGAGATCTGGTTCTGCACCGCCTGCGTGGCGCCGCTGCCCAGCGTGATCATGGTGATGACGGCCGAGACACCGATCACGATGCCCAGAACGGTGAGAAAGGAGCGCAGCAGGTTGCGCCGGATCGAGCGCAGCGCCAGCACCAGGGTGTTCCACAGCATCAGCTTGCCTCCGCCATCTGTGCGGCCGGTGCGCCGTGGCTGCCGGGTTGCGTCGGGTTGGGGTTGCGCTGGTCGCTGGCCACCAGGCCGTCGACGAAGCGCACCACGCGGTGCGCGTAGGCTGCCATGTCGGGCTCGTGCGTGACCATCAGCACGGTGATGCCCTGCTCGCTGTTCAGGCGCGCCAGCAGGTCCATGATTTCGTGGCTGCGTTGCGTGTCCAGGTTGCCGGTCGGCTCGTCGGCCAGCAGCACCGCCGGCTCGCTGACGATGGCGCGCGCGATCGCCACGCGCTGCTGCTGGCCGCCCGACAGCTCGGCCGGCGTGTGATGTTCCCAGCCCTTGAGGCCGACGGCATCCAGCGCGCGCGCGGCGGCGGCGCGCCGGTTCGCCGCCGGCTCGCCGCGGTACAGCAGCGGCAGCTCGACGTTCTCTTGCGCGCTGGTGCGCGCCAGCAGGTTGAAGCCCTGGAACACGAAGCCGAAATAGCGCCGCCGCAGGCGCGCGAGCTCGTCGCGCGACAGCGTTTCGACGTGCGCGCCCATGAACAGGTACTGGCCGCTGGTCGGCCGGTCCAGGCAGCCGAGCGCGTTCATGGCGGTCGACTTGCCGGAGCCGCTGGGTCCCATGATGGCGACGAACTCGCCGCGCTCGATGTCGAGGTCGACCCCCTTCAACGCCAGGAAGGCGGTGCCGCCTTCGCCGTAGCGCTTGGTCACGCCGCGCAGGCGGATCAGCGGCGCTGCGTCGGGCATGGCGCACCTCGGGGCGGCTGGGGGCGGGCGTTCACTGCGCCGCTCTCTGGTCGGTGATGACCGGCGTGCCGGGCTGCAACTCGGGGCTGCTGACCTCGGTGCGGCGCCCGTCGCTGATGCCGGTGCGCACGCTGACGGCCACCGGCTGCTGGCCCTGCAGGGTCCAGATCTGGCGCTGCTGGTCGGCCGCCGCTGGGACGCCGGCCTCGCGCGGGCGGCGCGGGGCGGCTGGCGGGCGCGCCATCATGCTCGACACCAGGTTGCCTCTGCCACCGGGCGCCGCGCCAGCAGGCTGGACCGGCTGGGCGCTGGTCGGCGTGAAGCGCAGCGCCGTGTTGGGCACCAGCAGCACGCCTTGGCGCTCGGTCGAGACGATGGTGGCGGTGGCCGTCATGCCGGGGCGCAGGCTGAGGTCGGCGTTGTCGACGCTGAGCTGGGTGGTGTAGGTGACGACGTTGTTGGTGGTGGTCGAGCCATAGGCCACGCGGGTGACCTGCGCCGGATAGTGGCGTGCCGGGTAGGCGCTGACGGTGAAGCTGGCGCGCTGGCCCTGCTGCACCGCGCCGACGTCGGCCTCGTCCACGTCGGCTTCCATGATCAGCCGCGTCAGGTCTTCGCCCAGCGTGAACAGCGTCACCGCCTGCAGCGAGGCGGCCACCGCGTTGCCGGGGTCGACCGAGCGCGCCAGCACCACGCCGTCGATCGGCGAGCGGATCGAGGCCTTCGACAGGTTGGTCTCGTCGGTCGACAGCGTGGCGCGCGCCTGCGCGACCAGCGCGCGCGCGTTGTCGGTACTGGCGTTGGCGCGCGCCAGCGTGGCGCGGGCGGTGTCGAGCTCGGTCGCCGACGGCACGCGGCCGGCCGACAGGCGCGCCACTTCTTCAAAGCGTTCGAGCGTGGCGCGTGCCTCGCGCGCCGTGGCCTCGTTTTGCACCAGCGCCGCCTGCGCCGCCACCAGCGCGGCACGCGAGCGGTTCACCGTGTCCTCGAACTTGGTGCGGTCCAGCTCGACCAGCACCTGGCCCCGCTTGACCCGGTCGTTGACGTCGACCAGCACGCGCGCCACGGTGCCCGACAGCTCGCTGCCGATGGCGACCGAGCGGGTCGGATTCAGCGTGCCGTTGGCCGTCACGCTGAGCGTGATGTCGCCGCGCTCGATGGGCGTCGTGACGTAGACCGGTGCCGCGCGCTGCGCCTGCCGACCCTGCCACCACCACAGGCCGGCGCCGGCCGCGACCAGCAGCGCCAGCCCGAGCCACAGCGTCGGCCGGCGCCACCAGACCGGCGGACGGTCGTCGCCCAGCAGATGGTCGATGCCCGACGCGGGCGTGGATGCCGCCGGTGGGGCGGGAGGGGTGGCAGCGGAAGAGTCGCTCATGGCAAGGGCGCCTGCGCGGCGCGCGCCGGCAGGGAAGTTGACAGGGCCAGGAAAGCCGGGCGGGCCGGCAGCTCGGTGGGGGCGGTTGCCGTGGGCGCCTCAGGAGGGTGTTCCCATCCTCCGCCCAGCGCCTTGTAAAGCCGCACGTGGTCATTGGCCAGGCTGGCGCGCACGGCGGCTTGCGCGTCCTCGGCCGACAGCAGGATGCGCTGCGCCTGCAGCACGACGTCGAAGCCGATCAGCCCGGCCTGGTATTGCTGACGCGCCAACTGCTCGGCGTTGCGCGCCGCCACGGCCGCGGCCTGCAGGCTGCCGATGCGTGCACGGTCGCCCTGCAGCGCGACCAGTGCGTCTTCCACCTCCTGCAGCGCGGCCAGCACGCTGGTGTGGTGGTTGGCGCTGGCCTGATCCAGTGCGGCCTGTTGCGCGCGCAGGCGGCCGGCGATGGCGCCGCCGTCGAAGATCGGCTGCGTCAGCCCGGCCAGCATCGACGCCACCACGCTGGAGCCGTTCAGCAGCGACCCGGTCGACAGCGACTGCAGCCCGAGCGTTCCCGACAGCCGCAGCGAAGGGTAGCGCGCGGCGTCGGCCTGCGCCACGCGCGCCCAGGCGGCCTGCAGCTGGGCCTCGCTCTGGCGCACGTCGGGCCGCTGGCGCAGCGTGTCGGCCGGAAAGGCCAGCACCAGGTCGTCGGGCGGCAGCGGCACCGGCGCCGGCGTGAACGTCAGCGCGCCCGGCGGGCGGCCGGTGAGCACCGCCAGCCGGTGGCGCGCCTGCGCCACGGCGGTCTGGCGCAGCGGCAGCTGGGCGCGCGTCTGCTCGGCCAGGGTGGCCGCCTGCTCGACGTCGAGCATCGACACCAGGCCGGCCTGCTGGCGCCAGCGCGCGATCTGCAGCGTGTCGTCCTGCGTCGCCAGGTTGTCCTGCGCGATCAGCAGACGCGCCTGCTGATCGCGCAGGTCGACGTAGGCCAGCGCCACTTCGGCCGCCAGCGATACCTGCACCTGGCCCAGGCTCATCTGCGCGGCGCGGGCGTCGCTCTCGGCGGCGCGGGCGCCGGCCCGCAGGCCGCCCGACAGGTCGGGCTCCCAGCTGGCGTCCAGCCCGAGGCCGAAGTTGTTGTAAGTGCCGCCGCCATCGCTGTGGCTGCGCTGGGCCGAGCCCGAGCCGTCCAGGCTGGGCGCCAGCGCGGCGGCGGCGACGTCGGCCAGCGCGCGCGACTGGCGCAGTGCCGCCAGGGCCGACCGCACGCCGGGGTTGTGGGCCAGCGCGTCGTCGATCAGCGCGCTCAGCTCGGCGTCGCCGAAGCGCCGCCACCAGGCGGCCAGCTCGGTTGGCGACTGCGACTGCGGCTGTGCAGCGCCGCCGGCCGACCACTGCGTCGGCACGGCGCTGACGGGCAATTCGGGCGCCGGCCCTGGGTTGGCGCAGCCGGCCAGCGCAGCGGTCAGGCTCAACGTCAGAAAGTGGAGCGCGAGGCGTGGTACGGGGCGGCCGTTCATGGGAGCGCCAGTATACGCGTCGCTGGTTTGCGGTGTCCAAGAGGGTGATCATCAGAGGCCCATGCGGCTCGACTCACTCGAGCGGACAAGTACGCCAACGCTTGAATGATTTGGCCATTTCATGCCTCCGTCAGCTTGAGCGACTGCTCGGATGGTGAGGTTCGCGGCGGAAATCTGGCAGGCAGTTGCCATCCCGGTTACACCCATTTCAGAGTAGGGTTGCGGTTCGCGTTGCGGCGAATGACGTGCCTTATCACCGCAATATGTGCGGCGATTGGCTTGCGAATGCGGAGAATGTGGCCCATAATCTCCGCATGAATAGCGGCGATTACACTTATATCTGGCAAACCGGTGATTGGCCTCACTGGCGCTTCGACTTGGCGGTATTGGCGGGTCCGATGGCGGAGGTCAGTCGTGCCCAAGGCGTTTTGCTGGGTCGATTGGCGGACGTCGGCATGGCCTTGCGTGGTCAGGCCAGTTTGGCCGCGCTCACGGAGGATGTGGTCAAAACCAGCGAGATCGAGGGCGAGACTCTCAGTGTCGAATCCGTGCGCTCTTCCATCGCTCGCCGCCTCGGGGTAGACATTGGCGCGCTGGCACCGGTGGATCGCCATGTCGAAGGCGTGGTGGAGATGGTGCTTGATGCCACGGCCAATGCCGCCACCCCTGTTACCCAGGAGCGCTTGTTCGGCTGGCATGCTGCCTTGTTTCCAACGGGGTACTCCGGTCTGGCAAAAATCAGTGTGGGCGCATGGCGTGACGATGCTAACGGCCCGATGCAAGTGGTGTCCGGCCCCATTGGCCGTCAACGTGTGCATTACGAAGCGCCACCGGCGAATCGGCTGGATTCCGAAACTCGCAGATTCCTTGACTGGGTCAATGGCCCATCAAACGATCCGCCCTTGCTCAGGGCGGGCCTTGGCCATCTGTGGTTCGTCACCTTGCACCCGTTCGATGATGGCAACGGTCGTATCGCTCGGGCCATGGGTGATTTGCTGCTGGCGCGTGCCGCTGGCAGTCCTCAGCGCTTCTACAGTTTGTCTGCCCAGATCCAGAGGGAGCGCAAGGCCTATTATGACATCCTGGAGCGAACCCAGAAACGGTCGATGGATGTGACCGAGTGGCTCCTCTGGTTCCTCGAAACATTGCATCGTGCCGTCGATCAGGCACAGGTCACGCTCGATACGGTGCTGGCCAAGGCACGGTTCTGGCGGCACTGGGGCTCAATGCCGTTGAACGAACGGCAAGTGAAATTGCTGAACAAACTGCTGGATGGTTTCGACGGCAAGCTGACCACCAGCAAGTGGGCGGCCATCGCCAAATGCTCGCAAGATACCGCGTTGCGCGATATCAGCGACCTGCTGACGCGCGGTGTGCTGCGCAAAGCCGACGCCGGTGGCCGAAGCACCAGCTACGAGCTGGATGATCTGCCGCAATAGAGGATGCAGGAGAACGGTATGAATCAAGAGGACAGATCGGATCTCACACAGAAAACGCTTGCCGCTCTTGCTGCGGAGATGGAAGAGCGTCCGTGGCGGATTCAGCCTGTCGATGCCGTGTTTGTCAGCCGGATACAAGCTCTGACTGCGAGCGTTGACATTGATCTTGATTGGTCGTTGCTGGCTGAGCCTGGCGCCAACATCAGCATGGTCAGGCTGTGCATCAGCGCCTGCGCGTTCGATCAGGCGGAACACGGAGTTCGCTGTGGCGTCATTGATTCACGGTGCACGGAAGCTACGTCAGTCGGATGGTCAACCTGACTACGCTGGCACCGGACATCGTGGCCACTATCCTCGACGACAGGCTGCTGAATCACGTCACGCTGTTTGATCTGGCGGTTGATTCGCCAGCGCTGTGGGATGAGCAGCAGGAGCGGGTCGGACTCTGAGGTGGAGACACCACCTCAGCTCAACAGGCTTGTGAGATCCTTGAGCATCAGGAACAGGTGATACGGATCGGTCGGGCTGGGCTCGAATTCCCAGGATTCATACCACTGCCGCGCCGCATCATCCTTGGCATGCACCAGCAGGCAGCGAATGCCGGCGATGTCGGCGGCCTGTGCGGTGCGCAGCAGAGCGTCCTTGAGCAAGGCTTGCCCCAGACCTTTGCGCTGATGCTCCTGATCCACGGCGAGCCGGGCCAGGATCATGACGGGCACCGGATGACGCGCCAGCCCCTTCATCACTCTCGACGGTGCGGCATCCGGATCGACGCTGCCGACTGCCAGGCTGTAGAAGCCGACCACCATGTCTTCGTGGCAGCAGACGTAGGTCTGTGCGCTGTTGGCCTTCTGGTTGACGAGCGCATAGCGTTGCAGGAACTGGTTCAACGCGGCCTGGCCGCAGTCGAAAGCATCGACCTGATCCGTTGCAAGCAGCTTGCGAACGGGCGTGTACGCACTGCTCAATCCAGAACCCCAGGCTCACGCAGCAATTTCTTCAGGCGCGGCTTGCTTTGCACCGGACGATCCAGCGCTTCCTGGAACGCCTGCCACTGCGCGTCGTCCAGCACGAACTGGCGACGATCCGCCAGTGTCTGCGCGGCCGCCGTCACGCCCGCGTCGAGCAGGAACTCGCTGACGCTCTTGTGGCTGGCGCGCGCGGCTTCCTGCAGTAGTTGCTTGACCGGCGTGCTGGCCCGAACGTCGATGCGTTCGGTCTTGGAAAGATTCAGGGTGCTCATGCTGCCCCTCCGCATTGATCCTGGATACCCTTATTGTAGCTGTCCGGACATTGTGCTGACAAGATGTTTCCTTCTCTACCCAATGCTGCAATCCAACCGTTTGATTCGTCAGCTCGTAACTCTTTGATCTGTATGGGGTCAACTTGTGGCCCTTGCGGACTTCGGGCCAGATTCAGGGAGCGAAGCCGGAGCGAAGAATGACCAGGAGAGAGTGGAATGTGGCCCGGAACGGCCCATTCGGGCGGCTGGCGAAATCCGCAGGCGTTCGCAGGAACACCAAAGAACACGCGGGAAGCCCAATCTAGTCTGGGTGGTTGGTTAAATTGGGGATTTAGTTGACTACCATCCACGTTTGTCCGGCCTCTCGTTCGACCATGACCCCTTCTCCGGTCAGCCTGTAAGTGAGGGAACAGCACGCACGGGGAGAAGAAAGCACATTTCTATTCAACACCCCATAGTTCTCTCCAACACACCGGGCCGATGGGGTCACGAACCCTGGGTGACTTTCGCGGTGAAGCCTGGCGCCAATTTGCTGCGTAAATTGATAGCTGGTGGGGTGCACCAAGTCAGGATATTCCGCTACTCGTGCACTCAGGTTCAAAAGCGCCGCGTCGCAGCGCACCCAATACACCTTGCGTTCACCCGTTATGCTTTCGCGCGCTCCCTGAGGCACCAGCTCGTCAAAGCCTGCATCGGCGAGAAATCTACGCCAATGGTGTACGGTTTCGTGAACCGTTGTTTCCACTAAATCCGACCCATACCAGATGCCAAAGCTGCCATCGCAAAAGCGACTGGCCGCCCAGTTCCGGAAAGGGAACTCAATAGCGTTGAGCCAATCGGCCTCCTCGAAGGGGCGGTCGATAATGGTGTTGGGGGATCCATAGGTGTGCGGCTTGGTGGCAAGCTCGTGCTGCTGAGCTATTTCCCAATCTGCCGGGTCGTCCGAGAGGTCGTCGAACAGGTTTTGGGAAACTCGGATGGATTTGATATTGTGCGCCACGTCCTGATGCACATCAGCAAGTGGCAACCCCGCGAAGAACGCGTCCATCAATTGCCGCGAACCCGGTCAAGATAGGACCGGACCATAAGCATTCCTGCAAAGCCCCATTCCTTTATTACATCTACAGGAGTCAGCCCTTCGAAGGCTTTGTTACGCTGGGTCATCCAAGCGTAGGCCAGGTCTCGGTCCTGAGGAAAGATTAGGCGAAGGTTTTTGTGAATCGCCAATATGTGACCAGCACGCTCCAACAAGTCCCGGTTTGCGGCCAGGGGCTCTCCACGACGATAGCGGCTCAATGCCGTTCTGTTATTTGTGGCGAGGCCGAGCATGGCAAGCTGCTCCTCCGTTCCAAGCTTCCAGTGCTCAAAGGCACGAGTCACCATCTTGGCCAGGGCGCCTCGGTTTTGGTCGCCTTGATTGGAGGCTACGGCTGCTTGGTTCATGATGTACCCCCAGCTAATTAGTGTTAGTTGCTCCTAATATAGTAGCAATTGATACAAAAAGTCAAAGAGGGCCCCATGGGCTAACCAACCCTGGCGGTATTCGGCGGATGCGCGAGCAGATGCCCTCGGCAGACATTTGGGCAGCAGGCTGCTGCCCAATTACCGTGGTTCCACATCGTCACCTTGTTGACTAAGCTGGCCGATAACGGCGCGCGCGAATGGTATGCCCAGCGCGCCATCGCGGAGGGCTGGTCGCGCACCTCGCTGGAACTCAACATCCGCAACCGCCTGCATGAGCGGCAAGGCCAGGCCGTAACCAACTTCGGCGCGCGCCTGTCTGGCGCAGGCGTGTCCGAGAGAGGAAGGCCGCAAACCCCGCCAACACGCGGGGAACGGGCAGAAAAAAACCCAACCGATAAGGGTTGGGTCAGACTGCTGACAAAGCCCCCACAAGCTGGGGGCTTTGTGTTTGAATCGTGGTCATGCTCAAACCGCCTGCCCCGCACCAGCACCGGCTGGAAATGGTCACCCTCGAAGAGCTGGTTCCGCCGGA
>Ga0209922_100337_pt1 | contig 78285 bp, 72 predicted proteins | sample ThiBiot_500_biof_FD_183946 | JGI IMG/M metagenome (GOLD analysis project Ga0209922, IMG submission 183946) | Wastewater bioreactor microbial communities from Cape Town, South Africa - Thiocy_expt_500_biof (SPAdes) | ecosystem: Engineered > Bioreactor > Thiocyanate-remediating > Anaerobic-Aerobic ... | reverse complement strand
TGAGAAATATACAAATATAAACAAATAATTTCTTCTCTTTCCGAAATTCACTTACAAACATATTCGAATATACAGTTACAATAATATCAATGTCTCGAATTTTTATTTCTCACTGTTAAGATTAACAAGAACAAATTGTCGACATAGAAAATGTTATCTATTTCTCTTGATATCCATTGTCCATCAATCCTAAAGAAGAATCTCGAACGTCAATTGTTGATATTCTCATCGATCGATAAATATTTTGTAAAATAAAACTCAACATGAAAGAAGAAGAAAAAACCGATTCTTTATTGTACATATCGAATATATATTAATGTCATCGTCTTAGCTTACTTAAATATACACACATGGACAACAAATGTACACTAAGATGAAAGAGAGAAATGGCAGCACGATTTGTGTTAATGAGTCATGTCAATTATCATACGTACATGAAAATTAATGTAACGATTGACAAAATTTTACTTCCTTTTCTTTTTTATTTTCATTTTTCTTAGTTTTTAGATATAAACAATATCATTGTTCTATCTTTCGGACAATATGTAATACTTCTTCTCCACCACCACATATTCTCTCTCGCTCTTTTTTCGACCTAATTCTATATAGATTGGCTAATCAAAAAAATATTTCTCAATGCACCAATAGAATATTCTTCATTCCTGTACATCAGACATATCGATATTCTAGTAATCTTTATTCAGGACAGAGCAGTAGAAGAAAAAGAATGTTGCACTATCTTTTTTTCTCTCTTTTCTCTTGTTAGACATGAAAAATCAACCAATAAGAATTGAATACAATCGAAGAAGAGAGTATACCATTTCTTTTTTTTCTTCTCTCTTCTTCTCGTCGAGTCTGAAAAAGGCAAAAAAAAAGAACGCATCCATATTGCATATCTAATTGAAGACGTGTGCGAAACAACTACTGCTTGTACTTGTATTGCATTTGTCTCTGTCTAACTCTCACCAGGCTTACACCAACAACATCGACAAATAAAGAAAGATCTTTTAACGACGATGCTTACCAGATGAACTTAATCGTTTACATCTAGCAAATAACAATACATACATACATACAGGCAAGTGAAAAAGAAAAGAAAACTCTCGACAAGATCATGCAATAGATCGAATCAGAAAATATGGTTTTAATTAACAAATAATAATAATGACGCATATAGAAGAGAGAAAATAAATCAAATTTGAAAAATTTTAATTAATAAATTTCGGTAATTTTAGTATATAAATCAACAAAGAAAACTCCATCCAATCATTGATTCCATATATATATTATATGGATTCAAATTCTTCATCGACACTTCTTCAACATCAAACATTAATAAATTCGTTTATTAAAAGTGAATATCCAACAGGCACAAATCAACAATATCCAGTAACAATCTATCCATTTACATCTATGAGCAGTGTTGGTAGTGAGTCAAGTTTAAGTTCACCATCGACACCAATGCATATCGATGAAAACTATCTCGATATATCAACAAATCATGTTAATAATGAAAATCATTTAATTGAATCATCGAATTCGTCAACAAATCATCAACGACGTGCACGTCGAACAGCACGATTAACTCGTCGAACCAACGATCAACCGTATTCATCAGCATCAACACGTCGTGCAGCATCAAAACGACGACAACAGCAACAACAACAACAACAACTACAACAAGAACAACAACATCATATGATGTCACAAGATGATGTACAAAATCAACGTGCAATTGCTAATGTACGAGAAAGACAACGTACACAATCATTAAATGATGCATTTGCACATCTTCGTCATATAATTCCAACGTTACCATCGGATAAATTATCGAAAATTCAAACATTAAAATTAGCAACACGTTACATCGATTTTCTCTATCAAATTCTACGTACAGATGAACAACAGCAAACATCAACATCACAAGTTCATCAACAACATACACTCGATACGGAATCATCATCGCCACCATCATCATCATCTCAATCACAACAACAAGCCAATGAACGTCCATTAAGCTATGCATTTAGTGTTTGGCGTATGGAAGGTGCTTGGTCAGCGAATGGTAATACAACTAATGGACAACAAACATCGATCGGTAATGGACCATTTTCTCCAGATGAATATCCAGAAAATTAACGCATACGATGTATACATACGACAAAATCAAAACACAAACGATGTATATAATCAATTCACTGCAGGATGTGAGTTCTTTCTTCATCTATCATCATCGTCTTCTCTTTTTAACTCTTATAGCAGCTATCTCTCACCATGTTGTCGTCGTTGTTGTTGTTGTTGTTTTTCTTGTTCTTTTTTCTTTCTTTCTTTTTTTGATTGTTGTTCTTTCTTTGACGAATGAAGATCTAAAGAATTGATTCGTAATTTTTTCTGTTCGATCATGCTGTGTCTAACTATCCAGACAAGACAATGTTACAATTAGATCGAAATATATACATACATATATCATCTTTAACATTAAATTTAGTTCTTCTTTTTTCTATAAATCTCAGTGAGGCAATATACAACTGCTATCTCAATTGATTTGATAAGAGAAAGTTAGTTTTTTTTGTTTCTGTTCAAATTAAAATTTTTCATTGGGGAATTGATAAGATCGTTATTCGATCTTTTTCTCCCTCCTTCTATCGTTCTGTTTTATTTCAAGCTAAAGGTTTTGTTTTTTTCAAAACGACAACATTCACTTGTCTAATTTTCTTATCGAACCTTGATGATATCATTATTTCGATTGTATGCGTGTATATAGACATAAACGTGTCTCTACGGACGACTTCACGCGTCGACAGCTGATCATGATGATGATGATGAAGATGTTCAATTGAAAGAACAGATTTTTTGTAGATAAGTCAAAAATGAAATGCTTGAAAAAGAAAAAGTAAATGATTCAGTGCTAACTGCACTTGTTTATCTAGCCGAAAGGAGGAAAAGTTAGACGACTCGACATTTTCAATCTAGACATGCATACACACATGCATACATATATATATATACGAAAGAACAATAATATAAACATTATATATATATAAGCAGTAAATGCAGCAGCAATGATCTGCAGATGTGAAACGTGTAAATTGTTACTCATTGGAGATTATCTATAGAGAATGAATAGTTATTGTTGTTGTTGTTGTTGTTCTTCTTCTTCTTCTTCTTCTTCTTCTGCTAGTGAACAATTAATAATCTTTCGTTTTGAGTAAATTAACATGTGAAATGTCTTACTAAAGGTCAGTCAAATTCGAGAAAAACAACATTACTCTACCAAATCAAAAGCAAACAAACATGCTGCGAATGTGACTTATGTACATGTCGATTTCTCTCATTGACTCGAAGTTCATTTTCGAAATGTTGATAATGATCATTTTTGACACATTGGTGTGGTATCATGAATCATACGTTCGTTATTTTTTCAATGAAATAATACTCATCTATCATCGATCTAATTGACTTATACAATGTCCGAAAGGAGAAGAAAAAGAGAAAGAACTGATTTTTGATGAGAAACAGATGAGAACGTATTTTCAAAAAAAATAAAATTATTTTTCTTTTCTATTTTTCTTTCAAAATAGATCATTTGACAATGGTTGTAAATCTTCGAATATGTACGAAAGTGAATTTGTTATTGTCGAATTCGGTAGAATGAATTCATCGATTTGTACAGGTGACAATGGTTTGAATTGATTCTGTTGTTCATTGAAATCATCTGCTAAACTTTCGAGATCATCATCTAAATCGTCATCATTAAAAAATTCTTTTTCTTGTCGTTGATTTTGTAGATTTTCCCAAACAAGTTGCACAATATTTTGATTTAAATACATGGAAATTTTCTGTTCAATTCGATAATAAAGATATTCTTCAATAAATATTTGTAATAAATGAAATGAACCAAGTGATGTACCATAATGCAATGTTAATTCACGTAAAATCAATGAACAATAGAAATTTGTTTTCAAAAGAAATTGTCGTGCATTATAAATATATTCTTTTGTTTGATTATAAAGAACTAAATAATCATCGAGTAATGTGTCGATGAATATTGTCCAATTTTGTATTGTTAACATTGTTTGACATTGAAAAAGATTTTTTAAACATTGTTCGATTTTAACAAATAAATTGAGATCACATTCGATTAACCAATTGATTTGATTGTGTAAATCATGAAAATTAATTAATGCTAAATCATTTGACATTGTTAATAAACGTGATGTTTGAAAGAACATAGTTTGAATAGTTAAAGATAGATGATTTAATGATGTATAACGTAATAAAATCGAACTGAATGCTTGTGTCAATTGAATAAAGAAGAACTTTTAATGGATTATAAAGATGATCAATCGCATGAATCAACCAAAATGAAATATTATTTGCAATTATACGAATTGATTCCTAGAACAAAAAAAAGCGAATACGAAAATATTCTTTTGAGATAAAAAAAAAGGCGTGTACGAGTGTTGTTTGTGCTAATGATGTGAGCATATTTGGAAAATAGTTATCGATGATTGTTTGATAGAATTTGCAATAGAATAAACGTAATTGTTCGTGAATAAATGGTAGTGTACATATATGACTGAATTTCCAGATGATCATGGGATCTTCAATAACAAAGAATTGATTTGTTTTAGTCGATGCAAACAAAAAACAAGAAAATACCGTTGGTTGTTAATTCATTCGTTTGAGAATAATGAATATTGGTTAATATCCAAAATTGTTGAATGATTTTTTCGATAAAATCAAATTGAAATTTAATAAATGCTTGATAGAGTTTAGTTGAATAATCATCATGTGTTTTTTGAAAGATTTTAATATCATCAAGTGAAATTTCCGAAGGAAGATCATTGGTAGATGTTTGATGAAACGAAACAGGAGAGAAAACATATTCATTTGGTGACATATTTAAATGTATTGCTGATGAACTATCAAAATCAGCATTCGAGCTCGAGAGAAGAAGAAGATCACCATCGAATGGCATTTGTTTACTTAATGGCGACGATGATTTCACTTGAATACCGTAGTAATGATATTTTGAATTTCCTCTTTAAATTCGTAAATAGACAAAAACAAACAAGAGTCTCAATTGAATGAAATTGACTTTACCGAGTGCCTAGACGACGTGTTTTCAAACCAAGAAAAACTGAATGTATCAATTTGCCGAAACTAGCCGGATTTAATGATTCAACTTGAAGACTAAGACAATGTTCAAGATAGAAATTATATAAAATCGATCGACGTATCGAATTGCCTTCAGCTGGTTCGAAATTATCGACAAGCCATTGTACAGTTGCCGCTATTCAATAATGAAACACAAACGTTATTCGACTTCGATTTTGCACATACGTGTCGCATGATCTTTACACCATCGTTCAATTAATTGATCACTTGACATTGTTCACACACAAAGAAACTTCTTTGGTTTTAATTAAATAGTAAAAGCGCTTTAATTATCTCCTATTCGCGCACAAGAGAAATCGATACATAATCTTCTCATCGAATGTCATCGTTCGTTTCGTTTCTTCTTCTTCTTTCGTTTTCATGATAAATAAACAAAAACATCAATGATCGATTTTTATTTTGTTTATTCGAACAGCATGATCATTTGATATTCGAAAAGAAGAATAATAAACTATCAAAAGATATCTAAACCTAGTGCAATTTTCTTTTCTTAGACATTTTTTTTTCTTCGATCAAAAGAAATCTACGTCTTACTGTTTGAACAAATAAATATCTCGACAGTTAGAATAGAAATTCATTTTATTTTCCTGATCAAAACAAAAAACACACAGAATAATACACATTCGGAAGTTGTATTACGTTTGTCGTGGTTCTAATTTATTGGATAACTGATTTAGTATACGTTGATTATCGATCACATGCATTTCTCTGAAGAATGAAGAAATAAATAGAACATTAAAATCAAACATGAATATTTACCGAACATATTCTTGAATTTCTGAAAGATTCTTTGCACCTTGCGGTACTTGTAATTCTATTCAATAGAAAAAATCGTATGTATAATTAAAAGCAAACGAATCAATTGGATTTATCTTACGTAATGTTTGGCTACGACAGATTTTCAATGTTCGCATTGTATGAGATAACATTCTCTAGAAATCAACAAATTTTCAATTGAAATAAAAAATGTTTTCGTTTTTATTTTACCATTTTTTCGAAATTAACTAAACCTTCGATTAAATACGTTTTATTTCCTTCATGAGTAAACGTTAGATCTAATCCGAAAATGAATTTCTAATGCAAACCAAATCAATTTCTTTCATTTACCTTTTAATAAAAGTGGCATAAATAAAATAATCGGCGGCGTTAATTTCGTCAATGTCGATCGATATACTCGATGATTTCGTGATGGATCCATTAATGTTTCGAATTCGGAAAACATTCGTTTGATTTTACTTGGTAATCTCTATTCAACAGAAAATAATTTTACGTCGAATTGTTTTCCAAATAAACTTACTTCCCAAGTTAATGACAAACGACTGACAGCTATATTGCTCAAGCCCATAACAATCGCAAAAAATGCGTTTAAATTTCGATATTCTTTGCAACTAAAATCATTTTTTTTGAAAAGAAGTGGTGAGAACTATTTTTGAAATTTGAATTATTACTATGAAGCAAGTTTAATGAATTTTCGTAATAATTGAACACGTTTGCCTGGACTTGGTGTTAAACATATTTCTGTTACGATCCAATATTGAATTTCATTGAAACGTCTCATGAATGCATCGAGATTTGCTGTGATTTTACCATATTTATATCGGCCAAATACTTGATAAAGTAATTCATGCTTAAATAAATGAAATTAGTCAATAGAAGAGATTTGATTTGATTTGAAATACTTGATTTATTGCCATGAATAGTTCATAATCGTGCATGGTTATTGCATAAGCAAGTTCTTTCGATCCAAACATTTCAAGTTTTTGCCAAGTACCACGTTGTGGACCTTCTTGTTCGGGCAGTGGAACCTAAATTTTGATTTTATTTTAAAATTTTTCTTTTAATCAATAGAATTTGTTTTACTAGTGCATCGAGATGATCACCGGGTGCTAAAAATAATTGTCCATTCAATGTTAATCCATAAGAAATGCTCAAATCGGTTTCTTTAAATAAGATTCTTTCTAAAAAAATTGAAATCACATTAGTTTGAGTATTTTCTTTTTGTCTTTGAACAAACCTCCAGTTGATTTGACTTCACATAATTTCAAATCGTCTGGTTGATCGGTTCGTAAACCTAATTTATCGGCAGCTAATCGAATAATTTTCAATGCTGGAGTATCGACACGCATTTTCATCGTTGTATAAGTATGATCCGCACAATACACTTTGAAAATCACTATTCACGCATATTCAGAATGAGAAAAACGAAAAAAAAATGAGTCTTTGATTAAATAAACAACTACCTTCGTCTGATGGATGTATCATCTTTGGTTTATCAATACTATTTCGTTGTTTCCATGGTAGAATACTTTTTCTTGGCTCTTTATGTTCTCTAGAAAGAAAAAATGTGTTTGAATATAAATTTGTTATCTCAAAATTCAATAGTACAAATCATTTCCAAATAATGATTCAAGTGATTTTGCTTCATCTTTAAGTTGTGGATAGAGTTTAACATCGATTCGTATTAAATTATTTAATTCCTTTAAATAGAAAAGTTAAATCTTTTGCTTTTTTGTTTGTACTCATTCAATTTAATTACCTCGAGAAATGTATTTATTTTTGGATCATCGAAAAATGTTTCTTTCGATGAATCATGCCATTCGAGAACAAATCGTAGCACTTTAATTTTCTCTCTTACAGTTAAATCAATATTATCACTACTACGTTGTTGTAATTTAGCTTTATAAATGGCTATTAATGTTGCACAGATTTGATTTGTTGGCATGAAAACGACGTACGTCGATAGAAAATCATCGAAACTCGTATCACCTTCTTCGCAATTAACACAAATATAAGTTTCTAATAAATATTCGAGCATTTTTTCAGCTGTACCAGACATAACAGAATATCTTTAAACGACGGAAGAAAAAGAAACGTTCTCATTTTTCTTTCTATTTGACGTGAATGAATAAAACATACTTATAGCAAACTTGAAATGTTCCATCAGTTGTTTTGACATTAATCGGAACTTTATCGAGAATAAGAACATCTTTACCGAATTCTTTTAATTTTATTGTATTTGCTTCGACATCACGAAGAATACGATTGAAATCATCTTTATCAACACGAAGAAAATGAGTATTATCTTCGTTTAAAATAATTGATGCTGTTCTACAATTGAATAACAAACAAACAAACAAAGAAATTTTTCAATTTATTTATTTGAAAAATCAAGAAAATACCTTGGTGAATTATTGACTAAGCTTAATTTTCCGAAATCATCACCTTCATGAAGTGTTTCTACAACACCTTTACCATAGATTAAACATTGAACTGAACCTTTTAATATAATATACCAAGATTTGCCTTCATCACCTTGATTAAATACTAAACAAATTATTCAAAGAATAAATTCTTTATTGTTTTTTTTTCAATTGAAATATCTTACAGATTTCTCCTTTATACGGATGAGCTTCGAAGATTAAAACACTAGCTAATTCTCGTTTAACAAGCGAAGATAAATGTGACAGTGCTTTCACATGTAATAATTCATCATAGATTATTTCTAAATCATCAATTGTACGTTCATGTGGTCTAAAACAATAATAATAAATCTTATTCGCTTATATTCGTTCTTTGTTTTTCTATCGTACGGTTTTCTCAAAATCATTCGAAGCATAGCATCAGGTCCGACTTGTGCTAAAGTCAAAATAACATCATTTAATTGATCTTCACATTCGGTCTGTTCGCTCGGTGTCGGTTTGACTAAACTGCCATTTTCATCACCATAAAATCGATAGAATAAATATTTATCTTTGAAAAAATGTTCTTGTGAAACTAATTCAAACGAAAATCTTATTCAATGCAAAAATGAAAATTCTATTTTTACCATGTGCTATGGCTGCTTCTTCTAACAAAGCTTGCCACATGCCAACTGCTTGACTTCGTGAATGAACTACTATAAATAGGTGATAAACACAAAATACAATCAGAAAAGAACTTAATAACTAACGAGGACTTTGATGAATAAGCCAGTCGACCATTTCTGATCCGACAAGACAGCTTCGATGCATCTTAAGATGATATTTACGATCACGAATCATTTGAGGAGCTTTAGCAAGTATGCAAGTTCGAAAAACATAAGCTGCATGTTGAACGCGCACGGAAGCAGTCTAATGTAGAAAGAAAAATTTAAGATTTGAAAGAGAAAAATTCATATATACATACAGGTACGATTGGGAGGGCAGGATTTCGAGCTAGACAGACGAAAAAAAATGTTGTTTTTCTTTTAGAGAATATATGCTTTTATTTGAAATATACTTGGATCATCTTTGAAAAATTTTGAACTTGCTATTTGAGGAAGAAGCGACGGGTCGAATTCAGATGCACGTCGTTTGGGATCTAAATAAATATTACGTTTAAGCGAGTCATTTGCATAATTACATTCTCTTTGTCTTTCTTACCTAACGTATTTGTCAATTTGCTCAAACTATTAATAACACCATGCATATATTGTTTATTACGCTAGATGAACAATTTTTTCATTTTTTCTCTTTTTTCAAATTGTGATTACGACGAAGATATTTACCTCCCATAGAATTTTAAAATCTTTTTGCTCAACTCTCAAGAGCATTACTGATGACGATGTTATAACTGTCGCATTTCTCGGAGTATCGTAGAGAATCGATTCACCAAATGCTGCGCCAGCTTCCAGTGTACAAATGAGCGTAATACCCTAAGATGAATTTTTTCGAACAAAGATCTATCAGAACTGAAATTTTGTATACTTTGCCGTTTTCTGAAGGAACACAAACATCGACACTACCACTTAGAATAGCGAACCAATTGGCGCCAAGATCACCGGTACGAAAAACTAGTATTTTTAATAGAATAACGATGATATTAATAGAACCAATTGTCGATACTTACGTGTAACACCTTTTTCGAGACTTTCAAAATAACTGTAATAGCATAATTGTTGAATGAGTAATGGATGAAATTTTTCGAAAGCTTTGACATCTTTTAATTTCGAAAATATTGCATCGAGATCATCACTCGTACGATCAGTTGGTCTGACAAAGAAAACTAAAATCAATTGTCAAAATCACAATTATTCGCATACCGTTTATCAAGACATTCTGTCCAATCAAGGGTAATGACAGGTGTTTGTGATTTTTCCGTTAGTGGTGAACCACTTAAAATCTTCATCTTGTATGTATCATGAGATGCATATTTGCGAAGATATATATAGACGTGAAATTAGTGAGTGAACATAACGACAGCTCGAAGCCAATTCATCTAAGTGTAAGCATCAAACATGCAAACCTGGCATAGAGAATTTTCATGATTTCTGTTTTTTCCTTTTCTTATTCTCCTCCTTTTCCTTCTTCGTCTTCTTCTTCTCGTGTTCTCATTTTCTCATTTTTATTTTTTTCCTTCGTTCTTTTGTAAAAAAAATCCGTGTGCTCTGCTTTCATTTAATAATAATGGGAAAAGACAAATAAAAATGACGATGGAAAACTTAAGAAAAGAAAACCAATGAGAAAATGTAATTAGACTCGTTGAAAAGAAGAAAAGTGACATATTGACAGGCAACATAGGAAAAAAAGCAACTTTAATATAAGAAATTTACACATAATATTAAGATATTAATTTCAACGTTGTTTTCTTGCGTCTCATTCAATACGTAAATACCTTTTCATAAGTGAAACAAAAAGATTTGAGGAAAAAAATCGGTTCCTTTTTATCGTAAGATATATGTCTAAGAAAAAAAGCCGAGAAAAGAAGAAAGAAACCATCGGTTGCGACAGAAAAGTGACAATCCCTGATGAGTTCGTCCATGAGCGCTGGAGCTTTATTTTTTTCTTCTTTTTCTTGTTCCGCCCTTTTGTTCCATTTAGCCGAATTGTCAGTGCTGTTAGTCATTACGCTCGCTGCATCTTCAAATCACAACGATGCCTTCGTTGTGATAGCATTCAACTAGAAATAGAAGACGAAGAGAAAAAAAAATGAAAGAAAATAACTAATAAGCAATCTTAGACTATTCTTGTTTTTTATTACTAATTTCATCTTTAAATCTGACTTTTATAGAAAAAAAAGAAGAAAAAAATGATATCCTTTTCAACCTTTGTATATTTCTTGTTTTTCAAAAAACACATATAAACTGTTGTCTTATTTGGTTTTATTCAAAAGAAGAAAAAAACAACTAGATACGAAAAGATGAAATAGCAATTTATGTTATATGAAAATGATTGTTTGTTAAAGAAGTCACAATATCTGATTATCAATGAATATTTAAAAAGCTTTTTTTTTAATCTTACTACATAATCATCATGAAAATGAGAAAGATTGAAGGACAGAATAAGACATGTCTCGAAATCGGAAGGAAATTGTGAACGACGGAAGAGGATTTTCCGCTTCTAGTTGTATTTCCATACAGTGCAACTTATAACTCTTACTAACAAATAAAATAAACGGACCTCCGTAAAGAAAGAAATAATAATAATAATAAACAGAACTATTATTGTTAATGACATGTACGACGAAATAAAAAAAGATAAAACTTTGAAATAACAAAAAAACAAGAATAGGACATTAGTCAAGATTGCGTGCAAGTAACAATATATAGTCATTTTGAAATCTAAAGAAACGATAAATATCTTCGTAATTTGTCTATGTCGCGTATATCCATGAATTTTTAAGTTTAATTAAACTGAATATACTCATTAAATCGACATTTATTTTCTTAGGAACATAATTGTTCGCTCATTAATAATATATTTAGTTTTACCTGGATCTGGATGTAACAAAAATAAATCACACAAAAGATTGAATATACGTAAATAAACTCACCTAAGAAGACACATGCTATAAAAAAAAGACTGTCTTGTAATAAATTTCTATTATTTAAATGATATTCTAGGCACAAATTAATTCATTTATGTAGATTATTTCTATATTATTAAACAACTGCTTATTTGTATATAAATAGAACTGATAATCTTTTACTTTTTCAAAAAATAAAAACGATGTTTCAATGCTTTTTATTTAATCAAAAAGTATTCAATCAAGATGAATATTCATCATAATTGAATGTAAACTCAAAAAAAGACAAGTACTAGAAATTAGTACAATCAAATGGCGTTGATTTTTTTTGTGAGCTGTTATTAATTATATAAAGTAAATTATAGTTTCAATTGAAAAGCTATAGCGATCATAAATTATCAAATAGAATACATGGGGAAAAATGACAGATTATTTGTTCTTATTCAATATTTGTTTCATGATGATGATTGATTTAAAAGAAGATTTTATTTTTTTATTACAGATTAATGCAATAGAAATAAAGAATTTCTAGTATTAATGTAACAAAAATCAACAATATCTTAAAGATATAATCAGAAGATTAGATATTCAAATTCCAGATTTGTTGATAAGCCAAAAATGAGTTCAATATAACAACTCATGTGTATTATCAATCTTATTATTGAATTTCATGGATAAATGAGTACCCTCACTATGTACTTTAATTCGACAAAAACAAATCTCAATCATCCGAGATATATCATATGTCTTACGAAAAAACAATATCAAATAGCAAAATTAGCAAAATAATTCAGCAAGTTAAAGTATAGTGAGAACAACATTCTGTAAAATCAAATATATTGTATTAAATTACGAACCGGTTTATCTATAAAAAAAAAAGAAACCAGCCATATCTTTGTACTGACAAAACTTTCTTTTTTACATAAATATTTCTTAAAAGAATGTATAATTTTAATTTAATACATAAAATTAGACTACTCAAATTTTTAGACTTTCAATTGACCTCATCTCCTATTGTTAATGTGATTTGATCAATTAATAGAGTATTACTGTTTGAATATAAGTTTTTGAGATATTAAGTTGTGCTACACAGACATTTTATTATAATTTTATTTTTGAATTCAATGATCATACTTCAATTACGTTTTGTTCTTTTCCCGTCATTTCTCAAAAGACGCCAATCTAAAGTCACACACCTACATTTATGTTTCTATATACACAATTTTATGCTATTAGAACAAGTCAAGATTAAATATTATCTTCAATCAACATTGACAACTTTCTAACATTTCTCTATTTTACCGGCAATTTTTCTCCTTTCATACTTTCTGTCAGAATGACATTGATAATAATTAAAACATAAAAAGACAAAAAAGCACGAGATACAAGTATTGTATTTCCACTGATCATTTTCTTTAACTAAATTTTATTTCATATGACAGTTTACTTAGATTTTTGTCTTATGTTCATACGTCGGAAATTAGCATTGACGTTTTTTTGTTCTGTTTAGTTTCGAAAGGTATCTTAGTAAAAAAATATCTTGTTTTATTTTTCACTTTATGAATGGAAAAGGTAAATTAAGACTTTGAGATTAAAGCATTATGTTGCTTGTTTCACATTTCATTGCAATTGAAATAATAATGAATAATCTTTGCGCTCCGTTTGCCATTCTCGCGTATGCATCACTAGGTGGATTTATATGAATCTCTCCTTCATTTATTTTCATTACCCTTGAGCTTTTAGGTCATTTCAATAGTATTAATTATATTACAGATTTTTCTTATTCGTCGAGAGAGAGAAAAAAAAGTCTAAATCGAAAAATATGCCAAATTGTCGGTTTACTACTACGCATTATTATCATCATTGAACGAGAAAAAAAAATAACAATTCAATTAGTGACAAAGTAAGTGTCTTATTTGTCTCCAGCAGTTTTTTTATGATGCTAATTTATCATGTACGAAAAAATAACTAAAAAAAATATAGCTAATTGTGTCTATGCTACTGATGTCGATATATATAGTCCCGTCTATTTTCTTTTGATTAAATGTAAATCAATTATATTCTACACTCTGTTTGAATGACAGAAACATCTGTATGCCTTGCTAGATTGTTTATTTTTTCATCAATTACGATTAAAAACGCGCATCCGGTTAATTATCTTCCAGTTGTTTGATATTCTCAAAGGAAAGAAAAACGAATTTTTTTTGTGTTTCATTCTACTTCAACAACTTCTCAGTTTTTCTAATTATCTTCTAGAATATTCCGAACTAACTCAAGCAGGAGATAGTCATGTACCACACAAAATGTTAATATTTGGTTCATTGCACATTAATTTGATCACGAAACGTGAACTAGTTCATCGACACTAAAGTATATCGAAGTCTTTCACATTTTAAAACAAGAATTACCTTTAAGCATTCTCAATTAAGTGCATTTCTACTGAATGATTATCATAGATTTAAATTAGCTAAGGATAGACATTCTTCAAAGTAACTGGAGACTCATTGAAAAATCATTGAAGTAGGAAAGTCTCGTTTTTCCCCTTTGAATACACCAGACAGGTCTTTCCAATCGGGTAATTTTTGATGCAGATGATAAGAAGAGAAAAACATATGAGATAGTCAAATACAATACTATTGAAGAATAAACGTAGTATGATAAACAATAAGGAAATAATTATCTTGGTTTAAAAATAAATTTACATTCGAGTTTATGTATTTTTTCCTATGAGAACAAATGCTTTTGATGTAATTTCAAAATTATTTTTAAATAGACATTATGATGAAGTTTTTGAAATTTTATTTTCTTGTTCTTTTTTTTAATTCTTTTAATCGAAGTACATAAAGTATCTATAGATGCTTAGATCAGTATAAGAAACGGAGAAAAAAACTCTCATAAATGGAATATCAGTTTTAATTGACTTCTTCGAACGGAAAAGTCATCAAATCTGCTGAGAGTTCTCTTGTCAATTCAAAAGCATTACTTGATATTTCGATTATTCTTTTAATGGATCACACGAAAAAAAAAGGACAAAAATCTGTCAGTCGGATGAAAAGAAAAACTTTATTTCATTGATCGATATAAATTTCGAGTACATTCAAGTAGATTTCAGCTTGGTTTTCTTTATTTACTCGAGTAAAATAAAATGACGAAGATGACATGACCTTTTCTCTATAGAATCACATTGATATTTCTACTAATCCAACGATATATTCTTCATTGGTTCTATGAAAGAACAATCTGCTGTTTCGGATGAATTTTTTAAATAATATTCTCAAGCATAAAAAAGAAACTCGAAGTCATATGTTAAAAGCATATATTGAATTAATAATCATAATATTATATACGCTTGACTATCTAACGAGCTATTTATAAAGCACAATTGAAATAAATAAAATATATTCCTTCGGAGAAAGGTCAAAAGCAAGATATTACTTTCTTTGAACTTATTTTTTGTAAGAAAAAAAAGCATCAAACTCAAAAGGCATTGACGTCAATAAAATCAATAGTTTTCTAACGTTTAAAATAGATTATTCGATATTTAATTGTTTTACATCATGTTAATCACAGCTAACAACGTGTAAGAAAAGTTTAGTTATTAATGGTTATTTCATTTACAATCGATATTTTGCTTGTCTTCTATATACGTATATGAATTTCAAGTTATTTAGAATAGTAGAAGAACCTGCCATTCGTGATTGATTTTATTTCCTGTTGGCAATGAATCAGCGAGCGAAGTTTCTCTTATATATCTTGTCTAGTAATCAGTGACAAATATAGTTTTGCATTCATTCGTAGCAACACACGGACTTTCAGTGTTTGCTTCAGCATATTTTATATTCAACAGCAACTGAAAAATGAAAAAAGAAGAACGAGAACGAGAAAAAGAATAGAAAAATAGAGAGAAAGAGAAAAGAGAGATAGAAATAGAGAAAATGGAAAAGAAGAATAGAGAGAGAGAGAGAGAAAAAAAGAGCTCTTCTTTTTACATAGTAAATTTCTTTAGATGAACACATTCAATGAATTAGACAATTCGTTTAGATTCTAATCATGTTTCTTAATACAAGTTCAATCACTGAACATACTTGTTCGAAACAAAAAATCCGTGGACCTGATGCACCTTTCTATCATTGGTTAGCACTTGGCTATGTTTTTCTATTTATTCTTGCATTAAGTGCTAATCTACGTGTTCTTTTCAAGTTATTTCATTATTCTCGTCGTCGTTTTCGTGATCATATTCTTCTTCTAAATCTTTGTGCTGCCGATTTATTCGTTACACTTGTTTATATTCCAAGTGAAATCTATGCTTATACAGTCGGTCGTTGGCATAATGATGAAATATGTAAAATAATTGCAGCTTTAAAAGGTTTAGGCATCTATGTTTCATCATGTACAATTATTGGCATATCACTTGATCGTTATCTATCAATTGTACATCCTCTTACTGTTTATCAATCGAATATACGTAATCAATTATTCGTCGCTGGATCTTGGCTAATATCTGCTATTGCATGTATACCACAAGTAAAAAACTTGACTTTCATTTTTTTTTCTTCGATGAATTTTTCATCTCTTTTTGATTAGTTGATTATTTTCAAACGATTAACAAACGAAGAATTATGTCGTGAAATGTGCGGTGATACATTATCTGCAGATCCAGCCAAACGTTTTGCCTACAATATAGCTGTTGCTATATTTGCGTATATAGCACCATTGATAGCTATTTTCTATTCATATTTTCGTATTCTATATGTTTTACAAAAACGATGCGATCGAAAAACATTTCGTTTTGTTAAATGTCCTGGCGGTAGTACACGTCATTGCGATGCAGATCCAACGAAATATCCATTGAAATCGACCACTAAAAAAAGTTATAGCAACGAACGAGTACGAACTCAAGCAACAAATGAAGATTCTCTTGTTCAAGGAGAAATCAATGCACATAATACGAAAACAATTACACGAGCCAAATTAAAAACATTGAAACTAACAGCTTTAATCGGTAATAAGAAAAACCGGATGTTGTTGTTTAATTTTCATATCTATTAAAATTTCTTTTGATTTAGTCATTTGTTTTATTCTTTGTTGGACGCCGTATTATTGTATTGTATTTTTTCTTCTTATAACTGATGCTCGTATGGATCATGATAGTGCCCAATCGGACATTGTACAGTTAACTACAACAACACCAATCAACACATCTATGTACGATCATCCATCACGTGATGAACGTTCATTATTAATTGTCATGATGTTAGCTGTATCAAATTCAGTATTGGATCCTCTTGTTTATGGTAGTTCATCTCGATTTTACTATCTGTTAATCGTTGTTTGTTTTTTCGTAGGTTGTTATCTAGTTCGACCGGTGAAATCGAATTGTTTAAGTCGAATGAAAAATCGAACTGAAACAAGTACGATAAGACGTGTTGCTGGTTTACTACCCATTGATAAAGATTCAAAAGGCTCAACAGTTCGAATGAATCAAAAAAATGGCAGCCATTCTCAGCGTATCGATGCCGTTGAATGTCGTCTGTAAATTACATATTACAAGTCACATTGACTGACTTTTGTCTTTTGTTCGGCTGTTTAGTTTTCCATGAAAAAAATTTTTTTTTGTTGCTTTTTCGGTGTTTTTCTAAGATATATATATTTTACTGGCCGAGGAACAGAAAACAATAGAGTATAATAAGATGCATCTATTCACTGGAAAACAATCTATGTCATCGATTATTGATTACAGACGATGAAGAAGAAGATTGTATCTTAAGTATGTTTCTTCTGCTTTTTTTGTTTCTTTCGTCTATTTTGGCGATTAGAGCTTAAAAGAATTGAGAACGAACGAGTAAGAATGAATGAGAAAAGATACAATTCATCAATTGCGATTCCGCATTTCCTCTTCGTCGTTCTGTTTCTAAGCAGTTCAAATACGGAAGACGAAGGAAGATTATTCATGATGGATATCATGTTCATTCGAATGGAAATAAAATGAAAAGAAAGTAGATTTGAGTGTGTATGTGTATGAATAATTAACATAAGACCAAAATATTCTTTTCAATATAGATTAAGTTTATTTTTCTCGTATTTATTCTATGGAATACTGTTCTTTTCAATCAAACAAATAACGCTATTGAAAAAACACGAAGAGAAAAGAAAAACTTATGCTAAAACTATCTATTACTGCTTTTATTCTAATTTAATCGGATAATATTTTTAGCACTTTTGAAGCTCAGTATGACACCCACATGGATAAAAAAACGAGGACTATTATTCTATGCCTTTGATATTTGACGACCTACTGATTCATTTCCATATTAATCATTGATCTCGATAAAAAAAATGAGAAGAAGAAGAAAGGAAAATTACGCTTGATCAATGCTAAACTAATGATCAATGACGGCAATTTTCTCGTTACTTACTACCGACGAGAACGAGAAGGAAAATAACGATCCTATTTTTTCTCGCTGAATATATTTGCCTAAATTTATCTAGAATAATTACATGTGTGAGTTGAGTCTAGAAAATGACGTGACCCAAACTGTTCTCGTCTACGAAGAAGAAGAAAAGATAAGATCAAGGAAATCAAATTTGAAGACCGATATTGAATATGTCAAAAGCTGTTGTTATTTTAATGTGAAATCTATAAATACAACTTAGTCGACATTAATGGAAAATTTTAATGTACATTCTAATTTCCTACGTAAAAATATTTCAACAATAGTGCTAAAAGACAGACAAACATTGAACTATGTCTTCAGCATAAATTGCTTCCTATGAAATGAATAATATTGCCTTGAGAACTTATAGTTCGCATGTTTTGATCATAGACGGATTAAAATCAATTCCTTGCCATTGGTTTTACATCTGTATGATTAAAGAAAATAAGTTTTCGCAGAAGACTTGCCTTCAAAGTACTTAGTTTAGGTTATTGTCTATTATCAATAATATTTTAATTAACATACGAATATTAATGATGTTCTATTGTTCGGAAGAAATTTTCTGCCTTGATGAATTAATTAAACAGAACCTATATATTGTTTAGTTGATATTATTGAAAAAAAAACCAGATACGTCATTCAATATTCTTTTCTCCTTTAAGCTCTTTAGTTTTGATTCAATGTCATTAGGGCCGAAAGACCTTCTTTCAGTTTTTGCATTAATAAATCATATTACTAGATTTAAAAGAATTTTCATTGAATATCGGGTCGTCATTTAGTTAGATAATAGAGAAGATATTCATTTTCTAATAAATAAATAAGCTTTATTTTAATATTATGACAAAATAAACCAAATAATAATAATAATTTATCCGCATTACAATTTTGAATAATAACAAAAAAAAAACAGAAAGACACAGAGGCAAAGATTAGTCAGACAAATCCATGAAGGAGAGAAAAACAATAGCAGGAGACTGAACAAGACAGATTAAAGTTCATATAATTTATTAATTATAATTCACCATTGAATTCTTTTTGATGTGAATAATTACTTAGATCTTGAAATATAAATGATGAAGAAGGTATATCTGAAGAATTGTATGGCATGAAATTATATGGATGAGGACTTGCATTAGGCATTGACGTAGGAAATGAAGGCGATGGCAGCGAATAACTAAAAAAATCAAAGTTTAATTCGGATCATTTTTCATTGTTTAGAATCATTTATTTACCCGAAATTTGGCCACATCGAATTGTAGAATGCATAATGTGAATTCGGTAGATAGTAAGGTGGTGGTTGAGGAGGAGGAGGTCCTGGCATAAACGATGTTCGTTGTGGTGGTGGTGGAAGTAGATTGGGTAATGTATTTATAGGAGGACTTGCTGGTGAATCATGTGAAGCTTCTTCGTCCTAAACGAAATGTTTTCATAGGAATTTTATTATCAATTTTTTGTGTTTACTAAATGAATGCCGCTATCATATTGTTGTTGATCATCTTTTTCATACGAATGCTGAACATCAAGTTTTTGTTGACTTTTTTTTAATCGAGCTCGACGATTTTGAAACCAAATCTACAGAATTTTCTAATTTCAGTCTCGAATTCAAAAGTAAATACTTCTTTTTTACCGTGACTTTCTGTGTTGGTAAATCTAATTGTTCAACAAGATTATCAACAATATCAACACTTGGATAACGATGTTGTTGAAATGTAGCTTCAAGTACATCTAGCTAAAGAATTATTTTTCGAAATTCATAAATTAATTTCAACATGAAAAGATTGTCCTTGTTTTGTTTTACTTGTTCAGAAGTAAATTTAGTTCGCACTCGTTTTTTATAAACAATCGGCATAGGCATTTGCTCATTTTCATCTTGTTCATTATCAATAATTGGTGACGATGTATTCTCATCAATAGTTGATGGAAAACAATGATCTAAGAATAGAGCTATTTTCTAATAATAGAAAAGAGAAAAAAATAAAACGAGTAATTGTTTTCTTACAGTTCGATGGATAATGACAATTTAAAAGGCTTGGTATTTGCTGATAAAGATTGGTATTTAAATGATTATCAAGTTGATCCATTATGATTTCGATAGATAACCTTCAACAAATAACCAACTGACTAACGAATGATCGAAATATAAACAATAAAGAATAAAGAACAAAGAATTTCGTCTTATTCTTTAGTTAACTCTTTATATCTTGTATAGTATATGTGTGAATCATAAATAGTGATTCATAGAGTCCGTTGATTTTATGCTTTCAAGATTAAAGACAAAATCGAATTAGTTTTGCCCTTTGATGTGAGATCGACACGTGAAACTATTCATGTGATAGAAATTAATTAGTTGAGTTTATTTTTAGTTAGCAATGTGTTTTTTTTTCGCTGTTGTTTTATCTCGAAACAATTGGTTCGATCAATGATCAAATTTCGTCTATATATAAATATATTCGAACAGAAGTGTATGAGAAAATATTTTTATTTCAAAGAACACGATGTTCCGACTTTTTCTACTATTGATTTTGATTGAAACATCAAAATCTGCGTTCGATCTACTTTGTTCAAATGGCCGATTAGCTATTTGGACGTTTGATATTTACACAATGAATATGACTGCTAATTGTCCTGCAATTAATCAGATTTGCGGATATAGAAAAGGCAAATGTTCGAAAGAGAAACTTTGTTGTCCACGAACTATAAAGTAATTATAAACATTTTCTTTCAATAAAAATGAGAAAAACAAAACAATTTTCTTTTAGAATGTCAAAAAAATCTCGTTTTTATGATCAAGCAACTCGAACAAGATTCAATCGTATTGGCAAAGATTATAATCATACATATCGTTTATATGAAATCAGTTTATTACCAAATAAATTCTCCTATGATGATGATCAAGAACGTTGGGAATTTTTTGATTATACACTCCGTGATCTATTTCAAATGCCACATGCTCGTTTTTTTCATCCGCTTAAAAACTGTCTGGAAAATCATGGTATTACCTATGCATTCGTTCCATTGAATGCTACATCTATTCTAGCAAATATCAGTGCAATGACAGTATTAACACGAAAGAATTCATCAATCGATGGTTTCTATTTGTGTTATATAGCAACAAGAAAAGAACATCGACGACGTGGACTAGCCACACGTCTTATTCAACAAATTATCTCTCGAGCACTTGATGAACAATCGAATGGCATTAAACATATCACTTTAAATGTGAATACATTGAATAAAGTTGCAATTGAACTCTACGAACGATGTGGTTGGCGTTGTGTTGAATATTTACCTCGACATCTCGAACCTGATCCATATCATCGAACAAATCATGCGTATACATTTCGACTCGATTTGAAAAATGTTAAAAATGTCAATGATTTATGTCAAAATGTGAATGCTGTAGATATTTCACAGTCTGATGATGAACGAAGTTTAAATATTTGTAATCGGGTACCTACACGATTTTAATATAAACATTTTCTTCCAACATCCGAGAACTAAATTTAATATTGATTTTTTTTGAATAATTTATCAAATAAATATCATCTTTCTAACCCTGAACACATCGAGTATTTTTGTCTTTTTCTCTCGATCAGTTAACTCAACCCTCAAAAAAATTATTAACGAAAATGAATGAAAAACAGACGATACTTGACAAACGATTTTCTACCACTCGACGACAAATACAATTGAAATCGATTTGTACAAAGCAAAAACAAGTATGTCGAAATGAAATTCAATGTCAATTACGAAAATATTGGTCGACTATTGAGCAACAATTGAAAATGAAAGATTTTATTGATAAACAAATGTTTGAACAAATTCTACGAGAGTAAAATTTTTGCCGAATAATTGAAAAAACTTTAAGATTTTTCTCGTTCGATTGATTATTCTAGTGCAGGTTTAGTAATTAATAATGAAAATTTACAAGTTCTTTGGAATTCATGTCAACCATCGGAGAATTTAATTTCCTATGAAGTTTTTCGACAACATTTTGCAGCACCATTAGACTTAGACGACAATCAAATTCATGACAAGATCGTCACAGAAAATCAAAATCAAGTACTTGACTATACAACACGAATATCGTCAAATGTTAAACAAAATTGGTCGAATATAATTGAAGATTTTACGTAATATTATAAAATTATCGTTGTGTTGTCTTGTGTTCATTCGAAATCATTTAGTTCGTTCGATAGATACGGTCGATTGTTTGTTACAATCGATGAAACAATGGTATGTACGAACTTCAACGTTGAATTTTGTACTTTTTTGTTATTTATTCAACTAGAAATTAATGAAAAAATATTCGTTTCCGCTCGATATCAAACAACAACGTGAATTAGCAACACTTTTCTCACCGAAAAAGAATGGACAATTTCATTATTATGATTTTCTACAATATTTTACTACTCGATTATCAAATCAAAATTCGAATTTGGAAATTTTTTCTCCTCGAACGTACACATTTCAAACGAAAGTAAATGAGCAATTCTTTATAAAATCAAACTTTTTTGTTTAGCAATGTTGGACCGATTCATTTGTGACTATCATCGATATTCTCAATCAAATCCGTTCAGAAGTATTGAAACAAATCGTTCTATTCTAAGAAGAAGAATTTTTGTGCGTATTTTAGTGCATAGAGAAATACGGAAATATCTATCGAATGTTTCAGAAATTCGATAGAAATCATCAAGGATATTTAACTCAAATGGAATTAAAACAATTGTTAAACCAATTACATATTCATCTTGATGACGATGAATTCTATCATTTCGTGTGTGAAATCGATCGAAATCAAAATGGAATCATTACATTAGACAAACTCTATTCAGCATTAGTTACAAACACATTACTAGTTTAATCAGTTTTTTTTTGACTTATAATTGAGAAATAATCAATTCTTTATTTTCGAAATTAGAAAACAGATGTTTTTTAAACAAATAACAAAAGTAAAATTTCTATTAGTCTTAAGTAAATTAGACTTCTCAGTGTAATTTAACGTCCACGATTGCCTCCACGGCCTCGTCCACCACGGCCACGTCCTCGGCCTCGGCCTAAAATCAGAAAAACAAAGTATTCAAACGAAAAATTCTCATTTAATCTACCTCTCATATTATTTGAACTGGCTCCACCTAATAAAACAAATAGAAATTCATCATGTTTTTTTTTCTATTTTCGACAAAAAAAAAAGAAAATCGATCGAATACAAACCGGATCGTTCACGTTTAGGTTTTGCTTTTGGTGTATCATCAACAAGTAATGTATCTAACGGAAGACTTTCCGGTAGAATAAAATAACGAATATTATTTCCTAAATCAAAATTCTTATTTGGTTTTTGTCAGCAGACAAACAAAAAGCAAATTTCACCTCGAATAGTAATAAAATCCATAGCAATGGGTTCTCCATTTTTCGGCGTTAGCTTTGCTGATTTCAAATGAGTATTCATTGACATATCGACACCGGTTACAGTACCATAGACATTCGAGCCATTTTTGAGTGCGATTGTCACACTTTCATGAGTTAATTTCATTAGAAATCGAACTAATTTCATTGTTTTCTATGATTTTAAAAAGATATTGTGAAAGATTTTATGTCAAGTCAAAAGAAAAATATATCCATTTTTTCAATGGTTAACAATGAGCAAATCATTAGTGATTTTAACTTGACCTCCATGAAAAACGCCATCTAGCAAACAAAAAAATTGTTAGAGAGACACATAAAAAAAAGAGATTCGTCCAAGATTAATATGACTAAAATACTTTTTTCCTGATTAATAATTTCTCCCGATTTTCTGATCAATATCATTTTTTACAATCACACATATTTATATACATTTGTTGAAGGTCCTTTCATTTTACTTGTCGTGACTCTTATGTTCACATATACTACTCATCGTCGAGCATTATTAGTTTACGTTGTTTATTTTTTTTTCTCCTATCTAGATTTGCAACAATGACTGATCAAGAACAATCGAATGCGAGTTCAACAACGAAGAAAAACGCAAATACTACATCTGATTCTACCGATGGAAACAGTTCGGCAACAGCTGATAAAAATGTAAAATAAAAAAACCAACTTTTTTTGTTATTGCTGCTGTTGTTCTAGGCAGCACGTTCAAATGAAAATGTTGAAGAAATGCTCAAACGTATCGTTTTAGCTGAACAAGCAAGTGCAGCACTTACGAATCGAAGTGCGCCGAAATCGGATGAAGAAGCTGCAACACGAAAAGAATGGAAATTTTGGCAGACGCAGCCAGTGCCAATCATTGGCACGAATGTTACATCGGAAAATAATGGACCTGTCGAAGAAGATAAACCGATTGCTGAAATAAAACAAGATCCATACAATTTACCCGAAGGATTTTCTTGGGATGAAGTCGATGTTCTCAATGATGAACAAGTAAAAACGAGATAAATCTTTTCGTTTTTTCCGAAGAAACCGATCGATTTATTTCTAGTTAAAAGAATTATATACGCTATTAAACGAAAACTATGTTGAAGACGATGATAACATGTTTCGTTTTGATTATTCGATGGGATTTTTACGATGGTGAATAATCATATTTGTTTACAACGAATTCTATTTGAGATGTCTTTGTTAGGGCTCTATGCGCACCTGGTTGGCTCCGTAAATGGCATGCAGCTGTTCGTGTAACGAAAAGCCGTAAAATGGTTGGCTTTATTAGCGCTGTACCCATTCGAATGAAAGTCTATGACAAGTAAATCTTCAATTTTCTTTTTTGAACGAAAGATCCAATTCATTGCTTCATCATCAATAGGGTAGTTTCAATGGTTGAAATCAATTTTTTGTGTGTTCACAAAAAATTACGTTTAAAACGTATGGCACCTGTTCTTATCAAGGAAATCACTCGTCGAGTTAATCTCGAAGGCATATTTCAAGCTGTTTATACGGCTGGTGTTGTTCTTCCAGGTATTGTTGGCAAATGTAGGTATGTATTTTCGTTTTTAATGGGCAGTAATTTTCTATGAATACGTTTTTTGTCGAAAGATATTGGCATCGATCATTAAATGTGAAGAAATTATTGTCTGTTAAATTTTCTCATTTGGGAAGAAATATGACAGTACAAAGAATGGAAAAACTCTATCGATTGCCTGAAGTAAATAGCGAAATATTTCATAGTGAAAATATTTTTGAAGAAATTTATTCGATTAGACAACTAAAACCAAAGGTTTTCGTGAAATGCGTGATGCTGATGTTCCCCAAGCATTTGCTTTGCTAACTCAAGTAGATCAACAAAAATTCTCTACATTTCAAAGTTACATATGAATTCTCGTTTAGTATTTAAGCAAATTCGATTTAGCACCGATATTTACACAAGAAGAATTCGAATATCTTTGCAAAAATCGAGCAAATATCGTTAGTTCATTCGTTGTCGAAGTAAATCAAAAGAAAACTAAATTGATTTTTATCCAAAAATCTTTTCTTTTTCAGCAAGAAAATGGCGAAATCACTGATTTCATTTCATATTATCATCTCTCGTCAACAATCATGAATCATCCCCAATACAACACTTTAAATGCTTGTTATATGTACTATCATGCAGCAAGTCGAACACCACTCACAGATCTTGTCAATGATTGTCTTATACAAGCACATAACGTAAGAATTTGATTGAATCGTTTATTTTAAAAGATTCTTCGTTTTTTTTATTATCGAATTTTAGACTGATTTCGATGTATTCAATGCACTTGATCTGATGGACAATAAAGAATTTTTAGAAAAACTTAAATTTGGTGTTGGCGATGGTAATCTCCAGTATTACATTTACAATTGGAAATGTCCGCAGATGAATCCTGAAAAAGTTGCATTACTACTTCAATAGGACAAGTTTTAGCACAAATCAACAAAAAGAAAAGAACTTATTTCAATTATGTGATTTTTTCCTCTTTTTTTTTTTATTATTATTTCTTTTGCTTTTTAACGCACATTTGCAAAACAAGAAAACGATTCGTTTAACAAAGAAAAAATAAAAAAAAAGCAAACAGTTAGATAATCTTTTAGATCATAGGTTTTCATTGAATGTAATGATCTTCTCTGATTAACCAATCGTATTGAGAAAACTAAACGAAATCAAAAATAAGAAATAGAAAATTTCTGTTGAAAATATTTACTTGTTCAATCGGCACTGTTGAAACTTTTTTTATCATCTGAAAAAGAAAAGATAAACATGAAAATTTTGAAAGTAAAAAACAAACCAATCGATTTACTTTTTCAAAAAATGCATTTAATTTCGCTACATTAGGCGTATCAACTGAGAATTTTTTATTGGAATAGCAATTCTAAAGTCAAAAAAATAAATAAATTCATTTATGAAGTCGAAATCAATGTTTTGGATTTGTTTACAAGGTAGATTTCATCACAATTAAATAGATTAGCTAGAGGAGATTTTCGATTAAAATTTGGTAATAAACTACTCGACGAAAGTGACTGATTAGTCGACATACTAGTTGATTTACTATTGTTTAATAATGATATTCCATTCGATTCATTTAGTTTCGTATGAACTAAAAGAATGGGAATGTCAAATGTCTGTAAAACATCAGCTGAGAATTCTGATGGACTAAAACCAAAATATTCAAGTAAAAATAAATATTTAACAAACAAAAACGTTCTATACAGTTTTTGTTGCGATCGATAACGAATGACTTCGTACAGCCATTCTTTCAAATTGTCATATGACTGTCGACTACTTAAATCCGAAACAAGAATAATTCCTAGAAAAATATTCGAATAAAATCCAATTTTTTCCTTTTGATCAATATTCAAACCATTGAAATCATCGTAGAACATCGACGATCGACTTGTTTTATGTTGTGCATTTCCGTCAACATCATGAAATTCGATAAAAAATAGATTCGGATCTAAATGTCGATCCTTTCGTTCGTAGACCTTCAGGAGAAAGAAACAAGCAATCATTTCATCATCAAAATTCGAACTGATAACTATCAAACCTTGATCTCAATATGACATCCGACAGTGACAGGCGGCGGAGATGATAACGGTTGATCATGACATACCGTATGTACGAATGACGTTTTACCTACACCTATAATTTAATTAATAAGATAGAAAAAAAAACGATATTCTATCGATTTCGTTTTACCAGAATCGCCGATAACTAAAACCTGAAATTACAAATAAATCAATTTAGGTTTTTCTTTCTGCATGAAATAATTGAAAATTTAACTTACGATCAATGTTGGAATATCATTAGTCGTATTCATAGAGACAAAAATTGATCTGAAATTACAGAGTGAGAGAAAGGAAACAACAAATAAGACCATTTCATTCTACTTTAATGATTATTCTTAATATAAAAAGAAAATACACACATACATATGTTAGAAAAGAAAAAGGAAAACAAATTATCTGACAGTTAAAGTTTCCATAAATTCTGTGCTTGATTGAGACTATTGAGAGAGAAGATAGTCGTTTGTTTGGCCTTGATTTTATTGGTTTTCAATGGTTTTAAATTAATTCGAGTAGTTTGTTTGATCATTGTTGAATCATCGAATAATTCCATTATGTCAGGCTTAGCACGTTTCTTTTGCAATGCTTGATATTCTTCCTTGAAAATAGAAGACAGCGAAGTTTCTTTTTCTTTGAATTGAAAAATTCTTTACTAGAAATTTTGCAGCTTGTCGTCGTTTTTGTACTTCTTGTTGTTCAGCAAGAGCTACAAGTTCTTCAGCATTCGGATCGATTAAACCTTTGTAGATTCGTTCATTGGAATAATTTAATTTCTTATTTGTCTGAACATGAATAGGAAAAACAAGAGTAACAAAATGATTTTCAATCGAATCTACCTGTTCGTGAATATGATCTAAATGTGTTGTTGTTAAAACAGGTTCGAATTGTTCGAATCGAAGATTTTCCATTTGATCGATAATTTTCATTGTCGAATTACATGCTGGTACAGCTAAATCAACTAATGATTTGCTCTTATTAACATTTAAATCATCACACGATCGGCTAGGAATGTAATTTGAAAGTGATGAACTTTGTTTACTAGTTGATTTTTTAACTAATTTATGAACTTGTTGTGCCGATTGAGCACGTAAAAGTGGTGGTTGTCGACGAGGGATTCCATCTTCAAATTCCATGATAGAAAAAAAAATCAATTCTAAAATAATAAATCATATATGTTTTATGGGATAAAGAACGAAATCAAGAGGAAATATTTTTGTTTTATTTCACAATTTTGTTTTCTCTGGGTTTTTTTTAAATGTGAACATGCTTCTGTGTTGCGAATAAATAAAAATGAAAGAATATTTTATATATGTATATAGCACATGAATGAAAGAAAAGAAGAAAAAATAAATAAGGAGATATTGAGATAGATTTTAAACTGTTCGATTCTTTTTCTCACGTATCCAATTATCGATTTCTTCTTTGAGTTGTACAGCTAAAACAGAAATCACAGTAATGGAAAATACGATTAGAGAAATTTCAAACCTGGTACAAGTTGATCAGCTGTTAATGGAAGACGATTGAAAGGATCTGTACTTGAATTGAGCAAATGTTTAGTAATCACAGATCGATCCATAATCACTCCACTTGGTAAAATGACTGGATCAGTCATAACAGTACACATTAATGGATCTAGTCAATGGAAAATCGATATTTTGAGGACGCAATTTAAAAAAATAGAAATTCTACCTCGATATTCATCCGGTGCATCGGATAGATCCATTTCTTCTTTTAATTTATCTTCAGCAATTCGTTGAGCTTGTTGACTTAGATTAGAAAGTACTTCTAAACGTGGTGCTGTCGTTATACCACGATTTTGTATTCGTTCAATAGCTGTTGTGAATAATGTTGGACGATATGAACGCTGAAGACAAATAAATTTCATTTCTTTTTTTTTCTCATTCAAATATTACTTCATCACGAGTTATAGCCTCGGCAAATCGTTCATCACGTGCCTATTCAATTGAAACGAAAGAATAGTTTTTTTTTTCTTTCGTTTACAAAATCATTTAAATGTTTGTCTATTCATACCAAATTGCAGTAGAGTTCGACAATTTTTTCTAAGAGTCTCTTCGGATCAAAGCAACATTTACTCGGTTCTTTGACTTTAAGTAAACGTGAATTAGGACCACTTAATTCGTTTAAATTAAAATTCAATACAGCTGCTAAACGATCGACTAGTTCCTATGAGAACAAAAAAACTCAAGAATATACTCTCAAATCAAACGATTTCAATCTACAGTTGAGCAGAATGGGCCAGGTTCGTTTGCACTTAGATATTCAAGCATATGCAATGTTTCCATGCCGAGTGGTAAATATGTACAACATTGTGATTCATATTGACTTAATTGTTGAGTTTTACTCATACGTGTTTCCTATTGAATTTGAAAAACAAAAGAAAAAATTTCTTTTATACGAATGTTATACGTTTGTTTTTATAATTACCATGGGTGTAGCTTCCCATTCTTCTTTATTATCAATTTCAGTTTCAATATCATGGATTTTTTTTAATATTTGTAAACTTTCATCGAGTAAATAAGTAACATCATTGATAGCCATATTTAAAAAACGTATAAATTCTTTTTCATCTCTAAAAATCAAAATCTTGATAAATAAAATCAATTGAAAATACATTGATGTTATCACCGTGCCGTCGTTAGAAATGAATGTCGAAATGATGGTTTTTGCCATGCATATTTAAATATGATACTTATATGATATCGAATATTAAATTTATCATAGAATTCCGTTGCTGCACCCGTTGTTTCAACATCTAAAAATCAAAAACCGAAGAAATTATACGTATAACTAACTGTCAATGAATTCTTTATTCATACCGGCATAAAGTTTTGTTAATGCTCGTACAAGTGAATTTTGTGCAAGAGAATGATTGAATAAATATTCAGTTGCTTGTCGTAATAATGTGTGTTCACTTCTTGCACATAACCAATGTATAACTTCGATAGCTTTGGCGATTATATGTGGATTTTGTATGTAATGACGTGGTGCACAAATAACAAACAGCATTAATGTTAAAATATCTTGAATATTTCGTTTTGATAATGTCTGAGGAACCATCCTACAATGATTAAAAAACGAAATCAACTTAGGATTTTTTTTGTTTTCAAATATACATACATTCCAGCTGACATAAGAAAATCCCAAATATCATCAAGATAATAATCAGGTAGAAGACGCCATATTTTCGGTGCTTCAGAAGAGAAATTGATGTCCGTACTATGTGCAAAAAGAAAAGAAATCTAATTGAATAGAAAGCAAATTGGATTCGAATTTACTCAGTTGGTCGTATTCCAACGAATCGTAAAAGTAATTGTGAAACTTTGCCATAAAATTCCAGACTTGTTTCAATTAATTGTTCATCTTGTAATGCTACACTAGCGCATTGTTTGGCACGTTTTAAAGCCTAGAGAGAGAAAAAAAAACGAAAAATATCTTCGGATGAGTACGTTTGCTTTGATTTTCTCTTGATGTTTTTTTCTTCTTCTATTCTTATGTCAAAAACAATTAGTTCTTTCTCTACATGTCCATCACCATAACAATTGCAATAAAGAACAATAATGAATATGAAAGAAAAGACAACGAACATTAAAAACCACCAAAGTGTAACGAACAATCATACGTACATGCATGTATACGTATATATTTTCGTATCGAAAGATATAAGCCGTAGTCATTGTATTTTATTTCGAGACAGCATAACGGACAAACATTTATATATTTTCTTCATTTTGATTCAATAGATTCTACAAGTTACATACGAGACAAAAAGACAACGAAACTAAACATCAATACGTTGCATTTATTTGCTTAACAATGGCAGAAACAGAATATCAACATGATGATCATAGTGGTGATGATGATCATGATCATCAAAGTAGTGGTTCGAATATTGAAACTCAAGGACAATATACAACATCTTGTACGTAACAGCATAATTATTCACTGATTATATTTTGAAAATTACTTTTTTTTTCTCAAGTTTACCAGTAGAAATGAAACATCATTATTAACCATTCTTTTTTTCTCTCTCTCTCTCCTTCTTACGAATAAACAAAAAACAATCATTGTTGACCTTTGCTTTCTTTTTTTATACAAATTATATACGTATATATATATACACATACATAGTAAAATGCATTTTTCTTTCTATTTTAGCTGAAGGTGCAGAATATTCTATTGTGACGGAAAGTCAAGCGCAACCACAATCACATTTATCTGCTTTAAATATTTTAAATACAATTCAAACTACACCAAACAATCAATCATTTCATTCGTTTTCAAGTGGTGCTTCAACAGTTGAAATGGCTCAATATTTTCCCGATACTCAAACATCTAATACATCATCATCATTCGGGTAAACTGAAAAGAATTTTCAATAATATATACGATCGACAATTTGTCTGATTGATTGATGCATTCACTCATTTTTTGCTCTTTTCTTTTCTAATGAGGACTACTCTACTACGTATATATCTTACGCAACTTGTGCGTCGTCAAGATGGACATAACTGATTGCTTGAAGGGTGTTCAATATCGATTTATTTCGTCTTACATTGACGAATGTAACTACATTTCTCATGATTGAAAGAAATATAAAATGAGAAAAAAAAGAGAAAATTTAATTTATGGTCCATTTTTTCAGGGTCAAATTATTTGACACATGAACAGCCTATCGGCATCCTTTTCTGCGCGCTTCCTCGGTCTCTCCTTCTTCTTCTCTCTTCTTTTTCGTCACTCTCTTGTCATGTTAAATGTAAGAATATTCTATTAGCATACTTTCTTTTCGATTTCATTCATTCAACTGAGCTATTTGATCGACATTTTTTTTTCTCTCTAATAGGCTTCAGCAACCAGGACAAGGTCAAACGCAATCTACGGCTGCATCAAACACCGCAGTCACAACCAATATTAATACTGTTAATGCAGGACCATATTTATCTGTATCTGCTCCCAATGCGGTACAACCATTAACACAATCTACTGGAACATATATGGCGCAACAACAACAACAACAACAACAACGGCCAACAGGTGTGCCTCAACGGCCACAAGGCATTCCAAGTTATTCGTCGCATATCGAAGGGCTTTCGGTCTCACAAGCTGTCGTCAATGATGTACTTGTTGATCTTCAAACAAAAGTTTTAAATGAAGCTTATCAATATCAGCAAGACGACGCGTCAAATGGACTTAATCTTGGTGAGCAAAAACAGAAGACAAAAAACATACGTGTCTCTATCGAAATGTCTATTTTAGAACCTCTTCCACCAATTTTTATCCGTGCACCACAACCAACAGTGATACTTCAATCAGATTTGCATCGTCTTCGTGCTGAACTCGGCAGCCGTGTTCGTCCACCAGGTAAATAAAATAAGAAAATTCGAATCTAGTCGACAGAAATATATATCTTAGTTGTCTATCGTTATCCTGCAAATCAATTTCAACGCAATCAATTTCAAGCACCACGATTTCCAGCTCCTCCGCAATCATTTAATACACAAGGTATATCTTGAACATCTTTCATCGATAATAGTTACATCATTTTTATTGAAGGATACTATGGTCAATATCCCAATGCAGCCTATGCGAGCAGGTAGTCTTGCACACACACGCACATTCACACTTGTGCTCAAACAAACCTTCAATCATCACATATTAGCTCTTTGCTGAACTCTACTTAACAAATCATTTTTTTTTCATGTTTTTATTTTTCTAACACATACATAGATAGAAATTATTTTTTTTCGCTACTAAAATTTATTTTAAAAAAAAATATATATATATCTGCTATCCTGGTGAATCATATTGCTCATTTTAATTTCTACACACAGAAACGAGACAATTTTGTCTATATCTACCTTTGCTCATGCACCAATGAAGACATCTATGTAGAAAGAAAAGGTACAAACGATGCTCTTCGTTTTCCTTTCCTTTTGCACTTAAAACCTTTTTTTCAATATCATCTTCATTTTCGTTCAGTGGTGAATATAACGCGGCGGCGACGACGACGACGACGTCAGGCGATGGTTATAGAAACGAGAAAGAGGAAGGATTGTATAATCAAGCCGAGTCAACTATGTTCAATGACGGCAATATCACTGATAATGTTCATAGTACATTCGATCGTCAAGGTTTATCCGCTACACCATTTGATCGTCACGCCTCATCATATGCATCTTCTTCATTTCCTTCAAATTTTGTCGATCAACAGCAAGGTAACGAAGAGGCCGCATTTGCATCATCTCAGAACGTCAATTACGAACAAATTGGTAGCACCGATAATATGTTTTCAAGGCCTGGCCGTCCAAGACAAGAAGTAACATTCGATATAAATAATTGTATTCAACGATGTTTCGAAGCTCATCGTGAACGAGTTGCACGACGACGAGCAGCTCGACAAGCTCGAAGAGAACGACGTCATAAACCATCTGGAGGAGGCGGAGGAGGAGATCAACACCAGCCATTCTATCATACTGATCAATATCAAACCTTTTCTACAACACCAACATATTCATCAACGGGTGCTATTCAACAAACACAATGGCAGCAACAACAACAACAACAATTTTCAACTAATCTACCTTCGGAAGTGCAGTCTTCTCAAGGACCTTATATTTCTACGAATTTCTCCTCAGATATTGTTGATTCACATACAAATCAAATACCATTTTCTTCATTATCAACTACAAATATTGATAGTGCAGTACCAATTGATATCGAATCATCCGGTGCTGCTAATTATCAATATCAAACTATTGATGCACAACAACAATTTCTTTCATCTGATGAATATCAATATACTCCAGAACAAATTGTTCCTTCTACTAGCACAGCTGATTTTGTCCAACAAGAGCAACAACAACAACAAACAGGATTCTCTTATGATTATTCAAATCAAGTACCATATAATGCTTATTCATCAATCGATGCTACTGTTCCAGATAATGCACAAAGTTTAACAGCTGATTATTATCAGCAACAACAACAAGTTCCATCACAATTGAATCAAAATATAGAACAACAATCATATCAATATCCATACAATGTAGATAATATACAAACATCCCAAGTTCCTAGTCCTTATAACCAACCAACTGGAACTTATGAATACAGTCGAGAGATTTATCAATCACAACAGCCAATCTATGATACTCAAAGTGCAGATACACAACAAGTGCCACAACAAGATGCATATAACTATGCTACTATAGCTTCAACTGCTTATATTCCAACTCAGAATGAAACACAATCATATGAATACCCATATAATGTACAGAATCAAGCATTTGATTCTTCTAATTATTATCAACAACAACAACAACAACAACCAACGGGAACATACGAATATACCAATGAAAGTTCTCATACGCAACAACCAGTTTATAATTATTCAAACGTAGAGCAACAATCTTCAGATTATTCATATGGCATTCAAAATATTCAACAACAAATACCTCAACAAACAGAAACATTTGATTCATCGAATTATTATCCACAACAGCAACTAGCATCGAATGCTTATGCAACTGGAGCCTATGAATATGCTCAAGAACCAGTTTATAACTATTCAAATGTAAATCAACAGACAGAGACACTTGACTATGCCAATCAAGTATTAACTTCAACTGATCACTATCAACAACAACAACAACAACAACCTGTCTCTATTCCTGTAGAGCAAACCTATGAATCACAATATTTTGACAATCAAATCAGCGGTGGTTCAATGCCAACTGGTACAGTCGAATATACAAAAGAAGCATATTATTCACAAGAACCTATCTCAGATACCTATACAACGGAGAATTTTATTCAACAACAAGAAAGTGAATCATTGAGTATCAATGATTATCTACAACGATTTGAGTCTGACTCATATTCTCCACAAACTAGAGGACAAATACAGTCCTCTATTGATAATCAATCGGTTAATATAGTAACAGCAACTCCTTTTCCTATTCAATCAAATGTAGACACATATCAAATACAAGGAGCTAAGCAAACTTATGATTTACAAAATTATACTAATGAAATACTTCCATCAGAAATACCACAAACACAACAAATTTTATCTAATCCTGAAGAAGATCAACGATATCTTCTTCAACAAACACAACAACATACGGAATTCGAAAATTCCATTAATGAAACATACAATTCAATGCCACCGCCACCAACATCCGAGGAAATTGGTAAATATCAAGATTCAATTACAGTTAATACATCTGAATTTCCTCCTCCACCATCAACTGAGCGTTACCACTATGAAACAACTCAACAACAACAACTACCACCTGTATCTTCAAGTGATCATGAAACAGATGAGGATGTTCAAGAAGATGAAGAAGTGTTTGATTTACGTCAATGTATTGCTAATTGTTACGCTAAATATCAAGATTCATGGAATAAAGATGAACAACAAAGATATCAACAAAGTTTACAAGATATTCAACAAGAATCTATCTCAAATATAAACACAATGAGTCATGTACCATTCACTCAATATCAACAAACAACTGAAACAACTTTCAGTAATTTCTTTCTTTCTTTCAATTGAATATACATTAATTCGTTGTTTTTTTTCTCCTTTTTTACATAATAGATCAACCAGAACAATATGTAAGCACAGGTGAAATACATTACATTGATGGTTGGACGCAAACTCCATCTCTTGATGTTATCACAAAATCAGATATTGTACAACATAAATATGATGAAACACCATCAACGTTCGATACAAAACCGTACATTCCTGATTTTGCTAAGAGAGCTCATTCAACAGATTCACGTGGACAACAAACCATTGAATATAGTCCACCATTGCTAACTCAAACGCGTCCTACAATACCTGTATCATCATATGAATACAATCGTCAAGAAACAGAACAACAACAACAGCAAACGCCGATCTATGATCATACCTTACCTATACCACCACATTTGTCCTTCAACGATACAGATTACCAATCAAATTTGTATTTTTCTTCACAAATAACAGCTCAACCGCGACAAGAAGAAAACATACCTTTTGATATTATTACCTCCGAACAGCAACAACAACAACAACAACAACAACAACGCTATCGTGCACAGTCAGAGCCTGTGTCGACACACCAAGAGTCAGTCACATCAATCCACCAATTACAATCATCCAAATCACAAATAATCACTGACGATATAAAACCATCCGATTCAATACCAATGGTACGTTTATTAGACAACGGACGAGCATATGAAACTGATGCTACTATCCAACGACGTGTTCCTCAAATTGACCCGAAAACCGGACTATGTCTAGTGCCTTGTTCACACGCACAAAAATATGCGCATTTACCACCGCATCTACGACCGGAACTCTTCTGTATTGAACTACCACCACCAAGTTCTCTTCCACCTGTTCCACCGCCACCGCCGCCACCACCACCGCGACCAGCACCCTCAATTCAACAGCAACAAAGATGGTGCGTTCGATGCTGCTGTGTACCAGGACAAACACTCGTCAAAAAGATTGTTTACAAACAAGTGCAAGGTTCGATTCAAAACGAAATCGTTGTTCTGTGAAAATTTTATTTCAATTTTTTTTTGTTTCTTAGATGAACAACACCAACAAGAAGAAGCTGGTTATGATTATGGTTCAGTTATCGGTCAATTAGGAACACGAATAAACGTACGATATGATAATAGTTATATGGAAGAAGGTGATGCTTTTGTTTCTGGTAAATCAAATATTTCTAATTCAACATTTCCTTAACATTAAATCGCTTGTTTTAGGTAATTACAATGAACAATTACGAGTTATTGATTTTCCTGTCTATGTATCTGGCAAAGATGATCCTAAACTAACTCCATTGGTTCCAGCCAACTAAAAACAAAACTCTTTCTCTTGCTTTTTCTTTCTCGCTCTCTCGCTCGTTTTCTCGAGCGATTTGTATATCCATGCATTTTTGACATTTTTAACAATTCATCTATCGTTTTTTACCTTCAATTCACTTTTCAATCTTTCTAATTGAGCTTCGTGTCGAGCAGCAGTCGGGGCTTGCCGCCAAGTTGCTTGTGTTTGCTCCAGATTTTTTATTGCGCTAGAATAGAAACCAAACAAAAATACTAAATCAATCTAGCATTATTCTTTTGTTTTTTTCTCTTCTTTAATCGTACTCTTAATGCATTTTCTATCTCACTTTTTTTATTCATGTTAAAAACACAATAAAAACGACAAAAAAAAGCCGTTTACCTATTCAATTCTCGAATGATATTATTGCGTCGTTGAGGTTTTTTTGCTATCGAAACAAGACCTAAATGACTGATATGCAAGGCGAGAAAAAGACATTCAGTTGGAAAACGAATATCATTTGGTTTGTCTGAAAATACAACGACAAATAAAGAATAATTCGAATGTCGAATTTACAAACCAAGATTTTCTTGATAATTGAGAAATTCATCTTTGGTCGAATAGAGTCGTGATTGATCTTTCGGAATCGATAGACGATCATCAGCATAATATGGATAATTTAAATCCACCTAGGACAAAAATGTGTCTGTATAGATTTTCTTTTTGTATCTTGTCTTCGGAATTTTACTCGTTCAACATCAATCGGCAATGCCAATTGTTGAAGGACAAACGTAAGATTAAGCATGAAACCATCACCAGTTACTTGACTTTCATTAACCTTGAAAAAGCAATCATTTTATTTCTTTTCTCGATAAAAATCATCCTTCGATACATCATTATAGGACTGATTTAAGATACATATGTTTCTCCAAGGTTAACATACTTTCTATCTCTCTCTCTCTCGTTAATTTAATTTCACACATCAAGAAGAAGTTTGTTGTACGTACTGTTAAATGTGTTCGTTTGATATTTAATTGAACGAATTTTTGTAAATATTCAACCATCGAATTTCTCGATGAGATATTCGAAAAAAATGCTAAGACTATTTTCTGCATCAATGTTCTCGCTGTATACAATTGACTTTGTACTGTTGAACGAATTTGTTTTTCATTGTAATCAGAAAAATCTTTGCTCGCATTATCATCTTGATCGGACTCATTGATTTGATCGAATTGTTTGACAAGTAAATCAATATCATCTTCGGCAAAACATGAAAGATAGAATATGGGCGATAGAAGTGTCATGCGTTGTAAACTCTTGCCATCATTCAAAGCTACCGAAGGCAGCCAGTCATTCAATGTAACTAAATATGTACACACAAGTCGATCAGTGCCATTTGAACTTCGACAATCGCAGAGTGTGAGAAATAGTGATAGAAGTGTGGTGTAAGTATTCACTTGAGAACAATTCTGACGAAGACGATAGAGAATCGCACGAACGAGAAATTCGCAAGTCTTAAGGAGAAGAAGAAAATGATGAAGATTTTCTGTCGATTGAAAACAATTTACTTTTAATTTCGGTTCTTGATTGTAGGATGTGCGGATAAATTCATGGAGAAATGTTGTTCGTAGACATTCAGCACATGAATCAATTAGTAGAATTTCAAGTAATTCAAGTGTTCGATTCCATGAATCAAGAAACACGCCGTTATTTACAATGTACATAAGACTATATCGAACAGATGATAATCGACAGTATTCAACCAGATCGCGTTCTTCTTGCTGAGAAAAAAAAAGAAGTTTTGGTTTGATTCAAACATGTTTGACATTCTTACAGAGGAACTTTTGTAATCACACCGAGTGTAGATGTTCAAAAAATACCATAGATAGACATCAAATTTATCCGAATAATTTGAATCATGACTGAAAATAGAAGTTTGTCTTTATTTGACAGATTTGAATATTATGTTTTCTCTACCCAATTAAAGATTTCATTAAATTTGAATCTGTTGATGTTAAACATCGAAGAAATACATCGGATAAGATTGATTTTATTCGACGAGTTGAAGGTGTTGTTTCAGATGATTCGATAAGATCGTTGATAAATGATTGATTTTGTTTGTTAATATGAAATATTTGACGAAGAATTCGTTGAAGAATCGGTTCAGTTTCTTCTTCTTCTACATTCGAACTTTGATGACTAAATTCTATTTCCGATTTTCGTTTCTTTATCGTTCCATCATAGGTTTGATTTTTTGTTGTGATTTCTTTCGATTGAATATTGGAATTGACATCATACGAACGTTTATCGCCTGTTGAATGTTGACTTTGCAATTGTCTTTAATTAGAACACAAAAAAGAAAAACGAGTCAAACAATAGTTTTAGTTTTCAAATCTCAACCGTTGTTCGCCAGTAGCTGGCCTAAATTCTTCGATAGATATTTCTCCAATATCCATATTCGTATTTTCACCACTCGTTAATTGTTGAGAATTGATTTGACACGCTGAAATGAGATTCAATGAAGTTTTTTTTCAAACATTGAAATAACAAAAAGTATTTACTAGCAAGTTCGTCGGATAATTGAGTTGACACTTGTTTATCATTGACATCCGCGTTTTTCACCGATGAACTACTCGAAAATCTTTCTAAACGACGTCGCCGCAACTGAATTCAAAATAGGAACTATCTTCTTTTGTTTTCTCTAATCATTTATTTACTTCATCAGCAGTTAATTGTGGTGTTACTTCAATTGTTGGACTAGTTTCAGTTGATGATTCATCCATATTGTTAAATATAAGATTTTTATTTTCAGCAAAAAAAGAACGAATTTATTTATTCTATAATGGAAAATGATTTCGATGTTATAGAAATAAATATTGACAAAAGATCCGTCGATAAATAAATCACAATTCAATATTCTTTTCAAAAAGAAAACGAACAAATTCATTAACTCGTCGTATCACGACAGACAAACAGCCGGTTACCTACCAAGCTGTTGTTCAGGTTCAATCTTTGGAAGTAAAATGTAACCATAGATTAACTCGTGTCTATAGATGTCACCAAAAGAAAGCTGAGTCAATGAGAAATTTCATTCGATGTGCAATTAAAATTTCCGCATGATTTTTATTTGAATAGAATGAGAAATATAGAATTTTTGTAAATACATAGTCAAATGTCTTTTTCGATAATCAATCGCAAACGTGCGAAAGAAGAAGAAAAAAAGAACATTTGCTCGTTGTTCGATGATTAAACAGAAGTGCATACACAGATAAAATGACAAAAGAAAAAAAACGAAGAAGAAGATGATGAAGAAGAAGAAGAAGAAGAAGAAAAACGAACGCAAAACAAAAAAAAAGAGAAAGGGACAATGAAAAACAAATAGAGATTCGATGTTCAATATATTCATCTTAGTGATATTCGTATTGTCGATTGGTCAGTCTACTAAACATGTGTTTGATCATTCCACTAATCGAAAACGAAAGAAAGAAATCTCAATGAAATAAATTTGAGAATAGTTGAATGCATACTTTTCGTCTCGTCTTTACTGTTAGGATTATTTTCAGTTGTTGCATTAGCGTTTGAAGATGATGCTGACGAACGGTTGAGACGTTTCAATTTCTTAATTAAAACACCTAGAATTCGAACGAATAATAAAAAGAAAATCTTATAAAAAATATTCTTATGTTGTTCTACTTTTAACACGTCGTAATTCGATATTTTCTTGTTCAACTTTCTGTCGATTATCTTGTTCTTTGGTTAGTTCATTTCGTAAATCAACTAGAACGAAAACAAAACCGAAATAACCAATCAAAACAACGAGAAATACAATTTGCCTACCGATTTCAGTTTCCAATTGTTTTTCTCGTAATCGAGCGCTTTCCACCGTTAATTCGATCATATTTTTAATATGAAAAAAATTGAGTGCTGCTGCTGCTGTCGGTGGTAAAACCGATGATGTCGATGATGATGATGATGACGGTGGCTGATCATTTGTCGGTGAAGATGTATCAGTAGTTGTGATCGAAAGATCAATCGGTTTTATTAATCGTTCTAATTGATAAGACAAAACGATACTTTGACTTCTAATCTCATGATTAATTCATTATTTTTACCTCGTTGTTGTTGTTGTTGTTGAGCATTTTCTTTATTAAGATTTTTACCATTATTCGTATTATTAAGCATTGCGTCGATAGTAAATGGTCGTGATTCATCTATTGTGACAAGAAGAAGAAGAAGAAGAAGAAAAAACAAGAAAAGTAAATGATGAAGAGAAAGAAAATAACAATAAGATGCTTATCCGATTTATTTCAATGGAAGTAGACAAAGTCGAGTTAATTTAAAAAAAAAAGAAATCATTGCCTGAAGGGTATCTTTCGTCGAGAAGAAGCTCTTTTGACAGTGCGATTCCGTGACATGATTTAATTTGTTTCGCGTGTCGATAATAATGAATTCATAACGACAACGAGCGGGTTCTTTTCTTTTTGTCGATAGGGGATTCGTGAAAACGGAAACCATTACTTTCGGTCTGTATATGAATAAAACAAAATCTGATCCAAATAGATTTTGACAACAATAACAGGTTGACTGGGAGGATAACGAGAAAGTCGTTTACTCTATTCTATCATTCCACTCGGCTAAATCTTTAACTAAAGACAAAAAGAATCTGTCCTTTCTTTCTTTCTTTCTCGAGTCAAGTAATTTGAAATTTGAGTATGTAAGCTGATTTTATACTAATTGAATGTGAATAGGTTTTTTCTTCTTTTTCTTATTCTATTATTATTTACTTGAAGAAAGAGATCGTTGTGACGATGACGACGATGATGACGATGATGATGCTGCAATTGATGATGTTTTCAGATTGCTTATTCGGCTATCATTAAGAAGATACGATGGAAGTGAATGTTGTTGTGATGATTGCTGTTGTTGTTGTTGTTGTTGTTGATGATGATGAGCGACATGATGATTAGGAGGAAAATGCAATGGCAAAGTTGGAGCGAATGCCGAGTAACCAAATGAATGTGCAAATGGGGATGTTTGATTTCCATTGGCTGTTGGAATTGATAAGTAACCATTCGAATGAACCGGATATTTAAAATCTAAGAAAGCAAAAATTTCTCGTTTTGGACTTGTTGCTGCTTTTTTTGTTTCTTCATTACTTTGGTTAGCAAAATCAGGAAATGAACGAAGTAATAAACTTGATGACAATTTCATACGTTTGTCATCCAAGCAATCTTCGAGTTGATGTGATGAATTACGTTTCGGTGGTCGTCCAGGTCGAGAACTAGAAAAAAAATCAATCGATTTCATTTAACTTTAATTAAGTTCCTTTTTTTGTTTGCTGTTCAAAGACATTTCCATATGAGTGAACATCCTCTTCACCTGTCTATTTAAGAACATCTCTTCAAGTTAAAAATGTTTTCTTTTTTTCTTCTTCTTCTCTCATCTCATCTTCTTCTTTTTATATCTTTCAGTAAACATTCTCCGATTACAAATTTTGACAGATTGAAATCTATTTCATGCAAATAAAACTCTTACCCTGAATTTGTACAGTCATCATATAAGATATCGAATTCTAATGGTGCAAGAAGTTTACATCGATTGACGCCTGGTTGTATGGCACCAAGACCACGTAGGATTCGTACTTGTTCGACATTACAAACAACAGGAATAATTTCCAGACGTTTTAATTTCGTGTAAACTGTATGTAAACCTCCGACAAGATTCTTGAGAAACAAATCGAATGCTTGTGGTAAACAGATTAGTTCTCGTCCATCGACATTGAACGATGTTAATTTCGTGCCACGATAATCGATAATTCGAACTTGATTATTTTCGGGTGTATTTCGAGCAACAGGTGCCGATTCGTAGGTTGTCTTTTCGAATTTCATCGAATAGGATGAATGTTGTGAGCAAAGACTCGGTCGACGGGCATGTTCATGTTCATAGGATTTACCTTGGAGAATCGTATGTCGAGGCGGAGATAAAGTTGTTGGAGATAAGACACTTGTCGACGAATTACTATCGCCTGTTGGACTATGTTCTTGTGACATGATGCGCATTTTCTTCAAGAGAATATTTTGTTTGGCCAATTATTTGATCTATCTGTATAAGTGAATACTGAGATATTCTCGTTTGTCGCTTGCTTATGCAAATCTTCACATACACATATACGAGTATAATGTGTGTTGATTGAATCAAGTTACAAGGTTGAGAAAAAAAAACGACGAGAAAGAGAGAAAGAAATGAGATGAAGAAATGTAGCCAGCAACGGTCTTTTTACAAATCAATGACCTATGAAATGATGAATATAAAAAGCAAAAAAAGAAAAAGAAGAAGAAGAAGAAAAAGAAACGCTAAGTAAATGTTTCTTCTTTTCTTTCCATTTATTCTGACTGGCCGAACGCACTGATTGGTGGTAGTTGAATATGTCGAGCGAAAGAGAAATATATATATATATATATTCATATATATATTTCTTTTTCTTCTCATCTACCAATGAGAGATAGATATAGATGAAATAAAATAAAGCAAGAAGAAAGAAAGAAAATGAAGAGAGAAATAGAAGAAAAAAAAAGAAGCGAAGAAAAAGCAGCGGAAATCGTTGACCTCTTTTTCTTTTTCTCTTCGTTTTTCTTTTACTTTGAATGAAATATGATCAATGTATATATATATAAATATATATATGAAAAGAAAGAGAGAGAGAGCGCATCTTTATGTTATGTCAATGACAATAGCAACATAAAAAAGAAGAAGAAGAAGAAAAAAGTCTTGCTGACTGAGATTCATCATTTTACTTCTTCTCATTATCAACGTCGTCGTCGCGTTTTTTCTCCTTCATCTATCGTCGTCGTTTTCATCATTATTATCATCAATCTCATTTTTTTTCTTCTTTGCCTTTTTCTTGAAAAGAAATTCATCGAACGATGTAATCTGTATACATTGATAAGCTTGACTTCGGGGCTACAAATGTATGATTAAGTAGGAAAATAATAGCACCTGCTGACGTAGGCAAAACAGTCGATTATTAATCAATCACAGTCAGACGATAAAGTAACGCACCATCGATTTGTAATGATGGGAGACGTACCAATGATTTCATAATTGACGATGCTTCCGTTTATTAATTTCTGTTTCTTTTTTCGGTTACTTCTCAGTTTTCAATTTCAATAACGATCAAGAAAATCAATGCGGCAGATAGAGACTTTTTTCTTTCATTAGATCCGTGCATATATAAACACAAAAATTTGTCTATGGCAAAGCGTCAAATTTCTTTTTTAGTTATTATATATCGATATTGTTATTATTGTTTTGTATATTGAATTCTCTACAGATCAGTTTCGTGTCTTCAATCTTGTCTTTTGATATGATAAACGTTGTTTGATAAATACACACAATTGATTTATTCAAAACAAGAGAGCGAGAAAGAAAACGACGCATTCATTCAAACAATAACATTATCAGATAAATAACAAGACACAGAGAGAAAGAGCGAGAGAGAGGAAGAAAGAGAGAAAAATCTTTTTCTTATTGATGATGTTTTCTTTTATTTTTAACATGACAATCAATAAATATTGAAAACGAAAGCCGGACAGGATTAATTGACTGTCATTATTGAATTACACATACTCAAAGATTGAAAAGAAAAATTAAATTGACACATACACATTCAGTTATTCAGCACTTACTCAAAAAAGTAAATATCAAATGAGAACAATGCTTTTCGCACCGGATTCAACACCTATCAGAGATTGTTTGACCAAAAGCTCAAGATACTGATGTCTTCTTTTAACATTTTAAGATTAAATGATCATTGTCACTTGAATTTGAAAAGCAAAAATGAAAACAAAACACCCTCAGAAAATTTAAATAAATGTTGAAGAAAAGAGAAATTGTTTTGATTGTCTTCATCTGCATTCAGTCACTGATCATTAAACACAGAAAAATCAATTTCAATCCAAATCTTATAATCAGCCTGTCTGCCTGATAACGACTGTCAGTTGCGAATCATTTCCTATATACACACATACACACACATTGAATGAAAATCGAAAGCAAGAAGCAAAAGAAAAATATATTCGTATGTTCGTTTATCATTTTTAAACATGTTCGAACAATTAGACATAATCAAGAACGATATGCGAATGTTCATTTTCCACAATATGAAAAATCTAGTTTTCTTTTCATAAATAAACATTAATTTATCAAACTGTTGTCTTTCGATGATCTGTATGCATCGAGAGAAGAGACACACATGTTGAAGGTAAAGAAAAGGTCAAATATCAATAGATACAGATCTAATATTTCATTCGAACGTATTTTTTCTTGAGTTTTTTTTTCTGTTATCAAAAATTCTTCATGTGTGTGTGCGTTTTTTTTCTCTTTTCTTGTCTGTAAATTGATAAATGAGTTCCTTCTCTTTTTTTAGCATCATTACATTTGTATGTATATCATCAGTCTTTTTCCGGTAATACGAAGACAAACGCCCTAGAGGTATTTTCATAGAAATAGAATGTTTGTTAAAGAAAAGCTTAGTCAAGTAAAAATTAATAATCTTTACGTTCGACTTTTTCATATCCGGAACAATATTTTATTTCCTAATCGTTGAAATAAAATGAAAACATTTGCCTATTTGTCTGTTTTAAGATTATAAACAACAAATGAAATCGATGAATTAAATTTTGTTCACTCTCTTTATATTAATTCTTCTGCCGGCAAAAAACGGGAACTCTTTCGAATAAAACGACGTCACTCGTATAGTCACATTGACCTTTTATTTTAATTCTTGGATTTAGTAGAAAAACAATCTTTCAATGTCAATGTTGATGAGGATCTAATTACTTTTTTCAAATGAAAAGTTCATATATTCCAATTGTGTTAAAGTATGCCAAACAGTTTGCTAGTGACATCTTATTCTACCTGATAAAGTGAGTAATAGAGAGTAACTAAGCGACTGTTGGAGAACACGATTAGTTGATGGTGAGAAATTTACATATTCTAGTTGGTATTCTGTTGATTACGAAGATAAAATGAGCGAAGGTTCTGTAGATCCAGAAATTATTAAACGTACGCAAGATACTCTTGGTCAAATTATCAGTGCACCTGCATTGACTGAGAAACTTCTTAGTCGACCACCAGTACAATTTCTTCAAGATATTGTTAAAGCTGTAAATGATCGATTTTGAATAAAAAAAAATGATCTAACTCGAAACTATTTGTAGGTTACGAAAAAAACTGGTTTTCTCAATGGTTTATATTCGGATGAAGAACTTACACCAGCTTATCTCAAAGAAGGTCGTGACAATAAAACATTATTTATGAAAAAATTAGTCACTGCTACCTGTAAGAAGGAAAAAAGAAACTTCATTTTGATTAATGACAATTTTTATTCTTTACAAAAAAATCTATTCAGATATTGCTGTAAAACGTCCACCAGAAGTTCGTGTTTCGAAGATTTTAGCTGGTCAAGAAGCAGATAAAACCAATCTTTTATTACAAGCTCTTGCTGAAGCAATTAATTCGGGTGTTGACAGTGCGGATGTGGTTCGAAAAACTCTGCAAAATGTTGGCGATAATAATGAGAATGAAGAACCAACAACACGTAGTCGTGATCAAAAAGATCAAGAACGTTCGGAAAGACATCGATCGAGCAAATCACATGAACGCGAACGCGAACGTGAACGTGAAGAACAACCGCCAGAAAAAAAACCTAGCTCAAGAGAAGCAAGCAGAGTAAATTCATTTCGAACATTTTGTCAAAAATAAATTTTGATTTATTTTTTTTTTCGTATAAAAGGATCAAGGTGAAAGTGGAGAAAGCAGTCATTCGAAAAGACGACGAAGTTCTCGAGTCAATGATGACAATGACAATGATGATCGAAGAGCACCAACAGCTAAAAGACAAGACGATGATGATGATGATAACGAGAAAAAAGTCTGTTGAATATTCAAGAATTTGTAAAAATGAACATGTCAATTGATTAGGATGACGATGGATCGAAAGGTCGACGTCCAATACGACCTTCATCAGCCAAAGGTCCACGTAAACAACAAAATAATGACAATCAACATCGACCAAATTCGCCAAAAGGTTGACTTGAATCTATTTTTCAAAAATAAAAACCGACTTTTGTTTCAGCTGATCCTCCATCTCGACACGCGCCAACATCTGTACAAATCGAACGAGATACTGCTGATGAGTAAACAGACTTCTTTTTTCTCTTTGTGCATTCATTATCATCTTCTCCTCTATCTATCTATAGACGACCTTTAGTTCGACCAGGTACTGCAAATACCGCAGCCAAAAGTCGCAAGCCTATGCAACCAACGACTTCTCATGAAATGTCTGGTTCTTCGGGAAGGTAAATCATTTACTTTAATCATAAATTGTTGAGAAAAAAAAGCACACGAATAGAGTACCAAGTGCTGCACACCGTGGTCAAGGAACTTTAATCATTGAAAGCAAAGATTCTCATGATGGTGGTTTGCATAATGACGACGACGATGATGACGACAATTTCTTAGCACAAGAAGAGAAGCCTTCGCTAACGAAATCATTTGTAAGAAGAAATCAAATGAATTTGCAGTTTTTTGATTGAGAAATATTTTCGAATAGAAACAAGATGATTTCGATGGTCGTGGTGATCAAGATGATGATGAAGGCGATCAACATGGTGCATTAGTTTCGAAAATGATTGATTCAAAGAAGAAATTAGAACATGGAAGTGAAATAGCAGGTCAACGTGCTGATGTGGTAATTGACTTATTTCTATTCGATTGTTTTGTTTTTGTATTGGCAAATCAATTAGAAAACTCTGACACAAAATGATGCTCAACGCCGACGTGAACGAGAAAAAATCCAAAAAGATGTCGATAAACTTCGAGAAACAATACAAACTCTAACGAAAAGGTTTTGATTATCAAAAGAACAATCTGAAATTACATTTTCTTCGCTTGATTTTGACTTTTAGTGTTGTTCCATTAGGTAAAATACTCGAATATCTTCAAGAAGATTATGAAACAATGGCAAAAGAAATGCAACATTACACAGATGAATACAAACGAACAGTTGTAGAATTACGAAAAGAGAAATTGTAAGAACACAAATGTGTTTATTGTTATGAAAAAAAGAATCTTTGACGTACATTTAGTACGACCGATCAAAGTCTCGAACCACTTCGTGCTGCTCTTCTCGATTTCGACGATCAAATAGGCGATATGAAAAATCGTATTATCTATATGAAGAAAAAAATCAATACTAACGAAAAAGCAAACGCAACTCGTCTACTTGACATTATTCGTAAAACTAAATAAAATTTTATTCAAACTCGATTTTTCAAAGAAAAAAAAAACTCAGCATTGTCTTTATTTGTTTGTTTGAGTGTGTGTGTGTGTACGTTTTCTTTCTCTCGTATGTATCTATTTAATATACAGATCTTTTTCGTTTCCTACGAAGTCAATATTAATATGTTGAGGCTGTTAAAGAATCAAGTTGACTTCGTCTTGAATGAAGTGATTTTGCTTTATATGCACCATGTTCAATAAATAGAAATTGTGCGACTTGAGAAAGTGTTCGTTTCAATTGAATTTTCTGTTGAACATCATCACACGAAAGACGTTCTTTATCAATACGTGCAGTTAATTGCTCGTCAGTCATACCTTGATTATTAACATTAAAATAATCAATATGATATTTATCACAACGAATTTCATTCGAATTTGTTAACGAAAATATCCAATCGAAGATTAATTTCGTACGTGTCATGTGAAAATCATTTGTTATTATTGCTAAATTTGTCAATTCCATTGGTTCTAAAATACATTGTCGTGCGAAATAAGCATTTCCAATTGTATCCAATGACCAGTTTTCAATTAAGATTTTCTCCGAAGGAATATTATGTTCGATTAAATAAGCCGCACTTGCTGATGCTTCGTCAATAGGAAACGAATGTTGATCGACAGTAGGCGGTCGATGTGTTGTACCACGACTTAAAACTAGAAAATATTTCGTTAATGAAACCATTTCTAATGCACGATTAAGTCGAGCTATGACCCAAGATGATGGAGATCCATTGGAATCAAGTCCACCACCAGGAATAACAATACAATCATATGTCATCTGAGAAAAAGAAAGCAAAAAACGTTTAGTTAAGATGTTTGAAAATAGTTTTATTATCTTTTATATGACTTCGAGAAAAGAAAAACATAGATATACAATGAATAACTAAAAGAATTAGAAACGAAACGAATAGATAGAAACCTGACGAAACAGAAAAGAAAATTAGACCGAGATGATTAACGATGAAATTGTTCTAAAAATGACTGTTTTTCATGATTGTTTTCATTATTTGACGCGATTTTTAAATTGAATTGTTTCATAGTACCATCGAGTACTTGTTTATTGCCGGAAAAATATGCAGCTATTGCATTATGAAAGAGAAGTAGTTGATTTTTCATAACTTTAACCTTACAAATAAAGAAAACAAGAGAAATATCGAAATTAAATTGAAATCGAATTTTCTAACTTGATTTTCATCTAATAATTGAAGTTTAACTTGAACACTACATTTCAATTGTTCGTATTTATTTTTATATTTTTCTAAATCATTTTGTTTTTCCATCGAAAGAGAATTGCCGGATAATATTTCCAATTCTCTTCGACATGCATCATATTCGAGTCTAATTACAAGAATACGAGTTTTCATTCGTTTCTATAATTCTTCCCTACCTTGCAGTTTCATATGAACGAATCGTACTCAATGCATCTTCCATTGTTTTTGTACAGAGTGTAGTTAATGACGAGATAAAATAGTTCAATGCGAGAGATAATGTTTGACCATTTTCGACTAGAAGACTTTGCGTATGAGCATTGCAAGAGAATTCATCGGTGAGATTCGGTGAACGTTGTTTTAGTTCGAGAAATTGTTCACCTACGAAGATTTTTTTTTTAAGATGAGACTAAAAAATATTTGATTTGAAATTACTGAGAGATTTTTGTGTTTGCATGAGATTGTAGAAATGATTGGCATAACTACGAGCTAATGCAAGCATTGCTTCATATCGACGTTTAGTCTCTCGAAATTGCTGCGAAAAGAGAAAACATGTCGAGATGTGCGCGCGCGTGTGTGACTTTTGTCAAACCTCAATTTGTCCATCGAGTTCAACATCAACTGTACGAGTTGTTTTGCCGAGTTTTTCGAAAATTGTTTGTTTTGTACATTTATATGTTGTTCGACCCCATTGTTTCAATTTATCGAATTTCGGTCCAACAGCAGCAACAGCTGCAGCTGATGTCATCGATAGTTTCGAAATATCCGGCACGGTTAGTCGCCGATCGGTTGAATTCGATGATAAACTATGTCCTATAAGAAATTTCAAAAATTAACATCATACAAACGAAAATCGTATCTAACTTGAAACACGTTCGGGTGATGATGATGATAGATTATTTTCCAATATGACTGGTTTATTAAAACTAAGATACGCTGAAGAATGATGATTTTCAAAAGAAACAACTTGTTGATCAAGGTCGACATTAGAAAAATCATTGGTTGGATTCATTCCGAATGTATCTGAATAATTCTTGTCTTCTTGATCCGACGAACTAAATGCAGTTGCAAATGTTGTCATTATTCTAGAAGCAAACAATAGGCATTTCGATTGACGAATAGAGCGTTACAAGGTCTCAGTAGTTAGTTATGAATGATGAAAAAAGAAAACGAAATGAAATAATACAGTTTGATATCGTTTTCTATTTGTACGAACGTGAGAGAATGTTGTTCGTGAAATGTGATTAGAAGAAAGAAGAAGAAAAAAAAGATTCTATTATGGAAAGGATTTTTTTAACTATGAAAGTATGAAGCCTCACCCTGAATCACAGTATACATTCAAGCATGTCCTACAGATGACGCTACTTTTTTTTCAAAAAAAACAAACTTAATACTTTCATGTATTTAATAACCAACAAAAAAATTGTAAGACTACACTAAACATATCTTTCTGAAACTATTTTTATTGAAATAAAAATTTTCGTTTTACTCCACCAACGTGTCACACGCCCCTAAACAGTAATTCTATACATTCCAGTCCAATAATATTCGATTTTCAACCAACCGTTGCCGTACATCGATAAGGCAGTTACATCTCTTATTTATTTCTTGCGTTATAAAATGTCATCGAAATCGAGTATTAAGTTAAAAGATTATCTTTCCGACGATGGTAAACTCGATTTATCAATTCTTAATTTAAAATCTGTTCCCAATGTCAATGAAATTGTATATTATTTATTACTTTTAATTCCTATGTTGTTGTTGTTGTTTTTTTTTGTTGAAAATGTTTAGTTGGCTCTACGTAAAGTGAAATCAATCGATTTATCGAATAATCAAATTGAATTTTTACCTGCATGTATTCCAAATAGAAACAAAAAACAAATCTTAATCGATTTATTTCGATAAAAATCTATTTTTCAGGATGATTTTATTAAACTCGAAGGTATTCATACACTTGATCTATCGAAAAATCGTCTAACGCAATTACCTGACAATTTTGGTCAATTAAAAAATTTAAAACAACTCGATCTATTCGAAAATCGAATCACAAATTTGCCAATATCATTTGCTGAATTGACCAAATTAGAGGTTCGAAATTATTTTCGCATCTTCAAACGAATTTATCTTTTGTTTGTTAGTATTTAGATTTGAAGAATAATCCACTTGATGATGATCTACAAAGTCAAGCTGGCAAATGTTTGAACAAGAAAGAATGTCGAACATGTGCTCAACGAATTCTTCAATATATGCAAGTTCGTAAGGAAGAGTATGAAAAAGAAGAAGCAATTAAATTGAAAAAGAAACAAGCAAATGAAAAGGCAAAAGCTAAGAAACGTGAAAAACAAGCTGAAAAAGAACGCGAAGAAAAACGTTTGAAACGACTTGAACATGCTGAGAAACGAGCTGCGAAAAAACAAGAACAACAAAATAAACAACAAGATAGTGAAAATGAACAGGATAGTAGCAACGAAACGAATGAAAAAGGCAATTCCAAGGATAAAGATGAGTCACCAGGATTTAGTAAGTCAATTGAAAGAAAAATCGACTCGTTTTCTGTAATCTTTGGCTTTTCAGTATCAGAAACAATTGATGGTATTCTCAATGGTTTATTCTTAAGTTTGATCATAATTTTCGCTTATTTCTTATATCATAATCGTCAACAACCATTAAATCTTCGAGAATTTTATAAGTTTATCTAATTCAACTTTTTTCTGTTGCGTTATTTCAATAAATAAAAAAACAACAACCAAGATCTTTTACTTGAAATGTTTTTCTTTTGAGATTATAATCTTCACATTAAAAAGAAAATGGTGCATCTATCATTGGCTCGATATGTATGTAGAATATTTTGGAAATTTCACTTTCGAGAGAATCGGTACAATTGATTTTTCATTAGGCGTCCGTTGGTTTTCTCGGTCTAGGAAACATGGGAAAACATATGGCAACAAATTTAATAGCTGCAAATCATAAGGTAACAATTTTCGATGTTAATCCACAAACATTCGATCATTTCAAAGAACAAAGTAAATTTACTTGAGAGATTTTTCAATGATTGACGAACATAATTTAGAACAAGCAAAGATCGTTTCAGTACCTCAAAATGCTGTTGAAGGTTCGGAATTCGTTGTTTTGATGTTACCTAATGGAAAGATTGTTCGAGATGTTTGTCAATCAAACGTTTTTCGGTAAGATTTTTTTTTCGATATGAATAAATAAATCGATTGTTCGTTTTTGTATATCCCTTCTAGTACAGCAAAAAAAGGTACAACAATTATTGATTGTAGTACAATCGATGTACGTACATCGAAAGAAATGGCTGATGTAGCACGAAGCAAACAGTTACATTTTCTCGATGCACCTGTTTCGGGTGGTTCGTATGCACAATTGTGTGTTTTGTTTTGTTTTGAAATGAGATTTTGCTTGATTAGGTATTACTGGTGCTCAAAAAGGAACATTAACTTTTATGGTTGGTGGTGAAACAAATGATTTTAAAACCATTGAACCTATTCTCAGTAAAATGGGAAAGAATATTATTCATGCTGGTCCGAATGGCAGTGGTCTTGCAGCCAAAATCTGCAACAATCTTCTGTTAGCTATTAGGTAGACATAATAAATAAAAAGATTTATTCAAATCGTGTCATATTTCAGTATGATTGGCACCTCGGAAGCAATGAATCTCGGCATAAAGTAAAAATATAAAACCGTTTGTTTTCTTCTGTATTCATTCAATTTTATTGAATATTTGTAGACTTGGTCTTGATAAAGATGTTTTAGCCAAATTAATCAATACTTCAACAGGTCAATGTTGGTCAAGTCAAACATATAATCCCTGTCCCGGTGTTGTTCCTACTGCTCCATCAACTAATCAATACAACGGCGGGTTTGCTAGTGAATTAATGACGAAAGATCTTTTACTTGCTCTCGGTAAATAAATTCAATTCAAAAATATTCGATTTAACTTTTTTGTTTCTAGATGCAGCCAACGAAGTTAAAGCATCGACACCATTAACTGAAAAAGCTACTGAACTCTACCGTCAAATTTGCTCAGCCGGTTTAAACAAAAAAGATTTTAGTGTTATTTTTAAGTATCTTAATGAACAATAAAACAGATCAGTTTTGTTGTCGTACGTTTGTTTTTTCTTTCAAAATATAAATACACAGAAAAAAGAGAATAGCAACGAAAGGAAAAAAATGAACTGAAGAACACTAGAAATAGATATAAACACAAAAAAAAACACAGAGAAAAAAAGAAGAAGAAGAATACATTGCTTTCGACTTGTTTTTTGTCTTGTTATTATTATTGTTGTTTAAAAGAGAGAGAAAAAAACTGAAAATCAGGAATGTTATTGATTAAAGAGAGAGAAAAAACACGAAATGTTTTCTAAGTCTGTTCTTATTTTCGAATGAAATTAACACTTAAATATTCCGAAGGACGGACGAACAAAGAGAGGAAGGGAAAAGTCGAAGAAATACAAAGGTGGATTTATCACCGGTTTGAAATCAATTGGAAGCATATTTATACAAAAGACACGAATATATATCAGTTCGAAAAGTGATGTATATGTGTGTGTGTTTCTTTTTTTTAATTAAACAAAACGAAAAAAGAACGGACTATGATGTTTCTATTCGATGTCTATGCAAAATAATTCAACAAAAAGAAAAGAAACGACCGAAAATTATGTACAATATGCATGAATTCTTTCGTCTAATTCGCAAAACTTGTCCTTTCTATTCTCGCAAGAGCACAATTCTAATAAAAAAAAACAAACAAAAACAAGAAACCACACGAAATACTTGTTCGTCCATCTGTGTGCCTCTCTTCTTATCCAACTAGATCAACAACAATAATAATAACAACAACAACGATCAAAAAAAAACGAACTGTGCATGTACATATGTTTCTTTGCATGCATAGACAAAATACATGAAGACAAAAAAGAGAACTGTTAAGACATAAATAGATCGAACAAACAAAAGCAACCTAGAAAAATGAATAGACGAACAAAATATACAGCACGGATATCAATGAAAAATAAACATGAAACGACAACAACGAATATATGTGTAATGTATGTATATATGTATATATTCAATGAGAGAGAGAGAGAGAGAGAGACAAGCACCTGTGTGTACGTGAAAAATGAAGAACTGAATGAACATGAACAAAAAATAATAATAATAAAAAAGACAATCAAATGAAAGGTAACTCGGAAAGAAAAACAAAGATGTATTCTGATGCAGAATACAAAATGATGAATACATTTGGTGACACAGGAAAACAAAGAAGAAATACGTTTGAATGGTTTATATTGGATAATTATGGTGGATAATTATTATTTATTGATTTTGACTAAAAAATAGAAAAAAAACAAAGGAATAGAATTAGATCAGAAATGTTTTGGTTTTTCGTATAGAAAAAAGATTCAAAACAAAAGATTGAATTTAGTAGAGCAATTAGTATATGCATACATATTTTAGATTTTTTTCCTCCTGTTTCTATTGCGGAGATGTAGAGGAAGGTGACTATAAGAAAATAAAACCTTGAACAACGTGAACAAACTATTCGATTATTGAATACCTGTGATGATGGAACGATCGTTGACGAATCGTACATAATCGGTGTTGAAGGTGTTAAAGAACCAGTTGGAGTTGTAGCCATTTGGGAATTACTGTACGTTCTTTTCGAAATAGAATGATTGAATTATTGTTTTCTATGAAAAAAAAAAAGAAAATTCTACCTTTGATGAGTTGAATTCATCGGTCTATATGATCGTTGAGCGACTGGAATGTCATTTGTACTGTTCGTTTGATTTGCATACGAATACTGTATTGGTGCTTGTTGCTGTTGTTGATGATTATAATAGTATCCCATTTGTTCATTGGAATTCGTAGATGTTGAAAGATGATGATGATGATGTTGATAATAATTATTATTCGGTTGACCATACGCATATGATGAATACATCGATGGTGAATTATAATAATAATTATTCATATCCGGTGTTTGATAGTAATATGGTGGTGGTGGTTGATATTGTTGATAGTATGCGTGTGCTTGATGAGATGGTTGATTCGGATAAGTTGGAATGTTTGTGATTGTATCTAAAATTTGAGGGAGATTTTTGTTTCTTTGTTTCTGAAAATAGAATTTTGACGTACGTGCACAACGATTTAAATAATCTTCTAATTCATTAATATCAGCGAATGGATTCGGCGGAGATAAATCATCATTATTCATGAGAAGTTCATTTTCGAGTTCAATATTTCTCACTGATGGTAGTACATGTTCAATTTGATTGATAACAAAAGTTTGTGCTGCAAGATATTCACTAGCGAGACTCGATGGAAGAATTAAATCATCGATTATATTTGTCAATGTATTCGATTGATATGATTCATCAAATGACATTGGTTTGCCTTCAATTAAATCTTTGAGAAACACTTGAAAATCAGCTTGTTGTTTTTGATATTTTAATGCTTAAATCGAAAAATCAACTGTATGAAATTTCTTTTTTGTTCATCAATAAACTTACACAAAACGAATAAATAGAAATATTTGACAACTAATGTTAATTCATTCATAGATTGATCCGAAGAATTGACTTGATGTTTCGTTGCAAAGTATTGTACTCTTTGTGTCCAAAATAGACGTGCACGAACTAATTGTGATGAACATTGTCTAATTGAAATGCAAATCAACGTAGAAAAAACATTCATTCGTTTGATTTTTATTATCAATTTTTACTTTTCCATTTGTTGTTCAAGTGTAGTTAACATTTGTACTCGTTGTTCATTTGGCGATTGAACAAAATTTTGTATCGAATCAGAAAATGTTGTTGATGAAAATGATAGTTTATCTAAACCTTTGGCACCATTTTTCAATTCATCGATAACATCAGTGATTATATTTTGTTGTGATGATTCATCCGAAGTCGATGATGCAATTGAATGAAAAGATAATGGAGTTGATGTTTGACGTTTATAATCAATTGAATTTATTGGACTCGAATCATCTATTGAATCCAATTGACTAAGTTCTTGAAACAGAAAAAGAAAAAAAATATTGTTAAATTCAATATTTTTGTTTTTGAGAACTTCCGTTCTTTTACCTGTTGTCGATGATGTAATAATAACATTGCGATTGGGTCGTTTGTAGATCTGAATAACTCGATTATAATAGCTTTTCTTTTTCTGATTACTCATTTGCGACCATGTTGCGCGCATACCTATGAGAGACATCGAATGGATATATTTTATATATACTGATAAAATTTTCTTCCTGTTCTTCTTTTTCTTGTGTAATTACGAATGATTTTTTATGTCATGACTTACATTCTTCAACTTTAGCAGAATTTTCCGTTCGTTCGTATTCCGAACGTTGACTATTCGAATGAAGTAAATAAGCTAGTTCGTCTAGTTTCTTTTCTGTGAGTATCATTGGACGAGATTCTGAAATTGATTTTTTTTTGTTGCCTAAATGATTTTTTGAAAATAACGAATCATTTTTCTACCGTGTTCGGATGTTTTCTTTGAATTGGCTGATTTAATTTGTTTGTCAATGGGTATTTTCTGTTGAGTTTTCGCCAGAGCAGTAACTTGTTCGTTATTTGCCGAACTAATTTGTCTAAAGAGCAAAACAATTAAAAATCGATTGACTCGATCGATTAAATGATGATTTACTCGACAATTTCATTGAGAAGACATTTGACAATGAATTGATCATCAGATTTGGTGTCTTGTTGTGCAATGAAATGTTCATTATTACGTCGTCGTTTTTGTGTTGACTCGAGTGATGTTAATGTTCGTTTGTTTTCATTTGAAAGACGTGTTAATGATTTCGATTTCGATTTCGATTTCAACGTTTCTTTTGTTTTATTTTGAGGATCTGGCATAGAACCAGGCGATACGGAACGAAAACGGGATTGTGTAGGTTGAAACGATTGATTCGAGTAATCGAAATCTCCAAGTGTATCATCAACAGGTAGGTTTTGTTGAGTTAAATCAGGAGACGATGATGTTAACGAACGAGGTGAGAGTTCACTTGTTGGTGGTACTGACCAATCGGAAAGATGATTAGTTGGTTTTACGACAATATGTTGAGTTGAATTTTGTTGTGGTGTTTGTTGTTGTTGTTGTTGTTGTTCGATATTGGTTGAATCATTCTCTGGAGAAGAAAAATTTTTATTTTTAGAATTTTACTCATGTTTTCATTGGAAAATAAAAAAAAAGAAAAAACGTGAGTTTTTATATTTGTGAAAACTCTTTCCGGTCTAGTCATAAAGTCAATATTGAACAAGATTAATACGCATACTACATCATTTTCTTGAAATGAAAATTTACTTTGATTATTATTATTTGTTAGCTTTTCTTTTGTCTCATCATTAGTATCATTGTGTTGCTGCTGCTGCTGTTGTTGTTGTTGTTGTTGATCTTGAGTTTGCTGTTCAGATATTTCAATATTCGCATTCGTACTATCGATAACAGGAGGCGGTGGTGTTGGCGGTAGTGTTGCTGTCGATGAATGATATTCGGCAACAGTTTGTTGGTTATCTTGAAGATTTTCGAAATGATTCATTTGTTCTTGATTGATTATATCAGTTTTTATTGATGAACTATGTAAAGTTTTCGTTAATTGAATTCGAGTCGGAATACGTAATGCCGATGTGAAACCACCATCACTCGAGAGCATTTTTATCGATGATGTCGATTGTGGTGCAACTAATTTAACTAATTTTGTTGATGAATTTGACTGACTACGAGGTTTAGTTAATTGTTGAATGATAACATTATCTTTTTTCGACGCTGTTGACGAAACAAGCATTGAATTCGGTTTTGTTGCTTGAAAATCTTCTTCACTATCGTAGATAATCGCCGGTGGTTTACTATTTGAATCTAAATCACGAAAAATCAAACGAATTGATACAGAAAAAACGAGAATTTTAATTTTGTTTTCGGTCATACCGAGTGATACTGTTGAATGATTCGAATCGGTTGATGACGAACGTTGATCGTCCATCGTTTGAATCTGTTGTGTCGATCGACTTGTTCGCTCGGAATTCGTCCGGGATTGATCAGATGCTGTTGACACTAGACCATTGCGTTTCATTAATGGTGGCGATGGCGATGAACGAATCGACCGTTTACGATCATTGGCATTGACTGATGATGTTTTCGATGAGATCGTCGCAGTTGACGATGACATTTTTCTCGTTGTTGTTGTTGTTGTTGTTGTTTTTTCTATATGTAGTATGAATTTAATAAATAATTATTTATTTATTTATCGTCTTTTTTTTTCTTAAGCATAAAATTCGAATATATTTTCAATTGAAAATAATATGAATCGAAAGAACATTGAATCTGAAAAAAATCGAATCGAATTAAATTGATGAAGAAGACTGATTAAAAAAACCTTGAACAAAAGAAGAAGAATCAGTTTTTTTTCCTCTTTCAGTATTGAGACGATGACGACGATAGAACTACTACAAGAAAAAAATAAGCGCGAATGGATAAATTGATCAACGAATAGAAATTGTTCTGTTTATTATGTCTATATGATGAGTGGCAATCGCTATGGTAACAGAATTGAAATATGGCGATGTGAATACAACCAAGAGAACGAAAGAAAAAAATACAAAATTGTTTTAATAGAAAAGAAGAAATTAGTTTTTTTTTTCTTTTATTTGTTTTTATTTTAAATATTAATAGAGTACGTTTGTTCCGTCTTTTTTTTTGTCTTGTAGATTGAATATTCAGGTGCGAATTCTATCGAACGATGTCATGGGATATGGAACTAGATGATCAATTATTACAAGATCTTTATGCATGGATCGATCAAATCCCATTAAGTCGACCAAAAAAACGTATTGAAAAAGATTTTGCTGATGGTGGTAAGAGACATCGAATCATTTATTCATGAGACAAATAAATAAATGTTTCATTGCATTTAGTTATGGTTGCTGAATTGATAAAATATTATTTTCCTAGCTGGGTATGAATAAGCCGTTTCTTTTTTTTGAGTCATTTTGAAAATGTTCTTTTAGATCGATTTGCATAATTATGCAGCTGCGAATAGTACCCAACAGAAATTAATTAATTGGGGTCTTTTAAATCGAAAGATTCTCTGTCGTCTTGGTTTAAATGTTCCTGAAAGTGTCATGCGCGGCATTTGTCTTGGACGTACGGGATTAGTCGAGATTTTTCTCTATAATCTACGAACAAAAATCGATGAGTACGATTTTAAGAAAAAGAAAATAATAAAGATATCAATGTTTTAGTCATCTCTATGGAATGGAAACGAATCCAAGTGATCCAGAATATCGGTTTGTTCAAATTCATCATTGTGATTCGATTGAATAAAATTGTTTTTTTTTGTCTCAGAGTTCTTCATCAACAAGCAAAAGTTAGCGAATCAAACGCAATGACACCACGTCTTCGTCAGCCGCATGATCAATCACCACTAACTCAAGGTATACAATCTTACCAGCTAGTTTCTCTTCTCTTTCGAGAATAGAAACAACTACTCCGATTTTAGATTCGTATTAATCTTCAAAAATTACAAGCAAAATTAATTGTATAACGGAGTTGCTCTTTTTTTCTTCCATTCTCTTTTTGATTTCTCCTCCTTCTTCTTCTTGATTTAGTTAATCAAATCTGTAAATTTCGAGTATGTCATAGGCAACTATTTGCATATCGATTCTACGTTCCCTATTATCCGTTTTTGCATGTTTGCATGTTAATCTTTTCCTACCTGAAATATTTCATCAACGATGCTCATAAACTCATTAACACTATTCGTTTTTTTTAATCTTAGGCTCAAAAAGTAAACCACAGGCGGGAAAGTAAGTAAAAAAAGCTATAAATAAATAGAACAATTAATTTCTCAAGAAAATAATTATATTCAAGTTTACAAAAGAAATCGACGTCAACGCACAATTTAAATTCAGACATGGTTTCTCGAATTGATTTCGATGCTAAAGAACAAGAATGTATTGCCAAAGACGAACAAATTCAAGTAGATTTCGATTGATTGATTCTATTTTTGATTTTCGTTTATTTGAAAACAAAAGATTTTACAAGCAAAAATTCGTCGTTTGGAACATTTACTTCATTTGAAAGACATTCGAGTTGATGATTTAGCAGACAAACTCGATCAAACACGAGGTCTTCCTGGCGCGAATGAACCTAGATCGAATCGTCATCCGCCATCACAAATACCGATCAATGGTCGAAAATAATCGAACATTACTTTTCTCAACTATTCCTTTCTTTTCAAGTTATTACACGTTTTCCATGATTATTATTATTTTTTTTCTTAATTTTGCACTGCACTTATTTTCTGTATAAATAAAATCCGAATTCATTTCCAAAGATATTTCTATCTTTTTTTTCTGTGTTCATTAATAAGACAAAAGAAAAAAAAACAAGAAAAAAAAGAACGAAAGAAAGAAAGAAAGAAAACGAAGAACAACTGTTATCGTATAGTCTGTACAAATTATTTTACGTTATATTTACTTAAAATCTGCAATAAAACTGTCTTGTTTTTCTCTCGTTCGTCAAAAAGGATTTCATTCGTCATCAATAACAACAAAACAAATGTCAAATTGATTTTCATCTCCTAAGACAATTGTGTGTTTTTGTTTCTCACTACACACACACGCGCGCACGCACTCATACATAGATTCTCTTTCTGTCTATGAAACAAATTTGTGAATAAAAGAAGAATAAGAAAAGAAAAATTGAATCCAGAAATATAACAACACTGTTCACTTGACGAGTGAGAGAAAGAGAAATTCGAAGTAACAAACAACAAAAGAAAAAGACAAGAACAAAAAAGAGTTTTGTTTTCTATAAGGCAAATGAGAACAAACTGCACACGATAAGGAATTTCATTGACAAGATCGTATTATCATCATCATCATCATCATTCGTCAGGATTTAACTGTTGAGAAGATTTTTTTTATTGAATGTTTTTTATTCGAATTTGTTTTGGACATGGGTGGTGTTGGTGCTAAACTTGATCGATTTGATAATAATGTACCATTGTATGTTGCGTGAAGACTATTTGTTGTACGTGCTTTATTCAAATGATCGACATGAAGATCTTGATGAAACACGGAGAGAAATATTTTAACAAATGAAATTTCGAGTTTTGTTTTTTGTTTTTACCTTCATGTGAACCACGATCGATCGATTTTTGTCTTGTTAATGATCGAAAGAGAAATTTATCTGTAAATGCTTTGTTATTATTCGTTTCAGAATATTCAGATTTTTTCACTAGGACAAATTTCGAATTCGTCGATGTCCATAAACGTTGTATGCCATAGATTTTCTCATCATCGGCTAGTAAACGACGTTTTATAGGTATACGACGTGTTGAACTACCGACATTTAAATCGGTTTCTTCAATCAGTCCGTAATCATTCGGCATGCCAGTCATACGAATTTTTGTCATTAACTAGAAAGTCAATTCACAAAAATAATAAATCAATTTAAATCTTCTCGTTTACTTGTGTGATAACATGAATAGCCGTTGAATTAATTGGTGTTCGAAATGTTGTATGCTTTTGTATAGATGAAATATTGTAAATTGTAACGAGAAATGTTCGATCACAATTTTCCCAATTCTGTGTTGCTTTATCCAATGATGAAAAGGGTAAATGTTGCTAAAATTATAATCAAGTATGATTATTTCGGTTTGTTTTTTGTGTTTGAAAGAAATATTTACTTGTGCCTGAGCTTTCTTTTTACATAGAATAACTGTTTCTCGACCGACTCGATCGATAACTTCGAGAATACGTTCATGTTTCTCAAGAACTCTCGCTCGTACATCGGCATTCTTCGATGATGATGATGAAGCTTTCTTTTTCCATGTTTTCGATGATTCAGTTAGAATAATATCATTGATTGTCTCGCCAACTTTGAGAAAATCATTTGCTTTTGCAATCTAAAGTCAAGATCAGAGAAATAACAAAAGAAAATCGTGATATCATTGTGCTTTTTACCATTTCCATGAGTTCTTCAACAGTTGTATATTGTGTAACAGCAAACGGTCGAAATTCTTCATCGCGACCTTCTTTTCCGTAGACTTTCACTTCGAATGTTTTATGTTTCGGTCGAATCGACTCTCGACTTGCCTAGATAGAACAAATAAACTCGATTTTCTTTTTCATTCAATCATATTCATCTTACGCCAACAGCTTCAACCGGTTCAGCTGTTCGTCTCAAGATTTTATTTCGAAATAAATGCGGTGTATTCGATGTCGAGAGATCTGCTTCCATATTTCGTATCAAAATTGTGTCCGTCATTTTCGAATAGATAAACAAGGTCGCTAATTCCAATGGACTGTTACTTATATCTCGTAAACGAACATGTCGATAGCCAGCTTGAAGACATTTCAGTGGCATAACACGTTGAGACATTAAATGATTGCTACCAGCATCATAAACATGAAAACGAACGAAAGCCAATTCGGTAAAGAATAACTATGGAAAGATAAAAGAAAACAACACGATGAATTTCATTGAAGTTCAATGAATTTACTTGAAAGACGAATGTTTCTTGCCAAATAGGATTTAGAGAATTTTTAACGGATGGTTTCGTTTTTCTTGACATACAATCGATTGGTATACCGAGAAGTTCAACTTCAATATAAACACTTGTTGTTGAACTAACATTCTGCGTTAAATATTGACCCGATATAACCTAAGAATGATAAGAAAAATTTATTTTCATTTGTTTTTCTTCTGTAAACATACAGTAATTGTCAATTCTGAACATGAACCTTCACGTTCGATAATTGATGGATTAAAATGACCGTATTGTGGATGTTCTTTATCCCAGAAAATACTCGGCTTAAGAACATAACCACAATTACCATTTTGTTCGAACATCGATAGATTAAGAATTTGTCCAGCATCTAATTGAAATAGAAATTTCATTTAATTGCAAGGAAAAAATATCGGCGTTTTTTTCTCGTGTCATACCAAGTGTTTGATAATTCGTTGCAGCCAATCTAAAGAAAAACAACATCGATAGATTGAAAAGGTACAATGGGAATATATTTACTGAATGCCGTATGTCCAAAGATGCAAAGGATTAAAATTCGATGAATCAACACGAAATCCGCTTGGATAACATCGAACAAGCTGTGTTTCCGTATGACTGAAGATAAAAAGGAAATGATTGAATTTTGACAATGAAAAAAAAAGACAATTTTCATACAGAATCATATCAACAGCTTGATTTTTACATAATTTCTTCGCTTTATTTTCAATTAAAGAGACAATTTGATGAGCAGGTGAAACTTGATCAATCGATCGAGAACTTTCCGTGCCTGAAAATTCGAAAGCAATTTCGTTTTTTTTTCTTTCAATCAAACGTTTCGTTGAAATCATACTCGTACTCGTTGTACTTGGCTGTGCAACAAGTTGAATATTTCGTTTAGGAATTTTTCGAATTGTTTTTCCACCTGCTACAATAGTTGAAGTTGACGTACTCAAGCCTAGACAAACGAAACGTATCGTACATTTAGTTAAATCAAATAAAAATTCACCTCGAAATTTAATCGCTTGAGTATAAATAACAATATCCGATAATTCTTTGGCTACTAAAACAGCTGGCACTTTCGGAACGACAGTCATGGGTTTGTTGGCTTTTAAAAGTTGAGATGCATCAATTGAACTGCTACTTTTCAAACGTTGCCGTGGTTCACTATTCAAAATACTATAACGACGTTGTTGTTGATATGATTTCCTATAAAAATATAACAAAATTTTTCAAAGAACAAACAAAAGTTCGGCTTATACAAATCGTCATCTGCATCTTGATCGACAGTTCCTGTTGGATTTGCTTTTTTCAAATTGTACATTGGCGAATCAGTCATCGAATTCGATCGTTGTGATTCACCGCTGACTAATTGATCATCATTATAATCATCAATCAATTCATCATCATCGGAATCTTCGTCTTCTTCATTGTCATCCGGTGATGAATAAACCGAATTTCGATAGTTCACACTCAATTGTACTTTTTGTTTGCTCAATTGTGTTGTCGATTGCATTTTATTAATTTTCTTATTTTTAATTAAAATCTTATATTTTAATTGACTCGGCGATGGCAATACAGGATCTTCGTAAAAATCCGTATCGAACATATATTTCGTTATTAATTTATCGCCAAAAACTTTGACAAATATTTGTGCCATACGCGTTTGTTGCATAACAGAACAACGATTTTCAATTGAAAGTATAACCGGATAGGGCGAAGTGATAAATGCACTTTCATTGATAACTTCAACAACAAGTTTAAAAGATATTTTACTAACAAATGTTCGGCCATGATAGATGACTGGATAACCATCATCTCCGTCCCAACAATCGAGTTCAACACAGCGACAGCCCGAAAGGAGAACCTAGACGAAAAATTTTGTTTTTTTTTGGAAGAAGAAATAAAAATAAGATTTTTTTTCATACCTCACGATACATTTCAACTGATGATTCGCCACGTAATTGATGGCCAGTCAGATAGGTATTATGTGAAGATGCAACGAAATAATAAGAGAGTGGATAATCGAGTTCCTTGAATGGAAAGAAGAAAATTATTGAAATCAAACGAGAATTTCTCTTTTACTTGTTCATTGACTTTCGTATGTTCATTAACGAATGCATAGTTTTCTTTATCCAACAGATAACGTGAAAAGCCTTCGAATGAAAGAACTTTATTCAATCGATTCTGTCGATTAGGTTCATGACGCTAAACAAAAAAAAACAAAAGATCAGATAAAAGAAAAACTATTCATTTGAAAACAAAATATTTACATAGATAATCTGCTCGATTTCATACGAAGATTTCTCTTCCTTTTGATGTTCAATTAAAAATTCTCGAAACTGTTCTTTGGTTATCAAATAATTTCCTCTCGTATGCGTGCTAATCGCATAGCACGGTATCGATGATATAGCAATCATATCATAAATTCGTCGTATACTCGCGTCAGTTATATCATCAACAATATTTCGCGTAATTAAACCAGTTAAATGTCTTTGAATATCCAATGAATCATTTTTATATTGTTCTTTAATTGTATAATCCTGTTCGAGATTGATTTCTGACGCGAATTTATCGAATAAATCCTTTAAATCACGACGACAATGAAAATAGAATGATTTAAATAGTTCGACAAATTCAGGAAAATCCATATAAGTCTCATTGATAATCCATGGCGATGACGAATCTTGAACTTGATTACTTGAATTCGTTGATGTTAGACGATTAGTTGAACGTTTCGTATTAATAAGACTATTGAGTGTATTTGTTGTTGTTGTAACTCGTTGTGATGATGATGATGAGGAGGAATTCGTCGGATTTGAACGATGTTTCGATGTTGTTTGATGTTGTGTGAATGATCGAGGTGGTTTAACTGGCGGTGTAATAAGATTAGTTTTCGGTTTATGATCGAGTGTTTTCGATTTTCGACGTAAACCTAATGTTGAATTATGTTGTTGCCATTTGGAGACCGTTGTTGGGTCGGATTCAGTCGAGAAACTTGCCTTTCGATCCTAAATCAATCGAATAGAAATCATATTCAATTCAATTCTATGTTAACAATACTTGTTCGTATTTATTTCGTCGTCGTAGAGCAATATTTGACCATGATTTCATTACACTAGTCGGTTTTTTCGATGATGGATGATCACGTTCGTATGAAAACAACGAACTTGAATTCCATTGTCGACCACCGAACACTAAAACAGCATTCATCGGTGTTGGCCCTTGAAAACGTTCGTTTTCATGATACAATGAGAGATATTGATTTTTCAACCAAACAATTCGTCGATCCGAACATGTTCGATGCTTACGATATTGTGTTATTAATTTATCAATACTCGAATACCATATTTGAGAACAATATTTCGGACTGATAAAACAAAGTGATCTACGGAAGAAGAAGAAAAAAGAACAGGGTTTGTATTGAAAACAAAAAGCCATTCGAATCTATCTTCTATGTGTACTTATTCTCGCTGATTGATGAACCGTAAACAATTGTAAAGCAATTTTCTGGATTTGATATATCATTTAGTTTATAACGTTTAATGATTGGCAAAAGATCGCAATGAAGTATGCCACTTCGAATATGTTTGACGTATTTTAATTGAAGAAAACCTTCGTCCATATCAACAAATGCAACATCACGTAGAATATAACGTTTCATTAAAATTGAATAGTGTGCATCTTCACTTGACATTTGATTTGCTGTATTGACATTTTCGATACTTCGATGTGTATCCCACGATGGTTTTGTCCTGAAAAAGTAAATCAAATATTTATGAATGAAGTTTTTCTTTGAAGTCTCCTACCATGTCAATGTACAATTATCAAGTTCAAGTCGAACGGTAACTAAGAATGTATGCATCGTATCTTCATCATAAAGAATCAATGTTGTTCCATTTCTTGATTTAAATTTAAATAAAAAGAAGAAGAAGATTATTTTTATCAAACAAAAAGAACTAACCGAAGCATTTGTAAATTATTGAAATCAATAATATGATGCATTGATAAAAGTGATACTTCATGATTATGTTTCGGTTGTGTTATTGGTTGATAGAATGACACATTTAAACAATAGAATGTTTCCGGTTCATCAAGATCAAGCGTCGAACGATAAGGTAGAATCGAATTTGTTTCCGAAGAACTATCGTCATCATTTGCATTTCCTGTTTCATTATCACCGATAACTTTAATTGCAATATTTGCCATAAGATGTTGATCATATTCAGTGACCGTTGCTGATGTACAAGGAAATGATTGATGACGATTATATTTTCGTTTAGCATGTTTATCAGTTGAACCATCACCGGATGAAACACAAACCGTTGCCGAATGTTTTTCTTTCATATCAGGAACGAGTGAATGACATGGCAATTTCACACGATTGAGATTGTTACAACATTTGAATAATGGTTGACGACGATGACGATTATGAAACATGGCAATATCTTTGAGAACCATATGAACAAGTTCGATTTTTCGTGTATTAATCAAACCACCAACGCCAATACGTGTTAGGAAATGTTCTTGATTTTGAAAATCTGTTACAGATTCGATCGGTTTTTGTGTATTTCGATTGCAAAGAACGACTATACTCGGTACAGTATTCAATATCGATCGAAGATCTTTAAGAAAAGTACCAAAAAATGGCACAACTTTGCATGTTGGTATGTCCAATGCTCGACTAACAGCATCACAATATTGTGGTGTTTTCTCATTGGAATTAAATGCATCGGTTAAGAATTTAAAACCAGGTATTTCGTCGGTGATCGATAACCACAATGGACGAAATGCTTCAATTTTCAATCCAGCAAGAATCTGCATTGCACTATTGAAATTGCCCATGTACCAGCAGGTGATAGCACATCGAAGTATGGATGCAACGATTGCTTTTCGTTCTTGAAAGCTCGTTTGTGAGACAATTAATTGCTGAATAAATGATCCGACAGCTTGAAAACGTTGTACAAGAATTCGAATACTTTTCCCATGATTGGATGTATCCGTTGCCGATAAAAACGACATATCAAGTGTTAAATGTCTGAGATATTGTAATGGTGGTACACTAAGAAAGATTTCATGTTCGATTTCTGTTAAACGTATTGCGACTTCTTCAGGAAAATCGAATAGATATTTGAGTTCTTCGAGTTCAGCTGAAAAACATAACGGTTGCGTATGATCCGTCGGATGAATATACGATGAATTGAGAAGAATTCCTGACAATGTTGTCGTACGATTCGTTTGCATAATACGTGTTAAATTTTGTATATGATCAATTGTTGTTTGAGGTGACATTGACTGTTTTGTTTGTTGATTCGTTGAATTTTTATACATATCAGATATTGTTTGATAGGGATTTTTATTCGAATTCGATGATAATGACGTTGGTACCAGTGTCATTCGACGTCCTGTTAGATGTGTTTGTGAATATCGACGAATAGGTGTATTCAATGGAATGTGCTTATCAAATAGAGCAAAACCTTCGACATTAACAATTTTCCATAGATATACAGTTATTGCACGTAAATCGGCAGTATTATTCAATTGCAAACGCCATTTTGTTTTATTACGAAATTCGAGAACAAGATCATTTGTTCCTGCACTTAAATGATGTCCACTAGTTATCCAATGTTCAAGATCAGCTATACGTTGTTCTTTGTAGATCATACGTGTTTTCATATCTAATAAACAGATTTTATCCGAACGAATACATAATAATCGAGTGCCTTTTCGTTTCGATCGTTTGCCATGAAGTTCTTTGACAACATAGATTTCGGCATTATAACTCGGCAAATTTCGACATAAACGTACGTAACATTCTTTTAATCGTGTCGGATTATCATAATCATTGATATGAAATAATTTCCGTTGTTTATCTTTGATTAATTTTAATATTTCATTACTATGACGAAAATCCGGCGGTAGAAATGGTTTTTTCGATTTATGTATACTCGAATCGACACGTTTACAACAAGGAATATCTGTAAAACGAAATTTTATTAGATTACGACGACGACGATCACGCCATAATGATGAAGTCATTATATGTGTCAATGATGATGGTGATGTTTGATCGTTGAGAGTTAAATTTAATGTATGTAATTCATCTTCTTCAGCTAGTTCGAGATTTTCTTCAGGCCATGCTTCGAGACGTAATTGAACGGCAGCGAGAGTAGCTGCTTCTTCTTTCGAACAAATTAAACGACCCGAAACGATATCACGTTGCATTTTTATATATTCTCGAAACATATCTTCAGTATTCGCTTCGTCGATTTCAGGATCTAATGGCGTTTCAACATCTTGTAATGCAAGAATATCTTTAATTTGATTTGTCCAACTTCGAAATGAATTATGTAAAGATTCTAATAGTGCAAAAAAACTTCGCAATTCTTTTTGTACAAGATAATCTTGAAAATCTTCCGGTGATCGTAGCACCCAATTAGCAATTAAATGTAGAATATCATTGCCTTGTTTACTAACAGTATCTTTTGTTGTTGCTGTCATAATCAATGATTTAAATGAACGTTGTTTTTGCATTGGAGATGAAAAACTAAATAAGGATTCTTGAGATTTACTCATATCATTTCTTCCATTTGTTGTCAATGCTGTTGGTGCTGATAATTGTGTTAAACATTGTGATAGTTGTAGTTGCTGTTGTGGAGCATATGCTGAGATTGATGAAGCTGCACTATCTGACGAATGTAATGAAATAACATCAGTTTGATTCGGTTGTAATGTTGAATGTCCTGTTGTTGAAATTGTTGGTACAGCTACTGATGATGATGAATTATTTTCATGATTAGTGATTGGAATAATAATTTCATCGGTACATGAACGACTACGCTGTAAACCATCGATATCAAGTGGTAAATGTAAACCATGTCGATTTAAACGTCGATTATTATTATCGTCATTCATTGGATTGATTTGTTTAATTTGATCATGACGATCGATTAATGGTGTTTGTTCACTATGATTGGTAAATGTTGAATCGAAATGAATATTATTTTCATTAATTAACGATTCAGTTACAATTGGTTGTGAATGTGATAGTTGATTGTTGATTAATGGTGATGATGATTTCGTTCTCGAACGATGACATATGCCAATCGATGAATTTCTCGGTGAATTATTACCATTACTTGACATATTATCGACAGTTTTCGATGAACGAAATAGACTTTTTACTGTTTCACGTACGGACATTCGCGTATTCGATAATGAACGTTGTTGACGATTATTATTCGTTGATGATATTCGTGTTGATGATTGTCGTGATGGACTACTGTTGTGACTTGATGAATGATAACTATCATCGGATGGTGTTCGTACGGCAACAAATGGAACATTTAATGTTGTTAAATGATGATGATGATTACTATTCGAATTGTTTGTTGTTGGATTATCAAAAAATGCAGATGATACTAATGAAATAAAAAGAAATCATTAGTAAAAATATATTTAGTTTTTCTTTCTTGTCGGAAAAAAATGAAAAGGAAATGTAATTAATATATTCTATTACTAGTTGATGTTACTCATGCAAACATTGATTTTTTTTTCTCATTAACATATTTTCTTCTTTTGTTTATTATGAATAATGAACTTACGATCTTCATCATTATTTTTTGATTTAACTAAACCATTCGTTTGTTGCCCTTTAATATAGATTGGTTTTATATGCGGATTAGTTGTATCCAATGAACTTGTAAAATCATAATTTAAACAAGTTGGACTTGGTAGAAGTGGATTTTGTGAGTCACTTAATTGAAATGATGGAAGATTTAATAGTTCTTTTTCGAATAGTTTTATTTCTCCGACACCCGCTGAATTTGCTGCGGAATTTGTTATCGATGATGAATTATTCAGTGATGATAATGTATCGGTTTCAACAATAGCTTGTAATAATGGATTACGATCAGCCGGTAGATTCGATGGAATTGTTTTCTCTGAATTTCTCCAAAACCATTTTCGAGATTGATTCGTATTATTTGTTGTTGATCCTGATGCTGACAATGATGTTGATGGTGCTGATGTTGATGATGATGAAAGTAATGATGATAGATCATTGGCTGTTGTTCCACCAGTTGATACATTCGATAGATTCGTCGTTGAACTCGGTGAATTTGTTAATGTTAATGCTGTTATGGGATTTGATGTTGGTGATTTCGATGATTTTCGATGTTTGTCATATGTTGAGTGTGTAAATTTAGTTAATAATGATGAACGATCATTCGATGGAGTGTCTTTAGTTAATGAACTTCGTTGTCGTTTGAAAACATCAGGCTTCGGTAGTGTTGGTATTGATGCTAATGCACCGATATTTGGTGTTACCGATATTGATGGAGTTTTGTTCTCCACAGTAGTATTCGCTGACGGTATTGTCGAAGGAGGAGGAGGAAGATTTAAATTAATAGGTGGATTACTTGTAACAGCTTTTTTCTTAAACAATGGTGTGAATAGACGATGTTCAAGTAAACGAAGTATAATAACAGGATGTATCACAGATGATAAATATGAAAGATTATATAGAAGATTATCACTTGAATTCATCAGAATCGGTGTTGATGTTGGACTTGTTTGTGTTGTTGTTGTTGCTGGTGATATATCTTGTGATTCTTTTGACACTGTTTTCTTTTGATTGATTCCATTCTAAATAATAATAATAATAATAATAATAAAAAAAATCTAAAATTTCATTTATTTCTACTTTAAGTAATTCATCAAGTAATTTTTCAATACAAACACCAGCGAATGATGTCCAAAGAGTGCCAACCACCGTTTCACCGATAGCCATATGATGAACGAAATTATTTTCAAATGATTGTGGTTTATCACAATCAAGTGGCTCAGGTTCAACGTCTATTCAAATAGAAAACATACAATGATTACTCATTTCTCAATACTTTTCTCTTTCAATTTGTCGAAAATCAATTAATAAATGTCAAATTCTATTCTATTTTTATCTCATCAAGAATATAAGCACAAATGATATATTTATGAATTTTAACTTTTGCTTTTTTTTTTCTTACCAAGTATATCGAATAAATTCACTTTATTGCTAACTTTAGTTAATAAACCCATGTAAACAAGTATACGTGCACCAAGATGTTTAACATAACGAGCAAATTTTGTTGTTTGATTCGTGTAAAACATTTCATCAGCTGGTAGAATTAAATGTAGAACTGTATCGGGAATATCTGCTTGTGTAAGAATTTCATGTGAATCAGGATTTAATGCGACAACACCCAATGTTTGTAAAATTAAACAAATTAAATGCTTAACAGAAAGAACGAAAGAAAAAAACGTCATAATAATAATATGGAAACAAAAAAGAAAAACATGTTTTTATTAGTGTAGTCTAATAGCAAATCAAGGAAAAGTCATGTCTCAAACTAATATCTTCTCTTTCTTTTTTCATTCTTTATATACAAAAGAATGTTTTTCTGATTAACATTATCTACATAATTGAATTTTGATTTATTTCTTCGGTTTTTTTTTCTCTCGCTTCCATCGTTCCATCTAATCGATAGTATAAAACAGACAACTGTCATCAAATTACTTCTTTTTTTTATTATTCTTTTCATCTGAGATTTTTCTTACCGGATCATTATTGATATTTAACATATCAATGATAATGACGAGATTTTCTTTTGTATTAATGAATCTCATTTGAAAATTATGATCCTGACAGAGTATAGTTAACATACGCGCCGCTAGAATAACTACGCAATGATGTGTACATAATGGTGAACGAGTGGATGGTACACATTTCGGTCGATTATTAAATTCTCGTCGATGTGCATCTAAACGTGTTCGCATTAAACGTAATAAATGTATCGGTTCGATTTGATATAAAAGTGAAAATGGTTCATATGTATAGACAGTATTGGAATTATCGTTCGACATCGATGAAGAATTTGTAGTTGTTGTTGTTGTTGTTGAATTGTCTGCATTGAGTAAATGAGATTTCGATAGATTTGTTGGTGGTTGTTGAGAATTAGTTAAATCCGATGATGATGATGTTTTTATACCTTGTGTTGTTGATATGTTTGTCGATGATGATATAGGAGAAAGAGGAGGTGCTGGAGTAAGAGTATCATTACTATATAATGGAATCCATCGCTTTGATGTTTCACGTGACAAAATTCCTGTATTTCCAGTTGTATTACCGTTACTACTACTACTACTACCACCACCGCCACCAGGTCCTGGACCTGATGTTTGTTGTGTTGAACTATTTGATAATTTCGAATTTGAATAAGCACCACTACTACTGCTACCGCCACCAGTTGCTGCAGCAGCAACAGCACGTTTTTCATCTGTTTCACGTGAAATCTTTCGTAGAATACTTGATAATGTTGATGTTTTCGGTAGACGATCGTTTCCATTCTTATTCTCATCGGATGAATTCGTATTCGATGTTGATGAATTATTATTTATTAATGAATTCGAATTTAATTGTCGTCGAGCTAACGGTATGTAACAAGCATTATAACGTCCAGGATTAATTAGATTGTGATAGACATAGACATCATACAGACGATTGATTGTTATCAATGCTAAATATTGCATATTTGGCATCTCACTTGATAATAATTCAAGAGAGATATCCAATAATTTCTTTGTATGTACTTGAAATTTTTCGACATGATCACGTTTATCATGATTGCGTAAGAATTCTTGATAGCACGTCTAAATCGATACATAGAAGATCAAGAGTTAGATTTACCAAAAAACAAACAGTTCAAATAAAAATGAATTCAAAAGTTGATTAAGCATTAAACAAACCTGTGTACTCATGGAGTGTAAATGATGCTCTGTTTGCTAAGAATGACAACAGATAGATATAGAGATAGATAGATAGACAATCTATCTATCTATTAGAATCTCTTCTTCCCCTTTTCTTCGAAAAATGATTTGCTATTCGCTCTATTTCTCTTCTATTCTTCTTTTGTCGTAGTTATTGACGCGCGCGCGCGAGAGCTTTTCTTCCGTTTCTCGTGCTCCGAACGGACGTGATGCTGTGCTTGTGCTTTCTCGCTACGATCGCTACATGAGAAAATCATGTTATACTCTGTTTAACATTGATTTTGACACCCTATGATTATAAGTTCTAATAGATTGAATAGTAATATTTTTTGAAAGGAAATGATTTTTAATTTTTCTCGTTTGACATTTCATATTTAATTGTTTGATTTGTAAAGAAGAAAAAAAGTTTTTCTTTCTTCTTCTTCTTAGATTGCAATTATGAATAGATATAGATATACAGATTCTCTTTTTCTTTTTCTCGTGAGAATATTTAGATGCTACTATGCAATCTGATAATGACGTCTACATGTGTGTGACATTCTCTTGAGTTTTTTCTTCTCCTTGCTGCATGTATAAAGACTACCTGTCTTTATAATCATCTGTTGACGTGACATGGATCAGCGCTATTTCCTCTTGGTTTGTCATTTCGAATACTTAACTAGCAATGCTAATGGGCATGCTGCAGTATATCAATCTTTCTTGTTCTGTGTTCTTACATCTTAAGCATAGTTTGTCAATTGTATACTAGAAAAAAAAACGGAAGATCAACAGATCTTAATAAAGAAATAGAGAGAATAACAAAAGAAAAAAGTTATATAGTTTCTGTTTTTCATGTTAAATATAAATATTTATTAAGAATTTATATGAATCCAAGATTGAAAGAAACAATTATATATTGTAGTTCAATTCTTTCGTCTTCTTCTTTTGTTCGTTTTCCGTCATCGTTACGACATTACTACATTCATTCTCATTTAGATGAAAAAAAAAAGCAAGAAAAATAAGAGAGAGAAAGAAAGAGACTGAGTGAGTGAGTGAGTGAGAGAGACATTACACATATAAAAGAAAAATAAGTTCATCATGAGCATGAAGTAGAAAACGTTAGCGGAAATGATTCAACAACAAGAATAAGCACTCTCATTTATATTCATTTGTAGCATAGACAATAAGGAAAAAATATACATAGACAATCTGTTAGCATGATTGTCTTTTCATATCGTCATCATATTTGATCGTTCATACAGAAAATACTAAGTATATTGATCAGCATCTTCCTACGCATATTGCACTATGTCGACTAGATGAATATAACATCTTACAAAGCATCATTAGTTGCAATTGCTGATGCTAACATCACAATAGTGGAACGACAATCCTTATATACATATCTTCTTCTTGCTTGCTTGTTTTTTCTGTATTCTTTTGTTCTCTCTAATACATACTGTTATATAAACATACTTTCCGACTCTTTCTTATTTCTCTTTGGTCTTTTATATGATAGATAAACAAGCACTAGTAAAGAGCATCAATATGTATAAAGAACCTCTGCTGATTATTGTTTTTTTGATGATGATTTGTCAATAGTTTGATCTTATTTTCTATTGATAATTTGCTTATTCTTGTTTTAATCTAACAAGAGGATATGGTATCAATAACATGCAATAGCGAAGACAAACATCACTCAGCATGTATTTTCTTCTTCTTCTTCTTTTTTTCGTTCGTTCGTTCGTTCTTTCTGTTATTTTCTTTATTTTTTCAGTGAATAGGATAAATGATGTTCTAGTAATTATCTACAATATAATCTAAACATTTCGATCAATGTTCGTTTCAATTGAAATTGAAGATAATTTATTGAATTAACTAATCTCGTATTTCGTATTTAGTTGCGATGGAATAAAACAGTTGATTGACCATGAAAAACATTGGAATTTTATCGATTTATTTCTCTCGTTCTCGCTTGCTCGCTGTTTATCTCAATCGTGACATTGAATAGATAGAAAAAAAACAGAATTGAGAGGGTTATAGACCATATATATATATACGCATATACAGCTTTTGAAGGCTAATCGAATTTGAAATCATCGGGTGAGGCAACTATGTAGACGCATGAATTGAGTGACGATCGACACTACGACATTAAGAATGAAATGCATCAATAGTAAATAATATTCACAATGTTTTTAGATCGATTCCTATTCGAATATGGAATATATATATGTATATATACATCTCGTTTGCATTTATAATATTATTCAATAAAAAAACTATTTAGCATATTTTCGAACGAAAAAAATGTTCTGAAAATCATTCTCATGGAATTCATACATTTGAAAGCAACATAAGAATATTCTAGTCGAATTCTAAATCTATTTATGACGTTAAATGTCTTTTCGCAATGAACTTCAAATAAGAATACGCAAAAGCTAATGAATTTATGTCATAAAATCATATGTTTCTATCTGTCTTATAAAAGTATTTAATCTAATTAATAAAAAAAAATCTAAAGAGAAGAAAACACAAAATGTCATTTAGGATATATTCGATAAATGACTGTTGAAATTTGCTTTTGTTAATGTACTATTAAACACGCATGCAAAGAAAATCGATACTTACATTGAGTAATGTATAGAGAAGTTCGGCAATACGTGCATGTACTTGTGGTGATGTTGCTTGACTTATTAAAGTCAAAATTTCGTCCATTGAATTTTGCATACGCAATAGATCCATCAATTGATCGATACATTCGCTATTGGTCGCAAGTCGACTTAATTCCGAAAATCGTTTATATAGACGATCGTTGAGCGCATTGGCTATGAAAAAAACAGCAAAACAAAAAATGATATTAGCAAACGAAGATAGAAGAATAATACGAAGAAAGACGAAGAAGACGAAGAAAAAAAAATGCAACAAACAATAACAATAATACTAATAAAAACAATCGGAGAAAAAATTCTACGACATGTATCTGTCAACTGGTGGAATTTTTCTTTTTCGTCTTGTTTTGTTAGTTAGATACTATATTTGTTAGTGACATCGTTTTTATCGATAAAATGACAGCGAAGTTACTTAAAAAAAGAAAAGACGCAGAAGAAAATGCTAAGAATAATTAGCAAATATGTGAGCTTATTTTGTGAGAATAAAGAATCTTTTTATTTTAAAATAAGAAATCGATTATATAACAAACATATTTTATGATGCCACGGGTATTGATAGAGAGACTCTAGTAAATAGAATCATAATAGAAATGATGCATCATTAAAAAAGGGAAAAGCCCTCTTATACGTTTTTATTTCTAGGCTCTTAAATGACGTGAAAGGAAAAACATACACGCCATATTCATATTGTTTAATGATATTTTTCTCCTTTCAAAGACAGACACACACCCTTACACTACAAAGAACGTTAAAAAATAATAATCAGATGTACTTTGAAAAAGCAACGTATCATTTAGAAAAGACTTTCTTTTCCTTATTACGAAACGTAAATTAAAGATTATTTTACTCAGTGATTGAACGGATAGAAAAGCGATTATTTTTGGCAGAAAATTAAAAAAATGAAATAATAGTATGATTTTTTTTTTGATTTATAGTAATATTTCTTTTTTCCTCGATATATTGTCTCATAAATTTTGGCCTCAACATAGTGATATACCGGAAAGAACTAGGCTATAGTTCGAGTGGAAAACGAAGAATCGATAAATGCAGATGAGTGAGGGGAATAAAATTTTAATAACAAAAGAAAAACAAAATCTAAAGGCAAGGGTTCAATGTTACACTTGAAAATTGTACTCTAAGTATGTTACTCTAGGTTAGTTTTCATAAATCTATTCAAGGGTGATTATTCTCTTTCTTCCAAATAAATAACATGCGCTCACACGCAATCACATACTGACATAAAAGAAAAGTAGATTCATTCATCCTTATTATTTTATCTCGGATAAAACATAATGATCATGTTTAAATATTTTAAATAAATTAGAATGAATCAATTTTCCTATTGCAACTAGATAATGTAGCAAGTTTTTCTATTTTTATAATAGAATTCTACATAACTCAAGAATTGAAAGTGGCTTAGAAGTGAAGCAAAAGAAAGGTGAAGAATTGACAGGTAAATGAAAATAGAAGACAGAATTTTCTTCTGAATACAAAATGAACGGGCATAGACTATTGGCAAAGT